>Ga0209474_10000497_pt1 | contig 43138 bp, 30 predicted proteins | sample GraSoiAngelo_145_FD_185902 | JGI IMG/M metagenome (GOLD analysis project Ga0209474, IMG submission 185902) | Grasslands soil microbial communities from the Angelo Coastal Reserve, California, USA - 14_1009_05_20cm (SPAdes) (version 2) | ecosystem: Environmental > Terrestrial > Soil > Grasslands...
GGCCGTGCCGTCGCACGCCGCGGCGCAGGGCGACAAGCCGGCGAAGAGGGTCCACTACCGGAACGGCCGCAAGCCGGAGAAGCCGCCGCTCTTCAACGGCACGATCTCCTACGGCAGCCTCGTGTTCATCGCCGGCGTCGGTTATCACATGGAAGGCGACATCAAGGTGCACACCAAGGGCGTGCTGGATCAGATTCAGCAGCAGCTCGAGAGCATCGGATCGTCGATGGAGAAGGTCCTGAAGTGCAACGTGTACTTGAACGACCTGAAGGACTACGCCGGCATGAACGAGATGTTCCAGGGCCGCTTCGGCGCAGAGCCGCCCGTGCGGACGACGATCGCCGCGGCCGGGGGGATTCCCGGTAACTCACTCGTGGAAATCGATGTGATCGCGACGTTGTAGCAATTAAGAATTAAAGAATTAGGAATTTAGAATTCGTGTCACGAATTCGCGACCTCATTCGACGCATTCTTAATTCATAATTCCAAATTCTTAATTGCCCGGTGCTCGGAGGGGAGAAGATGCTCGACTCAATCACACGATGGACCCGCCGCGAGCTGTTCCAGCGATCCGCCTTCCTCGCGCTGCCCTCGATCTTCCGCGGCGCAGCCGTGCCGGCGGCGGCGGAGGCCGCGGCCGACGGGCTGCGCGTCGGCGAGGACATCTATCGATCCATCGGCGTGCGGCCGCTCATCAACGCGCGCGGCACCTTCACGATCATCAGCGGCTCGCTCATGCTGCCCGAGGTGCGCGCGGCGATCGACGCCGCGGCGCAGCATCACGTGCACCTCGACGAGCTGATGGCGGCCATCGGCGCCCGGCTCGCCGAGCTGACGAAAGCGGAGTTCGGCATGGTGTCGTCGGGGTGCGCCGCCGCGCTGACGCACGCGACCGCCGCGTGCGTGGCCGGAGGCAACCCGGATCTGCACGTGCGCATCCCGAACCTCGCCGGCTTTCCGAAAGACGAAGTGATCATCCCGAAGCACTCGCGCAACGTGTACGACGCCGCCGTCCGCGCCGTCGGGGTCCGCATCGTCGAAGTCGGCACGCCCGCGGAGCTCGACGCGGCGTTCGGTCCGCGCACCGCGATGGTGTACATCCTTGCCGGACCCGAAGCCGACAAGAGCCCGATCAACACGCGCGCAATCGCGCGGCTCGCCAGCGAGAAGCGGGTGCCGGTGCTCGTCGACGCGGCGGCGGAAGTCCTCACGGTGCCGAACGTGCACCTCGAGAACGGCGCGACGCTCGTCACCTACAGCGGCGGGAAGTGCATCCGCGGCCCGCAGACGGCGGGGCTGCTCCTCGGCCGGAAGGATCTGGTGCGCGCGGCGTGGGTCCACAGCGCGCCGCATCACGGCTTCTCCCGCTCGATGAAAGTGGGGAAGGAAGAAGCCATCGGCATGCTGATGGCCGTCGAGATGTGGGTGAAGCGCGATCACAAGGCCGAGTGGAACCGGTGGATGTCGTGGCTCGATGCGATCGCGGCGCGGGTCGCGAAAATCGACGGCGTCACGACGTCGATTGCGGAGACGACCGAGCTGTCGAACCGGACGCCGACGCTCACGATCCGCTGGGATCGCCGGCGCATCGGGATGAGCGGCGCCGATCTCGCGCGGCATCTCGTCGAGACCGAGCCGCGCATCGCGACGCCCGGCGGACGCGATCGGGCCGATGAGAGCAGCATCTCGATCACGCCGTACCAGATGGCGAGCGGCGAAGAGGCGATCGTCGCCGAGAAGATCTATGCGGCGCTGTCGAAGGCGCCGAAGCCGACCGCGCCGCCGCCGGCGGCGGCCGCGGCCGCCGACCTCAGCGGCCAGTGGGACGTCGAGATCGAATACCTCGCGGGCGCGTCGACGCACACGCTGCACGTGAAGCAGGCCGGCAGCCGGCTCGAGGGGTCGCACCAGGGCGACTTCGTGTCGCGCGATCTCACCGGCACGATCGAAGGCACCAGCGTGCAGATTTCGAGCAGCTACACCGAGCGCCACGGCGACGCGCTCAGCTTCCGCTTCACCGGTACCGTCACCGGCGATGCGATGTCCGGCACGCTCGACATGGGCGAGTATCTCGCGGCGAAGTGGACGGCGAAGAAGCACGATTACCGGCGAGGCTGATGCGATGCGCTCGAGAAACCATGTAGGGCGGTCCTTTCAGGGCCGCCGAGGCGAGGCTGAAAGCCTCGCCCTACGGATCGCAATGTGTTGTCTCGCCGCCGCGGCGACGATCCACCTGTCGGCGCAGCAGAAGTACGACCTCCTGATCAAGGGCGGCCGCGTCGTCGACGCGAAGAACAACATCAGCGCGGTTCGCGACGTCGCGATCGCGAACGGCAAGGTGGCGGCCGTCGCGGCGAACATCAACCCGGCCGACGCGCTGAAGGTCGTCGACGCCTCGGGGCTCTACGTCACGCCGGGGCTCGTCGACATCCATGTCCACGTGTACGCCGGCACCGGCGAACGCGGATCCTATGCGGGCGACAACAGCCTGTATCCCGACGGCTTCACGCTGCGCTCGGGCGTGACGACGATCGTCGACGCGGGATCGTCGGGGTGGCGGAGCTTCGACGACTTCAAGGACCGCATCATCGATCGCTCGAAGACCCGCGTCCTCGCGTTCCTCAACATCGTCGGCGCCGGCATGCGCGGCGACAAGTTCGAGCAGAACCTGGCCGACATGGAAGCGAAGCCGACCTCGGAGATGGCCGCGCGGCACAAGAACGTGATCGTCGGCATCAAGACGGCGCATTACGCCGGCCCCGAATGGGCGCCCGTCGAGCGCGCGGTCGAAGCGGGCACGCAGGCCAACATTCCCGTGATGGTCGATTTCGGCACGAACCGCCCCGAGCGTCCGATGGCGGAGCTCGTGACGAAGAAGCTGCGGCCCGGCGACATCTACACGCACGCCTACTCCGGCCTTCGCAACGAGCTCGACGACTCCGGCCGCGTCAACCCGGGGATGGTCGAGGGCCGCACGCGCGGCGTGATCTTCGACGTGGGCCATGGCGGCGGCAGCTTCGCCTGGCGGATCGCCGTGCCGGCGATCAAGCAGGGATTCCGCCCCGATTCGATCTCGACCGATCTGCACATCGGCAGCATGAATTCGGGCATGAAGGACATGCTCAACGTGATGGACAAGTTCCTCGCGATGGGCCTGTCGCTCGACGATGTGATCCGGTGGTCGACGTGGAATCCGGCGCGCGAGATCAAGCGCGAGGAGCTGGGCCACCTCTCGCCGGGCGCGGCCGCGGACATTGCCGTCCTGCGGGTCGAGACCGGGAGCTTCGGCTTCGTCGACATGTACGGCGCGCGTCTCGGCGGCACGCGGAAGCTGACATGCGAGCTCACGCTGCGCGACGGAAAGGTCGTCTACGATCTGAACGGGATCACGCGGCCCGACTGGACCACGCTGCCGCGCGATTACCGGCAGACGGGCGACGCGCGGTGGGACGCGATTACGCCGGCGCCCGTCAGGCAGCCCCGACGCTAACCGGAGAGCGGTTTCACTGCCGATGTAGGGCGGCCCTTTCAGGGCCGCCAGGCGAGGCTGAAAGCCTCGCCCTACAGTTGTTCGAGGCCGCGCACAATTTTGAAACGGACAGCTATCTTCATCATCGCTTTCGTCGTCGCGGACGCATCCGCGCGAACGAATCACGCCATCCCCTTCGCCGACATCGCGCAGCCCAAGCCGGGCGCGTGGCCGACGTACCACGGAAACCTGAGCGGCAATCGATTCAGCCCGCTCGATCAGATCAACGGCGCGACCATCCACGGCCTCGCGCCGAAATGGATGTTCACGATCGAGAAAGCGCCGCGCGCGCTGCAGACGACGCCGCTTGTCGTCGACGGCGTGATGTACGTCACGTCGGTGAACGAAGCCTTCGCGCTCGACGCGCGAAGCGGCCGGCAGATCTGGCACTACAGCCGTCCGCGGACGCAGGGGCTCGCGGGTGACGCCGCCACCGGCATCAATCGCGGCGCCGCCGTGCTCGGCGATCGCGTGTTCATCGTCACGGACAACGCGCACCTGATCGCGCTCCACCGGGACACCGGCGCGCTCGCGTGGGACGTCGAGATGGCCGACGCGCGCCAGAACTACGGCGCCACCGGCGCGCCGCTCGTCGTCGGCGATCTCGTCGTGGCGGGCGTGTCGGGCGGCGACGAAGGCATCCGCGGCTTTCTCGACGCGTACCGCGCCGCGACCGGCGAGCGCGCGTGGCGCTTCTGGACGGTGCCCGCGCGCGGCGATCCTGGATCGGAGACGTGGGTTGGGCGCGCGATCGAGCACGGCTGCGCGGCGACGTGGCTCACCGGCACCTACGATCCCGACGCGCGGGTGTTGTATTGGCCGACCGGCAACCCGTGTCCCGACTACAACGGCGACGAGCGGCAGGGCGACAACTTGTACAGCTCCTCGGTCATCGCGCTCGACCCCGATACCGGAAAGCTGCGATGGCATTACCAGTTCACGCCGCACGATCTCCACGACTGGGACGCGAACCAGACGCCGATGCTCGTCGACGCGCGGCTTCGCGGCGAGCCGCGCAAGCTGCTCGTCCAGGCCAATCGCAACGGGTTCTTCTACGTGCTCGATCGGCTCACAGGCAAGGTGCTGCTCGCCGAGCCGTTCGTCGCGAACGTGACGTGGGCGAGCGGCATCGGCGGCGACGGGCGGCCGCTGGTGAAGAGCGGCAGCGAGCCGACGCGCGAGGGGCAGCGCACCTGTCCCGCGGTGGCGGGCGCGACGAACTGGCCGTCGACAGCGTTCAGCCCCGCTACGCGCCTGTTCTACGTGTTCGCCGAGGAATCGTGCGCGATCTACACGAAGAACGATCAGCAGTGGGAAGCCGGCAAGTCGTTCTACGGCGGCGTCACGCGTCGAGCGCCGGGCTCGAGCGCGGCGGGAAAAGTTCTCGAGGCGATCGACATCGAGACCGGAAAAGGGAAGTGGGACGTGCGCGTCGGCGGCGGCATTATCGGCAGCGGCGTACTGGCGACTGCGGGCGGCCTCGTGTTCTACGGCGCCGATGAAGGCTTCATCGCGGTCGACGCGGCGAGCGGCACACGGCTGTGGCAGTTCGACACGAACCAGAGCTGGCGCGCGGGCCCGATGACCTACGCCGTGGAGGGCACGCAATACGTCGCCGTCGCCGGCGGCTCGAACATCATCGCGTTCAGCCTGCGATGAGACGTAGGACGACGCGTTCAGGGTCGCCTGGCGAGGCTGAAAGCCTCGCCCTGCATGTGCGATAGTCTACGCCGATGACGAGCACACGCGCGGCGTTCACCATCGCCGTACTCCTCTGGTCGTCGGCGCCGCTCTTCGGCCAGGCGGTCAACACGCTGACCGCGCAGGAGCGCGCGCAGGGGTGGCAGCTGCTGTTCGACGGCAGGACGCTCGCCGGCTGGCACGTCTCGGCGCCGCCTCGGGGCGGCGGCCGGACGGGTCCGCCGCAGGCGCCGCAGCCGGGGCAGGTCGGCACGCCGAAACCGTGCGTCTCCGCGCGAGCGGAGACGACGCCGGCCGGCGGCTCTCACTGGGAAGTCGTCGACGGATCGTTGACGGCGTGCGGCGAGCCGACCGGCTACCTGACCTCCGATCGCAGCTACAGGAATTTCGTCCTGTCGGCTGAATTCCGGTGCGGCGCCGACACCAACAGCGGCGTGTTCGTGCGGTCGCCTCAGGAAAACGGCGGCTACGAGGTGCAGATCTGGCGCCAGCAGCCGGCCGGCTACAACACGGGCGCCATCGTCGGCACGGCGAAGACCGCGCGCGAGTACGGGTTCAAGCCGGACGCCTGGAATCTTTACCGGATCACCGCCGACGGCGATCACCTCGTCGTCGAGCTGAACGGCGAGACGACGCTCGACATCCACGACGCGAAGTTTGCGGAAGGCAACCTGCGGCTTCAGTATCAGCAGTTCCCGATCGCGTTCCGCAACATCAAGATTCGTCCGCTGCCGTGAGGATCAGACGATCTGATACTCGGGCGTGCTCATGATCAGATGCACGACCATGCGGAGCGCGTCTTCCATGTAGCTCTTCGCGCGCTCGAGGGTGTCTGTTCCCAACTCGTTGGTCAGGAACGCCACGAATCCCTCGCGCGTCGCGGTCGCGGTCGGGACGCGCACCATCCGCCACAACAGGTAGTCGACCGCCTCGCCCGCAGATGCGGCGCCGCTCTCGAGCACCATCTTCGTGAGGTCGAACTGCGCGGCGTGGCGCGGCGTGGGAATCAGCTTGCGCGCCGCCTGCTCCCAGCCGATGTAGCCCGAGATGCGCGTGTTGAATTTCTCGTCGCGCTCGAGCGCCGCGCGGTCGAACGCCGTCATGTTCGCCGGATCGTTCACCGCGGTCGCCGCGCCGATGTCGTAGCCGTCGCGCAGGCGACGGCCGAGGACGTCGTCGCTGCCGGCGGAGAAGTTCCAGTCCCTGAAGCCGGTGATGTCGGGGATCAGCACGTCGCGTGCGACGTTGCCGCGCGCGATGAGCAGCCCTGGCGTGATCCACGCCGTACCGCCGGCCCAGCCCGCGACCGACGGCGGGTTCAGCAGGTGCTGGCCCATCGCGATGGTCGCCTGGTTGAAATCGGGCACGCCCGGCATCGTGTCCACGCCGAGGTGCTTCATCATCGCGACCGTGTGCTCGACCGGCCCCCGGATGTGCGCGCCGTAGCTCGCCTGGCTGTAGAAGTCCTTCGAGGAGAAGATCGCCGTCAGCAGCGGTTTGAGCTCGTAACCGCTGTCGCGAAGGATCGCGCCCAGCTTCTTCTTCAGCTCCTGCGAGAGATCGTCGCGGACGAGGAAGCGGTAGATCTTGCCGGCGAGGTACTCCGCCGTCACCGGCTGCTCGAAGATGATCTTCAGCGCGTCGACGCCGTCGAAGTTTCCGCTCCGGCCAAGGAACGTCTTCGGACCGTCGTCGTGCTTGGCCGCGTCGATCTTGAACGAGAGGTCGTCGAAGTACCAGCCGGTGAAGGCGCGCGCGCCTTCGCGCACGTCCTTCTCCGAGTAGTTGCCGACGCCCATGGTGAAGAGCTCCATCACCTCGCGCGCGAAGTTCTCGTTCGCGGCGCCCTTCACGTTGTACTGGGCGTCGAGGAAGTAGAGCATCGCCGGATTCTGCGCCACCCGGATCGCCAGGTCCCTGATGTTGCCCGTCGCCGCCTTTTCGAACAGCGCGATCTGCTGCAGCATCTTGCGGTAGTCGCGCACCTTGTTCTCGTGCGTGGCGAAGTGACCGTGCCACAGGAGCGCCATCTTCTCTTCGAGCGGATGGGTGGTCTGCAGCATCCGGCCGGCCCACCAGTATCCGAGCCGCCGCGTCTCGAGCATCGTCGCGCGCAGCCAGTAGAAGAACCGGTCCGACACCGGCTGAAGCGGGCGCTTGCCCGCGGGCTTGCGCTCGACGCCCATCGAGGCGCCCGTCGCGAGCGCGCGATCGGTCGCCTCGGGCCGGCTCTCAGGAAACGGATTCAGCGACGGATCCCAGAGCCCCGACTCGACAAACGGCTGCAGCTTCGGATTCGGGATGCGCTCGTAGTGAACGAGCGCGCGCACGGCGCCGTCCGGGCCCGCCCCGGCGAGCGCCTCGATCTCCGCCGGCGCGCCGCCGAACCCGGCGTGCGCCAGCAGGTGCGCCGCGCGGTCGTAGCTCCAGTCCGCGGCGGCGATTGGCGTGAGGTCGTCTTTCCAGTGCGCCGGTCCCGGCGACCAGCCCACGCGACCGGTCATATGTCCTCCTACGCCCGGAACATTTTCAGCGTCTCGAATTTCCGGCCGAGCACGCGCGCGGCATCGGCGCCCATCCACTCCTCGATCAGCGTGGCGTACACCTGACGGAAGTCGGTGGTGTTCTCGAGGTTGCCGTCGAGGACCAGGTCGGTGAGGCTCGGCGGCGCGCCGTACATTCCGCCCTTCACCGCGTTGCCGATCACGAAATTCACCTGCGCGGTGCCGTGATCCGTGCCGAGGCTCGTGTTCTCGGGCACGCGCCGCCCGAACTCGCTGTGCACGTACATCACGACGTCGTCGGCCCGGCCGATCCGCTTCATCTCCTGAAAGAAGCCAGAGATCGCGTCGGAGCAGTACTCGAGCTGCCGATCGTGCGGCGCCGCCTGGTTGACATGCGTGTCGAACAGGCTGTTGCGCAGCGGCACGTAATACAGCTTCGTCGGAAAGTCCGCCTCGATGAGCGCCGCGACCTTGTCCAGATCGAGCAGCCGGAGATCGACGTTGTCCTTGCCTTTGTACTTGCTCCACGCGAGACGCACGACTTCCGAGGCCTGCGCCGCGCTCCTGGTGACTTCGACCGCGTAGGCATGCGCCGCGCCGAGCGGCGCCGTCTGTGCGTCGAGGAGATCGAGCGCCGCCCGTTCCTGCGCGAACGCAGCGCGCTGGAACTTCGTCGGATCGAGAAACACGAGCGGCACGTGGTTCTCCGCTTTCACCGCGAGCGACTGGCTGTCGGAGACGTTGACGATCATGTTCGGCCGCGCGCCGGCCGGATCCAGCGCCGTCGCCGTTCGCCCGATCCAGCCGTATTCGTTGCCGCCGTTCGGGGCGCCCGTGTGCCAGAAGGACATCGACGTGAAGTGCGAGAACGACGGCTGCGCATAGCCCACGCCCTGCACGATCGCGACCTTGCCCTCGTCGTACATCCGCTTCATCCCGCCCATCGACTTCTGCCAGCCGAAGTGCGCGTCGATCTTCAGCACGTCCTTCTCTCTGATGCCGATCGTCGGACGATGCTTGTAGTACATCGAGTCGCCATAGGGCACGATGGTGTTCAGGCCGTCGTTGCCGCCGAACCACTCGAAGACCACGAGGATCTTGCCCGACGTGCTCGCGGCGGTGGCCTCGCTCGCCCGGCCGAAGACGGCGGGCACCGGGCCGATGCCGCCGAACACGCTGAACCCGACGCCGCCGGCGCCGATGCGCAGCATGTCGCGCCGCGAGACGCCGCAGCCCGCCAGTTTGTCGTGGGTGCTCATGAATGGCTCTCCAACGATGCGCCGCGTCCGGTCCCGTCGCGCCCGGCGGCGCCCAAGGATAGCGCCGTTCGAGACGACGCTCAAAGGAATCGGCGCAGTCGTCATAGCGGCGATTGCTGGTTGCCGCGGGAGCGCGGCCGGACGTATCGTCTCGTACCCGCGCAGGCCCGATTGCCGCCGTTCGAGAAAGAGGCATCACACATGAGACGCTCGCACCTGACGGCCGCCACCGTCGCGATCGCACTCGCCGCGTTCGGCATCGCGAGCGATCGCCGCGTCGCCGCGCAGCAGCGCGCCGAAGCGCACGACATGCAGCTGGTCGGCTTCCACGATCTCCAGGCGCGAAGCGCGTACCAGCCGGTGATTCACCGGCAGGGCGATCGCTTCATCGCCTACGTCGGGCATCACGGCGGCACGCAGCTGAATCCGCTGACGGGCAAACAGGAGAGCAACGGCACGTCGATTCTCGACGTCACCGATCCGAAGCGGCCGAAATATCTCGCGCACGTGCCCGGAGAGGCGGGGCAGGCGGAGGCCGGCGGCGCGCAGATGGCGCGCGTGTGCGACGGCCGCGATCTGCCGCACGCCGACAAGAGCAAGGTGTATCTGCTGCGCACCTTCGGCAACAGCGGCCACGAAATCTGGGACGTCACCAATCCGGCCGCACCCGAGCGCGTCACCGTCGTCGTCAGCGGCCTGCGGCAGACGCACAAGAACTGGTGGGAGTGCGACACCGGCGTCGCGTATCTCATCTCCGGCGATCCGGCGTGGCGCACGACGCGGATGACGAAGATCTACGATTTGAGCGATCCGGCGCACCCGGTGTTCATCCGCGACTTCGGCCTGCCGGGGCAGCAGCCCGGATCGACGGGCCCGGTGCCGACCGAGCTGCACGGGCCGATTTCGCTCGGCCCGAAAGCCAACCGCGTGTATTTCGGCTACGGCACCGGCGCGAACGGCATCGTGCAGATCATCGATCGCGAGAAGCTCCTGACCGGGCCGAAGGAGCCGACGCCCGAGAACCTGGTCTACCCGCAGATCACGCGCGTCGATCTTCCGCCGGACGTCGGCGCGCACACCGCGTTCCCGCTTCCTGGAATGGACGTCGCGGAGTTCGGGATGCAGAAGGCGCCGGCGGGCCGCCGCGCGGCGGGCGCCGCCGCGGCGGGCGGACACGATCACGAGGTGTCGATTCCCGTCAACCAGACGCAGGCGCGGCGGGACTTCATCGCCGTTGTCGGCGAGACGACGGCGAACGAGTGCCTCGAGAACCGGCAGATGCTGCGGATGCTCGATGCGACGATCGAGACGCGGCCCTTCGGCGCCTCGTCGTTCACGGTGCCGGAGTCGAGCCGCGACTACTGCAGCCGCGGCGGCCGGTTCGGCACGCACTCCTCGAACGAGAACTTCACGCCGATCTACTACAAGCGCGTGCTGTTCCTCGCGCACTTCAACGCGGGCGTGCGCGCGGTCGACATCCGCGATCCGTTCAACCCGAAGGAAATCGGCTTCTACGTGCCGGCGATCACCAGCAGGACCGACAAGCGGTGCGTCGGCGCCGGCGCCGACGAGAAGTGCAAGGTCGCGATTCAGACCAACAACGTCGAGGTCGACGATCGCGGCTACATCTATATCGTCGATCGCGCGAACACGGGCATGCACATCCTCGAGCTCACCGGCGCGGCGCGAAGCGTCGCCAGATTCTGATGACCGAAACACCGCAGCAATACACGCAGCGCATCCTCGGGTACGTCGAGGGACAGGAGCCGCTGGCCGTTCAACGCGCAACGGCGAAGACGCTCGCCCGCCTGATCGACGGCGTGCCGGACGAGGCCCTGCGCGCGCGGCCGTCGCCCGCGCATTGGTCCGTCGGCGAAATCCTCGCGCACCTCGCCGACGCCGAGATCGTCGGCGCCTATCGCATTCGCGCCGTCCTCGGCTCGCCGGGCGGGCCGGTCGCCGCCTACGATCAGGACGCGTGGGCGGCGGCCGGACGCTACACCGCGCGCGATCCGTTGAAATCGCTGGAGCTGTTCCGCGTCGTGCGAGAGGCGAACCTGGCGCTTCTCGAATCGCTCGCGCCGGAGCAGTGGCACGACTACGGCGTGCACTCGGAACGCGGGCGCGAGTCGATCGAGCATCTCGTCCGGATGTCCGCCGGCCACGACGTCAATCACATGTGGCAGATCGAACGGATTCTCGCTCGCGCGTAACGCCGCTTTCACGTTGTGCCGGCCCTCCGGCCGGCGCTGTTCGTGAGCCCGCCGCCGCCGCCGCCCACCACGCCGTCGCCGCGGCGAAGTAGTAGTAGTTGTAGAACGCCTGCGAACGCCGTGGCCGGCACGGCCAGCGCGAACGGCGTCCACCGCACGAGACTCCACAGCGGCAGCCCGTTGTGCATCCACACGAGGTGGCTGAGCGCGTCGATCCTGAACGGTTGTATGAACTGGAACTCGACGACGGCGCGCCAGAACGCCGCGGGATTCCAGAGGAAGAACGGCACGGTGATCAACACGATCGTGGAACCGGATATAGACGGTCTACGTCTCAGGCTATAGACTTTCTATAGCCTGGGACGCTCACTCACCATGACCATCATCGACCGCGCGATCGCGTGGCTCCGCCGTCTGAAGCCGGGCCGCCTCGACGACGACGACTTCCGCGACGAAATCCGCGCGCACCTGGCGATCGCCGCCGACGAGCGCCGCGCCGAGGGCGCCGACGATCGGAGCGCCCGCCTCGCGTCGCTCAAGGATTTCGGCAACGTCACGCTCACGACCGAAGCGGCGCGCCGCGTCTGGACGCCGTGGTGGATCGACGCGCTGCACGACCGGGCGAGCGACGTGCGGCACGCCGTGCGCGCGCTCGCGAAGAACCCGGTGTTCGCGCTCACCGTCGTCGCCGTGCTCACGCTCGGCATCGGCGTGAACGCCGCGGTGTTCGCGATGCTCAAGGGGATCGCGCTCAGCCCGATCGCCGGCGTCGAACGATCGGGGCAGCTCACCGTGATCTTCGGCGAGACGAGCACCGGCCGGTCGCTCGCCGTCTCGTATCCCGACTACCAGTACCTTCGCGATCACGACGGCGCGTTCGGCGGTCTGTTCGGCACGACCGTCGGCACGGTCAATCTGGGCAGAGGCCGCGGCGCGCGCCAGGTGTGGGGCGAGATCGTCACCGGCAACTACTTCCAGATCCTCGGCGTGCGCGCCGAGCGCGGCCGCACGCTCCTCCCGTCGGACGAGATTGCGCCGGGCCGCCATCCCGTCGTCGTGATCAGCGACGGCCTGTGGCGGCGCGACTTCGCGGCAGATCCGGAGATCGTCGGCAGGACGCTCGAGATCAACAATTTTCCGTTGACGGTCGTCGGCGTCGCCGATCCGATGTTCCATGGCACGACGGTCGTGTACGACGTGGAGCTGTTCATCCCGGTGATGATGGCGCCGCAGCTCGGCTTCAGGTTCGGCAGCCGGGAGACGGCCGCGTCGGGCATCCTCGCCGATCGCCGCGCGGGGCTCTTTTACCCGCAGGGCCACCTGCTGCCGGGCGTGAGCGCCGCGAACGCCGCGGCGCAGACCGACGCGCTCTGGACGGCGCTTGCGCGCGAGCGGCCCGTCGGCGACGTCATGCAGCGGCTGCGCGTCGTGCCGTTCTGGCGCACGCCGAACGGTGCGCCGGCCATCATGCTGCCGACGCTCATCGTGCTGGCGGCGATGGGGCTGCTCGTCCTGCTCATCGCGTGCGCGAACATCGCGGGGCTCGTGCTGGTGCGCGGGCTGTCGCGGCGCGGCGAGATCGCGGTGCGCCTCGCGCTCGGCGCGACGCGGACGCGGATCGTGCGGCTGCTGCTCGTCGAGAACTTCGTGCTCGCGGTGCCGGGCGCGCTCCTCGGCATCCTGCTCGCGCGGCGCTCGATCCCCGTGCTCGTCGAGTACGCCGAGCGGCTCGCGCTGCCGGAACGCGTCTTCTTCAACGTCGGCGTCGACGGCCTCGTCATCGCCTTCGCCGCGCTCGTCGCGTGCGCGAGCGCGGTGGCATCCGGGTTCGTGCCGGCGCTCCAGAGCTCGCGCGTCGATCTCGTGACGGTGATCAACGAGGACGCCTCGCCGCGCGGCGCGTCGCGAGGGCGGCTGCGCGCGGGGCTCGTGGTCGCGCAGGTGGCGGTGTCGCTGCTGCTGCTGGTCGGCGCCGGCCTCGCGACGCGCAGCGTCGAGGCGGCGCGGCGCGCGTATCCGGGCTTCGACGCGAGCCACGCGACGTCGATTGCGATGGACGTCCGGCAGAACGCGTACGACGAGGCGCGGGGGCGCGTCTTCTATCGCAAGCTGCTCGACGCGGCGCGCGCCGACGCGGGCGTCGAGTCGGCCACGCTCGCCGCGTTCAACCCGCTGCAGTTCCTCGACACGCGGCCGCAGCGCGTGTCGGTCGAGGGCTACGAGCCGCGCCGCGGCGAGGATCTGACGTTCGGATCGAACACGATCGGCCCGGACTACTTCCGCACGCTGCGGATCGCCCTGCTCGCCGGCCGCGGCTTCGAGGATCGCGACGACGAAGGCGCGGCGCCGGCCATCGTCGTCAACAACACGTTCGCGCAGCGGTTCTGGGGCGGCGCGGCGAGCGCGATCGGCAAGCGCGTCCGCGCCGGCGACGGCGCGTGGCGCACCGTCATCGGCGTCGCGGCCGACGTCAAGTACTCACGCATCAACGAGTCGCCGCGGCCGTACGTGTACCTGCCGTTCTTCCAGGCGTACTTGTCGCGGATGGTGCTGCACACGCGCGGCTCGGCGCCGGTGGATCGCCTCGTCGAGGCGGCGCGCGCGCACGTGACGGCGCTCGACGCCGAGCTGCCGATCCTCTACGCGCGGCCGATGAGCGGGCTGCTGCGCGGCGCGCTGCTGCTGTTCGATCTGACGGCGGCGATGCTCTTCGTGTTCGGCGCCGCCGGCCTCGCGCTCGCCGCGATGGGCACCTACGGTCTGGTGTCCTACGTCGTCAAGCAGAGCACGCACGAGATCGGGATCCGCATGGCGCTCGGCGCCTCGGCGTGGTCCGTCGTGTTCGCGTTCGTGTCGCGCGGGCTGCGGCTCGGGGCGATTGGCGCGGGCCTCGGCGTCGCGGCGGCGCTCGGGTCGAGCCGCCTGCTCGACAGCCTGCTCTTCGGCGTCAGCGCGACGGACGTCGTGTCGTTCGCGCGCGCGCTCGCGATCGTGCTGGGCTGCGTGATCGTCGCGACGCTCGTGCCGGCGTGGCGCGCCGCGCGGACCAATCCGCTCACCGCGCTCCGGCACCAGTGAACGGCGAGAACGCAAAGGAGGCAAAGGCCGCGGAGCCGCGAAGGGCCGCGAAGGGCCGCGAAGCCGCATCGTCTTTGCGTCTCCGCGGCCTCTGCCAACTCTGCGTTCTTCTTACTTGATGTACCAGTGTCCTGCGATCGAGACGCTGAGCGGGCTCGCTTCGAATCCCGCAAAGGGCGTCGGGAATCGGCGGTACGCGACGTCGGCGCTGACGCCGAATCGCGGCGCGCTGGCGAAGGTCAGCTCGGTGCCGCCAAACACGCGGAATCCCACGCCGCTCTCGGAGATCGCCGCCGGATCGCCAGGCGCGGCGCTGAACGTCTGATTGCGGAAGCTCACGCCGGAGCCGGCGTACGGCCGGATCCACACGTAGTCGCCCACGCGATCGAAGAACGCGTACATCACGCTCGGCTCGAACTGCACCGACGTCACGCGCGAGGTGTCGACGGCGCTCGTCATCGCGTCGCGCGTGAGGCCGAGCTGAATCCCGACGCGGTTGTCGTGCCACGCGCGCACGCTTGCGCCGAAGCTGCTCATCGATCCGACGAGTCCGCCGACGCCCAGGACGTGGCTCGGCGGCGCGACGGCCGCCGGCACTTGCGGCGCGACGCGCGCCGGTGCCGCGGTGCGCACGGGCGCCGGCGTCCTCGCGGGCGGCGCTGCGCCAGCCGACGCCCGCGACGCAGTGGTTCGCGCCGGCGCATGCGCCTTCGCTGGCCCAAGGCGTCCCATCGTCACGTGCACGTAGCCGACCCCTCCAGGCGCGGCGGGCCAGGCGATCTTCACCCAGCTCCCGAGATTGCGCGAGACCGGCAGCACCGCGCCGTGCGACGCGTGGCCGACCACCGGCGTCACGTTGCTCGGTCCCTTGAAGACGTCGGCCGACGGCACGGTGACGGTCAACACCGTATCCTGCGCGCGAACGAGCGCCGGGTTGAGCGTGAGCGCGACGACGACGGCCATTGCTCGGCGAATCATGATCCCCTCCTGCGGGTAGTCCGTCACGGCGTCCGCGCGCATCCAGCCGCGCGATCGCCAGCCACGAATCTGATCGTGAACTGACGGTTCTGACGCGCTCTCGGCGCAAAACACGCCGAAAATCGCGCAAAACGCCGTGCTGCGGAGATCGCAGCAAGGAGAATTCCGCTACGCCGCCTCCGCGGCCGCGCGAAGCGCGATGGGGCGCCGGGCGCGCGTTCTGCGGACGCGCCACAGCCAGTAGATCATCGTCGCGACGACGGCGACGACCGGCAGCGCGAACATGCCGGGCATGCGCGCCGACTTCGGAACCAGCTTCGCCGCCTGCACGGAGAAGGAGAGCGCCGCGATGAAGAGCGCCGTGCACATGCGCCAGAGATGCCGCGCGAGACGCGACGCACCCGCAAGCGGATCGGATCGCATCACGCGGAAATCGCCCGCCGCTCCGACCAGCGCGATGACGCCGAACAGGAAGAACGGGAACGCCGGCATGCCGTTTCTCCTGCCGCCGTTCGCGATCGCCTCCGCGCCGAACGCGACCATCGTCGCGCCGACGCCCAACGCGACGAGCGTCGCGCCGACCGCGAGCCACCGGCGTCGATCGGCGAACGGCCGCACCGTCGTCAGCGCGGTGATCACGAGGTACGAGGTGAGAAGCGACGCGGGGACGTTGACGGCGGGCGCGACGTTCTGCCCGACGGCCATCGCGAAGCCGCCGAGCGACATCGTCAGCATCGCGTACACGAACAGCATGCCGCTCCTGCGATGGAGCGTCCCCGCCTTCGCCGCGTAGAGCGCGACGTACCCGGCCACGAGGCCCACCGTGCCCGCCGCGATGTGCACCGCCAGCGTGATTCTCATGACGCACACCCCTCCCGACTACGGTCGTCGACGCGGGACGGGAAGGCCGTCCCCTGTGAAGACGTTTCTGTTTATTCCGAGCGGAGCGCCTGCATCACGTCCACGCGCGAGGCGCGCGCGGCCGGCATCAGCGACGCGCCAACCGCGGCGGCGATGAGCACCGCGGCGGCGCTCGCCATCGGCAGCGCACCCGGCACCTGCACGTGATCGAAGAATTTCCCCGCCGCGCCGGCGAGCGCGAGTCCGCCGACCGCTCCGACGGCGACGCCGATCGCGGCGATCGCCATGCCCTCCGACAGCACGCGCGCGAGCAGATGCCGCGGCGACGATCCAATGGCGAGCCGCACGCCGAACTCGCGCGTCCGCGCGCTCACCGAGAACGCGAGCACGCCGGCGACGCCGACGACGGCGATCAGCAGCGCGATGCCGGCGAAGCCGGAGAAGACGAACGCGTTCACCCGATCCGGCGACAGCACTTCGGAGCGGATGTCCTCGAGTGTCGCGGCGCGCTCGACGGGCTGGTCGGCGGAGAGCTCGTGAATCGTGCGCCGCACGGCCGGCACGAGCGCGTACGGATCGCCGGCCGCGCGCACGAACAGCCGCCCGGCGACGCCGATCTGCCGGACCGGCTGATAGATCGCCATCGACGGACCGCGCACGATGCTCTCGTCGTCCACATCCGCGACGACGCCGACGATGCGACGCCGCGCCACCTTGCTGCCGAAGTACGGATCGGTCCACCACATGTGCCGGTTGAGCGGCTCGCCGTTCGGGAACAGCCGCTGCGCGACGCTCTGGCTGACGATCACGACGAGCTCGCTGCCGTCGCGGTCCTCGTCGGTGAAGTCGCGGCCGGCGACGAGCGGGACGCCCATCACCGCGAAGAAGCGCGGCGACACGACGCGAAACCGCGCCCGCGGGTTCTCTTCCCCGTCGGCCGGTCGGTAGCCGTCGACGGCGAACTGGATCCCCGGACCGAAGCTGCCCGCATCACGCCACGGCACGAACATGCTGAGGGCGACGCCCTCCACACCAGGCAGCCGGCCGACTCGCCGCGTCGCTTCCTGATAGAAATCGATGTCGCTCTCGCCCGCCGCCGCCGACGGCACGTCGAACGCGACGACGCGGCGCATGTCGAAGCCGGTGTGCGCCGTCTGGAGCGCCACGAGCGTCGTGAGGAGCATCGCCGCGCCGGCGAGCAGCACGAACGAGAACGCAATCTGCGTCGTCGCGAAGATCCGCAGGCGGCGATTGGTGCCCGGCGTGATCCGGACGCCGCTCGCGAGGCCCAGGCCGGCCGGCGCCTGCGGCGACGGCAGCCGGGGCACGTACGCGAGCAGGACCGCCGCCGCGATGGCCAGCGCAGCACCGACCCAGAGCACGCTCGTGTCGATCGTCACCTCGAGCGCGCGCACGGAAAAGCGCGCCGCGAACTGCGCGACGACGGCGACGAGCGGCCGCGCCAACGCGATGCCGAGCACGGCGCCGGCGGTGCAGAGCACCAGGCTTTCAGCGAGCAGCGTCCGGCGCAGCGCGCCGGGGCCGGCGCCGAGCGCCGCGCGGACGGCGAGCTCGCCTTCGCGGCGCACCGACCGCGCGAGGATCAGGTTCGCGACGTTCGAGCACGCGATGACGAAGACGACGGCGGCCGCGGCGAGCAGCACGAGCAGAATCGCCCGCGCCGGCGCGGCGATCTGATCGCGCAGCCTCGAGATCTTCAGCTGGACGTTCGCCCTCGGCGAGTACGCCTCCGGATGCGCGCGGACCGTCGCGGCGTACGCCGCCGTCAGCTCGGCGCGCGCCGCTTCGACGGTCGCGCCCGGGGCGAGGCGGCCGAAGAGCTCCGTCATGCGATGCGTGCGCCTCGTCACCATTGTCGCGCCGAGGTGATGCGGGCTCGTCACCACGTTCGCGATGATCTCGGTATCGGTCGGATACGGCACCGACGGCTCGAGGACGCCGACGACGGTGGCGGTGCGCACGCCGAGGCGGATCGTCTTGCCGACGACCGTCGGGTCGCTGTTGAGCGCGGTGGTCCAGAAGCGGTACGTCAGGACCGCGGCGCCCTCGGCATCTTTTCCGTCGTCCTTCCGGTTGATGAGGCGGCCGAGCACGGGATGCAGACCCATCACGTCGAAGAACGATCCGTTGACGACGCCGGCCTTCACCATACGCGGTTCGATGCCCAGGCCGGTCAGCGCGAAGTCGACGGTGGAAAAGTCGCCGAAGGCCGCAACGGTGGTCGCGCGCGACTCGATGTCGCCGATTTCCGGCATCGAGAAGGTCATGTTCTCGGCGCCGATGCCCGGCGCGCTCTGCCGGATGTAGATCAGCCGATCCTCGTCGCGGTTGACGAGTGGACGAAGGAGTACGCCGCGCACGACGCTGAAGATCGCCGCGTTGGCGCCGATGCCGAGCGCGAGCGTCACGACGACCGTCGCGGCGAGACCCCTGGCGCGCAGCAGCGCGCGGAGCGCGAAGCGCAGATCGCGCGCGAGCGCGTCGGCGGCGTCGAGCCAGCCGTAGCGCCAGACGCTGCGCATCGAATCGCGCGTGAGCGTCAGATTGCCGAACTCCTTCAGCGCCGCGAGGCGCGCCGACGCCGGATCCTCGCCGCGCTCGATCCGCTCCTTGATGCTGATCGCGAGGTGCCCGCGAATCTCGTCGTCCAGGTCGTCGTCGTGAGGCCGCATGCGCTACTCCTTGCCCGCCGGCTCCGGGTTCATCACGCGTCCGATGGCGTCCACGAGCTGCGACCAGCGATCCTGCTCGCGCAGCAGCTGCGCCTTCCCCGCCGCGGTGAGGCGGTAGAACTTCGCGCGCTGGTGCGCCTCGCTGACGCCCCATTCGGCCTTGAGCCATCCGCGCTTCACGAGCCGGTGGAGCGCGGGGTAGAGCGATCCGGTCTCGACCTTGAGCAGCGCGTCCGATCGCGCGCGGATCGCCAGGCCGATGCCGTGGCCGTGCTGCGGCCCCCACTGCAGGGTGCGCAGGATGAGCATGTCGAGCGTGCCCTGGAGGAGCTCCAGGCGCTGGTCGTCCGGCGGTTTGGCCATAGTCGTAGACAGTCTACGGCCTTAGACGTAGAGTGTCTACGGCTTGTTCCGGCGCGCAGGCAAAGAAGTCTGCCTGGGGCAGACTAAAGGCGGCCGACGCGCCGACAATCCGCCGCCGCCGCCGCAGCGAGGCGCCGAGGCGCCCGCCTGACGCGCATTTCCGGTGCGCCGGCGGGCGGATCGTGTCTTGCTCCCACGCTCCGCGTGCAGCAGACGGCGCTGCACTCCCATGACATCTGTCCGACACACCGGCCAGCGTCGGAAGGCGGACGCGTGCGCGGCCTTCCTCGTCGGCTACTCGATCGCGGCGGGACGGCGAACGACATGAGCACGCGGGACACGTTGGACGGCGATCTGGGGCGCTTCGCCGCGGCCGTGGCGCACGAGATCCGCACGCCGCTCACGGCGCTGGCGGGCGAGATCGAGGTCGCGCTCCGCCGGGAGCGCTCCGCCGAGGAGTACCGCGAGGTGCTGCGGCGCATCGCCGCGCCGGTGTCGGAGCTGGTCGCGATCTCGGGCGATCTCACGGTCATCGGCGAGCCGGGCGATCGGCCGCGCGGAGCCGCGACAACGGCGTGGCTCGACGCGATCCTCGCGCGGATTCGTACGCGCTACGGCAACGAACGCGCGGTCCGCATCACGGTGGAGGCGCCCTCCGGCACGCGCGTCGTCGGCGACGAGCCGCGCGTGGCGCGCGCCGTCACGCTCGTCGTCGAGCACGCGCTCCGGTACCGGCGGCCGGATGCGTGCATCACGATCCGCGTCGTCGCGTCGGGCAGCGGCGTCGACATCGCGATCGACGCGACGGGGTCCGGCTTCTGGCCGCACACCTGGAGCTCGCTGTCGAGAGACGCCGATCCCGCCGATCCGCTGCGCCTCCGCACCGCGCGGCGCCTGGTCGAAGACAGCGGCGGCGCGATGACCGGCGGCGGCGAATCCCACACTGAGGACGCCGTTCGCATTCACCTGCGCGCGTGCGCCTGAGCGGACGCCCGCGTCGATCGACGACGTTCTCAAAGACGACAACCCGTAAACGACGCGCGCCGCGTCGCGTCGGTGAAGGCCCGGCGGCCCGCGCCGGCGCGGCGCGCGCGGTTCTCAATCGCGTGTAGACGTCGGCGACCGGCGCGCGGGCGGCGTGACCTCGAACATCACGCGGATCGCCGGAATCCTGTTGCCCGGGTGATCGTCGGCGTAGGTGAGCTGCGGCAGGCGATAGAGCTGCTGCGGTTCGGTCGGCGGGCCCTGATAAATTCCCGGATACAGATCGATCACGTGCGGGCCGGGATCGCCGGCGGCGGTGAAGTTGATCACCACGTCGCCGTGGCTGTTGAAGCCGCACGCGTAGCCCATGTAGGCGTTGTCGTAGGTCGCGACGTAGATGTTGTCGTACTCGGTCCAGCCGACGCCTTTCAGGTGAATCGTGACCGGCGTGCCGGCCGGTCCGGATCGCGGCGACACGCCGACGAGGCTGGTCTCGATCGCGAAGTGCGCGCGCGCGACGACATCGCCGCCGCGGCGGAGCGCGACGACGTGCAGCCCGCCGAGATCGTCGGGGATCGTGAGCGTCCGCTCGATCCGGCCGTCGGCGCCGGGCGTGACGTCCTCCATTTCATTCTGCTGCGGCGCGAAGCCCGCGTCAGTGACACGGCTGCCGACCGCCGTCTCCCACACGAGCCGCAGCGGCGCGCCGGGCGCGAAGCCTTCACCCTTCAGCACCGCGTGCGTGCCGACGGCGCCCTGCGTCGGCGTCAACGTCAGCCGCGTTCCGCTCTTCGCCGTCTCGATCTGCGGCATCGGCTGCGGCTGATACGGCTCGACATACGCCGTGTCGCCCACCGCGCCGGCCGTCGTGCGAAACGTGAATTGCGGCCGCGGCAGCGACGCCACCGGTGATTGCTCGTAATTCAGGTAGCCGAGGCCCTGCCAGCCGGTATACAGCTTGACGATGTGATCGCCGGCGGATCCGGTCGCGCGAAACCGCGCGACGGCCGATCCGCGCGTGCCCGCGGCCGACACGAAGCCGAGCTCCTGGTTGTCCCAGTTGACGACCCAGGTGCTTTCCATCGTTCGCCAGCCGAGCCCGGTCGCCTTCAACTCGATGGGCGTGCCGACGGGGCCGGAGGCGGGCGTCATCGCAAACGTCTGCGTCACGTTGATCGCGCTCTGCGCCACCGGCCTGCCGTCGATGCGCGCGATCACTTCGTGCACGCCGCCGTAGTCTTCCGGGACGACGAGGCGCGCGCGCATCCGGCCGCTCGCGTCGACAGGAAACTGGCCGAGCGCCCGCGTCGTCTCGGTGTACTTCTTGCCGCGGAAGTGGTAGTAGTCCTCGACAACCCATCCGCCGGTGACCGTGCCCCACACGAGATCGACGGTCTTCCCGGCGGGCAGACCGTTTGCCGCGGCGTTCGCAACGGTGCCGACGACGGCGGGCGTGTCGTAGGTGAGATCGAGCGCGGCGATCGGTGCGTTGGAGGGCGGCGTGAGCGCGGCGGCACGCGCGGCCTGATCGACCGGCGATCGCGAGCACGCGGCGAGCGACGCGGACACGATCGCCGCGAGGCACGCGCGCGCCGCGGCGCATCTCATGGACCGCATGCCTCGCCGCCTACGGAATGATCGTGATCTGCGAGGCTTGCACTTCGAACGGCTTGAACTCGCCGGTGCGTCCCTGCGGATCCTTGCCCGTCACCGTGTAGCGGACGATGCCCATCGGCGCATCGTCGGGGACCATCCACTTCGCGACCCAGAACTCGCGCTCCGGCTGGCGTTCGTTCTGCCGATCGCGCATGGGCAGGTCGAGTGTCTTCCCCGCGTAGCTCAAATGGACGACGAGCTCGCTGGCGCGATCGCGCTTCCCGGTCGCCGGGTTGATCGCGTTCATCCGGAAGCCAACCGGCTCGCCGTGCTTGAATTGATTGTTCAGCAGGCAATTGCGCGGGTGGCCCGGCGGATAGAAGTAGACGACGTCGCCGAAGATGACCAGGCGATCGCCGCCCGACTGGCCCGAGAGCGGCGAGGGGCCGAGCAGCGCGATGAGGACGAGCGCCGTGCATCCGCAGAGGTTCTTCACGCCGACAAGGTAACCGAGCGCGCATCGTCTGTCCAGCGCTTACGTTGAAGCGCGCTGACGGAACCACGAAGATCACGAAGATCACGAAGATCACGAAGATCACGAAGATCACGAAGATCACGAAGAAGACGGAGCGCGCGGCGGCCCGCGAAGCGGGCCACGCGACGCGAAGAGCGCCGCAAACACAAACGCTGTGTTCGATCGTTTGCGTTTGCGGCGCTCTTCACGTCGCGTGAGGCGGCCGGCAACGCCGGCCGCCCGCCGCGCGCTGATCTCTGCGTGCTCTGTGTGCTCTGTGCGCTCTGTGGTTGCTTCCGTGTCGCTTCACGGCGTCGCGCACACGAAGTTCGCGGCATCGTCGATGCTGCCGGTGCCCGAGTAGCGCGCGACCTGCGGGTACGCACACAGCGGGCGCGTCCGCTCCACCTTGCCGGCGGCGACGCGGCTCGCGACGATCCGATCCGGCGCGCGGCCGTGGTCGACCCACGCGTCGAGCGCCGTCACCATGTCGAACGTGTTCGGCCCTTCGCCCCCGCCGCAGTGGCCCATGCCCGGCACCATGAACAGCCGCACCCACGGCGCGTCGGATGAGGACGCGCGCGTCGACCCGAGCGCCGCCTTGTAGAAGTTGATGCTCGCTCTCGGCGCGATGTCCTGATCGCTCCACCCGTGGTACATCAACAGCTTTCCCCCGCGCCGCGCGAAGGCCGACAGATCCGGATCGATCGCCGAGAGCGTCCCCTCGCCTTTCGCGTCGGCCGCCGCGACGTCGCGCTCGAGATCGAACGTGCGCCAGTCCCAGTCGGGCCGGCCGAAGACGATGTACTTGAATTGATCGACCGCCGTCGCGTACGGATCGGGCCCGCTCAGCATGCGCGCCCATCCGAGCTCGGTCCCGGGCTCGAAGCCCGGAAAGATCTCCGCACCCGTCTTTCGATCCTTCACCGGGCTCATCACCACCTGCGCCGCCGCGACCTGCGCGGGCGTGAGGCACGTCGCCGCGTCGGCGCCGGCGCACTGCAGCACGCGCGGGTCGAAGCGGCAGCGCGTCGGATCCTCGATGAGGCCGTCCTTGACGCCGTCGATCGCGTCGCACGCCTCCACGACCGCCGCGTGGATCATCGCGAATTTGCCGACGGGGATGACGCTCGCCTGATCCTTGAACATCGCCTGCGCCATCCAGATGCGCCACGCGTCGAGGTGCGTCTTCGGGTTCGCCGCCGCGCCGGCGATGATGCCGTCGAAATCCTGCGGATAGCGCTTCGCCTCGACGAGCGCCTGGCGGCCGCCGGTCGAGCAGCCGTTCCAGTACGATCGCGACGCCGCGCGGCCGTAGAACGCGGCGATGACCGCCTTCGCCTTCTCGGTCATGTCGTGCTCGGATCGGTACGCGTAGTCGACGAGCTTCTCGGGATGCCCGAGCGCGAACGCCGCGCTGGCGCCGGCGTGTCCCGTGTCGGTGGAGCCGGTCGCGTAGCCGCGTTCCACGGCGCGCGCCATCGCCGCGTAACCGATCGTCCCGGCCCAGCCGCCGTTGCCGACCGCCTGGAATTTTCCGTTCCATCCCGAGAGCGGCAGCCACACTTCCACTTTGATGTCGGAATCGCTCGACGGCTTCAGCGTCGCCGCGACGCGGCAGAACGGCGGCACGCTCTTGAAGCCGTCCGCGGCGGCGCCCGCACTCGGCGGCGTGAACGCGCCGGCTGCGACCTTCTGCGCGGCGGTGATCGCCGCGTCCGGCAGACGCAGCGACGACAGGCTCTCGCACGCCTCCGGCGCGGCGAGCGCCGCGCGGCTCACGAGTGTGGCGACAATCGCTGCGCCAACGACGGTGAATTTCATGCGGCTGCCTCCCGTTGCGCGGGCAGGATGGCAAAAAAGCGCGGCGGCCGCAAGGAGCCGTGCGGCCCGGGCGTGCTCCGTTTGGACACAAGCCCTGCGTCGATTCGGCACACGCGGACGGCCGCGGCGCGTGATTTCCTGAGCAGAATCTCTATTTACGCGGCCTTTCGACCGCGGCGAGCCGCTTGCAGCCAGTACGGGCAATGACCCGCACGAGCCGAAGCATTGAAATCTTCCTCCACGCCGGCGTGCTGACGATCCTCGTCGCCGGCATCGCCGCCTTCAACGACGATGTGCGCCGCCACGTCGTCAACGTCGTCGCAGGCGATCGCACGAGCGAACTGTCGCTCGTCGCCGGTCCCGCCGACCGGGTGATGCACACCATCTACGCGACGGCCCACAGCTATGCGGGCAGCGACGGCACGCTGCTGGCGTTCGGCCTCGGCGCCGTCGTGCTGTTCACGCTGATGATCCGCAGCTAGCGCCGCCTCCAGCCGGTCTTCCTTTCTTTTCCTCCTGACGCGCGTCGTTGTGAGGCATACTGCGCACGCTCGAATACAGCGGAGGTGCGCCGTGAAAAGAGGACTGACCGCGATCGCCTTGTTGATCTGTGCGACTCAAGGCGTCGGGCACGCGCAGCAGCCGGCGAATGCGCCGCCCGCGGCGCCGCCGAAGATTGCCGTGCTGATCGTCACCGGCCAGAACGGCCACAACTGGCGCGGCACGACGCCGCTGCTGCGAAAGGCGCTCGAGGACACCGGCAAGTTCGAGGTCCGCGTCATGGAGGAGTTCCGCGGCGCCGGCCCCGAAACGCTCGCGCCGTACGATGTCGTCGTCCTGAACTATTTCGAACGCGGGCGGCCCGAGCTGCGCTGGGGCGATCGCGCCAACGCCGCATTCCTCGACTTCGTGCGTTCCGGCAAGGGCGTCGTCGTCTATCACTTCTCGATGGCGGCGTTCGACGGCTGGACGGACTACGAGAAGCTGTCGGCGGCGAACTGGCGGCCGAACAACGGCCATCACTCCGCGCCGCACACCTACACGGTCGACGTGAAGGATCAGGAGCATCCGATCACGAAAGGGCTGAAGCTCTCGTTCCCGCAGCAGAACGACGAGCTCTACGCGAACCTGCGCTGGCAGCCGGCGGGCTCGTATCACGTTCTTGCGACGGCCTACGACGATCACGCCCTCTATCAGGCGAGCCGCACCGATTCGCGCGCGCCGCAGCCGCTCGAAGGCGCGGGCGCGAACGAGCCGATGCTGTGGACGGTCGACTACGGCAAGGGGCGCGTCTTCGTGACGGCGCTCGGCCACGACGTCGAGCAGGTGCAGACGCCTGCCTTCACGACGACGTTCGCGCGCGGCGCGGAGTGGGCCGCGACCGGAAAGGTGACGCTCCCGATTCCACCGGCGATGGCGAACGCGACGGCGCAGGCGGCGCCGCCGCCGACGCCGGAAGGCTACGTCCCGCGCGGCACGCGTCCGGGCAAGGGGCTCGCGCCCGGCATGAAGGTCACCGATCTCGGCAAAGGCGCGAGAACCTACCGCATCAACCTGGCGAAGGGCGACGAGATCTTGTCGGGCCTCACCGAGTTCGCCGAGAAGTACCACATCAGGAACGGCCACTTCACCGCCCTCGGCGCGATCAACAAAGGGCTCTTCGGCTGGTCCGACGTCGAGCGCGGACTCGGGCAGAAGAAGATCGAGCTCAATCAGGAAGCGGAGATCGTGTCACTGATGGGCGGCATCTCCGTCGACAACCAGGGGCGGTCGAACGTGCACGCCCACGGCACCGTGGCGCTCTCCGACGGCTCCGTACGCGGCGGCCACTGGTGGGAGGCCCACGTCAGCATCATCGCGGAGGTGTTCGTCACCGAAGAGGAAGGCGGCGCCGAAACGACCTCGAAGGAGTAAGGAAGTCGCGAATTGTTAGTCCCGCACGAATTTGTAATCCCCTGCAGAGCTCGTGGCGCTCATCTATTACGGGCGCCGCGCGCGGCTCATCGGGAACACGACCGCTCATTTCCGCGCTGAATTGCATCGACCGCGCGGGACGTGTCCGCGAGGCCTCGCGGGCACGCCGGTTGCCCCACCCTCAAGCAACGCGACAGTGACGCCGCGTTTCTAACGCACGCCTCACGCGCATTCCACGACAGAGGTCAGGCCCCACATGCGGTTTCGAGTCTTCGTGTCGACGATTAGTGTGTGTCTCGCAGCGGTATCCGGCGCTCACGCCGCGACGATCGCGGTGCCCGCGGGCGGCGATCTGCAGGCCGCGATCGATCAGGCGCAGCCGGGCGACGTGATTACGCTCGCGCCGAATGCGACCTATGTCGGCAACTTCGTGCTGCCGAACAAAGGCGCGCTGAGCGGCGCCATCACGATCCGATCGGCCGCCGCCGACGCCCTGCTGCCCGCCGCGGGCGTGCGCATGACGCCCTCGTACGCGGCGCTGCTGCCGAAGATCAAATCGTCGAACGACACGCCGGCGCTCCGGACCGCGACGGCCGCGAACCACTGGACGCTGATGTTCCTCGAGTTCCAGGCCAACGTCGGCGGCTACGGCGACATCATCGCGCTCGGTTCGGGCGACAAGACGCAGACCGATCTCACACAGGTGCCGTACGCGCTCGTGCTCGATCATCTGTACGTGCACGGCGATCCCGTCATCGGCCAGAAGCGCGGCATCTCGCTCCACAGCCGCGACACGAGCGTGATCAACTCCTGGGTCTCCGACTGCAAGGCCGTCGGCCAGGAAGCGCAGGCGATCAGCGGCTTCAACGGGCCCGGCGGTTACCTGATCGAGAACAACTACCTGCAGGGCGCGACGCAGAACTTTCTGATCGGCGGCGCGGATCCGGTGATTCCCAATCTGGTGACCTCGGACATCACGTTCCGCTACAACCACCTCGAGAAGCCGGTCGCGTGGCGCGATGCGATCGTCGCCGCGCCGGCGGGCGTGGCGGCTGCCGCAGCGGCCGACGGCGGATCGCTCGCCGCCGGCATCTACTTCTACTCGGTGCAGGCGCGCCGGCCCGCGGGGCAGACCAACGTCGCCATCTCGTCGGCGTCGCTCGAGGCGTCCGCGACGATCGCCGTGGGCACGACGACGGGTTCGGTCGCGATCTCGTGGCAGCCGGTCGCGGGCGCGCAGGATTACGTCGTGTGGCGCCGCGTCGCCGGCGGCACGAGCGTGAACTTCAAGACCGCGGCCACGTCGCTCGTCGACGTGGGCGCGGCGGGCACCGCCGAGAAGCAGGCGTCCGGCACGACGTGGCTCGTGAAGAACATCTTCGAGCTGAAGAACGCGCAGCACGTGCTCGTCGAGGGCAACGTGTTCGAGAACAACTGGGTGGCCGGGCAGCCCGGCTACGCGATCCTCTTCACGCCGCGCAATCAGGGCGGCACCGCGCCGTGGGTGGTCGTCCAGGACGCAACCTTCCAGAACAACATCGTGCGGCACACGGCCGGCGGCGTGAACATTCTCGGCACCGACAACGTCGCGCCGAGCCAGCGCACCAATCACATCACGGTCCGGCAGAACCTGTTCGACGACCTGAATGCCACGACGTGGAGCAGCAACGGCTCGAAGCCGTGCGCGATCCAGCTCGGGGACGGCGCCGACACGGTGACGATCGATCACAACACCATCTTCGCGACCAACCCGACGATCGTCTGCTTCTACGGCGCCGCGACGACCAATTTCGTTTACACGAACAACATGTCGGCGCACAACAACTACGGAATCAACGGCTCGGGCGCGTCGCCGGGCCTGGCCGCGATCACGACGTATGCGCCGGACGGCATCATCACCGCAAACATCCTCGCGGGCGGCACCGCATCGCGGTATCCCGCCGGAAACTACTTTCCAACCGTCGCGGCGTGGCTCGCCGGCTTCAAGGACTATGCGCACGGCGACTTCCACCTGCTGCCGGCGTTCGCGGTGAGCTACCCGTCGACCGACGGCCCCGACCTCGGGGCGGACATCGACAAGCTCAACGCGATGACGCGGACGAATTCCGTGAGGATCACGACGATGAGCATCCCACCGGGCGCATTGAACCAGTGGTACGAGCAACAGCTCACGTGCGAGGGCGGATCGTCGCCGTGCGCCTGGCGCCTCGTGGAAACGTCGCAGCTGCCTGCGGGCCTCGCCTTCGAAGCGCAAGCGGGGAAAATTCTCGGCACGCCAACGGCGGTGCAGACAGGCGTCGTCGTCGTCGAAGCGTACGATCCGTCGGATCCGACCAACTTCGCGCGGGCGCAATTCAATCTTTCAATCGAGCCGCCGCCGCTTGCGCTGATCGTGCCGGCGTCTTCGCGCGGACGCGTCGGCCTCGCGTATGCGTTGACGCCGACCGTTACCGGTGCCGTGGGGCCCACGCTGTTCACGCTCGTCGCCCCCGACAATCAGCTTCCCGCCGGTCTCGGCCCGGTGGATCCGGCGACCGGCACCGTGACCGGCATGCCCGTGACGGCCGGGTCGTGGACCGTGACGCTGCAAGTCACCGATTCGGTGGATCGCGCCGACCGTCGTCCTTCGCAGCCGATCATGATCACGATCGATCCCGCGCCAATCGTCATCGCGCCGATCGTCCTGCCGGACGGGCGCCAGAACACGATGTACTCGGCGAACCTGAATGCCACGGGAGGGACCGGCGCGATCTCGTGGTCGCTCGCGAGCGGCACGCTGCCGGACATGACCGTTAATCCGAGCGGCACCATCAGCGGCGTGCCCGGGCGCGCCGGCACGTTCCCGTTCACGGTGCGAGCGACCGATGCCGCTGGCGCGTCGGCGACGGCGAACGCATCGCTCACGATTGCGCCTGCGGCGACGACCGCCGCAGACGTCGTCCTCTACGCGGCCGACGCGAAAGCCATCACCGGCACGTGGTCGCTCGTGGACGATCCGACGGCCGCAGGCGGGCGCCGAATCGCGAGCCCCGATGCCGGAGCGCCGAAGCTCGCGGCGCCGCTGGCGTCGCCGGCGAACTATTTCGAGCTGACGTTCCAGGCGCAGGCCGGCGTCCCCTATCACCTGTGGATGCGCGGCAAGGCGCAGGGCAACCAGTGGACCAACGACTCGGTCTACGTGCAGTTCTCCGGCGCGGTGACGGCGGCGGGCGCGGCGATCAATCGGATCGGCACGACGACGGCGGCGGCGGTCAGCATCGAAGAGGCGAGCGGCGCGGGCCTCTCCGGATGGGGCTGGGCCGACGATTCGTACGGCGGCCTCGCCGCGCCGATGTACTTCGAGGCCACCGGCCTGCAGACGATCCGCGTCCAGGTGCGCGAGGACGGCGTATCGCTCGATCAGATCGTGCTCGGCGCCGACAAGTACGTCGCGGCGCCCGGGCTCACGAAGAACGACACGACGATCCTCGGGCGCGCCGGCGGCACGTTCCGCGAGATCGTTCTCTACGCGGCGGACGCCGCGGTGAACGGCGCGTGGTCGATCGTCGCCGATACGACGGCGGCGGGCGGCGGCCGCCTCGCGAACCCGGACGCGGTGGCGCCGAAGCTCGCCACGGCTCTGGCCGCGCCGCAGAACTACTTCGAGCTGACGTTCGTCGCGGAAGCCCGCGTTCCGTATCACCTGTGGATGCGCGGCAAGGCGCAGGGCAACCAGTGGACCAACGACTCGGTCTACGTGCAGTTCTCCGGCGCGGTGACCGCCGCCGGCGCGCCAATCAACGGGATCGGGACGACGAGCGGCGCGGCGGTCAGCATCGAGGACGGCAGCGGCGCCGGTCTGTCGGAGTGGGGCTGGGCCGACGACTCGTACGGCGGCTTCGCCGCGCCGATGTACTTCGGGGCGACCGGGCCGCAGACCATTCGCGTCCAGGTGCGCGAAGACGGCGTGTCGCTCGATCAGATCGTGTTGAGCGTTGATCGGTACTCGACGGCCGCGCCGGGCGCGGCGAAAAACGACGCGACGATCGTGCCGCGCTGATCGCGTGTAATACTCGACGCGCCGATTGCAGGGCGACCCTTTCAGCCGATTGTAGGGCGACCCTTTCAGCCGATTGTAGGGCGACCCTTCCAGCCGATTGTAGGGCGACCCTTCCAGCCGATTGTAGGGCGACCCTTTCAGCCGATTGTAGGGCGACCCTTTCAGGGTCGCCACAAGGCGAGGCTGAAAGCCTCGCCCTACACTGTGTGATACTCGCCCACCGGAGGCGAGCATGAAGCGGCTGATGTACGGCGTCGTCGTCGTTCTATCGCTCTGTGGGTTGTCGCCGGCGCGCGAGCGAGCCGCCGGCGAGCAGCCGCCGCCCGCCCGCGCGACCACCGCGCCGGAGATTCCATTCGATTCGTTCCCCGATTTCCTGAAGCTCCCCGACGGGATGAACTTCGGCGAAGTGCCGGGCGTCGCCGTCAACTCCAAGGGGCACGTCTTCGTCTTCACGCGATCGAACAGCGCCTACGGCCCCGCGTACGGGCCGACCGCGGCGCAGCTGCTCGAGTTCGGGCCGAAGGGCGAGTTCATCCGCGAAGTCGGCAAGCAGCTGTACGCCTGGTCGTTCGCGCACAGCGTGCGCATCGACAAGGACGACAACATCTGGGCGATCGACAAGGGCTCGGACATGGTGATCAAGTTCACCGGCGCCGGCCGCGTGCGGTGGGTCTTCGGGCGGCGCCAGGAGTCGGCCGACGGTGCGCGGCCGTGGGAGCACGTCGATCCGCCGCTGCCGGCGCGCGACGGGCTGTTCCGCCAGCCGACCGACGTCGCGTGGGACTCGAAGGGGAACATCTACATCACCGACGGCTACGTCGACTCTCGCGTCGCGAAATACGATCGCAACGGCGACTGGGTGAAGCAGTGGGGGACCAAGGGCCGCGGGCCCGGCCAGTTCGACACGCCGCACAGCATCGCGATCGATCGCAGCGACAACGTCTACGTCGGCGATCGCGGCAACCGCCGCGTGCAGGTGTTCGACACCGACGGCACCTTCCTGCGCCAGTGGACCGTCGACGTCGCGCCCGACTTCAACACGCGCTCGGTGAACGGGCCGACGCCGCGCGCCGGGAGCATGCAGGGCGTCGGCGCGCCGAACGCGCTCTGCATTCCGCCGAACCAGAACACTGTGATGTTCCTTGGCGAGAGCACGTGGCCGGGGCGCGTGTTCAAGCTCTCGCTCGACGGCACGGTCATCGGCGTCATCGGCCGGGCGGGGCGCAACCTGAAGCAGTTCTCCGGCGCGCACGCGATCGCGTGTCCGACCGAGAACGAGATCTACGTCGCGGAGAGCTCGAACTGGCGCGTGCAGAAGATCGTGCTGCGACAAGGTCTGGCGGGTCGCGCAGGCCGGGCGGGTTTGTCGGTAGAACAAGGTCTGGCGGGTCGCGCGGGCCGGGCGGGTTTGTCGGTAGAACAAGGCCTGGCGGGTCGCGCAGGCCGGCCGGGTTGTCGGTAGAACAAGGTCTGGCGGGTCGCGCGGGCCGGGCGGGTTTGTCGGTAGAACAAGGTCTGGCGGGTCGCGCAGGCCGGGCGGGTTTGTCGGGAGAACAAGGCCTGGCGGGTCGCGCGGGCCGGGCGGGTTTGTCGGGAGAACAAGGTCTGGCGGGTCGCGCGGGCCGGGCGGGTTTGTCGGTAGAACACTGATCCTCTGCGTGCTCTGCGGACCTGCCCGACCTGCCCGGCCCGCCCGACCTGCCTGGCCTAGCGCGCGTCCTTCCGCTCGAAGATCTCCATCGTCGGGTTGATCATGCTGATGTCGGAGAACTCGGGGCCGTGCCGTGCGGTGGCGTCGAGATCCGGATGGCGGCCCGGCAGCGGCAGCGCACGCGCACGCACCTTCAGCGCGAGGCGATAGCCGCAGCGTCCGTCGAGCAGCGCCTGGTGCATCGTCTGGATGGCGGGCGGCAAGGTCGGCATCTGATCCGCGTTCAACACGATGAACGCCGGCTGCAGCGCGGCGACTTCGTCCACCGACTCGACGGATCGCCACGGCACGCCGTCGGCGATCATCGCGTACTCGAGCGGGCCGAGCGAGGCCGTCAATTCACCTGGACGCGCATGCGCTCTGATCCAGCGCGTCACCTCGTATCGCGAGTCGCGCGTCATCGCGTAGTCGACCGTCATCGCGTACACGGCGGTGTAGGCGAAGGCGGCCGCGACGACCGTGAGGCGCGCGCCGCGCGCGCGCACACCCGGCGCGACGAATCGGTCCAGCCACCAGCCGACGTACAGCGCGAGCACGATCGCGATCGGCAGCAGATACCGATCGAAGAAGAAGAGGATCACGCCGACGAAGGTCAGGTAGTAGGAGAGCGCCGGGACGAGCAGCCATCCGAGCGGCGGCGTCGTCGTCGGCCGCGCGAGCCCGCGCGCGAGCGCGATCGCGACGATCGCCGTCAGCGGCCAGCCGAACATGTAGCGCATCTCCTGAATCGCGCGCCACGCCATCTGCAGCTCGCCGGCGAACGATCGCGGGAACTCCTGGAACTCGGCGGGCGTGTGTCGCAGCACCGCGACGTGCGCGACGAAGCCGCTGAAGTTGAAGAGCACGTTGTCGGCCACGAGGAAGATCGCGAGGCCGACGCCGAGCGCGCGCAGCATCGTCTGGTCGAAGAGGATTCCGGCCGCGGGGCCGCCGGTGCGCCGCCATCGCAGCCACCGCGCGGCGACGATCGCGAGCGGCGTCGCGAAGTACAAGCCCCACGCCTGATCCTTCGTGCAGCCGGCGAGCGCCGCGCTCGCGGCGAACAGCAGGTAGTCGCGCTCCTCGTGCCCCTGCAGGATCCGGATGTACGCGAACAGCGAGACAGTGAACCAGAACAGGTACGGCGCGTCGAGGTTCGCGAGCTTGCTGTAATAGGCGAACGGCACGGTGAGCGCCGTCGTCAGCGCGGCGAACAGCGCGCCGCGCCGTCCGTACAGCTGCAGCCCGCATTGATAGACGAGCACGATCGTCGCGGCGCCGAACGCGAGGCTGACGACGCGGCCGATCAGCACGAGCGCGACGTGGAGCGGCGTCGTGTGCACGTCGACGAACCCCAGCCACGACAGCAGCAGAATCGGCGAGTCGGCGGCCGAGAGCACGGCGTAGTGCAACGGCGGATACTTGTCGAACCAGCCGTGCGAGAAGCCCGCGTGGAAGGCGCGGAGCACGTCCGGCGGCACGACTTCGTCCGGGCCCCACCCGCGCGTGTTCGGCATCGCCCACCAGATGCCCCACACGTCGATCAGCAGCGAGATGGCCATCACCGATCCGAACGCCAGTCCGATGTCGTCGCGCCGGACGGTGAAGAGCCGGCCGGCGGCGCGAGGCACCCATCTCACCGCGGCGGCGGCAAGAACGACGTACCACGCGATCGCAAGGAACGTGAGCGCGACGCCGGTCGCGCGCTCGGCGATCGCGCGGGCGTACGACGTCCGGTCGGCGACGAGCGCCCACGGCGGTATCGGCTCGAACGGGCGGCCGTTGCGCGACCAGCGCAGCGCGAGGCGTTGGTCATCGCGCTCGTGGGCCTGCTGCACGTCGATTGAGTGCACGCCGGCGTCGAGCGCACTGGCGACGGCGCCCCGGCCGTGCACGTAGACGATCGATCTGCTGTCGTCCGAGTCAACCGCGACGGTGTACACGCCGCTCAGAGGAACGACGATGAATCCGCGCCAATCGAGCGTGCCATCGGCCGCGGCGAGATGCACGGCGCGAAGTCCGTGAGGAACCGCGAGCCGCCGGTTCGCGCCGTACACGGCGGCCGTGACGGCGATCATCGCGAGCCACGCGGCGACGGAACCACGAAGACACGAAGAAACACGAAGCACATGAAGAAAGTCTCTTGTACAAAAAGACTTCTTCGTGATCTTCGTTGGTCTTCGTGTCTCCGTGGTTCCGATCACTGCAGCTTCGAGGCGACGAGCAGCACTATCCGGCCTTTCGGCGTCACGCGCGCGCCGCCGCGTCGGTCGACGGCGACGAGGCCGCCGCGGCGCAGTTCCGCGAGCCGCATCGACTCGCCGTAGCGCGAGGCGTACGCGGCCGCCAGCTGCGCGTCGGTCATCGGACGCTCCCGCAGCAGACACAGCATGCGCAGCAGGATCGAGCTCTCGATGTGGCTCCTGACGCCGAACCAGAGGAGGAAGGCGCCGCACCAGAGAATCGCGAACGCGACGAGGCCCGCGCGGCCTTCGCGAAGCAGCCACGTGGCGGCCGCCACGTAGCCGACTACCCACACCGCAACAACGCGCGCGACGCTGGTCTGCAGTTTTCGTCCGCGCAGCGTGAGCTCGCTGCCAATCGCCGGCGCCAGCACGGCAGCCGCCGCAACGGACGCCTCGATCATCGGTCGATTCTCAACGCGCGGTAGAGCGGCGCCACGACGCCGGCGACCGCGCGGCCGAGGGGCGTGAGCGCATTGCCGCGATGCGTGCGGCGCGCGAGGCCAAACACGCGCATCTCGCGCACGCGGATGCCGATGTCGTCGTCGAAGCCGCGGCCGGCGCCGCGGTCGACGCGGCCGAGCAGCCGCAGGCTCACGCTGCGCATCAACATCAGCCGGACGATCAGGAGCCCGGCGAACGCGGCAAGTAGGCCCGCCGTCGTCACGTACCATTCGGGCGCGCGATCGGCGCCGCGGCCGCGCGTGGCGGCGACGAAGCCGGCGACGACCGCCGCGCCGCTGGCGAGGAACGACGGCACGCGGCGGGCGAGGTAGAACGACAATCCGAGCAGCGCCGCGCCGGCGATGCCGTACCATTCCATGTCAAGCTTCGGGAGCCATACACTAGCGCCGAACCGCGGCGGCGCTTCAAAAAAAAATCGTTAAGAATGCGTCAAGGACCCACGGGTTCCCGTCGATGGCGGCCCGCCGCCAGGCACGTCGTGCTCTTCGTCGTGTGCCTGATGTACTTCGTCGCGTACGTCGATCGCGTGAACATCTCCGTCGCCGGACCGCTGATGCGCCGCGATCTCGGCCTGACGCCGATCCAGCTCGGCATCCTCTTCTCGGCGTTCGCGTATCCGTACGCCGCGATGCAGATTGCCGGCGGGTGGGCCGCCGACCGCTTCGGCCCGCGCCTCGTCCTCGCGGCGCTCAGCCTGGTGTGGGCGGCGGGGACGATCCTGACCGGCCTCTCGTGGGGCATCGCGACGCTCGTCGCGTGCCGGCTGCTCGTCGGCGTTGGCGAAGGCGGCGCCTTTCCCGCCGCGACGCGCGCGTTCACCTGGTGGCTGCCCATCGGCGAGCGGGGCTTCGCGCAGGGGATCACGCACAGCTTCGCGCGGCTGGGCGGGGCCGTGACGCCGCCGATCGTGCTCGCGATCGTGTCGCGCTACGGCTGGCGCGCGGCGTTCGTCGTCCTCGGCGCCGCGAGCGCTGGATGGACGATCCTGTGGGCGACGACGTTTCGAAATCGTCCCGAGGATCATCCGTGGGTCAGCCCCGCCGAGCTGATCGCGATTCGCGGCGCCGCCGCGCCGGCGCACGCGTCGGGCGCGACTCGTCGCGCCGAAGCTCGTCTCGACGCCAGCGAGCGAAGGCGGACGCCGTGGCGGCAGATCGTCCGGCGCATGTGGCTGGCGACCGCCGTCGACTTCTGCTATGGATGGTCGCTGTGGGTGTTCCTCACGTGGCTGCCGTCGTACTTGTCGGACGCGCGCGGCTTCGCGATCGAGGAGATGGCGCTGGCGACGATGCTGCCGTTTCTGGCGGGCGTGGTGAGTGACACGCTGGGCGGCGTTGTGTCGGACGCGATCTACCGGCGCACCGGCAATCTGCGGCTCGCGCGCCGCGCGCTGCTCGTCGCCGGCCTCGGCGGCGCGTTCGCGTTTCTCGTGCCGGCCATCGCGACCGCGAGCGCGATCCGCGCTGTGTCCCTCCTGGCTGCCGCGTTCTTCTGCCTCGAGCTCGCGAACGCCGTGCTCTGGACGCTGCCGCTCGACATCGCCGGCGAACACGCCGGCACGGCCGGCGGCATCATGAACGCCGGCTTCGGCGTCGCGGGTATGATCTCGCCCGTCGTGTTCGGCGCGCTCATTCAGCGGACGGGACGCTACGAGCTGCCGCTGCTCGTCTCGGCGGCGCTGCTGCTCGCGGGAGCCGTGCTCTCGCTGCGCATCGATCCGACGGCGACGATCGCGTTCGGCGGCGGCGTCGCCTCGAGGGCGCGCGTGTGAGCGCCTCGCGCGGCGCGGCGATGAGCGTCCGCCGCCTCGACGCGGTGTTGGGCGCCGAGGTGGACGGCGTCGATCTGCGCGCGCTCGACGAGCCCGCGTTCGCGGCGATCCATCGCGCGTGGCTCGATCATCAGGTGCTGCTCTTCAGACAGCAGGCGCTGGCCGACGCCGATCTCGTGGCGTTCAGCCGCCGCTTCGGCGACTTGGACGAAGCGCCTGTGCAGGAGACGGGACGGCGATTCGTCGACGGTTATCCGGAGATCTATATCGTGTCGAACGTCATGAAGGACGGCGTCCCGATCGGCAGCCTCGGGTCGGGCGAAGCCGTGTGGCACACCGACATGTCGTATCTGCCGCAGCCGCCGAAGGCGAGCGCGCTGTACGCGATCGAGGTGCCGGCCGAGGGCGGCGACACATGGTTCTGCTCGATGTACGCCGCGTGGGACGAGCTGCCGGCGCCCCTCAAGCGCCGCGTCGACGGGCTGGGCGTGAAGCACGACGGGACGTACAACAGCGGCGGCTACGTGCGCGAGGGAGTGACGCCGACCGGCGATCCGCGCACGTCGCCGGGCACCGTGCATCCGCTCGTCGCGATCCATCCGGAGACCGGCCGCCGCGCGCTGTATCTCGGGCGCCGGCGCAACGCGTACATCGAAGGCATGACGCTCGAGGAGAGCGACGCGCTGCTGGACGACGTGTGGGCGCATGCGACGCGCGACGCGCTGACGTGGCGGCACCACTGGCGCGCCGGCGATCTCGTGCTGTGGGACAACCGCTGCACGATGCACCGGCGCGACGCGTTCGATCCGCGCGCGCGCCGCTTGATGCACCGCACGCAGGTCAAGAATTAGGAATCTCGCGCGAAGGAGCGTAGGCATGCGCAGGCGTATTCGGCTCATAGCGATCGCGATCGTCGCGCTTGCGGTCTCGGCCGCCGGCGCGCACGTCGCCCAGACTCCGGATGCCGCCGACATCGCGGAGGGAATGAATCTCTACCTGCACAAGGGCGACTGCCAGTCGTGCCACGGCTGGGCGGCCGACGGCCGCAAGATGGACAGCCAGATGCCCGACGGATCGAACCTGCGCGAGACGAGGCTCGATCGCGCGCGAATCGCCATGACGATCAAATGCGGCCGCCCCGGCACCGGCATGCCGGCGTTCGACAAGTTCGCGTACTCCGACGGCCGCTGCTACGGCATGAAGGCGGCGGATCTCAAAACGCCGATGCCCGATCCGCCCGCGACGCTGCAGCAGCGCGAGATCGATCTCCTCATGGGATTCCTGATGGAGAAGGTGGTTGGGAAGGGGCCGATGACGCACGCCAAGTGCATCGAGTACTGGGGCTCGGACGTCGACGTGTGCAAGGAATTCAAATAGGCCGCGCGGGTCGGGCGGGCCGGGCAGGTTTGTTGGTAGAACCGCGATCCTCTGCGGACCTGCCCGACCTGCCCGACCTGCCCGACCTGCCTGACCTGCCTGACCTGCCCGACCTGCCCGACCTGCCCGACCTGCCCGACCTGCCCGACCTGCCCGACTGCCCGACCTGCCCGACCTGCTGCACCGCGAGATACTGCTTCGGCCCGATCGAGTAGGTGACCGGCGCGCCCTTGAGCGGCGTGCCGACGTTGAAGCGCCACAGTTCCTCGAGCGTCTCGTCGTTGTAGGCGATCACCCAGCCGTCCTGCAGCGCCGTGAACACGATGCCGCCCGCCGTTGCCGTCGCGCCCGAGCGGATCTCGATGTCGGTCACCGCCTTGGCGAGAATCTTGTTGTTCGCCGTATCGTACGCCGTGATCGATCCGTAATACAGATCGCTGCTGTAGGTCCGCTTCTCGCTCTTCTTCTCGTCGATCCCGCCTTCGGCCGACAGGTACGCGACCGCCGCGCCGTTTCCCGACGAGCAGCCTTCGATGCCGACGCCGTAGGCGATGTTCTTCACCGGGTTGTAGGCCGTCGGCTGGTGCGCGACGCCGCCGTGCCACGTCGGACACGTCCGCTTGGTCGGATCGCCGCGCAGCGCGCGCGCCGCCGGGTTGTAGATCTGCACGTCCAGCTTCGGATCGTAGTCGAGCGGCTTCCCGGTCTTCGTGTTCAGCCCCTTCGTCCAGTTGAGATCGTTGACGTACTGCCCGCCGCGCAGGAACTCGCCGTTGGTGCGATCGAGCGAGTAGTAGAAGCCGTTGCGCGCGAAGTGGCCGACGATCTTCCGCGGCCGTCCGTTGATCGTCGTGTCGTAGAGCATGTGCACGCCGACCTCGTCGAAGTCCCACGAGTCGTTCGGCGTGTACTGGAAGTGCCACGCGAGCTTGCCGGTGTCGATGTTCAGCGCGACGACGGAGTTGGTGTAGAGGTTGTCGCCGGGACGCGCCTGCGGATCGTAGATGGGCACCGGGTTGCCCGTGCCCCAGATCGTCAGCTTCGTCGCCGGATCGTAGGATCCGGTCTGCCACAGGCCGCCGCCGCCGGTCTTCCACGCGTTGTGGTCGTCCTTCCACGTTTCGCTGCCCGGCTCGCCCGGCTTCGGCACGACGTACCAGCGCCACAGCTCCCTGCCCGATCGCGCGTCGAGCGCGGCGATCCAGCCGCGCGTCTTCGCGTCGCCCGCGCCGTTGGCGACGATCACCTTGCCGTCGGCGGCAATCGGCGCCGCGTTGAAGCGCTCCCTGCTGCCGAACTCGTTCGTCGTCGCCACCATCTTGTCCCACACGATCTCGCCGGTGTTGCGGTTGACGCCAATCACGCGGCCGTCGGGCAGGTTGGCGATGACGAGATCCTCCCAGAGCGCGATGCCGCGCGTCTGCGGCTTGTTGCCCTGGTGCTTCACGCCGGGGTCGGTGACCCAGGCGAACTCGCCCTTGTTCGGGTTGCGCGCGTCGATCTTGTAGAGCGTGCCCCAGCCGTCGCTCGTGTAGAAGACGCCGTTGTCGACGAGCGGATGCACTTCGGCCTCGGGGCCGTTCTGGCCGACATCCTGCATGCCGCCGAGGGCCATCGCCCAGACCAGCCGCAGGTTCTTCACGTTCTCGCGGTTGATCTGCGTCAGCTTCGAGTAGCGCGTCGACGCGTAATCGCCGTTCATCATCAGCCAGTTCTGCGGCTCGTTCTGCGCATTGATCAACCGATCCTGGTTGACCGTCATGCTGTACTGGCCGGAGAGCGTGACTGCCGCGAGCGCCGCCGCCGAAAGGGTCGCGAGGGCCGTCGAGAGATGCAGCTTCATGGCGCGGATTGTAGCCCAGCCGCCGCTCGATTCTTCCAGCTTTGCACTATGCTCTTCGGACGCCGGCCCGGTCGTCCGTTCCGCGCCGCCTGCCGGCGCACAGGAGGCCCTCCCATGAGTCGTTCGCCTCGTCGAATCGCCACTCTCGCGGCGCCGCGTCTCGTCGCCGGCGCGCTCGCCGCTGCCGCCGCCGCGCTCATTTTCGTCATTCCGCTTCGCGCCATCACCGACGGCGAGCTCGATGGGAATCGGCATCCCGGCGTCGTGCTGCTGCTGATGGAAGTCAACGGACAGCCGGCGTTCCGCTGCAGCGGGACGCTGCTCTCGCCGACGGTCCTGCTGACGGCCGGCCACTGCGCGGGCGAGCCGGGCGAATTCAGCGGCATGCGCGTGTTCACCGAGTCGGACGTCGACAACGGGAACAACAACTACCCGTTCGCCGGGCCGAACAGCGTCGAGGCGGTTGCCTGGAGCGCGCATCCGCTCTTCACCGAGGCGCAGTTCTTCCTGCACGACGTCGGCGTCGTCGTGCTGCAGAGTCCCGGCGTCAAGCTCACGCGAGGGAGCTACGGCGTGCTGCCGGCGGAAAACGACCTCGAGGGTCTGCAGCCGCGCGCCAGCACGATCTTCACGTCGGTCGGCTACGGCGTGCAGCGGATCAATCCGGCGAAGGTGACCGCCGCGCGCGTCCGCATGTTCGCGCAGCCGCACCTGATTCAGATCGACACCGGCTTCACGGGCGGCTTCTCGCTGCTGCTCTCGAACAACCACTCGACCGGCGGCACCTGCTTCGGCGATTCTGGCGGGCCGAATTTTCTCGGTACGAGCAGCGTCGTCGCCGGCGTCACCTCGTTCGGCCTCAACGGGACGTGCGGCGGAACGGGCGGCGTGTTCCGCCTCGACAAGCGGGACGTGCTCGATTTCGTGAAGTCGTTCATGCGCTAGTCGCGCGAGTGACGACGATCAACGCAGAAGCCGCGGAGCTCGCAGAGTAATCGTTTCAAAAGACCATTCTGCGGGTTCTGCGGTTTCTGCGTTGTACGTCGTTCGCGGGACGCGGGGCTACATCAGCCGGCAGATCCAGCCGCTCGCGGCGTCGCAGTACCACAGCACGCCGTCGGCGTCGATGTCGAGGCCATGCGGCTCGGGATCGTCGCGCGTCAACTGGATGCGCGCGAGCGGCGCGCCGTCCTTCGGATCGAGCTTGTAGATCGCGCGGCCGTCGGACTCGACGCACCACAGCGCGCCGCGATCCCACGCGAGCCCGTGCGTCCGCACGCCAGGCGCCGGAATCGACCGCACGATCTCGCCGCTCTCCGGCTCCATGAGAAAGAGCTTCCCGGATGCCGGCACCGCCATCCAGTACTTGCCGTCCACCCACTTCAAGCCGTGCGCGCCGGACACGGTCGACTGCGGCGTGATCCTGCCGTACATGCCGGATCCCGGCGTCACCCACGACTTCAGCGTCCGCCCCGTCTTCGGATCCACCTTCAGCGTGCGCGGCGGATCGTGCGGATCCGCCATCTTCGTCGACGAGATCCACAGCGCGCCGTTGCCGAAGGTAATGCCGCTGCCGTGAATCGACTCGGTCTGCAGCGCCTGGACGATCGACCCGTCCCGCGGGTGGATCTTGAACGCCTTGTTCGGATCGACCTGATCGAGCACCCACAGGCCGTCGGGCACGAACTGCAGGTCGTTCGGCTGCCGACAGCCGTCGATCGTGTACAGCTTCTCGACGCGCCTGGTGAGAACGGGCGGATCGGACGCGCCGAGCGCGCCGCGCGCCCGCGCGACGAGGGCGGCGGATGCGAGGCCGCCGATGAAGGTCCGACGCGAAGACGTGCGCGCGGCCATACTTCCTCCTTCGTGCCCGCCGGAGAACCGGAGTATATATCGTCGAGAGGGGCGTCGAACCGATATGCGGATTGCCTGTCTCGGCGGAGGACCGGCCGGCCTCTACTTCGCGATCGCGATGAAGCGCCGCGCGCCGGACGACGAGATTGTCGTCGTCGAGCGCAACCGGCCGCACGACACGTTCGGCTGGGGCGTCGTGCTGTCGGACGAGACGCTCGCCAACCTGGCGGCCAGCGATCCCGAGAGCGCGGAGGCCATCCGTCGCGCGTTCGTGTACTGGGACGACATCGCCGTCTTCTACCGCGGGACCGTCACGCGGTCGTCGGGCCACGGATTCTGCGGCATCGGCCGCAAGCGCCTGCTCGACATCCTGCAGGATCGCGCGCGCGCGCTCGGCGTCAGGCTGCAGTTCGAGACGGAGTTCGAGAACGCCGACTGCTGCCGGCGCGAGTACGATCTCGTCGTCGCCGCCGACGGCGCGAACTCGAAGATCCGCGCCTCTCTCGCCGGCGTGTTCAAGCCGGACATCGACGTGCGCGCGTGCAAGTACATCTGGCTCGGAACGCGTCAGACGTTCCACGACGCGTTCACGTTCATCTTCGAGGAGACCGAGCACGGCTGGATCTGGGCGCACGCGTACCAGTTCGACGCCGACACGGCGACCTTCATCGTCGAGTGCTCGGAGGCGACGTGGCGGCGGCTCTCCTTCGATGCGATGAGCACGCCGGCGGCGCTCGCGGCGTGCGAGCGCATCTTCGAGAAGCACCTCGGCGGCCACACGCTGGCGACCAACGCGCGCCACCTCCGCGGATCGGCGTGGCTGAATTTCCACCGCGTCCAGTGCGAGAAATGGTCGCACGAGAACGTCGTGCTCATGGGCGACGCGGCGGCGACGGCGCACTTCTCGGTCGGCTCGGGCACCAAGCTCGCGCTCGAGAGCGCGGTCGCGCTCGCCGAGTACGTGCACAGCGAGCCGACGCTCGCGGCGGCGTTCGATCGCTACGAGCACGAGCGGCGGACCGAGGTGCTGCGCCTGCAGAGCGCGGCGCGCAATTCGACCGAGTGGTTCGAGAACGTCGAGCGCTACCTGCACCTCGATCCGGTGCAGTTCAACTACTCGCTGCTCACCAGGTCGCAGCGCATCAGCCACGAGAACCTGCGCGCGCGCGACCGGGCGTGGCTCGAGCGCGCCGAGATGTGGTTCGAGGAGCAGGCGACGCGGGAGAAGCCGCGGCAGTCGCGGCCGCCGATGTTCACGCCGTTCCGCCTGCGCGGCCTGCGGCTCAAAAACCGGATCGTCGTGTCTCCGATGGCGCAGTACCGCGCGGTGGACGGCACGCCGACCGACTGGCATCTCGTGCACTACGGCGAGCGCGCGAAGGGCGGTGCCGGGCTCGTCACGACCGAGATGACGTGCGTGTCCGCCGAGGGCCGGATCACGCCGGGCTGCGCCGGCCTCTACGCGCCCGAGCACGAGGCCGCGTGGAAGCGCATCGTCGATTTCGTGCACGCGGAGACCGATGCGAAGATCGGCGTGCAGCTCGGGCACTCGGGGCCCAAAGGATCCACGCAGGTCGGCTGGGAAGGGATGGACGTGCCGCTGCCGCACGGCAACTGGGAGGTGATTGGGCCGTCGCCGATCGCGTGGTCGCCGCGCAACCAGGTGCCGCGCGAGATGACGCGCCCCGACATGGACGCCGTGCGCGCCGACTTCGTGCGCGCGGCGGAGATGGCCGCGCGCGCCGGCTTCGATCTGCTGGAGCTGCATCTCGCGCACGGCTACCTGCTGTCGTCCTTCATCACGCCGCTCACCAACGGCCGCGCCGACGAGTACGGCGGCCC
>Ga0209474_10000498_pt1 | contig 43121 bp, 29 predicted proteins | sample GraSoiAngelo_145_FD_185902 | JGI IMG/M metagenome (GOLD analysis project Ga0209474, IMG submission 185902) | Grasslands soil microbial communities from the Angelo Coastal Reserve, California, USA - 14_1009_05_20cm (SPAdes) (version 2) | ecosystem: Environmental > Terrestrial > Soil > Grasslands...
CCTCCCCGATTTGGGCGTGCTCTTTGTCGGAGATTTCATCATGCCTTACCTCGGTGCGCCGTTTGTTGTGGAAGGCGACTTTCAGGGCCTGCTCGACGCAATCGACATTGTGGTACAGAAGAATCCGCGCTACATGCTGCACGGGCATGAACCTTTGACGCGGAACTTCTCCTCTCCCGAGATGCTGGCCCAGTTGAAGGTAAACCTCAGTTGGCTGCGCGACCAGGTGCTAACGGCAATCCGCCGTGGTGACACGCGCGCTGCGATCCATCAGGCGAATCTCATTCCGCCTGGCCTTCTCAACGGACGCGCCGACGCGCTCCTGCCGTACCTGGTCCTGCGCGAACACGTGATCGACCGGCTCTATCACCAAAATGTGGGATATTGGCAGGCGGACCTCGAAGGCCTCGATCATCTCGGTGATTCCGATCGCGCAGAACTCTTGGTTGATTACCTAGCCCTGTCAGAAAAACGTCTTGTGACCGCGGCGGAAAAAATGGCGGCCGACGGCAAATACGAGCTGGCCACTTCTTTGCTCGAAGCATCTGCAGCCAGGTTCGGTCGCACCGAGTCCATCACCAAAGCTGAGCAGCTCGTCTACCTCAAACTGATGGAAAAATATCAAAACACCGACCCGTTTAAATACATTCTGTACTCGGCCAAAATTGGCGAGCAAACGCCGCAGATGGCGAATGGCAAGTGACGAACGCGCTGCGTCGCCTGAACCCGGTGGGAAGTCCGTCCTTGCCGCAGTTACGGGCGGATGACGGGCTACTCTTACCTAACCCGGTAAGGTAAGGTTAGCCGACGATCCACGAGTAACTTTGGATTGTGCCGGTTCACATAGCGGCGCTGCTTCGGAGTTATGCTGCTGGAAACTGCCGGGCTCGGATCCGCTTTCCACTACTCGTGACGCAACGCCACCAGCGGGTCTACACGGCTAGCTCGCAGCGCCGGAATACACGCGCCTGCCAGCGCGACCGCGAGCAAAACGACTGGCACGACGGCAAAGGTCAGCGGGTCCGACGGTTTCACACCGAATAACTCCGCCCGCAGCAGCCGAGTCAGCCCGAACGACGCCGCGCCTCCGACGGCAATCCCTGCCACCGTCATGCGCAAGGCTTGCAGAAGCACGAGATTCAGCGTGTCGTAGCGGTCCGCGCCCAGGGCCACACGGATGCCGATCTCATGCGTCCGTTGCTCTACGCTATAGGACATCACGCCGTAGATACCCACTGCCGCCAGCAAGAGCGCAATGGCTGCGAATAAACCGAGCAGCAGAAGATTGAAGTTTTGTCTCGCCGTCGAGTCCAGGCCCACCTGATCTATGGTGCGCATATTCCTCGTCGGCAGTTGATCGGTGGCCAACAGCGCATCCTGAACCGTCTGGCTGACGCTCATGGGCGCGACACCCGGCCGCGTGCGAACCAGGATGGCGGGTGTATCGTACCGGTTCACCAGCGCCATTGCGCCATCTGGAACTTGGGATGGCGCTTGGTACATGATGGGTGTTGGACCGATATCCAGCCGCTCGCGCACATCGCCGACCACTCCGACGATCTCGGTCGCTCCCGCCTCGTACTCCGGCCCCAGCCCGGGACCGATGACGATGGTCTGTCCGACGGGGTTAGAGTTCGGCCAGTATTCGTTCGCCATGGCTTGGCTGATGACCACGGTTCGTCCCGGCTCTCGCTCCTGCAAAAGCCTGCCGGAAATCAGCGGAATCCGCAAAACATCAAAATAGTGCGGCGAGACGATACGCCACTGCACATCGTTAAATTTGTGGCCCTCGAGCGGCGTCCTTCCGGGGATGTCGAAGAGCATGTCCTGACGGCCCGAAAGCGGAAGCGCACTCGCCAGCGCGGCCGACTCCACGCCGGGAATCGTCTCTGCCCGGGTTACGAACCCGCGCCCGAGGCGGTCAACCGCGCTCGATTTCGCATAGCCCGGTCCTGCCAGCGATACTTCCATTGTGAGCAGATTGTGGGGTTCAAAACCTAGACTCACTGCATGCATGGCCACAAAGCTGCGAATCAGCAGCGTGGCCCCACATAAGAGGACCACTGCAATCGCCACCTCTGCGCCCACCAGCGTGTTGCGGGTGCGGTTATGCTTCCGTCCCGTGCCCGCGCGTTCGCTCGCTTCTTTGAGCGCGGACGCAAGCTCCGTCCGCGAAACCTGTAGCGCGGGAAACAGGCCGAAGACCACTGCAGTGATCACCGCCAGCAGCAGTGTAAATCCGGCTACACTCGGATCGAGCGCCGGAATGGATGCGATCTCCTGCACGCGCGGCAGGTCGCCCGGCGTCAGTGCCAACAATGCTCGCACGCCCCATGAGCCAAGCATCAGGCCCAAGGCTCCGCCAGCGAGAGCCAGCAGCAAACTCTCTGTGAGCAGTTGCCGCACGATGCGCCCGCGGCTGGCTCCCATGACAGTGCGGATGGCGATTTCCGTCTGGCGCCCGGTGGCGCGCGCCAACAACAGGTTCGCAACATTCGCGCAAGCAATCAGCAACACCAGCCCCACCGCGCCCAGCAGGATCGTCAACGCAGGCCGAATCTTGCCGGTCAACTGTTCTTGCAAAAGAGTAACCTGAATCTGGTCGTCATGCCCTACGATTTGTCGGGCAAAAGTCTGCGCGTACAGCTTCCCGATCACCACCATTTGCGCATTGGCCTGCGCAACGCTTTCGCTGCGTGCGAGTCGGCCACAAACCGTCAGCACATGGGCCTGATCGGTGCTGTTCGGGTCGGCCTGTAGCGGTAGCCACACGTCTGTCGCAGGGTATGGAGTGAAGCCTGGCGAAAGCACTCCAACTACAGCATAGGGCGCTCCTCCGAGCCGAATCGTCCGGTACAAGACCGATGGATCGCCGCCAAATCGCCGCTGCCACAGACCGTAACTCAACACCAATACTCGCGGACCTCCGGGCCGGTCCTCCGCCGCCGTGAAGGTTCTCCCCAGGACCGGATTCGCCCCAAATAGCCGGAAGTAGTTTTGCGATGACGGCATCGCCGCCACCAGTTCCGGCTTGTCGCCGCCGTTCATATTCATGCTTGCCCCGGGGGAGTAGGCTGCCAGATCCTCGAAGCCGGGATTGTGCTGTTCCCAGAAATTGAACATCGGAATGGAAGCGGTGCCGTTGCCTCCTTGACGACCGATGTTCACAATGCGGCCTGAATCCGCATACGGCAAAGGACGAAGGACCACCGCATTGACCATTGTAAAAATCGCGGTGTTCGCTGCGATGCCAATGGCAAGCGCGGCCACGGCGGTCATGGTGAAGCTCGGACTCTGCCGGAGCACGCGAATCGAATGCTTGACATCCTTCAGGAAGGATTCCATCGTGCGACCTCCTCGTTTCGAGTGTAACGAGCGGAGTCAGAGATCAACACTCAACTCGATAGATGCTGGATGGTCTAGTTTTTGTTGGCCGTTCGCAACCGCGCCTCGGCAAGCCTTCCGGGCGGTTGACGGGCTACTCTTACCTAACCCGGTAAGGTAAGGTTAGCCGATTCGGAAGTAATCGCTACTTGCTTGAATCGAAAGGCCGAGTGCCGCCACTTCCGTCGATCGACTGGTAACAGGGCGCGCCAGTTGCTTTGGCGCTCAGTGGAAAGAACGGGCGAGATTCTGCACCCACGTGGCGAAACTCTGCCAGGGGACGGTTCGCCCGATGGGACTGCGCACCTGTTGCAGGACGATCAGGAACGCGCTGGCCCAGAGCGTGGCGCGCTGAATCTTTCCCGTGGACCACAAGTCGTAGCCGATCAGCAACAACAGCAACGGGTAGCAGCACATCTGCGCCATGCGGAGATCCCACCACGCCGCGGGAATAGGCCAGCGGACAAAGGCCGCATCCAGAAGCGTAATGGTAGCGATCAGGATGAGCCGCTTGTGCGCGGCAGGATTAAATCGCTCGCGGAAGGCGAAATAAATCAACGTCGAGAAGACCAGCATGTCGGCGATGGGGATCGCGTAAAACGCTTTGGCTCCCACTCCCGGTTCGCCAGCGGCAAAGTGCCTGCCCAGCGAATCGGTGGCCGCCAGCAGGCCCAGGATGACCACCACGCACGCCAAAGCGAAGCCCAGCAGACCAAGGCGGCGATGCAGATCTGTGCGGCCGGCGGCGACCAGCGAGGTTTGCGCGATCAGCAAAAGGATCCACGAGGAAAACACCGCGCCGTGGATGTGTACGATTAAGTTGGGCAGCGGAGCTTTGAACACCCCTGCCAGATAGTAGCTGCGCGCGAACCCCAGAAACACCGTGCCGAGAATCAGCACAGCCATGCCTGAAAAAAAGAGATTTTCCAAGCGGTGATTGCCTTGGCGGATTACGCCGCTTGCCATAGGAAACGAAGCGGATTGAGCGTGGACCCTCTTTGGCCCGGACAATGCCGAGCATTGTATACCCCTTCCGCCAGCCCTCTCTCGTCTTGCGAGGAGTCAGCGCGATCGTGTTCGGCGGGTCATGATAAGTCGGCCACACGCAGAAGTGACCTCCTTCGCAGCTGATTTACCGGCGCCCCTCGCGATTGTGCCTGGATCACGGGCAACTCTGACGTAACGCGATTAGGTAAGGGTTGCCGACAACTCGCACGGAATCCGTGGAACGTGAAGCCCAACGCCAGGAGCGAGGTTCAGTTTATGCTGGAGCTTCCAATGGTCCATTCTTTGCGGGCCCATGATCAAAAGCCACAAGATAATCGCTGGTTCCCCGAAAACGGTAGTTTTCGGAGGTTTTGCGAAGATGTGCCGTCATTCCTTCACTTCCACACTCGCAATCACCTTCAGCTTTCTTTTTACCTCTAAGTACGACAACCCAGGCATTGGCACCATGCAATCCTACTGGGCATCCGCGAAACACACCTGCCCGAAGTAACGCAAGGCTGTGCCAGCCTGGAGGTCGGCTTCGCCGATGTTGGTAAGATCTCCCGTTGCTCCAGCAAACCGCCCTGTTCCTCCGACAATGTGCGTGGGGTAGCTGACGATGGCGAAGCGCGTTTGCGAAACGGGGATCGTCGTCGCCACGGCGTGATCGAAGTAGATGTTGTCGCCGGACTCCGTGACCCAATGATGCTGCACGTTGAACAACACCGTTCCATTCGGTCCGGGCTGCGGCGCAGTTAACAGGGTCGCCGCCACGGCGCCGCGCAAGTCGCCCGTGGCTGGGCCTAAAGTCGTGTTGGGATCTACCGCCCCGAAATTCGTAATGATGCTACCGCCAACGTGAATGCAATTGTTGCCGTCACCGCTAAGCTGCGGTCGCGCCTCTACCGGAGGGCGGCTGCCGCTGCTGGCGAGAAACACGGAGAGGAAGATCACAAGTGAAGCTAAGACGGCGATGCGAGCGATTCTGCCGAACGTCATGTTGGGCTCCTTTTCACTGAGCGAACCTGCGAAGGCTGGCTCACGGAATTCATAGGCTGATGGCGCGCAGAATGAACGATGCTGCGGGAGCATTCAAGAACCCTCTCGGTGGTTTGTAGGTTCCGTGGGAAGTCGCTGATTCGGCGGGCCTAATGAGCACAGGTTCCTCGGGACGCTTTTATCCCTCCCTGTGTAACTTGTGCTAAACTTCGCCCAAGTGTTCGGAGTTGGCCATTGGCACTAGCCCCAGCCCGCCTCACGCAGTGCGGTTCGGCGTCTTCGAAGTAGACCTGGACACGGGCGAAGTGCGCAAAGCCGGAATCCGCCAAAAACTCGCTGGCCAACCCTTCCAACTCTTGCAAGCCCTGCTCGAACGTCCGGGCGAAATCGTAACGCGCGATGAACTGCGTCAGCGCATCTGGCCGGAAAACAAGTTTGTGGATTATGACTTGGCGCTGAAGAAAGCGGTCAATCGCGTGCGCGAAGTTCTGGGCGATTCGGTGGAGAGCCCCCGCTTCATCGAGACGATTCCCCGACGCGGCTATCGTTTCATCCTGCCGGTCACCCTCCACGGGAGAAATGGTTACACACTCGCCGTTCCGGGCCCGCCGCCCGCAAAACGCACCAGACGGGCAGCATCGCTGTTAGCGGTTGCTGGTGTGGCGCTGGGATCGAGTGCATTTGCATTGCTATGGATAAGCCAGCAAATCCCGACCCTAGAAGTCGGACAATACGCGCGGCTCACGAACGACGGCCGCGATAAGAGCGGTAATATTTCTCCCGGAATCCCTTCGCCGATTATTACCGATGGTGTGCGCCTTTATTTCGTGGAACCCACCGGGGGAGCCGGTATCTCTGGGTTGGTTCAGGTATCCGCGGCGGGAGGAGACATTAGACCCGTTCCCAACCCTTTGCTGAATGTGCGACTTGCAGGCATTTCTCCAGACAGAACGCACCTCCTGGTGGGAGATATGGCGCGACCGACAGCGGTGGAAGCTCCCTTTTACAGCCTGCCAACGCTCGGCAGCTCGATGCAACGTTTGGGGGATTTCCAGGCTCACGACGCTTCCTGGTCTCCGAATGGATTGCGTCTGTCGTATGCGGCGGGCGACAGCTTGTTTCTTGCCAGACAAGATGGAAGCTCTGCGAAGCTCTTGCTGAGTGGACGGGGAGCTATATCCTGGCCCCGCTGGTCTCCTGACGGATCCTACCTGCGCTTCACCGTCACTCAACCAAAAACTCAAGACAACTCCATCTGGGAAATCTCCTTGGACGGAAAGCATCTTCGCGAGGTTTCAGGGAATTGGAGTCTACCCGGAGACAAGTGTTGCGGCTCCTGGATGCCCGATGGAAAGTACTTCGTGTTTCAGAATTCTTACCTGGACAGAAGCAAAATCTACGCTATCCCCGAGCGCACTCTGTCTTTCAGCAAGACCGGTCTGGTGGGGTTGACTCCTGGTCCAATTTTGGGCTCAGCGCCTTCTCCAAGCACGGATGGCAAGAAACTTTTTTTTATTGGTTCGCAACCTCGAACAGAGCCCATCCGCTACGACCTTGGACTCAAACGCTTCGTTCCCTTTCTATCGGGGATTTCGACCGACGCTCTATACTTCACAAGAGATGGTCAGTGGGTTGCCTACACGCAGTATCCGGAAGGGAGTCTCTGGCGTTCGCGAGTTGACGGAAGTCAGCGCATGCAACTTACCTCGGGAGGGGTGCGTGCCTTCCGGCCACGTTGGTCCCCCGATGGCACGAACATCGTCTTCTTTGGGACTTCTCCCCATCACCCGTGGAAGCTTTACTTGTTGCCCGCAAAGGGCGGCACCCCAACGCAACTGATTTTCGACGATGCCAATGAAGGGGATCCAACATGGTCTCCCGACGGCAAGAAGATAGCCTTTGGCCGGCTACCTTGGCTTCTCGGCGCCAGTGAGCAGGCGTTCTTGTACATTGTGGACTTGAGCTCCATGCAAGTAACTCCCGTTCTCGGCTCTCAAGGACTGTTTTCACCTCGCTGGTCCCCGTCTGGCCGTTACCTCGTGGCCCTGAATGCGGATTCCACCAAGCTGATGCTATACGACTTTGAAACCAGCCAGTGGCGCCAGCTTGCCCAAGGGATGCTCGGAAACCCGGAATGGCCCGGCAAGGATGCCTGCGTCTATGCGGTTGATGTTCAAACCATGACGATCGAGCGCATCCGTGTCAGCGATGGAAGAAGGGATCCCGTCGTCAATCTCAACTCGGAGCGCCTCGCTTTCACAGGCCTGGGCCCCTGGACCGGCCTTGCACCCGACGATTCCGTACTTGCTCTACGCGACCTGAGCGTTCAGGAAATTTACTCTGTCGAATTGAAAACCCATTGAACAAAACAAGAAAGATCGTGGAAATCCTCACGCACTCTGTCAGCAAGCCGCCGATCTGGTCGCGGTTCAAAGCTATGATGGACGGTTGATGGGCAACTCTAACGTAACGCGATTAGGTAAGGGTTGCCGACAAACCGCCCGGAAATGTCCCGTCAGCGGGGGCTAACCAACGGCGAACTTCCGGTTGCCACATGAAGGCCTTATTCGTTGCCGGTGAACTCAGGACGGTGACAGATCAGGAGAAGAGGTAGCGAGACGCTATATCAGGAGAGTAACAAGACCTGTAGCAACGAGCGCGGCTACCCAGACGAGCTCGAAGTTGAGCCATGTCTTGCGCAAAAGTGCGAGGCCGAGCTTTCGATACACCACCCACGCGAGCAGCCCTGTGACCACTAGGTAGGCAAGCGTATGGACGCCAGTAGCGAGCATTCCGGCGAGTGGAGTGACGGTTTGAGAAATGTGATTGTGGCCTGCAATTCGGCTCTGTGCTTCGACAGTGTTGCTGTGCAGTAGCATGGGCACCACCATCAAACCGGCGCCGTGTGCAGAGGCCATCAGAAACGACCAGACGGTCAAGTCTCGGAACCCTACCTGCATGCGGATCCACCTCGGGTGCCGATGTCGCACCAAGCGATAAATTCCCAGGCCGACCAAGAGCGCAGCGACTAAGTAGCGGATGGCCATGAGCGGCAGCGTCATGCCGAGGAACACAGAAGTCAACACCACACTGCCGATGGCAAACGCGTGGCCAACTACAATGGGAATGAGCGATCTTGCTACGGCGCTCCCCTTTTGCTCCTGCATCCCGAGCGCCACCGCGAAAAGCCACCCCATCCCGGGGTTGAGTCCGTGGTAGGCGCCGAGGAGCAGCATCAGCCACAACATTGTCGAAGTCAGCCCGGCATGTGTCATTGTGGATCCGAGTAACAATAGGAGTCCGACGACGCGTCGCCCCCTTGTAGCCGCACCTGATGTGCGCGCAACCCGTCGAACTCGACAAAGAACTTTTCATCGAGCTTCACCCCGCCCTTTGGATCCCAATCGACTTTCGCCATCCAGCTCTTAACGCCATCGGGATAAAACTGCTCGTCCCATGGAGAGTAGAGAGAATTGGTAAAGTAGCCGCGCTTGCCGTCGCGGCTGATCTCGACCATCTGCGGGCCGCCGTTGAGAGCCACGCTAAGCTTCTTCGGGTGGGCGGCGCGGCGAACGATCCCACCGAGGTGGATCGAACCGGTTTTCTTCGGGTTGGCGGGATCGGAGACATCGTATTGGATGAACTCGCCTGTCCCCCAGCAGGAAACATAGAGGAAGCGGTCGTCGAGGGAGAGATTGATGTCGGATACTAACGGGGGCACCGCCTTGAAGCCCTTCAGGAGGGGTGGCAGTTTCTCCGGATCGGCCGGTTCCGCGGGAATTTCAATTACCTTGCGGACTGCCCACTTGCTGTTCTTAGCACCGTTCTCGCGGTGCCACATCCAGATGGACGACGAAAGGTCTTTCAGCGAGATGACAACACCGACGAATCCGAACGTTTTCATGGGATCATGGGAAGGCCGAAGCTCCAGCACCATCTGTTGTTCCGCACCTAGATCAATTTCTTGCAAGTGGTGGCGCTTATCCAAATTCCAGATGTGCAGTTTGTGGCCGTATTTTCCGCCAAGCAGCAACTCCGCGTTGAGACCGTCCTTCACCATATTCGGGGTGCCCCATTCGGAGGTGATCAGGGTGTCGTGACCGAGGTGCCACCAGAAATCGTATGCAAGATTCTGCGGGCCGTGGTCCTTTTCCCACGGGCCCTTGAGCTCGAACGTATTGTGATCCATCAGGAAGATTCCGCCGGGACCATCGCCGCTGGTCGAGCCGAGCGCGCTGCCATAGATGGCGTCCGGGCCACAATGAATAGTGTGCGGCGATGTGTAGCCCGTCTTTTTAATGAACTCTTCCGTCTCAATCACCTTCACGATCTTGGGATGCTTGGGGTCCGCTTTCGTATCCAGGATGTGAATCCGGGACGACCCGATGCCCGGAACGATCAGGTAACGACGCTCCATGTGCGGATGGGGAGCTTGCGGGCAGAGGCACGCGCTGCACGCGTTCCAGCCGAAGTGATGCAGCTCATTATCGCCGCCAGGAAAATCCACCTGGCCGAGGAGCTGACCATATGTGGAGGAGCGCGGCTCAAGGTCGATGACGCCCACGGCGTCGCGCTTCCCGTTCTTGCCGACGTTAAGCAGAGCCACGTAAGCGAATTGCTCCGGTGCGGCCTTCATCGCCATGCCTGGTGAGGGATAAAAGGTTGGGTCCGGCATTATGGACATATCCATTTTCTCCTTTAACAAAGTGACGGCGCACCATTGGCCGAGGCCAATCTTTCACACGGTGTCACGCAGTGACGAGCGCGATAAGGCTGCAAGGATCCCCGATCCTGCCAACAGCCACGTGCGGATTTTTGGTCGCCGAAAGCATAACTCCTCCGGTTATCACTGGCCAGCGCTCTTTGTGGAATCTGATTCCCCTTAACCGTTCAGCGATATGCCAGTCCGTTCAGGACGGATAACGGGCTACTCTACTCTTCCCCGCCGCACCTTTGGTGGACAGGACACGGCAACCTCCTCTCCTGTTGCCATCGTGAGTGAGAGTCGTGCACGCAAATATTGGCCAGGCGAAATCACCAAGTCACTCATCGAGCCCATAGCCTGTGTGATCCGTCGTTCTTGGCGGTTGACGGAAGTTATCGATTCGTCTGTTGGAAGACGCGCCAGCAGTGACCGATCAATTTGCTGGAGAGATGCCGACTTATCGGGTACAACTGCGAAAAAAGTTGATACGTCGAATTTCTTCCGCTAATGTTGGCGAAACGGAGTACTCGCATGCCTAAGGTCAAAGCCAATAACATCACAATGAACTACGACCAGCAAGGAACTGGAGAGCCACTCATTCTCATTCCTTACCTGGCCGCCGATCACGCCTGCTACGCCTTCCAGGTGGCAGAGTACGCCAAGCACCTTACCTGCATCTCGCTCGATCTTCGAGGGACAGGTGAAACGGATAAACTCGAAGGCGTCTATTCCACCGAGCTTCTGGCGGACGACGTTGCCGCTTTCATGCAGGCCGCAGGGATTCGGAAGGCCCATATATCGGGCCTATCCCTCGGCGCTGCGATAGGCATGTGGCTGGCGGCTAAGCATCCCGACAAGGTTCGATCCCTGTCACTGCATAGCGCCTGGCCGAAGACGGACCATTTCCTGCGGACTGTAATCGAAGGTTTTCAGGTAATGGCAAAAGGGTTGGACAGTGTTCCTGAAATGGTCATTCTCGGCATTTTTCCCTGGTGCTTCACACCCGAGCTGTACGCTTCCAAGCCGGAGTACATCGAGTCATTGGCAGGCTTTGTTCGGAGTCGCCCAGTGCAGCCTCTCGCGGCTTTCATGGAGCAATCCAATGCCGTCATCGCCCATGATGTGGCGGCACAGCTTGGCCGGATCACGGCGCCAACGCAACTAACGTTCGGACGCACCGACCAATTGACCTCCACGCGTTTCGCGGATCAGTTGAAGGGTAGTATCTCCAGTTCCGAGCTGCTGATCTTTGAAGGGTGTGCGCACGCGCCCATCTATGAGAAGGTCGAGGAGTTCAATCAGAAGACCTTGCAGTTCTTGAAGCGCCACACAGGAGCGGGCACCACTACGCACGCCGGAGGCGCCTAGGAGGCGACTTTTGCGTTGTTCACCGAAATGTAAGCGCTGTTTCTGGCTGTAGGAACCGCGATATGTAGCGTGCTGGGTGACGCGCTGTGGCCCGTTTGCCAGCCAGCCGCACGCCTTCCCGGTATTGATCGCCCGCTGCCCGTCTGGATTACTTCCGGTAATGCCGACCACTCATCCGGAATCGTCGAATTAGCTGCGCACGGACGGAGTTGGGGCCTCGACCCTACTTCACACTAGCAGTTTGACTGGCGAGCTCAAATGACTGGCGCTCGTTAAGCAGTCGAATCCTGCGTCCGGTTATCTCTTTTTCATCTGAGCCGTCAACAATCAACTTCTTGACCTGCACGGCGGTGAGCTGCGGATACTTCGCGAATAACTTCGCCGCAAGATTTGTAACCTGCGGAGCCGCCAAGCTAGTTCCACTCGCGCTTAGGTGATCGCCGCCTGGCAACACGCTATCCACCTCGTATCCGTTGGCATAAACGTCCACTTTGCCAAAACTGGTGAATGCCGCTTCATCGCCTGCCTTGTCAACCGCTCCGGCGGTCATCGTGTTCGGCAGATCAATCGCAGACGGGATAAATTCATCAAATCGCGCGTCGTTGTTTGCGTTGCCGGCTGCGGCTACGAACAGAATATTAGGAGCCTCTTGCATTGCTTTGACGAAGCTCTCTTTGAACATCTGGAAATATCTGGCCGCTGTCGCATGACGCTGTTCCACGGTTCCTCCGGCCCCACTGGCCTGCATCTCCTCTTCGATTTCCTGCGGCGAGATTCCCCAGCTCATGTTCACGACGCGCACGCCATTGTCATGCATGTATCGAACGGAATCTCGGAGCATGCTAGCCTGGCCTTCCGCCCACTCCTGGTTGGGAGGTGGCGGAATCATTTCGTAGGGGAAATCGTTTCGTATCACCAGAATCCTGGCCGCCGGGTTACCAGCTATTGCGATCCCTGCCACGAGCGTTCCGTGCGCGTAATTGCCATACAACGCAACGCCCTCAAAGAATGGCTTCACCTGGTCCTTAGGCAGTTGAGAAAGTTTCTTCTTCAGTTCCCGCGCCTCCGTCGTGTCCAGATTTGCTCTCATATCGATTAAACCCTTCAAATATTGCTTGTCAGTGGCAATTTCAGCTTGCGTCACATTGAGCTTGCGCAGCGGTCCCACGTCCTTCTTCCCATGCCAAGTCCAACCAATTCCATAGACGTCGTCGATGTACCCGTTCCCGTCGTCGTCTTTGCCGTTGTCGGGAATCTCCTTCTTATTGACCCACATCCTTCCCGGGAAAACGCTGGGATCGACGCCCACGTCCCAGATGCAGGTTACTACCAGTGCGAGCTTGTCAGAATCAGAGAGCGCGACCGTGCGTGCAGCCCAAATGTCGCGTTTTTCGATCTTGTGAGCGTCGATGAGCATCTGCAGTTGTGCGGTTACGAAATCCTTGTAGGGCAGGACTTCACGGATTGTGAAACGCGTGTCGAGGATCTTGATGGCGGCGTTCTTGGGGATGGTTCCCGTCTTTTGTGCCAGCGTGTCATATTGCTGCTCGATCAAGCCCGCCAGTAAATTCGAGGAAATGATCTCGAAGCCGCTTTTCATCTCTTTCACTTCGTTCTGCACCACTTCGTAGGGGAGCTTTTGCAGTCGCTCCTTGAATTCGGCTTCGAAGACTACCTGAGCCTGGCCCTCACCGGCCTTTTTTGCGTCGATCAGCGGGTGATCCAGCATGCCCGCCATTGCCTTCGCGGCTGGTTTATCTTCTAGCGTGTTCATCTTCTGCAGATAGGACAAGGCGTCGTTGTAGCGTTGCTCCAGGATCGCGATTTGCATGAGTGGACCGTAATACTTCTTGAGCGTCGTCTTGTCTTCGATGTCATAGTTCTGCAAATCATTCTCAAGGTCTTTCTGGAGTTCCGCTACGAAGACCTTGAAAGCCGCGTCGTCGGTGAGCAGAACTGATGCTTTGCCCGGGACTGGGTAGCTGTGAACCGGCAGCTGCTCGGCGTTTTCAATTCTCTTTTTCGCATGCTGCCCAACTGTGCCGACCGCCGCGCGACTGATCACAGACAGGGCGATGAGGCGCGTCTGAATCGACATGTGCATCCTTTCGTTCTCAGCCGGACTTTCGGAATTTCCTTCCTGAATTCGAGAACGTCAGCGATTATACCTCCGACTCGTCTGCACCCGACAGGATGGTGTAACGTGGCAGCCGCTTGCCGCGCGGTTACGAGCAACCCGGAAGTTATCAGCTCGCCGGTCGGCTTAGTAGCGACAAACGCACCAGGAGTGACCAACCAATCGCTGGAGGGGAGCCGACTTCCCGGGCTTATCCGCACGATGCCCAACTCGGTTACTTCCGAATCGCGACCATCCGTCCGCTACGCGAGCTGAGCGCGATACGCAAGCCCTGTTTAGCCCACTACGAATATCCCAGGTCTGGAATTCGCGTGCGTCATCGCGCGGAATCGCGACTGGCCTGCGGTCGAAACAAACTTCAAGACAATTGTGCACTGGTGTGCTCGAGCCGCAAGCCAAGGGGACCGATGTATTCGGACTCTGGGCGGATCAGTCGCCCATCTCGAAGCTGCTCAAGGCAATGAGCCGTCCATCCGAGCACGCGGCCTATGGCAAATGTCGGGGTGAATAATTCCTTCCGTATGCCCAGCCCGTGCAGCAGCAAGGCTGTATAGAACTCAACATTTGTATCTAGGCGGCGCTCTGGTTTCTTTTCGGCGAGAACTCGAAGAGCAACTTTTTCGACAGCTCGCGCCAACGCGTAGAGCTCGCGGTTACCCTCGGTCGCATAGAATCGCTCTGCTGCCGCACCCAGCACGTCGGCGCGTGGGTCTCTGACCCGATAAATGCGATGGCCAAATCCCATCAGCTGTTCTCCCCGCGCAAGCTTCGAAAGAATCACCTGTTCCGCCCGCTCCGGTGTTCCGATCTCGAAAACCATATCGAGGGCGGGCCCAGGTGCTCCTCCGTGCAAGGGTCCCTTGAGTGCACCCACCGCTCCGGTTACTGCCGAAATCAAGTCCGAGTGCGTCGAAACGATCACGCGCGCGGCGAAAGTCGAAGCATTCAGGCCGTGATCACACACTGTATTCAGATACGTCTCCAGCCCTCTTGCGCGCTCTTTACCAACTTCGCCGTCAAACATCTGATGAAGGCAGTATTGGGCGTGTGACAAATCAGCGCGCGGCTCGAGCGGTTCTTGGCCGCTGCTAAGTCTCTGATACGCTCCAACTATGGTCGGAAACGAAGCCACCAGCGTCCGAGCCTGTTCGTCAGGAGATTCGGTGCGTCCTAAGCTCAAGGTTCCAGTGGCCATGCGCAGCGCGTCCATAGCCGGTACCGCGTTTCGGGCGGCCTCGCGCAGTAGCGCCAGCGTGACGAGTGGCAAGTATCTTCGCGAGGCGAGATCGACGGCCATATCCTTCAGCTCGCGGGCATTCGGCAGACTTCCATACCAAAGAAGGTGGGTCATTTCTTCGAAGCTGGCTCGCGGCGCAATTTCCTCGACGGCGTACCCGGCCAAGATGAGCTTTCCGGCCTCACCGTCTACGCGACTCAACCGCGTCGCCGCTGCCACTACTCCTTCGAGTCCGCTCTGCTTTTCCAACGGCATATTCGCTGTACCTTTGCGAATATGGTCCGCCGTCGGTATGCTGTCAATCTTGATTGTGGAATCAACGTGTGGGGCCGGAAAAGATCATGTCATCCAGCGAGCGCTACATGACCGCACGACAAGCCGCCGCGATGTTAGGTATCTCTCTTCCGACGCTCTACTCCCACGTGAGCCGGGGCATGCTGCACTCAGAACGGGTCACAGGCAAGTCCCGAGTCAGGCGTTATCTGCGGGATGACGTACTCCGGCTGGTGGAGCGGAAGGAGTTTCGTAGCAATCCGACGAAAGCCGCCGAAAAAGGTCTGCATTGGGGAGGCCCGGTGCTTCAGTCGGCGCTAACTCTCATTGACGGTGGTCGGCTCTTCTACCGCGGTTTGGATGTGATCGAGCTCGCTGATCATTCGACGCTGGAGCAAGTCGCCTCACTCCTTTGGACTGGGGACGCGAAGCGGTCCCTTGCTCTGTTCGCTGATGATGACGCGACGCCACCGTCCATAGCTGCAAGTCTATTCAAATCGATTCGTCGCCTCGGACCCGTCGAGCGGTGCCAGTTGATTCTGCCGCTCGCAGCTAGTTCAGACCTGTCGGCACACGATCTTCGTCCGGCAGCAGTTGCCAAGACCGGAGCGCGCATTCTCCGATTGCTCTTTTCGGCCGTGGTCGGTTTCCCGGCAGCGCCTCCACTGGAACAGGCGCTTGTCCGCGCTTGGACTCCGAACCGACGATCAGTTGCGCCCGCTCTGCGCGCCGCGCTGATCCTTTGTGCCGATCACGAACTCAATGTTTCAGCGTTCACGGCTCGATGCGTAGCCTCAGCGCGAGCCACTCCTTATGAAGTAGTTCTGGGCGCTCTCGCGGCCTTTCGCGGTCGCCGCCACGGAGGCATCTCAGAGGAGGTCGAAATGCTCTTTCGTGTCGCCAAGGAAATGGCCGACTGCCGCCGGCTTGTTGGTACTCGGCTCCGATCCTCTGGTCATGTCCCAGGCTTCGGCCACCAGCTCTATCCAGACGGCGATCCGCGAGGTCAGAAGCTAATTAGCCTTGCCAAAACCTATGGCCGACCGAGGGAAGTCGAATTGGCGAAACGGCTAATTCAGGCGTCGCACGCGCTCACTGGCGACTATCCAAATTTGGATTTTGGCTTGGCTGTGTTCGCGCGTGCACTCAGCTTGTCGTCCGAAGCGCCCATCGCGATCTTTGCCTTGGGACGTACCGTCGGCTGGATCGCCCACGCCACTGAGCAGTACGCAGATGATCAACTCATCAGGCCACGAGCGCGATACATCGGTCCGAATCCGGAAAATTATTCCTGATAGGTGCTGTATGTTTTCAATTCAGGAGTGGGAACTTACGATTCAGCTGTACCTCCGTTGCGCTTCGACACCAATTTCTGAGCGAAGAGCGACAGGAGGACAGGTTTCTGTCCTTGTTATCGACACTACCCAAGAGTTCCCGAATCACGGGCAAGCCTTCCGTTATGCCTTCAGTGGAAGGGTTGCCGACAACCCACTCAGAGCCATCATCAAAACGCCGCAGCTTTTCGAGTGCTAAACTGCCATGGCGTGGCAAACCCTTACAAGTCGAATGGCTACGAAGACGTCGCAGCAGAGTTCATAGCCGGGCGCGGTAGGAACAGTTCAGGTGTCGGAGCATCAGTTGTGGCTGACTGGTCCCAGACGTTGCCTAGTGGCGCAACCGTTCTCGACCTGGGATGCGGAACCGGCGTACCAATTTCGCAAGCTTTGATCGAGCGTGGGTTCAAGGTGTATGGCGTGGACGCCTCACCCACGATCGTGGCAGCGTTCCGAGCCCGTTTTCCAAGCGTTCCCGTGGAGTGTGCCGCTGTCGAAGATTCGGACTTTTTCGCGCGAACTTTTGATGGCGTGGTCGCCTGGGGGCTCTTCTTTTTGCTCGACCCAGAAGTCCAACTTGGATTGATCAAGAAAGTTGCCGGCGTGTTGCAAAGCGGTGGCAGATTGCTGTTCACGGCTCCGAATGAAAGCGGTTCTTGGCCCGATGTCATGACTGGGCGATGTCAATTCTCCCTGGGCTACGAGGAATACCGAAAAGCGCTGGAGGCCGAAGGCATGTTGTTGGTTGGAACCCACCGTGATGAAGGCGAAAACCACTACTACTTAGCGCAGAAGATGTAACTCCCGTAACGTTGTACAGCCCTTACCCCCATCTTTATCGGATGACGGGGTACTCTTACCTAATCCGGTAAGGTAAGGGTGGCCGGCAACTTGCTCAAAATTCCCCGGACTTGTGAGCCCCGAGGATGTTAGACGTGTGTATATGGAGAGTTCCTACAACGAATCGGAATAGGTCCCCAGCGAACGTTGAGGGTCCGCTGAGAGACTCGGCAATTTAGGTTGGAAACGCAGGGGCTGAAATACAACGAAATGAGTGAATTGCGACGCTCGCCGCTATTCTTCTCGCAGCACTACCATCGGATCGACTGCTGTGGCGCGCCATGCGGGAATCACGGTAGCTGCGAACGCCACCACCGCTAACAACACCGGCACCGCAGCAAAAGTGGCCAGGTCGGTTGTGCTTACGCCAAAAAGTAGGCTGGCCATCACGCGCGTCAGCGCCGCAGCACCGGCAAGTCCCACTACTATTCCAGCGCCCGCCAGTTCAATCCCTTTCCGCAATACAAGTCCGATGATGTTGCCTGGCCTCGCGCCTAATGCAACGAGCACACCGATATCGTGAGTGCCCTGCATTACCAGGTGCGACATCACACCGTACAAACCTACGGCCCCCAGCAGCAAAGCGAACACCGCAAACGCCCCAAGCATGGAGCTTGAAAAGCGCTGGCGGGCCAGCGAATCGTACAGACGCTCCTGCATGGTCCGAATTCCATAGATCACCACATCCGGATCGACCGCGTGGATTTCACTTACGACTGCTGAGGAGAGTCGTGCGGAGTCGGATGATGTGCGGACCGCCAGAAACATTTTGGGATCGGGCCGCTGGTTTTGCGGAAAATAGGTTGCGATCTTGCCATCTATCTCTAAGCCGTATTGTTTGACCGCGCCAACCACACCCACAATCGCGATTGGCTTTTTAGGATCGAACCACACATGTTTTCCAATGGGATTGCTGTCTGGCCAGAAGCGTTGCGCGAATTTTTCGTCGATGATCGCGACTGGCGGCTTATCCTGCGTGTCATCCTCGGTGAAAAATCGTCCCTTCTTAAGTGGAATCTCCATCGTCCGAAAATAGTTCGTGCCCGCGATGCGCATGTCCGTTTGTAACTCTTGCCCAGGGGGTGGCGTGTACCCCTCCACATCGATCCCTCCCCAGCCTACCTCACCCGTGAGCGGCAGTGCCGAAACCACGCCTTCCGTCACCACGCCCGGGAGGTGCGCGACGCGGTTCTCGATTTCCTTGTAGAAATTGATGGTTGGCGCATCGTTTTTATCGTTCTGATACTTCCGGCCCGCTGCGGCCACCTCCATCGTCAAAACATGATCGGTCGTGAATCCAGGCGGCACGCTCTGCAACCGTATGAAGCTGCGAATCAAGAGCCCGGCTCCGATCAAGAGCATCAAGGAAAGCGCTACTTCCGAAACGACCAGCAACCCCCGCAAACTGTGCCTTCTTAAATGCAAACCACCGTCGCTTTGGCCGCTGCGTCCTCCTGCCTTTAGAGAGGTGTTGAGATCCACCTTGATGGCGCGCCACACCGGGGCCATGCCAAACAGACCGCCGGTAACCAGCGAAACCACAAGCGTGAAAGCTAGAACCGTGGCGTTGATCGCAATGTCCTCCAGGCGCGGAATGTTGCCCGGATTCATCGTGCGGACCACGTAGAGACTCAGTTGTGCGACGAGTAGCCCGGCCGCACCCCCGAGGAGCCCTAAAAACATACTTTCCGTGAGTAGCTGACGTGCTAAGCGCTGCCAGGCCGCTCCCAGCGCCGTCCGGATGGCCACTTCTTTTTCACGTCCCGCTGCGCGCGTGAGCAGAAGGTTTGCAACGTTGACGCACGCAATCAACAGCACCAAGCCCACCGATCCCAACAACACAAGCAGCGCCCGGCGTACGTCACCGACCACCTGTTCCTGCAGCCCTATTACCTGCATGCCGAAACTGGCGTCACGCTTGTCTTTCTCACGGATACGGCTGGCGATCACGTCAATATCCGCCTGTGCCTTCTGCACCGAGACGCCGGGCTTCAGCCGCACGATAATGTTGTAGTTTTCATCGCCTCTTTTTTTCACAGCGTCGGCTCCCAGAGGCAACGGGGCAAAGATGTCCATTTTGTCCATGGGGAACTCCGATGGCATCACTTCGGCATCGAGCCTGAAGCCCGGTTGCAGCACGCCCGCTACCGCGAACGGGTTGCCGTTAAGCACGATGGTCTTGCCGATGATCGCTAGGTCCGCGTTGAAGAGTCGTTTCCACACTCGATCACTGAGAATCGCCACATCCGCTTTGCCAGGTCTATCGTCCTCCGGCAATAACAAACGACCAAGTCTAGGTTTTGCGCCGAGCATCTCCAACAGGCTGGACTGCGTGCGCATTCCACCGATGCGCACCGGCTGGTCGCGGCCCGTCAACACAAAGTTCCGGCTCTGAGCCAGTGCCATAACCTCGAAGGAATGGTTCTCGTTCTGGACATCGATGTACTCGCCCGGCGACGGCCAGTCGCGCAGGATGCCGATAGCGGGTGAATGCAACCACACAGCGGCCAGGCGGTCCGCATGGGGATAAGGCAGCGGACGCAATAGCAGTGCGTCGACTACGCTGAAAATGGCCGAATTTGCTCCGATTCCGATAGCTAGAGACACAACGATTACCAAGGTCAGCGTCATGTTCTTGCGAAGCATGCGAAAGGTATATTGAAGGTCCTGGAACAAGGTGTGTCTCATCCTCCCGGCTTTGAGTGATTGTATGGCCTGCAAGGCTTTGGGGCTAACAAGGATTTTCGCCGGTGTGCAGCCGCCACTCCCCCGGCACCTCCGACGTGGTTTCGGTCGGTTGACGGGCTACTCTTACCTACTCCGGTAAGGTCAGGAAGGAACCGGATCCGTTGGGCACCAGTAAACGGCAAAATACGAGTTGCAGTCGAATTCGGCTGCTCTGCCCCAGGCAACTAGTGGCAGTTCGGGAATTTGATCGAAGCCAGTTGCGTGCTCCAGGCGAATCCAGCCGTCACCGTGTAGAACTCGTTCGTGTACCAGAACGTGCAGTCGTCGGCGGCGTCAAGCGCCATACTGGTGTAATCGCCCCAGCGGCTTCCGGTATCTTTCTGCGAGCCAGTGCCATTGATGATGGTGGCCTCCGACTCCATAGTGCCCAAGGGGTCGCCCACTGTTTGCCCCGTATAGTTGATGGACGGGAAGATCAATCGGCTGGAGAAGCTGTAGCCGAGGGCAATGTCGCCCATCTTGTCCATAGCAATAGAGCCCATCCAGCGAAAATTCGTATCGCCTGGCGGACCGGCGAAAGTCCCCGACTGATACACGGTGGGGACGGACGAGGTTTCCGGCGCGCGGAATTCATACCATCTCTCGCCCACCTGGCCGGAGGCGGTAGTCACGTCGTGGCTCACTAGCCACGTCTGGTGATCGCCGAAGTTGCGGTAAGCCAAGCGGTACATGAGCCGGTCGCCCAACGATTCCAATAGAGAGGCATTCGCCTTTTGTGGCACGCAATTGCCGAAGCCAGAACCTCCACAGGACAAAGTGAAAATGGGGACACTGATCGGCAGTGTTCCGCCAAAGCCGGTGAAGGTCGATCGGCTGGGATGGCTGAAGTCCACGTGAAACAGGTAGGCGTAAACGACGTTACTGGTGGGGGGCGTGTTGTCGATGCTGCCCAAGAACAATTCGGGTTGTCCGGTAGGCGGAGGCGTCGACGCCGAATCAATGTCGGCGGGCAGCATGCTGTCATCAAAGATGGTAGGCGCGAAGAAACAGATCTGTGCCGCATTCGGAAGGCCCTTGAGCATGCGGGTGCGATCATAAGCGCACGGCTCGGAGCCAAAGCCGTTAGGCCCGCCGAAAGCGTTGTTGTGCTGATAGTAGGCATCGCTCCACACGCCCCATTTCGGGTAGTCGGGGAAGCCGTTGTTCTGCGGGAATGAATAGCGGAAGTAGCTGCCGGTGGCATCGGGCGATGTCGAGACGGCGACGCAGGTCAGGTAGGGAGACGAGAACACGTTCTGCGACATCAGCCAGCGGTGCGCGAGTTTGTCCCACTGGACGATGATGTCGCCGTCGTTTTCGCTCTGGCAGCGACCGCCAAAGCCAGCCCAGAATTGGTTGCCCGCAATAGGTCCGGCGATGACTGCACCTGTCGCTTTATCAAACACCGCGAAACAGAGGTTCACCCATTGCACGACCTGTGTGTCACCCACCGCCAGGTTGTCATCCGGAGGGGCAACGAGGAAACCCAACTGGTTCGAGCAGTTGAGGACGGATCCCGTCATGCTCACTCCCTGAACATTCACGCCAACGCCAGCGCTGACCAGCGGCGCGGGCCCAGTCTGGATCGCGCCATCAACCGCCGCGACCGCAGCCACATTTCTCGATTTGGGCGGTAGCACCCGGTGGATCAGTCGAGGACCCTGCGGAAGCGGGGCCGTGCGCGCCAACTCGCTCACCGGCGGTGAAACGTCAAAATGCGTGGCCAGGTTGACTTGCGGATTGGTAAGCAGCAGATCCTGCGCCGAAGCTGGAAAGGAGGACAGGGTCGCAAGACTCAAGATAGACAGAGGGGACAAGAAAAAAGCCGAAATTCTACATTTGTTCTGCACCATGATTCAATTCCTCCCTGGAGCCGAGTGGCTTCGCGGAAGTGGGCAGCGACGGACGTGGGTTCCCTTGGGATGGCCGATTAGGTCAGCGGAGCACACGACTCTTTTCTGAGAAAAGTGTCAAGAGCGGCTGGCTCTCTTAAACTGGCAGCGGATTATGCTTCGGTAATGGCAGTGAGTCAAGGGATAGGAAGCTGAAAAATTGGTTACTCAAGTGTCCAATACAGTCTTCCCGCAGATGAGCGGATCGATGTGGTTAGGTGGTGTTTGCAGGAGGAGCAATCTGCAAGCGCCCTGGCGTGCGCCGGTAGACCTCTTATCGGGAAAACGGTATGGGACGCCTGACCGAAGTCCCGTCCGAGGTCTCGACCCCGTTTCCGGTTTCCGAGCCGACAATACGGGAGTTATCGTGCGGTCGCTCGAATCAAAAATGCCGCGTGAGATGCAAGAACGGGAAGGCGGCAAGACCGGAACCGCCGACAATTCGCTAGAAGGTTACCTTCAGCCGCGTCGACATGCTGCGTGGCGGCGCAACTGCCGTCCCGGAAAACAGACTCGCAAAGTTGATCACGTTCACGCGATCAGTCAGATTAGCCGCCTGAATTTGCAGGGTCGCGCTCCGCTGTTCCTTACGATAGACCTCTACACCCGCCGCCACATCCAGAGCATAGTTGGGTTTCACCCGTCCTCGGGCCAAATTCACTTGATCAAGAATCGCGGGGCCATATTGCGCTAACAAGAAATTTGGGTCGGCACCCGTATCTGCGGGCAATCCGCTGCCGTACTGGCCACCTATCGCGAACCACAGGCGGTGGGCAGCCTGAAAACGCGCACGAGCCCTCGCCGTATTACGCTGATCCTGAGTAACAGGAAAGCGGTTGGTATCCGCGATACCACGCACCGCATCGCTTCCGAGAAACAGCCCTCCAACAATCGGTCCCTGCCCGATTCCCACCTGGTTCGCGTAGCTGACGTAACCCGAGAAGCGGCCCCAGTGAGGAATCTCGACCCACACCTCTTCGCCCACGATGCGTGCCTCTGCAAAAGCGATTGGAAAACTGACGCCCGTATCCAACAGCACATCGTCATCGGAATAGTTGCGAAAAGCGCGACGGAACACGTTGGCATCAATCCGAAGCTTCCCGAACACACCCTTAGTGAAGCCCACTTCATAGTAGTTCGCCCGCGCCGGCTGCAGCGGTAACCGCACCACGATAGAATTTGCCGAATCGAGTTGCGGTGAACTGGCGAGGAGAAGATTCTCCACGGCGGGAGTCTGAAACACGCGGTCGTAGGACGCGTGAATCAAGAAGCTCAGCGACGGAAAATAACGAGAAACACCAAGCCGCGGACTCCACGCCGACTCATGAACGGCAAAACCATACTGGTCAGAGCGTAGTCCTGCACTGACGCTCCAGTTGCCTAGACGTATCTGATCCTGAGCATAAGCAGACGGCTCGACATCCCAGCGATGATCGGAAAACTGAAATTGCCGCTGAGTTTGAGGGTCGAATTGTGTGGGGTCAGTGATGATGTACTGCAACTTTTCACGAACCGGATTGAATACGCTGTCGACGCCCACTTTCCAGTCGTGATGACCGCGGTGCCCGGAGAGGTCTCCACGGGCATAACCCTCACGGTATCCACGATCTTGGAAAACGATGACGGGCGTGGCTAGCTGATTGGAGGAAAGCGTTGCAGCGGCATCTCGGACACTCCCTGAGAAGCTCAACAACAGGTCAGGCGAAACAATGTGCTGAAAATAGACCTGTCCGCTTGTCTCAGTGTTCGAAACGTCTTGCCGTTGCCCAACCTTCTGTTGAACCAGATAATTCGGCACGAGAAAACGAACCGCGTTTCGCGTAACCGTCACGCGCAAACGATCACGATCTGAAAAGTCATGTTCATACGAAGCGAAGAACCCTCCAGCATTCGCGTGATTCGTGTAGTTGGCCAATACTGGTGGGTCCAGGAAACGGTCGGTGTGAAACCCGTCACCGCTGATCGAAAAACGGTCTTTCAAGCGTGCATAGGAAACTCCAGTAGAGCCGTTCACGGTTCCAAAACTGCCACCGCTCGCATCGAATTGCCCGTGCAGCCCGAAAGGTACGTTCTTCTCCGTCACGACTTCCACAATCCCGCCAAGCTTGCGACCGTACTCTGCGGGATAATTTGCTGTCCGGATACGCATCGAATCCACACCATCCGCGTCGAGCGACGGCGCAAAGGCTGGTGAGCGGTTTTCGGTGATCGGCAGCCCGTCGACCACGTACTGCACGTCATATTCCGAGCCGCGCGGGTGTAAAACACCATTCGCTTCGTACAACCAACCTGGGAGGCTGTCCACTAAATCGCAAAGGTCTCGCCCAGGCTGAGTCGAGAGGCTTTCGCCAAGTGTCTGCCGCCCGATGGAATAAACTGTTCCCGCCCGAGACGGATCAACCAGAGTTGCCGAGTCGCTGACTTGTACCTGTGTCGCCACGGGCGCAAGCCCCAGCGTTACGGAGATACGGACAGGCACTTCGGAGCGCACTTCGACCAACTCGGACCACGGAGCAAATCCCTCAGCTTTCAAGCTCAGCCGGTAAATACCGAAAGGAATGTCCTGCATGACGCAGCGTCCGTCCAGCCCGAAATGAATTATCCGGCGGAATTGATTGGCGTCGCTCACTAGTTCGGCCTTGGGGGCCAGCGCCGCTCCCTGCGGATCACGCACCTCTATACGCAGTTCGCCATGCACGCGCTGGGCGTTTGTAACTCGCACGCCAAGAAGCAAAAGCGCGAGCGGAGCAACGAGAACGGCATGCGCCAGAAACTCGAACGATTGGCGAGCAGTTCTATTAGCGCGTGTCACGAGCCATTCACCTCTCGACACCACTTCCGAAGCTAACAGAGAGACATTCTTTGGTGCAATGATCGTCCGCCTTCGTGTTCATGGTTTGCCGTGGGTTCTAGCATGACAGCGAGCAGTCCCAGTTCTCGTTACGCGCTGGGCAGCCCCGATGCGGAGCACGAGCGCTTAGCTCAACAGGCTGCGTGTATCGTTCCATGCACCGAACGATTTTTTCGATTGTGCCCGGATCACGGGCAATCCGTAAGTAATCCCGGCAGACCTGGTCGCGCAATTACTTCCGCTTAGCCGACGATCCGCTGGAGTAGCCGCAGGTAAAGCCGCGTCTCGATTCGTCGAGTTGGTCGTCACGCCTGGGCATCGACCGTCTGCGTTGGGGTGCCCACCCGTCGCGCAAGGTAACGATCAGTTGCGAGGCGCTTAATGATTGCTGTCAGATCACGAGCAATTCTTCCACAATCCGATAGGGGAAGAGTTGCCGACCGACCGCCCACGATGCGGCGGAATAGGGACAAGAAATCCTAATGCAGAGCAGGCGTGTTCCTCAGCCAATAGTAACCAGCCACCGCAGCCAAGTCGCCACGAAGACTCGCCAGGAAAAGGTTTCCATGCGCTTCCATTCGTTGATTTCATCAAGGTACACGATGGCCTGGCGCGAGAGAGCTATCTTGCAATCGCTGCTGCCAGCAAAGAGAGGGGCATCTCGTTCGTGGGCCACGTGCCAGCTTCGATGACACCAGCTGAGGCGTCGGATCTGGGCCAGAAAAGCATCGAGCACTTTGAGTTCGTTCCGAAATCCTGCCACGTGCTCTTTGAATCCGTAGCCGGAGGCGCTCCGCGACATCTACCTTCTGGCTGTGACCCGCAAACACTTGACGAGCTGCTTGATCGGTTTGCCCAGAATGGTACTTGGCTCGACACCATTCAGAGTTTCCGTTACTGGGCGCCGACGCAGTGGAGTGCGATCTTTTCGGAATTTCGTGAACTGGTTCGGTCAATCCGGCAGAACCACGTCTCGATTCTCGCAGGCACGGACTCGAGCAGTGTTCTCGAAGAGAAGGGGGATCTACCCGGCACCAGCCTGCATGATGAATTAGCTCTGCTTGTCGACGCTGGCTTTACACCGTCGGAGGCTCTTCGGGCAGCCACTTTGAATCCCGCGAGCTTCTTGGGGCGCTCCGACTCGTTGGGAACCATCGATGCCGGAAAAACCGCTAACCTTGTCCTTTTGGAACCTAATCCGTTGCAAGAGATACACAATACGAAACGCATCGCAGCTGTGATTCTCGAGGGGCGCTATCTGGATCGACTGGCGTTAGACCGCATGCTTCGCGAGAACTGTCGCAACTGTTCGGGCAACCCTACGCACTAAAGAATCGACAGCTCAATAAAAGCTAGACCCGATCCAATTTTGCGGATCACGTGCAATCCTTCCATAATCCGGTAAGGGAAGGGTTGCATAAAATCCGCCCAGTACCTTCTCCTCGCCTCTCACACCAACGATTCATTGACGCTGGCACCTCGAAAAATAAGTTGAGATGACCTACGATTGCAGCCGGTCGTGAGAGAACTTGCGCCCGGTTTTGTTCAGGCCAGTCTAGAACTATTCAAAACCTCTCTTGGAGTCTTTAACAGCTTAAGGTAAAAGGGTGTTGAGATAGCTTATGAACAGGCGTTATGCGGGACGCAGGTCTCACCCATGGACATGCGTGCTTCCTGCGACGAGCATTTGCGATCAGAGCTGACTGCATGCGATACCTGAGGATTTACGCTGGGGATGGTGGAGCCTCTCGGTTTGAGGATGTTGAGTTGCAGGGAGGGCTGTTGCCTATTGCCTATTTCTCCGAAGTCGGATGCGTTTGCCACCTCTGCTTTTCGCCAGCAGACCTGGCGGGAATTCATTGGTATGGCCGTTGGGACGATTTTGGGCGTATTGTACCGAAAATAGACTGCTAGTTTTGTGTGAAAGGAGTGTGCTATGCGAGCTGCCCGGGGACTGCTATTTCTCTCATTGGTTATCAATACCACCACGTGTTCGGCACAAACGGTAGGGGCCAGCTTACAAGGCACAGTTTACGACCCGTCCGGGGGTTTTGTTCCCGGCGCGGCGATCGAAATCCGCAACGTCGAACAGGGTGCGGTGCGAGCTCTTACAACGGATGACAAAGGGCGCTATCGCGAACCTCTGCTGCCTCCCGGAGAATACGAGCTGCGCGTGAGGGCGGCCGGCTTTCAAGTCGCCGTGCTGAAGGGCGTTAAGCTGACGATCGGGCAAGACGCGGTGCTGGACGTCAAACTGGAAATCGCAGGCAGCGTTGAACGGGTGAACGTCACAGCGGAGGACGCTCCGCCGATCGACCTAGGTTCCGCTGCGTTAAGCGGAACGGTGAACCGCATGGAGATGAATGATCTTCCGCTCAATGGGCGTTCGTTTCAGGAGCTGGCGCTTTTGCAGCCGGGCGTAAACGCCGCGGTCGCAGCCGGGAGCGACGCTGTGGGCGGGCGTGGAAAGAAAATCACGATCAATGGAGCGCGCCCGGAGCAGAACAGCTTTCTTCTGGACGGCTCGGACATCAACAACGTGTACAACAAGACGCCGGGGTCCGTGGGCGGCGTGCTGCTGGGCGTGGAGACAGTGCAGGAATTTCAGGTTCTGACGAATTCTTATTCCGCGGAGTTTGGCAGGTCCTCCGGCGGCATCATCAACGCTATTACGCGGTCGGGAACCAACAAGCTCCATGGAAATTTGTTTGAGTATCTGCGCAATTCGGCGCTGGACGCGAAGAATTATTTTGATCCAGCGACAAACCCCATTCCGTCTTTTAAGCGCAATCAATTCGGGGGAACGCTAGGCGGGCCGATTCGCCACGACAAGACATTCTTCTTTGGGGCTTTCGAGGCGATTAAGGAGCGGCTAGGCGTAACGGGCGCAACCTTTGTTCCGGACGATAACGCGCGCAATTTTCTTTTGCCCTGCGCGCCGAGCGACCCAGGCTGCATGGCGAACGGCCTGAAGAACGTTGCTGTACCTGGCACCTCCGCGGCTGTGAGTTCCCTATTGCAGGTTCTTTTCCCGCGCGCGAATGGGCCCGAGGTACTTGATAAGAATCAGAAACCTACCGGAACGGCTGGGTATTCCTTCACACGCCTGCAGCCTACCGATGAGTACTTCGCGCAGGGCCGAATCGATCATCGTCTTTCCGCGAAAGACATCTTGTTTGGCCGCTACACATTCGACAACGGAAACGTGCAACGGCAGGTTAGAGACAAGCCGCCGGACGTGTTCACTAAGGAGCGCTCGCGCAATCAGTACCTTACGCTCGAACACGTGCATTCGTTTTCGCAGGCGCTGATCAATACGCTGCGAGTGAGCTTCGCGCGTTCCACTGCAGAGGTCGATAACCAACGTCTCGTGGATGTGCCGTCCAACCTTTGGTGGATCCCTCCCTCGGCGGGCGGCGTGCAATTTGGATTTCTCACTATTCAGGGACTGGTGACGGAGATGGTGGGCGATTACCGCCTCCCGCGTAATGACCATCTGAACAACTACCAGTGGCATGACACGCTCTTTTGGACCAAGGGTGCTCATGGTTTTCGGTTCGGATTTGAGGGGCAGCGCATGCAATTCAATCAGCAGACGACGAGCCAGTTGGGCGGCATCGAAACGTTCACAAGTCTGGAGAATTTCTTAATGGGCGCACCTGCGCAGATCAACTTCGCTATTCCGGGAAGAATTGATCCGAATCGCGGCTTCCGGCAATCGTTCTATGCGTTTTTCCTGCAGGACGACTATCGTTGGAAACCAAATTTGACCCTCAATTTGGGCCTGCGATACGAGTTCGCCACAGTTCCCACAGAAGCGAACGGGAAAATCTCGAATCTGCGAAGCATAGCGGATCCCGCGATCATCGTTGGCAATCCGTGGTACGCCAACCCGGCACTGAAAGATTTTGCGCCGCGAATTGGTCTGGCGTGGGATCCATTCAAGAACGGAAAGACTTCCGTGCGCGCCGGGTTTGGGGTTTTCTACGACCAGCTTCTGCCCAAGTATTACGTGTTTTCGGGGAGCCTCAACCCACCGTTCACGACGCGCACCAGCAGGGCAAATCCCGCATTTCCGAACGCCGTGCAGGGCCCTATCACCACACCCATTTGTCCCGCAACTCCTTCTTGCATCAAAGCGAATCTTCAGACCGTGAATTTCGACCTACAGCCGTCTTACATCATGCAGTACAACCTGAGCCTGCAGCGGGCACTGCCCGGCAATTGGGATGTGACCCTGGGATATGCAGCCTCTCGCGGGCTCCATCTGATTCGAGTAGCGGATGCCAATCTGACTCCTTATGTCATTAATGCTGACGGACGAACAGAGTTCATGGGTAATGGCACTACCACGACTCCGAAAACGATAAACACCTGTTGCCGCCGCAACACCAGCTTCGGCGGGGTGACGCAGCGAGAGACAGACGCGCAATCGTTCTACAACGCACTGCAGGCGGGCGTTTCCAAACGGCTGTCGCACGGTCTGCGCGCGCAAGTGTCGTACACATTTTCGCGCTCCATTGACGAGTCGAGCGGAATTAACTCGCAGGATTTCGACAACAGTACTCAATATTCGATTAATTTTTATGATCGCAAAGCGGACCGCGGCCTTTCCAGCTTTTCGGTGAAGCATGTCTTAGTAGCGAACTGGAGCTACGAATTGCCGTTTGGAAGCAGCCGGACAGGCTTTGCCGGTGTGCTTGTGAAAGGCTGGCAACTCAATAGTATCGTGACGGCGCAATCCGGGACGCCCTTTGAAGTGCGACTCGGCCACAACCAATCAGGAAACCTGAATACCATCGACTTCTCGATTCATGAGCGTCCGGATGTCCGCCCGGGTTTTTCCAACAATCCGGTCACCGGCGACGCTAAACACTGGTTCGACGCGAACGCGTTTGTGCTGCAGCCCGTCAACACGATCGGAAATCTCGGCCGGAACACGCTCATTGGGCCCAAGCTGGTGAACTGCGATTTCTCTCTGTTCAAACAATTTGTACTGGCAGAAGGCAAGGCGCTGCACTTCCGCGCCGAGATGTTCAACATCTTCAATCATCCGAACTTCGGCGTGCCCAATTCGGCGAACCGGACTGCCCTGCTGCCCACAGGCGCGGTGAATCCCAGCGCCGGCGCTATTCTGACCACGGTGACCACCTCGCGGCAAATCCAGTTTGGATTGAAGTTGACTTTCTAGATTGCGACAATCGCGCGGCGACGAGTACAGCGGGATATAGAATCCCCAACGGATCGGGGCATTGTAGCCCCTCTCAGCCTGGTCATCTCAGGATTGTTGCCGAGTGACTCGTAAGTTGAGAATTGCGAGCTTGAAAGACGCCCCCGACTTGGCGTAAACGTGGAGAATCCCGCCCGGATCAGTTTTCTGGAGGGAATTGCCATGCGCCAGCTCTGGCGGAATCTGCGCTATTCCTTGCGCGCCCTGCGCAAGAATCCCGGCTTCACCGTCGTTGCCATACTCTCGCTCGCCTTGGGCATAGGCGCAAACGTAGCTATCTTCACGCTCGTCAACGCTCTTCTTCTTCGCGATCTCCCCGTCCCTCACCCAGACCGCCTCGTCGAGCTTTCTCTTGTGCGGGAGGGTCACAAAATCACCTTCTCGTATCCCATGTTTCGCGAACTCGATCGGGGCCAGCGCGTTTTCTCCGCATTCATCGGGTGGAGCGGTCCTTGGTTGTCCAACGTAGACGTAAACGGAGTGCTTGCACAAAGTCGGGTTGACTCGGCTACGGCCAATTATTACTCGGAGCTTGGAGCCGCTCCTCTTCTGGGCCGCCTGCTGACTTCGGGAGACGTCAATCTTCACGCCGGCTCAACTTCCCAGGTGGCCGTGATTGGCTACGAGTTCTGGCAACAGCGTCTCGGCGGCGCGCGCGATGCAATAGGGAAGCAGATCCGCATCGAAGGCCAGCCCGTCACCATCGTTGGCGTCACTCGAAAGTGGTTTTCCGGTCTCACTCCAGGACAGCCACCCGACGTCACGGTTCCTATCACCGCCATCCCCACGGTTATCTTTAATGTTGGAAGCCTTGATAACCGGTCGTCGCTTTGGGTTCAAATCACAGGCCGACTCAAGGACGGTGTCACGATCGATCAGGCTCGCGTTCAGCTCCAATCCTTTTGGCCCGAAGTTCTCTTAGCCACGGCTTCCACGGACACTCCCGGTCTGCGCCGCCAAACATTTCTTTCCATGGGCTTGGACGTCTCGCCGGTCCGAACGGGCTTTGCCAGGGACCTGCGTGCACAATTTTCTCGTCCCCTCTACCTTCTTGCTGCCATCGTCGGTTTGATTTTGCTGGTTGCCTGCGTGAATCTCGCGAATCTTATGCTGGCTCGCGCCGCCGCTCGCAGCCAGGAAATGAGCGTGCGCATGGCCATCGGAGCGAGCCGCTGGGCCCTCGCCGGCCAGGTACTCACGGAGAGCCTCGTACTCGCTCTTGTCGGCGCTCTTCTCGGCCTTGCCTTCTCTTACTGGGGAAGCCGCATGCTCGTGGCCTTCATGACGGAGGGCACCGTCTCGTTCGATTTGCGCCCCGATCTGCGTGTGCTTTCCGTCGTTTTGTTTGTCGGCGTGTCTACAGGAATTCTCTTTGGTCTGGCGCCGACTTGGCACTCCTCGCTTCATGACCCCGCCATCGTCTTGCAACAAGGTTCTCGAAGTTTGACAGGTGGTGCCAGCAAACTGGGCAAGGCCCTGATCATCACACAGGTGGCGCTGTCCCTCGTCTTGTTGTTGGGAGCGGGACTGTTGGTCGGCACTTTCCAAAGATTACGTTCCCTCAATCTCGGTTTCCATAAAGACAATCTGCTCGAAATAAACCTCACCGCGAAACCCGGCGCCTACGAGAAGCTGAATATGAAAAGTTATCATCAGCAACTCATCGAGCGAGTCTCCAATCTACCCGGAGTCCTCTCGGCTGGCCTTTCGGACATAACTGTTCCCGGGCCCGTAGGAGCGCAGGAACAGCAAAAAGTCTCGGCCACTTCAGAAGATCCGAACACTGGTTTCCATGTGATGGCGATCGGGGTAACAACTTGGCCCGGTTTCTTCAACACCGTCGGCATCCACTTGTTGAGTGGTCGCGACTTTCAACTGACCGACGATGAGAAGCATCCTCACGTCGCCATCGTCAGCAGAAGCCTCGCCGAGCGCCTTTTTTCTCATGGTGATGCTGTCGGACAGCACGTTCGTTATAGCTTTTGGCCCGAGTTCCAGAATCTCGAAATCGTGGGCGTTGCTGAGGATGCTCGGATTTTCGACCTGCGCGATGCCGCCCCGCTGGCGATTTACCTTTCTGATCTCCAGCTTCCCCCACAGTGGGGACAATCGCACAACCTTTACGTGCGCACCAAAGAGAATCCCGAAGCGCTGGCGAGGGCCATCGGCCACCAGATCGAGTCCCTCGGCCACGAATATCCGCTTCGCACGGCAACGGTCGACCAAATGACGAGCCGCTTCCTCGTCAACGAGCGGGTGATCGCTTTGCTTTCTACTTTCTTTGCCGCTCTCGCTCTCTTGCTCGCCTCGATCGGGCTCTACGGGTTGATGTCCTACGGCGTCACTCGCCGCACCCGCGAAATCGGCGTCCGCATCGCGCTGGGCGCGCAGCAGGGAAGTGTTCGCTGGATGATTTTGCGCGAGACGCTGGCGCTGACTCTCTTCGGAGTCGCGCTGGGGGTTCCCTCCGGCCTCGCTGCGACTCGGCTCATCGCCAGCATGCTCTTCGGCCTCTCGCCAACCGATTTGTCCACTATCGTGACGGCATGCCTGCTTCTTCTCGCTGTTGCTTTCATTGCCGGCTACTTGCCTGCGCGCAGAGCTTCCGCCATGGATCCCATGCTCGCCCTCCGCACCGAATAAAACGCGGTCGGTACGCATGACCGCCCACCATTTCGACGGGAGATCGGGCCTTTTTTTTGCCCCCCGCCGGGGAGAGATTCCTCTGCGCAACTCCTGTGGCATTCAGAATCTGTGATTAGAAAGGAATCAAAGTCATTAAGCAAAAAAAAACGGGACCGCGCCGACCCGCGGATGTGGTCATCGGCGGCGCGGTCCTGAGACGATGAGGGGCAACCCTTCCATTTAAGGATTTTCAGGAAAGGGGTTGCCGACGATTCGACCAGGACCAGCGAGCCAACCGTGCTAGGATTCTTCCCGACAAGCATTCCTTCACCGAGGAGGAAACAACTCTATGGCCCGCAAAGTGGCTTATTGGGTGAGCACGAGTCTGGTGGCGGCGATGTCGCTCTTTGCTGGATTCGCTTACCTGTCAGGCAGTCCCCAGGCGGTTCAGGGATTCGCCCACGTGGGATATCCTCAGCAACTGAGGATTATTCTGGGGATCGCCAAACCTCTTGGCGCGATCGCGCTGCTCGTACCTGGCATGGCGAGACTCAAAGAGTGGGCCTATGCCGGATTCGCTTTCGCGTGGATCTCCGCGTTTTTCGCGCACTATCTTGCCGGAGATGGGCCAAGAGCATTCTCGCCGCTGGTATTATTGGTGCTCCTAGTCGTCTCATATCTTACGCGCGCTGCGAGCCGGCAGGATCAGGCTAACGTCACCGCGAATTAGCTCGGAAACCGTCACTCTGGAGTGTATTGGGTGGCTGACGGGCAAACCCGAGAGAACCGGATTACTTCTTGTTTGCCGACGGGAGTTGTAGTGGCACGGCCTGGCTCGCTATATTTCGGTAAGGCACGCATCCAAAATTGATCCGCTGACGGACTGCACTGCGCTAGGAAGAGGGAATGCCGTGAGAAAACCCGGCGTCGTTAGCCGCGCTACCAGACGAAGGACCGTGCGGACTTGTATGCGGGAATAGCAACAATGGGGAATGAGATGCCAACAAAAAAGTTTTTACAGAAATTCGTCCTACTAACGATGACGCCATGTGCAATTCTCCCGCTACACGCCCAATCCAGCCGGAACGTCCCGGGAATAGCTCTGGACCGACTTGAGTTGCACAACGTTAAAGCTGAGGCCGTTAACTACGACGGGAAGCCGGCGGTTCGCGTGGACCCGCTGCCCAATGCGGCGAATGGCGCGTCTTATGCGATTTTGAAGGGCAGCCACTTTCACAATGGAACAATTGAGGTCGAATTGGCGGGAAAACCCGGCGCCAATGCAGGGCCCGGGGCTCGCGGATTCATCGGAATCGCGTTCCGGGTCCAAGGGGACCGCTTCGAGTACATCTACCTCCGCCCGACGAATGGGCGGGCGGATGACCAGATTCGGCGGAACCACTCGACCCAGTATGCCGCGTATCCGGAATTCGATTTCGACCGGCTGCGGAAGGAGTCGCCGGAGAAATATGAATCGTATGTGGACCTGGAGCCCGGGGTGTGGACGAAGTACCGCATCTTGATTGACGGGGCAAAGGCGCGGCTGTTCGTCCATGGGGCAGACCAGCCTTGTCTGATCGTCAACGATATGAAACTTGGCGATTCGGAGGGCGCGGTGGCCCTGTTCGTAGGGCCCGGCACGGAAGGATACTTCACCAATCTTAAAATTACCCAGTGACGCCTTGGTTCCCCTTCCCGCGTGAGTACGCGCATGGCGTATTGGCGATTCCTCACGAGTCGCGAATTCGCGTCAATGGCTATAATAATAAGCCGCAGTTGAGCGGTCTCCGCCGCAAAATAAAAATAATCAGGATCTCGGGCTATGGCTTGGTCTACTGGTTCGGCGTTAGGCGAGTGATAAAACCTGAGGGCGCCAGTCGCGGCGACGAGTTTGCCCTCCATTTCCGAGTGGGGTTCCCCCCACGTAAACGACCCCCTGGGAACGAGATAGACTACTTGCCGATTGCCGAGCAAGACATACGGGCCGACCACGCCCCGTAAGGAAAATCTCCCGCGAATGGTGATCTGCTTTCCAATAAGTGTGTGCGATACCTCATCGGAGATTGCAGTCGCATCTTCTGGCGTCGAGGGCGGATGGTCACAGCCTCCCGCTAGAACAACAATGGCGATCGACAAGAAAGCAGCCGCGCGCAAGCCCTTCGACACACGACCGGTCACGGACTCTCCTCCACGGCTTCATTGTAAACTCTCTTGTGCGGGACGACACTCTAGAGCCTCCAGTCAAGTACCGGCCAGAAATTCCGTCTTGGTTCCCGAGGCTAGCCCGTGCCCAGGCGATCAATTCCGGATGGCCGACAATGCCAGTACAATCCGTAAACGCGACCGCGCGACTGAGGATCCCTTTCGTTCCTCCGGGCACGACAAGCCGGTGGCCTTTTCGCGCAGGGGTGCAACGTAACCATAGATCTCGAAAGCAGAAAGTGGAGCGACGATGAGAACGGAATTGCTGCGATTCAACGACGCTGTCGAGCGGGATCCCGCCATCAATGCGTGGATGAAAGAGCATGCAGGTGAATTGGGAGCCATCGCGCATCAGTGGTTTGAGGTGATGCGAAAATGCGGGGACGAAGTCCGGGAGCTTTTGCATGACGGCTGTCCGGTTGCGTGTTTGGGCGATGCGCCCTTCGGCTACGTCAATGTATTCGCCTCGCACGTAAACGTGGGGTTCTTTCACGGCGCAGCGCTGCCGGATCCGGCCGGCTTGTTGGAAGGTACCGGCAAGTTCATGCGTCATGTGAAGCTGAGACCGGGAACGGCCACAAACGCCGCAGCGCTAAGCAGGCTCATCAATACGGCGTACTCGGATATAAAGGCGCGCGTCGAAAACGGCTAGGCTCGATGGGCCACCCGCAAGCACGTCCAGATGGCCGACCATAGTGGAATTGATGGGCTTGGTCAACACTGTGGAGTTAATCACGAACCGTCGACGAGCTTGTGGCTTGAACTCAACCCTCATATTCCTGAGTGTCCAAGCAGCGTGCTCGTGCTACGATTCACCGCATGACGTTTCCGGCTGCTGTCCCGGAGATCCCCGCGGCTAGCGTCGATAAAGCCGCTGCCTACTATGTCGACACGCTGGGCTTCACCTTCGATTGGGGCGACGAGCAAGGCGGCATCGCTGGCATCTCAAGGGGAAATTGCAGACTGTTTATCACCAATCGCTCCTTCCGAGAGTCCTACGGCAACAGAGGTCCGATCCTTTTCTGGCTCAATCTCGGGAGCAAGGCTGAGGTAGACGAACTCATCGATAAAGTGGAAGACCGCGCACGCGAGGATCGTTTCCGAGCCCGAGGACAAACCGTGGAAGCTGCGCGAGTTTCTGGCCGCCGATCTTGACGGCAACCTTATTCGTGTCTTTTATGATTTCCGGGGCGACAGGTAAAAGAACGACATATCGCAAAGTCGCTTAGCGTCTAGCGATTGGTGTCGTATCACGGGCAACCCTCCGTAGTCCGGTTGCACCAGAGTTGCCGACAATCCGTTCGGAATGTCTTCCCCTTTAAGAATGTCGTTCTCGGGACGGGGAGGGATGCAGCCCGACGGGCTCGTCTCGTTGCGGCGGTGCCGGGGGCTGCCGTACACTTGCTTCATGATCCGTCAGATCGCGCCTCAGTTCTTCACCACGGACATTCCCGGCACGGTCATCTATTACAAAGACAAGCTTGGCTTCGAATGTCTGGGGATGTGGCAGGACCCGCCGGTCTACGCGATCGTGGCGCGCGACCAGCACGCGATTCACTTCCGCTGCGCAGCGCCGCCCGCAGCCAGTCCGGACAAATACTCGGACGAACTGCTCGATGCATATTTCTATGTCGAAGATGCAGACCTGCTTTATGCCGAGTACGCCGCCAGCGGCGTGGAGTTCGCGCGGGAACTTGCCAACATGCCATGGCGCTCGCGAGAGTTTGTAGTTAAGGATTGCGGCGGCCGTCTGCTCGCGTTCGGCACGAACTTGTAGCCGGTTCTTTCGTCCGGTCCACTAAAACGACGGTGCAGGTCAGCTCTACGAGTCGGCTGGGTACGTCGTTCAGCTCGGCGATCGTGGCAGGCATCGTGGCTGACCTTTCGTCGGCGGTGGACCAGCACGTGGCTCCAGAGCTGCGCGTCGGAGACCTCCAACGCGCGCTATCCCACGCCAGGAGCTGCGGGAATGCAGATTCGCTCGGCGCCGGCTGCCTCGACTTCAACCAGGCCGTGCAATTCATCAAGGGCACAAACCTGCCCCACTGAATAAAACTTCTCCTCATACTCTGGGGGGGAGGAGGCTGTCAACATGACTGCCTCCTGCCAACCGCGGAGGATAGTTCACTCCCTCTTGTGCATTACGCTTTATAGATAGACCGGAGGTTTCTCGATCGAGCCCAAGTGACGGGCTATCCGCAACATTCTTGTTTGCCGACCACTCAGGAGGCTCCGCGCGGAGTGGCTTGGGCACGTCAGCAACGCACGTACAGATTAGCAATGCGCGTAGTGGTATTATCCCCTCGCCATGAACAACCACTACCGCCGTCTTAACCCGAGCCCTATTTCCGTGGTTGTGTTTTGTTTTGCCTTTTCTTTTGCAGCGGTCGCGACGTTTGTGTCACAGCGCGCTTCGGCGCAGATGCAAACCGGCTGGGAACATACATACGCGTCGCCGAACCATCCGATCGTACTGCACGCCGTGCGGCTGCTTGATATCGAATCGGGAAAGATTATCAGCTCAGGGGAAGTCTTGGTCCGCGGCTACAAAATCGCGGAGGCGGGCCAGTCGGTGGCGCATCCCGCCGATGCGCAGACGATTGACCTGGGCGATACGACGCTCATGCCCGGCCTGATCGACGCGCACGTCCATCTGTTCCTCCATCCGGGCGACGAGGGACTGCAAACTGTCGAGGAGTCTGTGGCGCAGCGCACCATTCAAGCAACGCTCGCTGCGCACGACGATTTGATGGCAGGCTTCACCGCGGAACGCGACATGGGCACCGAAGGCGCCGGCTCGGCGGACACAGCCGTGCGCAATGCGATCAATCGCGGAGAGATTCCCGGGCCGCGCCTGCGCGTCAGCGGCAACGCGATTTCAATTCTCGGCGGACACGAGGACGCTATCGGTTTCAATCCCGCGCAGCATGTGCTGGGAAACGCCGATTACGCGAACACCACGGACGAACTCATCGCGACGATTCGCGAGCAGCATAAAGAAGGTTCCGACTTCGTGAAGATTTACGAAACGGGCCGCGACATTTTCCGCGACGGACAATTCACCTCGCAATATCAGTACACCGAAGCGCAACTCGCTGCCGCCGTGCAGGAAGCAGCACGCCTGGGAACCAAGGTGGGCGTGCACTGCATGGGCGAGCCGGGAGCGCTGTGGGCCGCGCAAGCTGGCGTCGAGTCCATCGATCACGCCGCGCAGTTAAGTGATGAAACCATGCGGATCATGCGTGAGAAAGATATTCCCGCGATTCCCACGTTCACGATCTTCGAGTATTTCGCGGACCATGCCCAGAATCCCGCGGTGGCCAAGGCCGAGCACGAATCCCTCGATTACCACATTCAACAGTTCAAGAAGCAAATCGCTGCGGGCATCCCGATGGCCGTCGGTTCCGACGTTGGGCCGTTCCCGCACGGCACGCAAGCGCGCGAATTGGTGCTCATGGTGCGTTACGGAATGAAGCCGCTCGCCGTATTGCAGGCGGACATGCTCGAAGGCGCCAAAGTTCTTATGTGGGAGGGGCAGATCGGCGATTTGAAGCCCGGATATTTCGCAGACATTGTGGCGGTACCCGGGAATCCACTCGACGACATCGGCGTCACGCAACATGTCTCCTTCGTGATGAAGGGCGGCGTTATCTACAAACGATAGTCAACACACCGCTTCGGCCGCAGAGATGCCTGCTCCTCTTGAGCGCATGGGTCCACGATTACTTCCGCATTGCCGACAATCCCCTCGGGGCGGCGAATCTTGCCATAGGCCCGCTCGATAGGTGACTCCGGCTGAAGTCATCGTTCGACATGTAGTCCTGGAATTCCGGCCCTTGACAAATCTATAGTCGAATGTCTACCATCACCTTCTATTGGAGGTCGGATATCTACCATGGCCAAGCATACGCGGCAACGCGCGAATGTACTCCAGGGAACCCTGGACATGCTCATCCTGCGAACACTTCTCTATGGTCCAGCGCATGGTCATGAGATTGGTAAGCATATTCAGCGGACCACCAATGACTTCCTTCAAATGCAACACGGCTCTCTCTACCCTGCGCTGCACAGACTGGAGCGAAGGGGATGGGTCACCTCCAAGTGGGGAATGGCTCCGGATCGCAATCGGGAATTCAAGTATTACCGACTTACGGAAAAGGGCAGAAAACAACTTGTGGTCGAAGAATCGCAATGGAAGCAGATGGCGGAAGCTGTCGGACGCATAATGTGGCCCGCGGCTGAGGAGAGCTGAGATGAGATGGTGGCAGATCAGGAAACGGGATGCCGACGTGGAGCGGGAACTGCAATCGGACCTTGAACTGGAAGAAGAAGAGCAGCGGGAACACGGCATGCCACCAGAAGAGGCCCGCCATGCCGCCCTGCGTTCTTTCGGCAATCGCACTCTTATTAGCGAGCAAACTCGCGCTGTCTGGAGTTGGAACGGGCTGGAGAGCCTTCTTCGCGATCTAAGGATCAGCGTTCGCACTCTCTTCCGGTCGCCTGGGTTTTCAATCATTGCCGTTCTCGTAATGGCGTTGTGCATCGGCGCTACGACATCGCTATTCACCGTGGTGCGTTCGGTCCTGCTTGGCCCGCTTCCTTTCCGTGATCCGGACCAATTAGTGATGGTTTACGAACATTTCCGTGACCCTAGCGCGAATGCGCAGCAGTTCAACTACAACCCGGTGGCTCCGGCAGACTACTACGATTGGCGCACGCAGACGCACGGCTTTGAAGATATGGCTGCGTGGCGCTACTGGCAATTCGCCTTGACGGGGGAACGTGGAGAGTTGCCGGAACTGGTGAGCGCCCGGGCCGGGACCTGGAACCTGTTTCCGCTCCTGGGCGTGAATGCGGTCATCGGACGCACGTTTACCGAAAGCGAAGATCGTCCAGATGGAAGCGCCGTCATGCTTACGTGGAATCTCTTCGCGCGGCGGTTCGGCGGCGATCCATCGATTGTCGGCAGGCAAATCCATCTGGACGGGAAGCCATACACAGTGGTCGGCGTGCTTCCGAAATGGTTCACCTATCCCGATGCGAAGGTACAAGCGTGGGTTCCATACGCATCTGGATTGCCACCGGAGATTCTGCGCCATCATGATTATCACTTCAGCCGTGTGGTCGCCCGCTTGAGGCCTGACGTCAGCCTTGCAAAAGCCCTGAGCCAGGTGGAGGCAGTGCAAAACGGGTTGCATTTGCAGAACCGGAATGCGCCGGTGGCCGAGGATGTCGTGCCGAGGACGCTTTCGGACGATCTCGCACAGAATGTAAAGAAGCCGTTAACCGTCCTGCTGTGCGCCGTTGGCTGCATGCTTCTAATCGGTTGCCTGAACGTGGCTAACCTGTTGGTGGCACGGTCCGCGGCACGGCAGAGGGAGATCGCCATCCGGAGCGCACTGGGGGCACGGAAGATGACTCTGATCCGGGAACAGTTGGTGGAGAGCCTGCTGGTCTCTCTTGCGGGCGGTGTCACCGGAGCGCTGTTATCGCTCGCGGCAACGGACTGGCTGGTCAGAACGTGGACTAATCTTCCCAGCGCCCGGAGTATTCACGCGGACGGCACTGTGTTGGCGTTCGCCTGCGTGCTTGTCTTCGCAACGGCCTTGCTGGCAGGTCTGCTGCCGGCGATCTCGTCCACAGGACGGGGGACGATCGCGGCGCTGCAAGCTTCATCGCGGAGCGCGGCGGGCAGCCAATCGCGAACGGCGTTGCGCAAGACGCTACTTACGGTAGAGATTGCGACGACTGTGGTCCTGTTAATCGCTGCCGGCCTTCTGCTCAAGAGCTTCTGGCGGCTCCGGACGACAGATGTGGGTTGCGCTACCGACAATGTGCTCACGATGGACTACAGCCTGCCCGCCAAGAAATACGACAGTCCCGAGAAGATGAACGCATTCAACGAAACCCTGCTGGAGCAGGTACGCGCTATGCCGGGTGTACGCGCCGCGGCGCTTGGGTCGATAGTGCCCGGAGCGGGAGCCGGAGAGGACGATATCTTCGCGATTCCCGAACATCCACCGATTGCGCCCGGCACGCCGCTACCCGACGCGCTCTACCGGACGGCCGATCCCGGATACTTCAGTGCATTGCATGTACCTCTCCTGAAAGGGCGGTTCTTTACCAGCCAAGACCGCGCCGGCCGCCCCAAGACGGTCATCATCAGCCGCCTGCTGGCGCAGCAGTATTTTCCGGGCGAAAATCCCGTGGGCAAGCATCTCCACGTCGTTCCGTACGGGAACGCCGATTACGAAATCGTTGGCGTCGTCGCCGACACTCTGTATCAGGTGGGCCAGCCGGCTAGGGCGACCATGTATTTCCCTGTTCTTAACGGGGACAACGGTATGGGTTTGACTCTGGCAGTGCGCGGGGCCACCGATCCCCTCTCATTTTCCGTTCCGATCCAGAAAAAGATTGCGGGACTCGATCCGGAGTTGCCGGTCTCCGATGTACTCACCATGCAGCAAATCATTGAACGGTCATTGGGCAACGCCAGCCTGAGTGCCAGCCTCGTGCTCGGCTTCGCAGTGCTGTCCTTGATATTGGCGTCAGTAGGGTTGTACGGAGTGCTTTCTTACCTCACGACGCAGCGCACTGGAGAGATCGGCGTTCGCATGACGCTCGGTGCGCAAAGCGAGGAGATTCTGCGCCTGATGCTGGGCGACGGCCTGCGTCCAGCGCTCTATGGACTGACGATTGGCCTGGTCGCCAGCATTTGGGCGGTACGCGTAATCCAGTCGATGCTCTATGGAACCGGGCCGCTCGATCCGGCGATCTTCGCGTCTGTGGCTGCGTCCATGCTAGTTGTGGCAGCCCTGGCCTGCCTCGTTCCGGCATGGAGGGCGTCGCGGATCGATCCAATGCAGGCGTTGCGAACGGAATAAGCTAATACGAGGGCGATCTGCCAGAAACCATCCTCTGAAGCGCGTTGTTGCACGTTTTACAGGTTGTTGGCAAACCGGAGTTTGCCGGGCTGCGAGTAGCCAATCTGGATTACTTCCGGATTGCTAACGACACGGATGCCACTATCCTTGCTGGAGTTTGCCGCTGATCGCGATGTTAAGAATGGGAAAGCGTTGTCCTGTTCCGAATTGCCAAAACAGCTCGCACTAACGTCTTTGCAACCAGATCTGGCTGGTATAGGTGGATCTCATGTCCGCTTCCGGCTGCAGTGACGTGCAGGGTATTGGAGCTGAGGAAATCGAGCCGCGGCGCTGCCCCGTCGTGAGAATGACGCTTAGACTCGGGCGCAGGCGGACCGCTCGACAACACGACGACTGGAAGTGCTCCGAGAGCGTAGTCTTTGCTTGCGTCTGTTTCAGCGAATTCTTTGCGAAATTCCGCCCGCCAAGACAAGGTCGAATCAGCGGTTTCTTTGGTTGGTTCCCACTTTTGCCAAAGCTTGTAGTCAAGCCAGAGCCGTACGGATCGCAAATCCGGCGGCAGTCGGTCGAAAGGATCATCCTCGCTGGTCGGAGCTGGGCCTTTGGTGGATGCAGCCAGTGGGAACGTCGAACGTATCTGGTCTTCCGTCAGTTCCCAAATTAGGCCGGGTTTGCCATTCACCAGTCTGCCGATCCGATTGCTAGCGTTGGAAAAAACCAGGCCAGCGACTTCTTTTGGAAAGGCACGTTGGTAAGCTTGAATGTATATGCCTCCCACGGAGGCACCCACCAGTACACACGGCCCCTTTTCTCCGCTCCTTTTGACGAGTATGTGCAGATCAGAAATAGTCTGCTCGACAGTCTCGTCCGCTGGCCCCGGATCGCTCCAGGCTAGTCCAGCCCGGTCGTAGGAGCACACCCTTGTGTCTTGAGCAACCTTCGGTTGGACCAGAGCCCAGTCAATGGAAAACGCGCTTCCGCCCGCCACCAGAATCACGGTGGGACTTCCCGTCCCAGCGCAATACAGATGCAGCTTGCGGCCACCAATGTCAATTAGTCGTCCTGGAGGCGGATATTCGCGCACAGCCGGAGCCTGCGTACAACCCTGCGCGAGGGCTAACATTCCGAAGATCGCGACAAGGTAAAGTCTCATTGTTTATTTGCTCCCCGAAAAACCCGACACCAGAAAACTGGCGGGGCTGAGACGGATTTGTGCTCGCAAACACTCACAGATCAATTTTGTATCATCGCGTGGTCCTGCCATCTGACCTCATTAGCGCACATATTCTGTTACGCAAGTCAAAACAAGAAGTTCCCGAATCTTACGCAAGAGCACCACTGCCTTGCGACGGCGTTTTGAGCCTTTCTTGCGACGTGCTACACGACGCTGGGCACGACGAAGTTTCTTCTGCGCTTGGCGATACAGTCTCGGGTTTTCAATCTCGG
>Ga0209474_10000500_pt1 | contig 43047 bp, 43 predicted proteins | sample GraSoiAngelo_145_FD_185902 | JGI IMG/M metagenome (GOLD analysis project Ga0209474, IMG submission 185902) | Grasslands soil microbial communities from the Angelo Coastal Reserve, California, USA - 14_1009_05_20cm (SPAdes) (version 2) | ecosystem: Environmental > Terrestrial > Soil > Grasslands...
CGAAGGACAGCGGCACATTGAAGGCGGTGCGCAGGCAGATTCACTCGCTCAATCGAGAGATCCGCCGTCACATCCTGCGCACGGCGTAGGAATTTGGAATTTGGAATTTGGAATTCAGAATATGGAATTCGTCATCACGATGCGACGATCGTGATCACGCATTCCAAATTCCAAATTCCAAATTCCTGATTCTTAATTCCGGCGGCCGCGAGGCCGCCGCACCGTCCGCTGCGGCGCGACGAAGAACGATATACCGGCCGACACCGTCCCTCCCGCGCCGTTCTCGTCGAGCGTCGCGATCGTGTGTCCCACCGAGGCGAAGACGCTGACGTTCGGCGTCGCCGCGAAGGCGAGCCCGCCCGACAGCTCCGTGCGATCGCGCGGGGCGGCGATGGTCGGATCCGCGACGGTCGTCCATGAATGGCTGAAGGACGCCGACACGCCGGTGCGGCGCGTCAGCTGCGTCCCCAGGCCGCCGCCTGCGAACCACACGCCGCGCGAGAACCACCCGCTCGACACGTAGAACCGCCGGCCCTCGCGATCGAGCTCCACCGACACGGGGATGCCGAACTGCGCGCGCGTCTCGTCCGGCCCTAACGACGACAGCACGCCGGTGCCGAGCAGCTCGAGCGTCGGCGCGACCGCCACCTTGAAACCCGCGCCGTCGTTCTTGTACACCGCGTACTTCCCGCTGACGTACGTCGTGCCGAGGCCGCCGACGACGCCCGCCGTGTCGTCGGGGACGACGCGCGGCACGCTCGCGGCGAACTGAAAGCGCTCGGTGAGGCCGACGGCGAAGTTCACGACGGGAAAGCTCGTCTCGCCGCTGCCGTTGCCCGCCCAGTGGGACGCCGAGATGTCGAGCGCGATCGCGCCCGACTCCATCAGGTTCGCGTCGTCGACCCACGCGACCGGCGTCGCGCCGATGCCGGGCGCGCCGGACGAGGCGACCGGCAGCGGACTGCTGCTCGGCGCCTTCGACTTCCCGTGGGACTTGCCGCTGTTGCCCTGCGCGAACAGCGCAGAGGGCGTGAACACGACGAGCGCGCTCACGAGGAGCGCGCTCGCCGCCGGATGGTTACCGATCGTTTTTGTGGCCATGTTTGCGGGTCGACTTCGAGGTGGTCGTCGAGGTCGTCGTGGTCGTCGTCGGCGTCGTGCCGGCGGTCGATCCCGACGTCGTGCCCGTCGTCGATCCGGTCGTCGTGCCCGAGGTCGTACCGGAGGTCGTGCCGCCGGTCGTCGTGCCCGTCGTCGATCCGGTCGTCGTGCCCGACGTCGTACCGGAGGTCGTGCCGCCGGTCGTCGTGCCCGTCGTCGATCCGGTCGTCGTCCCGCCGGTCGTGCCGCCGGTCGTCGTGCCGCCGGTCGTTCCGCCCGTGGTCGTGCCGCCGGTGCCGGAGTGCGACAGATCGTCGCCCGCCTCGGTCTCCCCGTGCTCGGCTTCCGTCCCCGCGTGCGCCGACGGCCGGAGCTTGTGAATCGCCTGGCCGAGGCTCGCGTTGTTGGTCACCATCTCCTTCTTGAGATCGGCGAACGGGATGCCGAGGTTCTTCGAAACGTGCAGCGCCGCCAGGAACTGACCCTGGTTCTTGAAGCCGGTCGCGGCGTCGTTCATCGTCGTGCCCTGCGGCAGCATCGCGTTCACCTTCTTGGCGAGCTGCGGCTTCGACTGAAGCTTCGCGGCGATGGGCGACACCGGCGTCGTGCTGCCCGTCGTCGAGCCGCCAGTGCTGCCGCTCGTCGTTCCAGTCGTGCTGCCGCTCGTCGTCCCGGTCGTGGTGCCGCTCGTCGTCCCGGTCGTGCTGCCGCTCGTCGTCCCGGACGTCGTTTTCGCCGTGCGGCTGCCCGACTTATGCGACGAACCGCTCGTCTTCGTGGACGCCGCGGTGCTGCCCGACGTCGTAGTCGCGCCGCGCGAGGACGTCGTCGTCTTTCCGCCGCCGCTGGTCGAATGCGACGAATGCGAGCTCTCCACGTGCGACGCGTGCGTCGTCGTCGCACGGGTCTGCGTGTGCGTCGCGTCGTGATGCGTCGTATCCACGTGCGATCCATGCGACGACTGGCCGTGCGTCGTCGTCGCCGTCGTAGTCGTCGTCTTGGCCGCAGGCGCGTGGGTCGTGGGCGCTGCGTGCGTTGTCGTGACATGGGGCGCAGGCGCAGGCGCGTGCCCGTGCTGATCGGCGACCGCTGTCGTCGTCCAGAACGCCGCCGCGGCCATCGCAACCAGAATCCTCGCCAATCGCATACGAGTACCTCCAGGGGATGGACATGGCAAGGGGCATACCACGCCCTGAGACGGCCGGAATCCTATGGAATTTCCCCGGGATCATGGGGCGTGCCGCGCCTGGATTTCAGATCTGTCGGGCGGCGCGCGCACGTTGTATGCGCGGGCGATTCAGAGGGCGGGAATCACCGGCGGCGGCGCCGGAGGTACGCGCGGCCGCCTGCGCGCAGCTCGCGGCCGATGCGGTCGCGGAACTCGACGTGCCGCGTCGCTAGTAGGAGAAGATCGATTTCGCCAGCATCGCATGGACGCCCTTGGTGCCGTCCACGAGCTGCGTCACGTGCAGATCCATGGCGATCGAGCACAACACGTACGCGGCGTCGCGCTTCATCTGCTTCTCGACGACCAGGAACTCGATCATTTCGCGCGTGGCGAGCTTGGCCGCCTCGTCGAGATCGGTGTGCAGGCCCATCGTGATGTAGTGCGTCGGCGTCTCCGCGCGCGGCCACCGCAGCGCCATCCCGCGGCGCACCGTCACCTGCACCGTGCCGCGCAGCGACGTCTCGAGCGCCGTGAGCGTCACCTCGCCGTCGCCCTGCATCGCGTGGCCGTCGCCCATCGACAGCAGCGCGCCGGCCACCTGCACCGGAATGTACAGCGTCGATCCGGCGACGAGCTCCTTGTTGTCGAGATTGCCGGCGTGGGGACCCGGCGGCCCGCTCGAGATCCGGCCGACGAGCGGGTTCGGCGCGACGCCGATCGATCCCCAGAACGGCGCGAGCTTCAGCGTGATGCCGGGCGCGAACGACGCCGTACCGGCGCGCGGATCGAACCGCACGAGGCGGAAGTTGGCGTACGGAAAATCCTCGGGCAGCGTGCCGCTGCCGGGGAGGAAGCCGCTGACGCCGTACGGGTGCAGGAACTCGAACGCGACGATCTTCACCTCGAGCGCGTCGCCCGGCGCGGCGCCCTCGACGTAGATCGGGCCTGTGAGCGGATGCGCGCCCGGGCCGCGCTCGGTGACGGTTCGCTCGACGGCCTTGAGCGCCTCGGGGATCTCGTTGTCCTGCACGCCCGCGGCGCGCAGCCGCGGCAGCCCGCGCGCGAGCATCGCCTCGACGCGCACCGTGTCGCCCGACGCGATGCGCAGCACGGGCTTCACCGTCGCGTCGTAGTAGCCCCAATGCACGTTCTCGGCCGCGAGCTTCAGGTCGTGCGTCTTCGGCGCCTGCGCCAACACGAGCGTCGCGACGAGCGATCCAACGATGGCGCTCGTCGCCGCCGCGATCCACCATTGGCGACCCTGAAAGGGTCGCCCTACAGCAAACAGCCTTTGTGACCTGCCCGGCCCGCCCGACCTGCCCGGCCCGCCCGACCTGCCCGGCCCGCCCGACCTGCCCGGCCCACCCGACCTACCTGACCCACCCGGCCCACCCGGCCTCATGGCGCGGTGCTCCGGCGCTGCCACTTCGCGACGAGCGCGGCGCGATCGAGCTTCTGGCCGCGCAGATACACGGCCGAGATCTTTCGCGTGTTGTGAATGTCGTCGAGCGGGTTCGCGTCGAGGACGACGAAGTCGGCGCTCTTGCCGGCCGCGATCGTCCCCATGTCGGCAATGCCAAGCAGCTTCGCCGGCGTCGACGTCGCGGCGACGATCGCGTCGCGCGGCGAGAGCCCGAGCTGCACCCACCGCGCGAGCTCGACGTGATCGCCGGTGCCGAAGGTGTGCCCCGCGTGAATTCCCGTGTCGGTGCCGAGCACGAGGCGGACGCCCGCCTGAATCATCCGCGGAAAGTTGAATGCGAGGATCTCCTCGCGGCGCGCGGCATTCGGCGACGGCGGACCGCAGCTCGGCGCGAGCGGCCGCGCCTCGGTCGCCGCGCGGATCGCCGAGACGACGCTGGCCGGCACCGTCTCCTCGAAGAACGCATCTCCGCTGCAGATGCCGGGTCGATCGCCGAGCCCGATCACGGTCGCCCAGTACGGACGCTTCTCGCGCAGCAGCGCGACGAGCTCGTCGTCGATCTGCTCGCCCTGCACCATGTGGACGAGCACGTCGGCGCCCGCACGCACCACCGCCTTCTGATCCGGCAGCGTCGTCGCGTGCGCGTTCACGAGCATGCGGTGCTTGTGCGCTTCGTCGACGATCGCGGCCATCGTCTCGGGCGTCAGCTTCGGGTAGGTGCCGCGGCGATCGTCGTACCAGAGCTTGACCTGCGGGATCTTCTGCGCCGCCATCCGCTGCACCGCGGCGCGCGCTTCGGCGGGCGTCGAGACTTCGTTGATGACGTGCAGCTTCGTCGTCGCGACGCGCAGCACGGCGTCGGGGCCGCCGCCGGGCGGCGCCATGCCCGGCATGAAGAAGAAGCGCGCGGCCGGCGGGAGCCTGCCCGCCTGCTGATCCTTCTGAATCTGCAGCGCCTGCTCGACCGGGCTGCTGCCGACAGACTGCGTCGCGCCGACGCCGTAGTACGCCTCGCGCTGCAGGTGATCGAGGACGTTCTCCGGCGTGTGGTTCTCGGCGCCCCACGACGTGTAGCCCTCGTAGCCGATGTGCACGTGCGCGTTCACCATCGCCGGCATCACCGTCTTGCCGGTGAGATCCACGCGGGCCGCGCCGCGCGGCGCCATCGCGTCGGCGCGCTCTTTCGCGCCGACGTTCGTGATGCGTCCGTTCTCGACGAGAAACGCGCTCGATTCGACGACCGTGCCGTCGCCGACGAGAATCCGCGCGCCGGTGTAGACGACGGGCGGCGGCGCGCCGCGCGGCTGCGAGAAGACGACAGCGGCGCTCGCGATCGCGGCGATGCAGATGGCGAGGAGCACTCTTTTCATCGTTCGCATCTTACGCCCCCGACGCCGGCGTAGGGCGACCCTTGCCGGCGTAGGGCGACCCTTTCAGGGTCGCCAGAGGCGAAGGCTGAAAGCCTCGCCCTACAACGTGTTGACACGTCGACGACCCCATGATTCTGCGGTGCTCTGCGTTGATCGTCGTCATTTCTGCGTGATCTCGAACACTGGATAATCGGCGGCGACGGCGCGAAACGCATCCACCGGCGATCCCGCGCGGACGGAAAAATACCGCTGCACGGTGGTCGCGAACGCGTCGAGGTACGCCTTCAGGATCTCGGGCTTCGCCGCGTCGGCGATCGGATGCACCTTCACGGTCTCGCCGCGGAAGGCGCGGACGAGCGTCACCTCACCGCCCGCGAGCGCGTTGCGCGACCACTGCGTGTCGCCGCGCGGCGCCACGAGATAGCGGCGGCCGTTGTGCTCGAGCACGTTCACCGGCGTCGAGTAGATGCGGCCGGATTTGCGGCCGCGCACCTGCAGCAGCACGTTGTGGCGCAGGCCGATGCCGGCGCGCACCAGCAGCCCGAAGACGCGGTTGAACAGTCCTTCGACGACGGTGGGACGCTCGTATTTCACGGCAACTCCCCGCGCATTCTATCCGTGGTAGCATCCGCCGCAGTCATCCGCCGTTGCGCGCGGCCCCTCGACCGTAGCTTTCATACGACTGACAGTGGCCGCTGGAGGCTCCCGTGTTGAGACAAGCCGCACTCATTGCATTGCTCGCCGCAGGCGCGTCGGCTTCGGCTGCCGTGGCGTCCGGCCAGCCGCCCGCGCCCGCCGCGCAGCCGGCCGCCGACGCGGCGCCGCCGAAGCCGAACGACTACAGCGATCCGAAGACGTGGTTGTGCCGCCCCGGCGGCAAGGACGCGTGCGCGGTGGACGAGACGGCCACGATCGTCGCCGCCGACGGCACGCTCACGCGCGAAACGTGGAGCGCCGATCCGCGGGCGCCGATCGACTGCTTCTACGTCTACCCGACGGTCTCCACCGATCCGACGCCGACGAGCGACATGACCGCCGATCCTGCCGAGCTCAACGTGATCAAGCAGCAGTTCGCGCGCTTCGCGTCGAAGTGCCTGCCGTACGCGCCGATGTATCGCCAGGTGACGCTCGCCGGCCTGCGCCGCATGCTCGCGCCGGGCGCCGCCGTCACGCTCGATCAGGGCATCCAGTACGACGACGTGAAGAACGCGTGGAACTCCTACCTGCAGCACGACAACAAAGGCCGCGGCGTCGTGCTCGTCGCGCACTCGCAGGGCTCGTTCATCCTCAATCGCCTGATCCGCGAGGAGATCGACGGCAAGCCGATTCAGTCGCGCATGGTGTCGGCGATTCTGCTCGGCACGACGATCGCCGTGCCGAAAGGGAAAGACGTCGGCGGCTCGTTCCAGCACGTGTCGCTGTGCCGATCAGCGTCGCAGATCGGCTGCGTGATCACGTTTGCGTCGTTCCGTTCGACGATTCCGCCGCCGGCGAACACGCTCTTCGGCCGCGTGCCGGACGCGAACCTCGCGGCCGCCTGCACCAACCCCGCGGCGCTCGGCGGCGGCAGCGGCGAGATGCACGCTTATCTCGACGCGGCCGGCCGCACGATCACGAGCACCACGCCGCCCAAGCCGTGGGTGACGCCCGAGCAGAACGTCGACACGCCGTGGGTGAGCGTCCCCGGGCTGCTGACGGCCAGGTGCGCGTCGAACGACAACGCGTCGGGCTATCTCGAGGTGACCGTGCACGGCGACCCGAACGATCCGCGCGTGGACGACATCAGCGGCGACATCGGCGCCGCCGGCAACGTCCTGGCGAACTGGGGCCTGCACCTCATCGACGTCAACCTCGCGATGGGCAACCTCCTCGACATCGTCGGCCAGCAGACGAAGACGTATCTGGCGAAGGGCAGCAGGAATTAAGAATTTGGAATTTGGAATGCGTCGTGACCGTCACGAATTCCACATTCCAAATTCCTCTAATTCCCAATTGCATCAAGCGCCGCGAAGCGGCGCTTCGTCATGATTCCCCGCCCATTTTCGTGAGGCGATCGCCGACGCGAATCCGTCCGGGCGTCACGACCTTCGCGTTGATCCCGCGCAGGTGCAGATCGCGGCGCTCCGACGCGTTGACGAACATTGTCGCGTCGGGCCCGAAGCGCTCGAGGAACTTGCTGCAGCCGGTGTGCGGCTCCGCCGTCACTTCGATCACGGCGGTGCCGAGCGCGAGCCGCGTGCCCGGGGGCAGGTTCGCCGCGCTGAGATCCAGGTCCACGAACAGCTGATCGCCGGCGAGCGGCCAGCGCGACGCGTGCTGCGCGACGAGCGCCACCACGCGCGCGTTCATGATGTTCAGCTGCATCTCGGGATGCGGCGAGCCGTCGCGCGTGCGCCGGCTGGTCCGCTCGGACCACGTGTCGCCGACAAGACCGAGGGCCGGATCGAGCTCGCCCTTCTGGATCACGTCGCGCTGCCCGGGCGAGGGCCGCCGCACGATCATCTCGAGCAGCCCGTCGTCGGCCGGCGACTGCAGGATCTCCTCGAGCCCCGCCTCGAGCTCCGCCATCGTCAACTGCCGGATCGTCATCGTCATTGCAGCACCACCCTGGACGTCAGCTTGCGCGCCGGCACCCACGCCGGCGTGCCGTCCTCCCACTGGTTGTCGGTCAGCTGCTCGAGGTTCGCGCCGTCGTACCGCATCACGAACAGCTCGCCGTACGGCTGCGGCGCGTCGGTGTAGGTCATCTCGTCCTTGAATCCCATCCGCGTCGACGCGAAGACGATGCGCTCGCCGTCGGGCGACCACGCCATGTGCGCGTCGTTGCCGCGCGAGAAGGTGAGCCGCTTCGGCTCGCCGCCCTCCGGCTTGATCGTGTAGATCTCGTAGTCGCCGTTCGCCTGCCGCGAGAACATGATCAGATCGCCGCGCGGCGACCACAGCGGGAAGTTGTCGTAGCCGTTCGTGAGCGCCGTCACCGCGCGCGTCTCGAGGTTCATGATGCGAAGCCCCTCGCCATCGGGCCCGAACGTGCGGTAGACGAACCGCTTGCCGTCGGGTGCCATCGACGGGAAGCTCTTGTTGGCCGGCCCGCTCGTCACCTCGCGAAATCCGGTGCCATCGGGCGCGATCGTCGCAATCTGGGCGCCTCCTTCTTCACGATCGCCGGGCTTCAGGAAAAGCCCCTTGAAGCCGTTGAAGAACGCGTTGAAGCCGCCGAGGCCGAAGATGATCGTGTCGCCACTCGGCGACCACTGCGAGCCGAGGACGTTTTTGCCCTTGTCCTGATAAATCACGTCGACCTTGTCGCCGCCGGTGGCCGCGATCCCGACGCCCGCGCCGAAGACGGTGCCGGGTACCGGGCGTGTCGTCACGACGAAGCGATCGCCGGACGGGCTGAACGACGGCAGCTGGCCCGTGAGCGTCAGCTCGTAGTCGGCGCTGCGGCTCCACGTCTTCTTCCACGCCGGTGGAACGATCGGCTGCCGCTTGTGAAAGACGACGCGCTGGCCGTCCGGCGACCACGACGCGGTGCGGATGTCGCCCTTCGGTCCGCGGCCGCGCGACGCGTAATAGATCCCCGCGGCCTCGGCGCCGCCGTCCTTGCGGATGTACGCGAGCTCGCCGCCGGCGACGAGCGACGGGTTGAACTTCACGCCGGGGCCCGACGCGAGACTTGTCGCGGCAGCGGTCGCGACGTCAACCGCCACGATCCGCGTGTCCTCGGGATGCTCCGGCGCCGCGCGGCGGTTGTCGAGCGTCTGCTCCGCCGTCATGCAGTACGCGACGACGCGGCGGCTGTCGGCGGTCCACTTCGGGCTGCCGCAGAAATTCCCGTGCGTCGTGATCGCTTTCAGGCCGGAGCCGTCCGGGTGAATCACGTAGAGGTCGGCGAGCTGCAAATGCTCCCAGCGGCCGTGCGCGAACGGCAGGCTGCTCTGCCGATCGGATGAGAACGCGATCCACTTGCCGTCGGGCGACCACGCCGGGCGGAAGTCGCCGCCGGGGCCCGACGTCAACGCGCGCGCGCGGCGCGTCTGCAGATCCATCGTCCAGAGATCGGCGGTGCCGCCGTTGCGCGTCGTGACGAACACGAGCCGCTTGGCGTCGGGCGAGAAGGCTGCCTGATCGTCGTACGCGGGGCTGTCGGTGAGGCGCTCGAGGCCCGTGCCGTCGGCCTTCACGCGAAACAGATCGGCGGAGCCTTCGCGCTCGGACGTGAAGACGATCCACTCGCCGTCGGGCGACCACGCGGCGTCGTAGTCGATGTCGCGGGACGCGAGCAGCGGACGTTCCCCGCTGCCGTCGGCCGCGGCGACGAACAGCCCGATCTGCCCCGGCTGCGGAAACACGCGCGCGAACACGATCTGCTGCGGCCCCGGCGCACCGGCCGCGAGCGTGCCGAAGGCGGCGGCGGCGAGAAGGAAGGCTCGCATGATGCGGTGGATTCTACCGCGCGCGGACGTCAATTAAGAGCGGGTTGCGAGATTACCCGCGGCCTCTCGTAGCGCAGGACTTTAGAGGCCTGCCAACGGCCGCAGGCCAGCCCTGAAGGGCTGCGCTACCGTAGTTTCAAAGCAGCGCGAGGCAGCCCGAGGTGCGTTGCAAAATCGACGTAGGGCGACCCTTTCAGGGTCGCCACAGGCGAGGCTGAAAGCCTCGCCCTACAGAGAGTGGCGCGGCAGACACCACCGGCGCGCGCGTGTAGTCGGCCGCGACGAACCGCGACGCGCGGCGATCCGCCCACGCTTACGGCTCGAACGGTTTTCCGGTGACGACGGCCGCCCAGGCTTTCGCGACGGCGAGCGTCGGCAGCCAGGCCGTCCCCTCGGTCTGCGGCGGCGCGCTCGCTGCCGGCTGAAACGTGCGGGCCCGCAGATCGCCGACGTATCCCGACTGCGCGTCGAGCGGCTTCAGCGCGGATCCGGCGATGCGCAGCGGCAGGACGTCGGCGAAGAACATCGCGGCCAGATCGCGCGAGCGCGCAACCGCGTGCGCGACGCCGGGCTCGCTCGTGAACGCCCACAGCGCGCCGCCGCGGCGGTTGACGGCGAAGAGGCCGGCGATCGTGTTGATGCGCGAGTCGAGATCTTTCTCGCCGACGAAGAGCAGCCCCGGCACCTCGCGCGCCGCACGCGAGAGGAGCGCCGAATAATAGATGCCGCCCTTGTTCACGACGAACGCGGCGACGCGGTCGGGCTTCCACGCGACGAACTCGTAGTTGAATTCGCCGCCCGCCGACATGCCCCACAGCAGCAGCGGCGCCGAGGCGAGCTCCGTGTGGTGCGTGCGCTCGGCGAAGCCGGCCAGCGAGTCGACGAGCGCCTGCCCGCTGCCCTGCGACACGTTGACGTAGTGCTCGATGAACGCCTGATCGTGGGGTTTGTCGGTGAAGCGGCAGGCGACGATCGCCAGGTGGTGGCGCGCCGCGAAGTCCTGCCAGAACGGATCGTCCGCCATCGAACGGCCGTCGCCGTTCGATCCCGGGACGAGCACGAGCACCGCCTGCACCGGAGCGGGAGACGCCGGATACCACAAGCGGAACTCCGCCTTGTCGAAATTGGCGCCGGGCGGAACGGCGAAATCGAAGGCCGCGCCCGCGGCGGACTGCGCGAGCCCGGCAGCGAGGATCAGCGCGATGGGCATCGCGCCGATTGTAGCCGGTTGACCGCTACTGCGACGCCGCCGCCTTCATCTTCATCTCGATCGTCGCGCGGTAGATCGAGCACCAGTCCTTGTGCTCGGCGATCGGCATGCCGCATTCGACGCACACGCGCACGCGCTGCTTCGGTGGCTCGCTCTTGCCCAACAGCCGCTTCAAGAATGACATGCCGCCTCCGGAGCGGGGGGATAGGGATTCGGGATCGGGGTTCGAGAGCCCGCCGCCGCTCTTCTCGGATACGTTAGACGGCGGCGGGAGGTTCCCGGTTGACACCCCCCCTTACTGCAGGGCCTGGTAGACCAGCGTCGGGAAGCGTGTCCCGATATCGCTCGCGTTGGGCAGCATCTGAATCATGAGGACGAGCACCAGCCGCGCCCTGGGATCGACGCGGTAGACGCTGCCGTACGCGCCGCCCCAGCCGAACGCGCCGACCGAATCGAGGCCGTTCGCGCCGACGCGATCGGTCGTCTCGAAGCCCAGGCCGAACCCGAGGCCCGTCGTCGAATGCAGCGTGCCGACCTGATTGGTCGTCATCAGCTCGACGGTCCGCGGCGACAGGATGCGGACGCCGTCGAGCGCGCCGCCGTTGCGGATCATCTCGAGGAAGCGCGCGTAGTCGCGCGCCGTGGAGAGCAGCCCGGCGCCGCCGGCGAAGCTGCGGCGCGGGCCGTCGACGTAGTGGCCCTGGCCGCGCTGGCCGTCGGGCGCACGCGAGATCCGGCCGCCGTCCATCGACAGGCTCGACGAGTACACCGCCGCGAGCCGCGCGCGCTCGTCGCGCGGCAGGAAGAACTGCGTGTCCTTCATCCCGAGCGGACCGGTGATGCGCGCGCGGATCAACGCGTCGAGCGCCGTCCCCGACGCGCGCTCGGCGATGCAGCCGAGGACGTCGGTGTTGTAGCCGTACACCCACGCCTCGCCCGGCTGCGCGACGAAGGGCAGCGACGCGAGGCGCGTCATCGTGTCGCAGATCGGCTCGTCCTTGTCGGCCGTATACCAGCCGTACCCGGCCGCCGGCCCGAGCTTTTTCGCTTCGTAGAGCGCGGCGACCGGGGGACTCGTGCCGTAAGAAATTCCGGCGGTATGCGTCAGGAGATCGCGAATCGTGATCGGCCGCCGCGCCGGCGTCGCCACGACGTCCGATCCGTTCGGCGCCGCGACCGTCGTTTTCGCGAACGCCGGCATGTACCGCCCCGCCGTATCACCCAGGCCGATCTTCCCTTCCTCCATCAGCGACAGGATCGCGACGCTCGTCAGCGCCTTGGTCTGCGACGCGATCCGGAAGATCGTGTCGGTGGTCATCTTCCGGCCGGCTTCCTTGTCGCTCCAGCCGAACGCGCGCTCGTACACCGGCTTGCCGTCCTGCAGCACGAGCGCGACGGCGCCGCCGATCCGCTCCTCGTCGACGTACTGCTGGAACTCGCGATCGATGCGCGCGAGGCGATCGGTCGAGAGCGTCGTCTGCGCGGAGAGCGTCGGGACGGCGAGGACGAGCGCGAGAAGAGCAAGTTTCTTCATGATGTCAGTCGTCTGCTGAAAACCTCGCCCTACATTCGCTTGAATACGCCAACATACGCCGCCTTGCCCCGCACGTGTCCCGCCATCGCCGCCATCACCACCGCGCGCGTCTGCGGCGGAGAGGCGCCGACGGCCGCACGTCGAGCACCGCGTCGAGCGCGAACAGCTCGGAAGACGTAATGGTGCGCCGGACCCGATGCCGGCGCGCCCGGACCGCGATAATTCGGACCCGTTGCGCTGATCTGCCGGGCACCGCTCGACAGCTGCGCGCCCTGCGGAATCGATCCGGGAAGCTGCGTCTGGCTGCCGGGAATGTTCCACACCAGCCAGTGCAGCGTATCGTCGGTTCCGTTGCCGGCAGCCGCGTCGACGTCGTGCATCACGAGCACGTAGCTGACGACGGCGTCCGGCGCGTCGGTCCACTGGAGCGGCGGTGACTCCTCGCCGGCGGCCTGCGTATAGCGGGCGGGAATAGATCCGCCGTCCGGCCAGACGCCGTGAAGCGTCATCACCTGCACTGCGCCGCGGCCGCGGGCGCCGCCGCGCTGACCCGGCTGCGCGGGCGCGCCTGCGGGCGGCAGGGGCGGCGGGGCCGCGCCGCGCTGCTGCGCGGCGACGGCCGTCGACACCAGCGCGGTGACGACGAGCCCCGCGCGGACCGATCGCGCGATCACTTGAAGGACGCGGGCTGTTTCTTCCGCCACGCGTCGTATCGCATCCGCAGGGTCTTCACCGGATTGAGATTCTCCCCGTCACGAATCACGTTCGGCCCGTGCTCGGCGCCCGGCTGCGCCACATTGATATACATCGTGTACTTGCCGTTGTTGTGCGAGTCGCCGCTCGCGTCGGTCTTTTCGGCCATCAGGATGTACGCGACGTGCGCCGTCTTCTCGTCGCACGGAATCTGCGGCTTCGATCCGTCGCTCGGCCACGGCGGGCACGTGCAGCGGCTGTCGCCGCCGGAGCCGTCGGCCGCTTCCATCGCCGCCATCACGCGATCGGTGAGCGCGCCGGCGGTCTTCACGAACGCCGCGACGGCGTTCGGCACCACCTGCCCGGGGCGGAGGATGTTGCCCTGAATCGAATAGAAGATTTCGGTGCCCGGCACCTGGCCGTGCACATTCTGCGAGACGTAGCCGTTGGTCAGGCCGGAGTGGCCCGCGGCGCGCCCCTGCAGATCGACGATGCCGAACTGACGCGACTGGAACGCGGGATCCGCGCTGAGCAGCTCGATGATCGCCTTCGGGTCGGTCCCCTTCTGCAGTTCGTTGAAGACGAGCATCTGGTTCTGGTGCGTGTTGTCGACGGCGGCCTGGCACGCCGCGACGCCCTTCCCCGGCACGACGACGGCCTGCACGCCCTTCAGGAACTCATCGTCGCGATCGACGCACGTCGCCGACGCGATCGCGATGCGGCCCGTGCCACGATCGACGGCGACGATGGACCATGTGGCGAGTGCGCGCGACGGCGCCGCGAGCAGCAGCAGGAGGACGAGCGCGGTCTGACGCATCGGGGATCTCCGGTGCGCCGCAGTATACTGCCTTCTTTTGGAGTCCAACGCGATGCAGACACTCCGTGTACGAACGATCGTTCTCGCCGCCGCGTGCGGCTGCGCGTGCGCAGCAGTACTGGCGGCGCAGGCGGCGAACCCGCGGATCGGCAAGTGGAAGCTGAAGCAGGATCCGCCGGCGCTCAACATCATGACCTACGAGCCGTGGGGCGACGGCGGCATGAAGGTGACCGTCGAATCGACCAACCGCGACGGCCGCAAGGCCACGTGGACCTACAACACGATGTTCGACAACAAGGACATGCCCGTGAGCGGCGACACGCGGACGGAGACGTCCGCGGTGAAGAAGGTCGACGATCGCACGAACGAGATCACGAACAAGCGCGGCGGCAAGGTCACGCAGGTGATCGTCAACGTGCTGTCGCCCGACGGCAGCCGGATCGACAACACCTACAAGAACTACAACGAGAAGGGCGAGCTGACGACGACCACGACGGCCGTCTACGAGCGAATGCGGTAGCCGTCAGGTTGAAAGAACGCTTCGGCGGGCTGGCATCAGCGTTGCTCTCTCACGGGGCAACGCTGCGCTCGGCCGCCACTCTGGCAGCCGACGAAGACCCCGAAGGCTCCCTGCACCACGGACGGGAGGCTCACACTGGAGCCTCCCGGCTCGCCTTGTACGCGGTTCGCGCGGATTGTCGTCGGAGACGGGTCAACAAGACAGGGCTGCGCCCGGCCCAAGCTCTCTGCCTGTGCACCACGGCGCCCTTGTTGTCGCGAGAAGGTCTTCAGAATACCACGTGTTGCTCAGGAAGGGAAATGCGCTACACAGCCGTATAGGCTACGACAGCTGAACAATGGCGATGTCGAGCTGCCGTTGCTGCTCGACCGCCGGCTGCCACTGCACCAGGATCGGGCTCTGATACGTGCCCCGGACGATTCGCGCAACGGGATGCGCGCCGTCCTGCGCGGCGAGAAAGCTAACCCTCCTCGACCGCATGAAGCGCCGCGCCGGCACCGCCATGACCTTCGCGACCAGCCGCTCGAATGACGACTGATCCAGCCGCAGCGCCTCCATCAGCGAGTTGAGCACGCGCACGACGTCGTACTTCGCGTAGCTGAGCGTCTTGCCCGGGATCGCGAGCGGATCGTCGAGAAGGTTGCGCCCCTTGAGCCTCGCGAAGTGCAGCGGATTGCGCAGCACGTCGACCAGATCGTTCTGCATCAGCAGCGTCTCGTACTCGTTCACCGTCAGCCCGACGTTGCGCTCACCGGGCTCGATCACGAGATCGACGCGGCCGCGCTCGAGGCCCGTCCGCGCGAGCAGCTGGTTCACCTGCTCGAGCAGGCCGAGCCGCGGATCGGCGAGGTTCACCGAATCGATCGGGTGCTTCGACACGGGCACGCGCACCGACGTGCTCGCGACGACGCGCTCGTGATCGTAGGCGAGGATCGTCGTCGTGCGGCGGCGGCTCGTCGCGTCGGGGGTGCCGTCGAGATCGATGAAGTACACGGGCGCATCGGGGCGCGTCTGATAGGTGACGCAGTTGCGCAGCCCGGCGCCGATGTAGGTGAGGTGCGAGTCGGCGTTGCGCGGCTCCACTTTCCGCTGCGCCGCGGTGAGCTCCGATCGCAGCTCCATCCGATCGTGGCGGTACTCGGCGCCCTCGGGGAACAGCTCGAGGAACGAGCCGACGAACTGGGACAGGCGATCGTGGTTGTCGCGCAGCCGCGTCGAGAGGCTCTGCTCGATGTAGCCGGCCGTCGTGTGCATCGAGCAGTACAGCGCGCGGCAGTGCCGCCGCAGCACGTCGCCCACCTCCCGGGCGATGCGCGTGTTGACGTCGATCGCTTCGAAGCGCCGCTGCGGCGCCAGGGTGAGGTGCAGTTCGGTCGGACGGGTCGCGAGCATCCGTGGACAGCTTCTTGTGTAGCATCAAATGCGGCCCAACGACAAGCGTGTAGGGCGACCCTTTCAGGATCGCCGAGGCGAGGCTGAAAGCCTCGCCCTACACGGCCGTGAGCCGCTTCGGCGCGGTATTCCGCCAGGCGTCGGTGAGCGCCTGTCGAGCGAGCCACGCGCCCGCCGCGCGCAGCCGGACGTTGGTCGCGCCGCGCCGCCCCCACGCGCCCTTGATCGTGAGAAACACGTCGGGGTGCGCAATCGTGTAGAGCTGCTGCTGCGTGGGCGTGAGCTTCACCATCGCCCATCCGGCCGAGGGATAGCCGAGCGTCGCGAAGATCTTTCCGCCGACGCGGAAATCCGGATGGTCCATGTGCGCGCGTTCCTCCGTCTCGGGCAGGCTGAGCGCGATCGATCGGAACTCGGCGGCGGTCACCGCTAGTACACCCAGTTCTTCGTGTCGGCGCCCGGCGGCGCGCTCCTGATCATCCACTGCGCCATCGCCGGCATGTAGCGCTGATGCACGGTACGGCTGCCGACGGCGTTCGGCACCTCGGTATCGCCCGTGAAGCAGTGCTCGCGCCGCTCGCCGTAGACGATCTCGGCTTCGGCCGACGGCGCCGCGCGCATCAGGAACTCCTCCATCTGATACATCGCGTTGTTCAGATACCCGTTGTCCATCGTGCCGCTGGTGAGGTGAAGCTTGCCGCGCAGCTTCGGCCCGAGCCTCGCCCAGTCGCGCTGCATGATGAAGCGCAGGTCGTAGTGATCGCGCCAGTAGCGCGCGACCTCCGGATCGATCGCGCCCGTGAGCTTGTCGTACAGCGGCTTGTAGTAGCCGTCGTCGCCGACGGGACCGAAGACCGAGGCCCACGCGTCGTGCTGGCCGGCCGATCGCCCGTGCGTGCCGAGCACGAGCTCCACGAGATTGCGATCCTCGAAGGTCGAGTAGAGATGATCGCGGTAGTCGCGAAAGCCCGGCTTGGGCGTGCGCTTCCACGGGTTGTCTTCGTAGTAGTAGGCGTTGTGCTCGTCGTAGATGTTGACGGACCTGTACGAGCGGAAGTCCACCGGATCGGGACAGAGCGCCCACGCGCCGTTGTAGTCGTCGGGATAGAACACCTGGACGCCGAGCGCTTCCCAGCCGCCGGTGGACCCGCCCGTCATCACGCGCGCCCACGGCTGGCCGATGCCGCGGAACTCGCGCTCGATGTGCGGGAGGAGATCGCGCGTAATCGCGTCGCCGTACGGGCCGTTGTTCGCGGAGTTCACGGCGTACGAGTCGTCGAAGTACGGCGTCGGGTGCTGCACGAGCAGGTGGATCATGCGCGGGAAGTTCGGGCCGTTCCACGCCTGGTAGAAGCGATACGCCGCGTCCTGCGCGTCGTGCTCGGCGCCCGCCGCCTTCGCGTCGGGCGGCGTCTCGCGCCAGCCGTCGCCGGCCGCGTCGCGCGGAAAGTGGCCGTGGTGCACGAGCACCGGATAGCGCGCGTTCGGATGCTCGGCCCACCCCCGCGGCAGCGTGACGATCGCGCCGAGCGTCATCGGACGGCCCCAGAACTTCGTGAGCCGCTCGTTCGGCAGGCGGACGTACTTCACCTGCGCGGTGTCCTTCGGCGGCGCGATCGGCGGGATCTCCTGATCGAGCGAGATCCTGACGTCGCCGCCGCGCGCCGGATCGAGGCGCATCTTCACCGGCCGGCTGTACAAGTTGCCCGGCTTCGTGTCCCAGTGCTGCCCTTCGCCCTGGTCCATCGGCATCTTGATCGTGTGGCCGTCGGCGCGATGGAACGTCTCGTAGCGGTTGATGAGCGCCTGCACCCAGTACTCGCCGGGCGGCAGATCCTTGAGGCTGCGCAGCGGCCAGCCGAACGTCGCCGCGTCGAGGATTATCGGATCGCCGGGCTGCAGGCCGTCGACGTCGACGCCGAAGATGGGCCGCGTCGAGTTCGCGCGATATTGATCGCTCTGCGATTTCGGCTCGCGCCGCCCATCGTCGGAGATGAAGAGCAGGACGCGGCCGTCGAGCGGCTGCGCACTGCGCGCCGCGGGAAACGAGATCGCGAACCGCAGTGCGCTGCTGTTCTGCGCGCTCAGCGCGACCGCACCGACCGCGGCCAGCACAAGGACCATGCTCGATCGCATGCGCTCTTTATAACCGAATCGAAAGGCAGGAAAGGCAGGAAGGCAGAAACGCAGGAAGGCAGGAATTCAAGGTCGGAAGGCAGGAAGGCGGAAATGACGAAGGCTGAAACGCTGAAGGCCGAAAGGCGAAGGCTGGAAGGCGGCCTTCGTCATTCCTGCCTTCCTGCCTTCCAGCCGTGAATTTCTGCCTTCCTGCCTTTCTGCCTTCCTGCCTTGCGATCGTTCACCTAAGGATTGAACCGATAGCCGACCCAGGGCTCCGTGGCGAGATGCTGCGGCGTTGACGGGTTCCGCTCGATCTTCTTCCGCAGCTGCCCCATGAACACGCGCAGGTACTCCGGGTGATCCTCGGCCATCTCGCCCCAGACCGCCTCGAGCAGCCGCCGCCGTTCGATGACGCGGTTGGGCCGCCGCGCCAGGTAGACGAAGAGATCGAACTCCTTCGGCGTGAGCCGCACGGCGCGGCCGCGGACGTACACGCGGCGCGCCAGCACGTCGATCCGGAAATCGCCGATGTCGATCGGCGCGGCGTTGGTCTCCTCGTCCGGAGCCGAGCGGCGCAGCGCCGCGCGCACGCGCGCCAGGAGCTCGTCGGTGCCGAACGGCTTGGTGATGTAGTCGTCGGCGCCGGCGTCGAGCGCTTCCACCTTCGCGCGCTCGGCGTCCTTCACCGACAACACGATGATCGGCGCGGTCGTGAGGATCCGGATGCGGCGGCAGAGATCGAGGCCGTTCATCCGCGGCATGCCGAGATCGGTGAGCACCAGATCCGGCTGCCACTCGGCGACGATCGCATGCGCGGCGACGCCGTCCGGCGCCGCGCGCGTGGCGTAGCCCTGGCTCGCGAGCACCGTCGTCAGCACCCGCGTGATCTGCGAGTCGTCGTCGACGACGAGAATTCGTGCGCTGTCATTCACGGCTGCCTCCTCACGGAACGAGCACGATCGCGTCTGTGGCGGACACCGATTGATACGTGGCGCCGACGGTGACCGATCCGGCGGCGATGCCGCTGACCACGCCGGCCGGCGAGACAGTCGCGACGCCGCTGTTCGACGTCGTCCACGTCGACTGCGCCGTGACGTCCTGCGTCGTGCCGTCGGCCATCGCCGCCGTCGCGGTGAACTGCGACGCCGCGCCGAGGGCGGGCACCGCGCCCGTCACCGTGAGCGACGACACCGTCGTCGGGCTCGTCGAGCTGCTGCAGGCGGACGCGAACAGCGCCGCTCCACACAGAATTGCCAAGATCGTGCGATTGATTTGCATTCATTCCTCCCGGCCGTGATTGGCCATGCGCGGCATCAGTGCAGCTGCGGTGCCACGCGCGGCGGCGCGCGGCCGGGAGCGGACCGAATGTCGTCGAAGCGATTCGCGCTGCACGCGTTCTCGCGATCGCGCGGCGCGCGCGGCGCCGAGGGATGGCCGCGCGGCGGCCGCGCGACTGTCATCCGTGCAGGACTTCATGTCGCTATTCGAGCACGCACGCTTTCCTGATGCGGTATGCCGCTCGGCATAGCGTCTTGTAATTCCCTCGTGACAACCCGCGATCGACGCGCGGCGGCGCATATCATCGATCTCGTGGCGCGCGCGCCCCTGCGAATCGCTGTGCTGGCGGCGCTCGTCGTCTGCGCGCCGCGCGCGTATGCGCTCGATCCGTCGCGGACGCTGTCGCAGTACGTGCATCGCATCTGGCAGGTGCAGCAGGGGCTGCCGCAGGCGTCGATCCACGTCGTCCTGCAGACGCGCGACGGCTACGTGTGGCTCGGCACCGAGACCGGCCTCGTGAAATTCGACGGCGTGCGCTTCACGTCGGTGGACGATCTCGGCGGCGCGGCGATCGGCCGCGTGTGGGTCACGTCGCTGCTCGAGGACGAGCAGGGCGCGCTGTGGATCGGCACCGACGGCGCCGGCGTGATCCAGCTGCGCCGCGGCACTCGCACGCAGTACGGCGAGCGCAACGGCCTTCCGCCGGGCCCGGTGCGCTGCCTCGTCAGCGATCGGCGCGGCGGGGTCTGGGCGTGCACGCCGCACGGCCTCGCGGAGATTGCGCGCGGCGAGGTCCGCGTGTTCGGAGCGGCCGACGGCCTGCCGTCCTCCGACGTCTCCGCGGCGTGCGCGGCGCCGGACGGCACGCTGATCGCGGCGTCGAGCGATGCGTCGATCGCGCGATGGGACCGCACGCGCTTCCGCGCGCGCCGCCTCGCGCTCCCCGAGTCGGCGGTCGTGCAGTCGCTGCTCTGCGCCGGCGACGGAACGATCTGGGCGGGCACGAGCACGGGACTCGTCCGCGTGCGCGGCGATCGCGAAGATCGGCTTTCGAGGGCCAACGGTCTCGCCGACGATTCGATCCTCACGCTGGCGCAGAGCGGCGGCACCGTCTTCGCCGGCACGAAGAACGGCTTCAGCCGCATCACCGGCGACGACGTCGACAGCTTCCGCCCCCAGGACGGCCTGTCGCAGAGCACCGTCTACTCGATCTACGAGGATCGTGAAGGGAGCCTGTGGGTCGGCACGAAGCACGGCCTCAATCAGTTCCTCGACGGCCGCGCGATTCCGTATACGACGAGCGAGGGGCTGCCGTCCAACAACACCGGACCGATCCTGCAGGACAGCGCCGGCACGACGTGGGTCGGCACGCTCGGCGCGGGGCTCGCGCGCTTCGACGGACGGCGCTTCGCCGCGATGACGACGCGCGACGGCCTCGCGTCGAACACGATTACCGCGCTCGCCGACGATGCGCGGGGCGATCTCTGGGTCGGCACCGACGCCGGCCTCAACCGCGTCCATGACGGGCGCGTCGCCGGCACGTGGACCACGCGCGGCGGCCTGCCGTCGAATCGCGTGGGCGCGCTCTATCGCGATCGACGCGGGACGATCTGGATCGCGACGTCGAGCGGCGTTGCGGCCTTCCACGACGGCACGCTCACGCGCGCGCCCGACCCGCGCGCCGACGCGGACGAGCCGATCCTCGCGTTCGCCGACGATCGCGCGCACGGCCTCGTCGCCGCGCCCGAAAGCGCGTCGCCGCTGCGGCGCCGCGCCGACGCCGTCTATCAGGATCGCGACGGCCTCGTCTGGATCGGCACGCTCGGCGACGGCCTTCGCCTCGACGATCACGGCCGCGTCTTCACCTTCTCGGTCGAGGACGGCCTCTTCGACGACGTCATCTACGGCATCGCGGAGGACGATCGCGGCCGGCTGTGGATGGCGTGCAGCAAGGGCATTTTCTCGGTGAGCCGATCCGAGCTGCGGCAGCGCGCCGCCGGCGCCCGCCCGACCGTCGTCAGCGCGCCGTACAGCCCGCTCGACGCCCTGCGGACGATCGAGTGCCAGCCCGGCGTGCAGCCGGCGATCGCGCGCGCGCGCGACGGCCGTCTCTGGTTCTCGACGATTCGCGGTGTGCTCGTGATCGATCCCGACCGCACCGAGCCGCGGTTCGCGCCGCCGACGGTCGCGATCGAGGAGGTCACGATCAACGGCGTGCGAAGGGCGCCGCAGGAGATCGGCGAGCTGTCATCGGGGCGCAACAACGTCGAGTTCAGCTACACCGGCCTGAGCTTCGTCGCGCCGTCGCGGATCACGTTCCGCTACAAGCTCGAAGGATTCGACGAGCACTGGATCGCCGCCGGCGCGCGCCGTCAGGCGTTCTACACGAATCTCCCGCCGGGCCGCTTCAGGTTCCACGTGGCCGCGTGCCGTCCCGACGGGTCGTGCAACGAGACGCCGGCTGCCGTCGCGTTCGTGATCCTGCCGCGGCTCTACCAGCGGGCGTGGTTCTTTCCGGCGTGGATCGCCGCGCTGGCGGCCGCCGGCTGGGCCGCGTACCGCCTGCGGATTCGCCGGCTGCGCGAGCGCTTCTCGTTGATCCTCGCGGAGCGCGCGCGCATCGCGCGGGAGCTGCACGATACGCTGCTGCAGGGCTTCGCCGGCATCACGATGGCGATGCAGGCGCTCGCCTCGCGGCTGCAGACCTCCGACGATCGCGCGGCGCTCGAGGACATCGTGCGCGACGCCGGCGCCGCGTTGAGCGAGGCGCGCCGCTCGCTCTCCGGCCTTCGCCACCGCGACCCCGCGTCGGGCCTTGCCGCGGCCGTCGAGCAGACCGCGCGGCAGCTCGCCGAGTCGAGCGACGTCCGGCTCGAGCTGACGATCGACGATCGGCCGCGCGAATTGCCGCCCGACGTCGAATACAACCTGCTGCGCATCGCGCAGGAAGCGATCGCGAACGCCGTGCGGCACTCCGGCGCGAAGACGGTCCACGTCTCGCTGGACGGCGCGCCCGATCGCGTGCACCTCTTCGTCAGCGACGACGGCCGCGGGTTCGACGGCGGCGTCGCGCCGCCGGCCGGACACTACGGGCTCATCGGGATGAAGGAGCGCGCCGCGCACATCGGCGCCGATTTGCAGCTGACGAGCGCGCCGGGCCGCGGCACGACGGTCGCGGTGCAGGTGGAAGCATGATGGACGCAGGCGCTCCCGCGATTCGCGTGCTGTGCGTCGATGATCACCCGCTCATCCGGAAGGGGATCGCGTCGATTCTGGCCAACGAGCGCGACATGCAGCTGGTCGGCGAGGCGGCGACCGGATCCGAGGCGGTGCGGCTGTACCGAAGCCTTCGGCCCGATGTGACGCTGATGGATCTGCGGATGCCGGAGCTCGACGGCATCGCGGCGACGCAGCAGATCCGCCGCGAGTTCGCCGACGCGCGCATCATCGCGCTCACCAGCTACGACGGCGACCAGGACATCTATCGCGCGATCGACGCCGGCGTGCGCGGTTACCTGCTGAAGGAATCGGTGCACGCGAACGTGCTGCACGCGATCCGCACGGTGCAGGCGGGCCGGCGGCTCATGCCGTCGAACGTCGCCGAGCGGCTCTCGGAATTCTTCCCGAAGTTCGCCCTCACCGCGCGCGAAACGGAAGTGCTCGCGCTCGTCGCCGACGGCCTCGCCAACCGCGAGATCGCGGCGCGCATCGGCACCGCAAGCGGCACGGTGAAGATTCACGTGCAGAACATTCTCGACAAGCTCGGCGCGTCCGATCGCACGCAGGCGGTGACGATCGCGATCCAGCGCGGCATCCTCCACCTGCCCCAGCGCTGATCCGCCGATCGGCATAGACGCCGGTCCGCCGTACGGCGGTCGCGCCGGCGGCGCCCGCGGCGCAACACTCGGACATGGCTGTTCTGCGTGCGCGCGCGTCGCGGCTTCGCACCGCCGCGATCGCCGCCGGGTTCGTCATCGTTGCCGCCGTCTGGACCGCGTCCGGCTTCCATCGCGCGGCGGCTGTCGACGTCGAGACCGTCGACGTCACGGCCGGATCGATCGTCCATCACGTCGTCGCGACCGGCACGCTGCAGGCGATTTCGACGGTGGCGGTCGGGGCGCAGGTGTCAGGCACCGTGGAGGCGCTCTCCGCCGACTACAACTCGATCGTCCACAGGGGCGACGTGCTCGCGCGCATCGACCCGGCGCTGCTGCAGGCGGCGCTCGGCGAAGCGCAGGCGGCGCTCGCGCAGGCGGAGGCAGGGCTCGGCCAGGCGCGCGCCAACCGCGCGGCGCTCGACACGGCCGTCGTCGACGCGCAGACGAAGCTGACGCGCGCGCAGCAGCTCGCCGCGCGGCAACTGATTCCGGCGTCGGATCTCGACGCGGCGCAGATTGCGATGGACGGGGCGATTGCCGCCGAGCGCAGCGGCGACGCGCAGGTCTCGCTGGCGACGGCCGCCGTCGACGAGGCGCGCGCGCAGGTCGGGCAGGCGGCCGTGAACCTGGACCGCACGGTGATCACGTCGCCGATCGACGGCATCGTCGTGTCGCGCGAGGTGAGCGTCGGGCAAACGGTGGCGGCGGCGGTGCAGGCGCCGGTGCTCTTCGACATCGCCGCCGACTTCTCGCGCATGCAGGTCGAGGTCGACGTGGACGAAGCGGACGTCGCCGGCCTGCAGCCCGGCGAGCCGGCCGCGTTCGAAGTCGAGTCCTACCTGAACGAGACGTTCCACGGCGTCGTGACGCAGGTGCGCCTGCAGCCGGTCGCCGACCAGACGACGACGGCGACGACGGTCGGTGCGCCGATGTCGACCACGACGACCGTCCTTGCGGTCGTCAGCTACGCGACGATGATCGTCGTCGAGAACCCGATGGAGAAGCTGCGGCCCGGCATGACGGCAACCGTCGCGCTCGACGGATCGCGGGTCGATCGCGCGGTGAGGATTCCGAATGCCGCGCTGTCGTTCCGTCCGCCCGCGGACGTCCTGGCCGCGATCAGGCAGCCGGCCCAGCGCGAGGGCGCCGCGCCGATCGACGCGACGCATCGGCGCGTGTGGACGTTCGACGGCGCGCAGTTCACGCCGATCGACGTCACGACGGGCGTGACCGATGGGCAGTGGACGCAGCTGGCGGGCGGCGGGCTGCGCGAGGGCGAGGCGCTCGTGGCGCGCGCGTCGCTGCGCTCCCGTACGTAGGGCGGTGATGGAGGGCGACCCCCTATCCGATCCTGGATCCGATCCTGGATCCGATCCTGGATCCGATCCTGGATCTGATCCTGGATCTGATCCTGGATCGGATAAGGGTGGCCCTACACCGATTTTGCAACGCGGTCTACACTTGGCGCGGTGTCGAAGCAGGCGTTCGATAGCGATGTGCTGGTCATCGGCGGCGGTCCCGCCGGATCAGCCGCGGCGGCGTTTCTCGCGCGCGCGGGCCGCGGCGTCGTGCTCCTCGAGCGCGATCGGTTTCCGCGCTTCCACATCGGCGAATCGCTCCTTGCGTCGACCAACGACGTCCTGCGCGCGATCGGCGCGGACGAAGCGGTCCGGCGCGCCGGCTTCACGCAGAAGTGGGGCGCGACGTTCATGCCGGCCGACGGCAGCATCGAGCGCTACCTCGATTTCGGCGCCGCGCCCGGCGTCGCGGCGCCGCAGACATGGCAGGTGCCGCGCGCCGCGTTCGACGATCTGCTCCTGCGCCACGCCGCCGCGAGCGGCGCCGACCTCCGCGAGGGGCATCGCGCGATCGACGTCGCGTTCGACGCGGACGGCGTCACGGCAACGGTGCGCGCGTCCGACGATGCGCCGGCGGCGTACTCCCTTCGCGCGCGCGTGGTGATCGACGCCTCGGGCCGCGGCGCGCTGCTCGGCCGCAAGTTCGATCTGCGCGTCGAGGAGCCGCGGCTCGCCAACGTCGCGGTCTTCGCGCACTACTCGGGCGTGCCGCGTCCGGCGGGCCGCCGCGCGGGCGACATCCGGATCGTCGCGCGCGACGACCTGGGGTGGTTCTGGCTGATCCCGATCTCGCCGGCGCTCATGAGCGTCGGCGTCGTGCTGCCGCGCGCCGCGTTCCGCGCCTTCGCGGCGCTCGATCACGAGGAGGTCCTCGCGCGCGCGATCGCCGAGACACCCGTCGTCGCCGGGCTGCTCGCCGCGGCGCGCCGGGAGTGGCCCGTGCGCGTGGAGCGCGACTTCTCGTTCGGGTCGCGCGCCTACGCGGGCGATCGCTGGCTGCTCGCCGGCGACGCGGGATCGTTTCTGGACCCTGTGTTCTCGACCGGCGTCGCGATCGCGCTCGAGTCGGGCCTCGAGGCGGCGCAGGCGGTCGAGGAAGGGATCGCGCGCGGCGATCTCTCCGCGCGAAGCTTCCGCCGCTTCTCGCGCCGCCAGCGGCAGCGGTATCTCTCCTTCCGCCGCTTCGTGATCGGCTTCTACACGCCGGAGTTCCGCGATCTGTTCTTCGACGAGGATCCGCCCGAGCGGATGTACCGCGCGCTGGCGACCGTGTTCGCCGGCTACTGGCGTCCGTCGATCGTCACGCGCGTGTGGGTCGCGCTGTTTCTCGCGCTCGCGCGGCTGCAGAAGCGGATCGGCTTCGTGCCGCGGCGCGAGGCCGCTCAGCGCGAGCCCGGGAGCGTGTACTCGAAAACCTAGGAGTGCGCGCCGCCGGAGAGTTCGTGATCGTCATGCGTCCGGCGATCCCCGTAAGTTGATCGGTGCCAGAATCGGGGACGATGGTAACCGTCAGCTGCTCCGCGCCGCGCGTGAACGTATCCCTCTGTGCAGCACGAAAGTCCCGCGGTGTCCGTTGTTTGCGTTTTCCGTCGCCGTGACGATTCCCGCGAACATCAGCGCCGCGGCGATGCGGACGATCGTGCTCATGTCACTACCTACGTTTTTCGAACGCGTAGGCGACCCTGAAACGGTCGCCCTACGTGTGATTCTGCATCGTCCGAGCTGCCCGATTCACCTGACCTACCTGCCTGCCTGACCTGCCCGACCTGCCTGGCCCGCCCGACCCGCCTGACCCATTCAGCAGCGATTCGATCCGCACGGCGGCCCCAAGCAGGCGCGCCTCGTCGCCGTGGGCGGCCGTCAACTGCAGGCCGAGCGGCAGACCGCCGGCCGTCATCGGGATCGTGATCGCCGGCACGCCGAGCGTCGTCCACGGCGCGTTCATGCTGGAGTCGCCGGTGGAGTCGAGACCGAGCGGCGCCGGCCCGGTCGCCGCCGGCACGAGAACGATCGGCGTCGCTTTGTAGACGTCGGCGATCCGCGAGCGCCAACGGTCCACGCGCCGCCGCGTCTCGTCGTAGGTCTGCACGGGAATCTGGAGGCCGTCGCGCACGAGCGCGGCCATGTGCTGGAGGCGCTCGCCGTATTCCTTGTAGCGCTGCTCGTGAACACGCGCGCCCTCGTAGAACATGATCGTGCGGTTCGCCGCGGTGAGGTCCTCGAGCATGTTCGCGATGTCGATCCCGGCGATGGCCAGGCCCGCTCCGCGCAGGCGCGCGAGAGTTCGAGCGAACGCGGCGGACATCGGCGCTTCGACCTTCGGCAGCGGATCGGGCACCGCCATCGGCGGCACGTCGGCGCCGCCGCTCGTCGCGTGGCCGATCGCGTCCCACAACGCGATCATGTCCGTGGCGGTGTGGGTGAAGAAGCCGAGCGTATCGAGGCTCTTCGCGAACGGCAGCACGCCGTCGAGCGGCACGACGCCGTAGGTCGGTTTGAAGCCGGTGACGCCGCAGTACGACGCCGGCCGCAGCACGGAGCCGCCGGTCTGCGTGCCGAGCGCGAACGGAATCATCCCGGCGGCGACCGCTGCGGCCGATCCGCTCGAGCTGCCGCCGGGTGTGTGCGCGAGATCGCGCGGGTTGCGCGTCGGCGGCGGCGTTCGGAACGCGAACGCCGCCGTGTGCGTCTTCCCCATGACCACGCCGCCGCGGCCGCGCAGATCGCGGACGATCGCGGCGTCGTCGGCGCCGATGCGGCCCTTGTAGATCGGCGATCCGTATTCGGTCGCAAGGCCCTTCGTCTCGATGATGTCCTTGACGCCGAACGGAATCGACTCGAGCGCGCCGCGGCCCGTCGGCTGTTCCGGCGAAATCTGGACCCAGGCGTGGATCGGCGCATCGTGCTCGCGAATCCACCCGGCGAGCGTCTGCAGCGCACGCTCGCGTTCGTTCCGCGCCGCGCGCACCCAGTCGGTGAATGTCTCGAGCCGCCGCGTCTCGCCGCGCGGCGCCGCGTGCGACGCGATCGCGGCCGCGGCGCCGAACAGCCACGACCTGCGCGTGATCATCACCGCCCCGGATGATACTGGCGCTCGGCGTGCTTCTCGACGTCCTGCCGGTAGAAGTAGACGTCGCGCAGATCGCCGGTGCTGTAGCGCTGCGCCTGATCGCCGAAGTGCGGCGACGCCGGATCGCCGCTCTCGCCGCCGGCGGTGACCGCCTTCGCGCGCACGCGATCGCCGAACTCGACCGCCGCGACGAAGCTGTTGCCGGTGGTGCCGTACATCTTCTTCGTGCCGTTGTAGGTCCGCGCCCCGAACGAGGCGAGCGAACCCCACCGCGCCGAGGTGAAGCCCACCGGGATGCTCGGCTTGCCGTCGTCGAACGGCTGCACGAGGGCGCCGTTGATCCGCTGGTAGCGGTTGATCTCGCCCCACGGCGTCTTCCAGCTGCCGAAGTCCGATTCGAGCCGGTCGACGGCGGCGGCGAGCGCCTGCACGAGCTGCTCGGGCGCGCCCTTGGCCGCCGCGTAGTCGTCGGCCGACATGCCCGCTTTCCGCGCATCGTCGGCGACGCGGCGTCCGATGTCCTCGCCCCAGTAGACGGCCACCGACGTCGGCACGGAGGACACGCTCCACCGGCGATCCCAGCTCTTGAGCATCGCGATCGGCTCCGCCACTTTGCGCTTGAGCGGATTTGCCGCCGGCAGCGCGTCGTACGCCTTGAAGAGCGGCGGCAGCATGACGTCGAACTCCGTCAGGTAGCTGTCGAACGCCGCGGTCGAGATCAAGGACTCGAGCGTGAAGTCGTTCCGGTTCTCGAGCACCTTGACCGCGTGCACGCCGCGCGGATTCTCGCCGTTGCGCTCGACGTAGACGGGGAAGTCCGCCTTCTTCGGGCTGTTCGGGCCCGCGGCGGTCCACGGCCAGTTGTTCGTGTTGTAGAGCCATCCGTTCGGCGGGTTCCTCAGGCCCGGCGTCTCGTCGATCGAGAGGACGCCGCGCCATTCCGTCGCCGGATCGCTGCCGTCCACCGGCTTGGTCCAGTCGAACTTCGGATCGCGCCGCGGGATGAAGTTCGAGTGGAAGTACGCGATCGTGCCGTCGGCGTCCGCGAAGATGGTGTTGTTCGATGAGTCGGTGTGGAGCTCCATCGTGTCGCGGAACGCCTTGTAGCTCCTCGCCTTGGTCCGCGAGTACGACTGCGTCAGCGCCTTGAGCGGCTCCTGCATCAGCCTGACGCTCACCCATTTGCCGTCGGCCTCGCGGACGATCGGCCCATGGTGCGTGCGGTAGACCGTGAACGTCTTCGACGCCGTGGCGCCGCCGCTCTTGTAGGGTACGACGATCGTGCTCGACGCCACCGGACGCTCTTCGCTGCCGTACTTGTAGAAATACCTGTCGCCCTTCCTGACGATCGTCTCGAGGTACTCGTCGATGTTGTCGACGCCGCTCGAGGTGTGCATCCAGCCGGCGCGATCGTTGAAGCCCTGGTAAATGAAGAACTGCCCCCACGTCAGCGCGCCGTACGCGTTCAGCCCCTCGTCGCTCACCATCTGCGCCTCGGAGCGGAAGAAGAACGACGTGTGCGGGTTGATCATGAGCAGCGCGTGCTTGCCGGTGGTGTTCGACGGCGCGACGGCGATGCCGTTCGATCCGGTCGGCTCGACGTACGCGGGCACCCCCTCGTCACGCCGAAGCGCCGTAGGCGCGGAGGCGGAGCCGTAGAATTTCTCGAGCTGCGTCAGGTTCACGCGCTCGATGTCGCCGCCGATGCTTCCCTCGCTGAACGTGATCGCCATCCACGGCTCGAACCGCTTGATGACGCGCGGCGCGACCTCCGGGTGCGTGCGCAGGTAGTAGTTCAAGCCGTCGGCCCACCCGTTCATCAGCGCCTTCAGCCACGCCGGCGCACCAACGTACTGTGCCTTCATGTCCGCCGGATCGATGAAGAGTTTCATCCGCAGATCGCGGTAGATCTCCTTCTCGCCTTCGGCCTCGGCGAGCCGCCCCATCGAGTTCAGGAAGTTCGTCTCGACGCGGTTGAAGTCGTCTTCGGCCTGCGCGTAGATGACGCCGAACACCGCGTCGGCGTCGGTCTTGCCGTAGACGTGCGCGATGCCCCACGTGTCGCGGATGATCGTGACGTTCTGCGCCTGCTTCTCCCACGCGGCGGCGTCTCTGTCGGCCGCGGCGGTGCCCGTCGAGCACGCCGGGAGCGCGGCGCACACCAATAACAGGATGGCTCGTTTCATGACCGCGGATTGTGCCATAGAGCGTCAGAATTCCTAATTCTTGAGCTGCGCGAGGAACCGCCTTGTGCGCTGTGTCACCGCGTCGAGCCATTGGAGCTGGATCTGGGCGCCGTTGCGCATGTATTCGACGAGCCACGCCGGAAGCCTCGAGAAGTCGATAACCAGCGCGCCCCAGTCGGGGCGGCGGCCGTCGGCGTCCGTGAACCCGTAATGGCGCGCCAGTTCCCAGGAGCTGAACAGCTGCCCGGTGCGCTCGAGCACGCGCTCGTCGGCCGCAAGCGCGGCGACGGCCCGGCCGACGTAGAGCGGCGACTCCGACTCGAGAAAGTTCACGTCCGTCTTCCCCGCGTCGCGCCAGTTCGCTTCGGTGACGCCGAAGCGCTCGAGCATCGTTTCCGATCGCAGAAATCCCGGCGTCACGGCGACGGCGGCGACGCCGTGCGGCTTCAGTTCGGCGGCCATGTTGAGCGCCAGCCCCTTCAGCGCCAGCTTCACGGCCTGCGAGAGCGGGTTGCCGCCGGCCATCATGATGTCGTTCTCGGTCACCTCGACGATCAGCCCGCGCCGCGCGCGGATCATCAGCGGCGCCGCGTGCTTGGACGTGATGATGTGCGAGACGAGCGATTGCCGCAGGATCGCGTCCGCGTTGGCAAGATCGGTCTGCCAGAACGATCCGTACATCCGCATCATCGGCTCTTCGCCGGCGATGCTGTTGACGAGGACGTCGAGGCGGCCGTGATCGCGATCGATGCGCGCGACGAGCGCCTGCACCTCCGGTTCGCTCGCATGATCGACGCGGACGGCGACGGCCTTCCCGCCGCCCGCCGCGATCATCTCGGCGGTCTCGTCGATCGTCTCGGGCCGGCCGTACGGCGACGGCGCGCCGCGGACGCTCCGGCCCGTGCAGTACACGAGCGCCCCTGCCTCGCCGAGCGCGCGCGCGATGCCGCGGCCGGCGCCGCGCGTCGCGCCGGCGACGACGGCGATTTGCCCTGCGAGCGGACCGCTGCCGGCCGCCGCCATTACTGTCCGGCGCCCTTGGCTTCGCCGTACACGCCGATCGTGTTGCCTTCGGGATCGGCGAACCAGCCGAACGTCGTGTTGTTCGGCAGCGGCACGGGACCAACGATCCGCCGGCCGCCCAGGCTGACCGCTTTCTCCAGCGCCGCCGCGACGTCGTCCACCATCACGTAGAAGATCGTGTAGGTGTGCGGCTCGTGGCCGAGCGCGTTGATGTGGCCGCCGACGTCGCCGCCGGTGCGAATCGCGGTCCCCGCCGGATCCGGCTTGATCGTCCAGGCGAACATCTTCGCGTAGAAGTCGGCCGTCTTCTCGCGATCGCGGCAGCCGATCTCGAAATGGCAGATCTGATTGGTCATCGTGATGCGCTCGCCTCCGAGAGCCGCGTTTCCTACAGGATCGACGGCTCGCGCGGAGCGCTGCGCCGGAGGAAGTCGACGATCAGGGCGCTGACGCGCTCGGGCTGCTCCTGCTGCACCCAATGGCCGGCGCCGTCCACGAAATGGACGCCGGCCATGCGCGTGCACGCGGTGCGCTGCATCCGCTCGAGCGCGCCGGGCGTCTGATACGCGCCCCAATCGCTCCTGCCTGCGATGAACATCGACGGCTGATCGATCGTGCGCCCGGAAAACAGCTGCAGCTCGCTGTTGAAGCGGCCGCTCGAGCCGACGCGGTACGACTGCAGCCCGCCCTGGAACCCGTTGCGGCCGTACTCGGTCGTGTACACGCGCAACTCCGCGTCGGGCAGCCACGCGCAGGCGGCGATCTGCGCGGCCGACGGCATCTCCGGCGCCACCGTCTCCGGCATCGTCTTGTTCAGGTCCATCACGTAGTAGCGCGGCAGCGTCGCCCACGCCGCCGCCGTGCGCGCCTCGAGCGCGTGCGGCTGGTTCTGTTTCCAGTCGGCGCTCTTCATGTGGTAGTAGGCGCGCAGGAACGCCTGCAGCCCCTGCGGCGCGTTGCGCATGTCGCCGTTCGCCGCGCGCGTCGAGTAGTACCGCTGGTAATGCTTGCGCGGCGGCGTGAGCTTCGCGAGATCGTCGTAGATCGTGTCGGAAGGCGGCGCCGGCTTCTGCGGCGCGTCGGCCGTGTCGAACGGCAGCGCGGGCGGGCCGCCGAAGGGCGCGCTCATCATCACGACCGAGCGAAACACGTCGGGGCGCACGACGGCGCACCACGCGGCCACCGGCGACCCGAAGTCGTGCCCGACGACGGCGGCCTGCCGGTAGCCGAGCGCGGACATGAGCCCGACCATGTCGGTCACCTCGTTCAGCGTCCGCCACGGGCTGAGGTCGTCGTCGAAGGTCACGTCCGTGCCGCCCGTCCGCCCGTAGCCGCGCAGATCGGGCGCGACGACGTGATAGCCGGCGGCGGCGAGCGGCGGCATCACCTTCCGCCAGCTGTACGCGAGCTCCGGAAAACCGTGAACGAGGAGCACGGCCGGCCGGCGCGCGCCTTCGAAGCCCGCCTCCAGCACGTGCATGCGGATGCCGTTGACGTTGTCGACGAACCGCGCGCGCACGCCGCGCGGCAGGAGCGCGGCGTCGAGTGGTTGAAGCGGCGATGCGGCCGCCTGCGCGCGCAGGATCCGCGGCGCGGCCAACGCCGGCGCGCACGCGGCGAGCGTCCGAAGAACCTGTCGGCGAGTGAGTGCGTGCGGCATGGCGGTCACCGAACCGTTTCGTCGAACGACACGATCGGATCGACGTCGATCGGCACGTCGCGCGCGGCGTCGAGCGCCTGCTTGAGCGGCGGCGGCACGACATCGTACTTCGAGAACCACGCGGCCGCGCGCGCGCGATCGCCGGTCGCCTCCTGCTCGAGCAGTTCCTTCGCGAGTCGCGCGATCGCGTCCGGCATCTTCGCGTAGTCGATGCGGTAGCGGCCGCCGGCCGAGGCGATCGCGCCCTGCGACGCGAGATAGTTGAACTCCATCATCTCGGCGCGGCCGTGCGCTTCGCCCGTGCCGAACCGCACGGTGCGGAAGATGCCGGCGACGTAGGACGCGTAGTATTCCTCGAGCCGCTCCTTTTTCAGCGCGCCCTTGTCGACGAGCCACTTCAGCGCGAACATCCCGACGACGTCGGCCTTCGCTTCCTCGAGGCCGGAGAAGCTCCCGGCCATCGCCTCCCGGATGTCCACCTGCCGGCCGCTCTGCCGCGCGAACGTCGGGCCGAGGCCGTGGCAGATCTCGTGCATCACGGTCGACGCGAGATAGCCTTCGGCCGACGCCTGCTTCGCCTGCGCCGGATCCATCACCTTCGCGGCAAGCGGCAGGATCACCTCCCGCACGCGCGCGTCCATGAAGTTCTTGAAGAAGATCTTCTTCGTCCCCTTCTCCTTGTGGATGCGCGGATCGTTCGGCAGGTTGTCGGCGACCGCCTGATAGCCGTGGCGCAGATCGCCGGCGCGGAACGGCGTGTCCATCACCTCCATCGGCGTCGCGTGGCCGCGCACCGACGGCCGATCCGCGGCGGCGAGCGGCAGCGCATCCTGAATCTCGGGCACCCACCGCTCGTAGAGATCGAGATTGCGGCTCTCGGCGTCGTTGCGGATCATCACCGCCGCGCCGTACGACGTCTTCACGCCGAGCAGATCGTCGAGGTAGGTCTCGTACGGCGCGAAGATGACGTCGATCTTCGGGCTCTTCAGATCGACCCAGGCGACGTCGCTCGCGTAGTAGTCGTCGGACACGAGCGCGTCGGCGCGCAGCCGCAGGAAGCGCGCGAACGCCTGATCGGGCGACAGGTCGGCCGCGCGGCGCAGCGCGTCCGCCGCCTCTTTCGCGAACGGCGCGTACGCGTCATGGTATTTGCGGCCGGCGAGCGCGGCGCCGTCGCGCCGGACCGCCGTGTACGGATCGAACAGCGCGCTCTTCGCGTCAGGATGCGTGGCCACGTACTGGTCGACTGCTGCGCGCGTGAGGTCGCTCGGATACAGCGCCCGGCCGGGCGGCATCTTCTCGCTGCCGACGAACGGCTCGTTCTCGCGTACGAGATCCCACCGGCTGCCGTTGATGAAGAGATAATGGCGCACGCTGCGCGCGGCCGGCGTGTCGGCCGCCGCGAGCGCCTTGTAGAGCGCGAGGCCGGTCGGATCGCTCTGCCGCCAGTACATGCTCTCGAGCGCGCGCGACGCGGCGACGAGCTGATCGATCTCCTGACGCTCGCGATCGGTGAGGCTCGACGCATCGAACGCCATCTTCACCGGCTTGAACTGCGCGATGCGCCGATCGAGATCGGGCACGGCAGCCTTCAGCATGGCCGCCGCGTCGACGTGAGGGAGATCGCTCGCCGGCGCCGCGCCGCGCTGCGCGCCGGCGCCGATTGCCGCCATCGCCGCGCACACGAGTGCCGCCTTCAGGGTCGTCATGCGGATCATTCTGGATCACGCAGAGACCGCAGAGGAGGCAAAGGATCAGGACCGCGACGGCGCGGCGATCTCGGGGACCTCGACGATGCGGACGCCGGCCGGCGGGTTCGCGACCGCGTGCGCGAGCGCGTCGACCATCTGCGCACGCGTCACCAGCCCCAGGCGGCGCGCGGTGTCGCGCGTCCGCGGAAGGACGCGTAGGAGCGCGTAGATCGGCACGAGCACGTACGGCCAGGTGTGCCCCGGCCCCAGGACGTACCACGGCCGCAGGATCGTTGACGGAATCCCCGTGGCGCGCACGAGCGCCTCGCCGGCCGATCGCGCGGCGATGTACGCGCGCATCATCGGCGCCGGGTGCGCGACGCTGACCTACACGATGTGCGCGGCGCCGGCATCGCGCGCCGCCGTCGTCGTCGCGCGAATGGACTGCAGGTCGACGCGCTCGAACTCAGCCGCTTTCGAGGGATTGGGATGCGGCGTGCCGACGAGGTGCACCACCGTCGCGCCGCGCGGGATCGCGGCGGCGAAGGTGGCTGCGTCGAGCGCGTCGCCGGCATGCGGCGTCGCGCCCGCAGGCAGCCTGTGTTCGGAGCCGGGCCGCACGAGCGCGTGAACCGCGTCGCCGCGATCGAGCAGCGCTCCGATGAGAGGACGGCCGATGTATCCCGTGCTGCCGGTGACGAAGACAGACCGCATGCGAAGGACTACGCTGGCGGTGCGAGGACGGATGGCAGACGTCTAACGAAGACGATCGACCTTGACTGCCAGATTGGCGACGCCTTCGGCAATGATTCGAATATCGTGACCGAGACTTTCGAACTGCATCGTCGCGTGCCTTCTATTATCGGCGAGGTGTTCCCGGACATCGGCAAGCTGTTGCCGGACATCGGCGAACTGTTCCCGGACGCCAGAGAACTGTTCCCGGACGTCCTCGCGCAGCGCCGCAATCTCGCCGCGGAGCGACATCTCGAGCGTGTCGACGCGTTGCCCGACCCGGTCGATGGCCTCTGCAGTCTCGGTATCCATCACGCCGCCGCGATCCTAGCATCGTCGGACCGCGGCTTTGATCGGTGACAGGCCGTTTGCGCGCAAACGCGGCGGCGCGCCGCGATCCTCAGGCGGTTCCCGCGGCCGCGAGCGCGCGCTTCACGCGCTCGGGCGTGAACGGCACCTCGCGCAGCCGCACGCCGGTCGCATCGAACACCGCGTTGCCCACCGCCGCCGCGACGACGGTGATGGCCGTTTCGCCGGCGCCCATCGCCTCGACGCCGTGCGTGTCGATCAGCACGCATTCGATCGCCGGAACGGCGATGCCGAGCGGCAGGCTGTGGTACGTCCGCCAGTCGATCGACGTGACCGCGCGATCGTCCCACGTGACCTCTTCGCCGAGCGCGCGGCTCAGCCCCTGCAGCGCGCCGCCCTCGATCTGGTTGCGCATGCCCTCGGGGTTCGAGATCGGCCCGCAGTCCTGCGCGACGACGAAACGTTTCGGCACGATGCGGCCGGTCGATCGATCGACGTCCACTTCGGCGACCATCGCGACGTAGCCATTGTCGCCCTCGTACGCGACGCACGCGATGCCGCGTCCGCTCGCGATCCCGCCGCGCGCCGCGGCGCTCGGCGGCGACGGCCGCGCGGCCCACGCGGCCGCCTTCGCCGCCGCCGACACGACGGCCTTCAGCCGTGCATCGCCCAGGTGGCGCAGCCGGTACGCGACCGGATCGGCCTTCACGTGCGCGGCGATTTCGTCGAGGAAGCACTCGTGCGCGAACGTGTTCTGCAGGCGCGACGGCGATCGCAGCGGGCCGGTGAAGAACGGCGACGCAATCGTGTGCGTGAGAACGCGCTCGCTCGCGATCGTGCCGGCGCCGCCGGCCTTGCGCGCGACGCGCCCGGCGACGTACGACGGCGCGGCGTTGCTGCCGTTGCGGAATTCACCGGTCGGCTCCGCCGCCTGCGCCGGCCGGAACGGCTGCGGCTCGAACCCCGCGAGCGTGCCGGTGACGACGTTGCCGGGGCGGTCGTAGCCGGGACGGCCGCCGCGCGAGGCGAACCACGCCTCGTAATCCCACGCGACGATCGTGCCGTTCGCGTCGAGGCCGGCGCGCTGATCGATTGCGTACGCGAAGCCGTAGTTCTCCCACGCCATCTCGTCGCGCCGCGAGAGCTGCACCCGCACCGGCTTGCCAACCGCGTGCGACAGCAGCGCCGCGTCGAACGACACCGTGTCGGCGCCGTTCAACCCGTAGCAGCCCGCCCCGCGCGTGAACACCACGCGCACGTCGTCGGGCTGCAGGCCGAGGAGCGCGGCCACACCGGCGCGCGTCGGGTAGGCCGACTGCGTCGGCGACCAGACCGTGGCCTTGCCGCCCTTGACGTCGGCGACGGCGCACGACGTGCCCATCGACCCGTGCATCTGATACGGGTGGAGATAGGTCGCCTTGACGACCGCCGCCGCCTTCGCAAGCGCGCCATCGACGTCGCCGGAGTTGACGACGAACGCGTCGCGCGACGGCTGTTTGCGCAGGTATTCGTAGAAGTCCTGCTGCGGCGGGAGCGCCGCTGCCGGCGTCCACACCGCCTTCAGCTTCGCCGCCGCCTGCATCGCCTGCCACGGCTTCTCGGCGACGACGCCGACGAAGTTTTTCCGCACGACGACCTTGACGACGCCGGGCATGCCGCGCACCGAGTCCTCGTCGGCGCTCGCGAGCGTCGCGCCAGCCGACGGCGGGCGCACGACGGCGCCGTGGAGCATGCCCGGCACGCGCACGTTGTGGACGAACTCGAAGACGCCGGTGGCCATCGCCGCCATGTCGATCCGCTTCGCGGGCTTGCCGAGAATCGTCCATTCGCTCTGCGGCTTGCGCGTCGCGCCGCGATCGAGCTGGACGTTCAGCTTTCGGCCGGCGACGAGCTCGCCGTAGGGGATGCGCTTCGATCGATCGCTTCGGACGAGGACGGCGCCGTCGGCGGCGGTGAGCTGGCCGACCGGGACGCCGAGCCGCGCCGATCCGAGCTTCAGCAGCGTCTCGCGCGCAGTCGCCGCGGCCAGCGCCAGACCGCGCTCGTTGAAGTTGGTCGGCGTCGACTGGCTGCCCGACGTCGTGCCTTGATCGGGACACACGTCGGTGTCGCACATCACGAGGCGCACGCGATCGAGCGGCACGCAGAGCTCCTCGGCGACCAGCTGCGTCTGCGCGGTGAAGATGCCCTGGCCGATCTCGCACTTGCCTGTGTACGCGGTGACGCGGCCGTCGGCCGCCACGGCGATCCACGAGTCGAGCTGGGCCGGATCGATGTGCGACGCGCGCGTGCCGAACGGGCCCTGCGCGCGGACGGCGCGATCGAGGAGCGGCGCCGACGCGAACGAGACGACGAGCGCGCCGGAGGATTTCAGGAAATCGCGTCTGGTGACCATCACGCCTTCTCCGCCGCGTAGCGCTTGATCGCTTTCCACATGCGCGCGTGCGTGAAGCAGCGGCAGAGCACCGTCGAGGTCGCCTGCTGCAGCTCCGCGTCGCTCGCCTTCGGATGCTGATCGAGGAACGCCTTCGCCGTGAGGATGACGCCGTTCAGGCAGAAGCCGCACTGCGCCGCCTCCTCGTCGATGAACGCCCGCTGGATCGGATGCGGACGCTCGGGCGTGCCGAGGCCCTCGAGCGTCGTGATATCGGCGCCGGCGACCGTTGAGACCGGCGTCACGCAGGTGCGGATCGCGCGGCCGCCGACGATCGCCGCGCACGCGCCGCACTGTCCGAGGCCGCAGCCGAACTTCGGGCCGCGCAACGCGAGATCGTCGCTGAGCACGTAGAGCAGCGGCGTGGCAGGATCGACGTCGATCGTGTGCGACCGGCCGTTGACGCGAAGCGTGATTGCGCTCATGGGAAAATTATAGGGGCTTTTTTGTTACGCTGGCTGCGTGCTCCCTGACCTGATCGTGCTGCACGAGCATCCCGAGTGGCAGAAGCCGCTCTTCGCCGCGCTCGCGCGGCGCGGTGTCGCGTTCGAGCCGTTCGACGTGACGCGCGCCGCGTTCAGCAACGACGAGCCGCCTCGGGCGCCGCTCTACTTCAACCAGGCCAGCCCGAGCGCCTACATCCGCGGCAACACACGCGCCGTGCCGCTCGCCCTGGCGTTCATGCGCGCGCTCGAGATCGGCGGCGCGCGTGTGCTCAACGGCGCCCATGTCTTCGCGCTCGAGCTGAGCAAGAGTACGCAGGCGTCGCTCCTGCGCGCGCTCCGCATCGATTGCCCGCGATCGATCACGTTCAACGACGTCTCGGCCCTGCGCGTGCGCGAGCGCGAGCTGGGCTGGCCGGCCGTGCTGAAGCCGGATCAAGGCGGCAGCGGCGCGCGCATTCAGGTCGTCGACTCGCTCGCGCAGGTCGAGGCGATCTTCGCCGGCGATCCCGGCGTCTGGCTGCCCGACAACCTGTTCCTCCTGCAGGAGTACCTCGCGCACGATCCCGATCGCGGCATCGTCCGGCTCGAGTTCGTCGGCGGCGAACTGCTCTACGCGATGCGCGTCGTGACGCATGGCCGCTTCAACCTGTGCCCGTCGCCGGTGTGCAACCCCGACGCGGGCGCCGGATCGTGCGAGGTGCCGTCGCAGCCGCCGCAGGTCGAGGCGCCGCCGGTCGAGTTCTATCCGTTCCCCGAGGCGCCGCGCGACGCGATCGATACGGCGATGCGGATCGTCCGCGCCGCGAAGCTCGACGTCGGCGGCATCGAGTATCTCGAAACAGACGACGGCCGCCGCGTGTTCTACGACATCAACGCGAACTCCAACCTGCGGCCGTCGGTCGCCGCCGCATTCGGCTTCGATCCCTTCGAGCGCGTCGTCGACTTTCTGGAGGGTCAGCTCGCGAGGCGCGGGTAGGGATTCTCGGCCACGCCGCGCCGGTAGATGCCGTAGTGCAGATGGAAGGGCGTGCCGCGCGCATTGCCGGTTCGTCCGACGTAGCCGAGGACGTCCCCGGCGTTGACGACGTCGCCGACCCGAAACGCGCCGTAGCGATCGAGATGGGCATAGTAGTGCCACTCGAGGCCTGGACCGATCACCCACACGACGAGGCCGCCGAGCGTGTTCGTGCCGACGCTCGCCACGATGCCGCGCGTCGTGCTCAGCACGGGCGTGTCTTTCGGCGCGAAGATGTCGACGCCCTGGTGGCCGCGCCCTCCGGATCGCGGCGTGCCCCACGAGTTGGCGATCGCACGCGGCGACACGCGCGCGATCGGGCTCGGCAGATGCTCTGGCGGCGGATCGGTCCACAGCGTGTAGACGAACCAGGCGCGCTCGATGGCCGGCCGCGCGTACGGCGCCGCCGCAATCGCGAGCGCCACCGCGGCGAGAGCGAGGACAATCCTGCGCGTCACGTCGACTTCTTGATCCTCCGGCGCTTCGCCGTCTTTCGCTTGCGCGCCGCGCGCTTCTTCTTTTTCGCCGCGCGCTCGGGCAGCTTTCTCGCGCCCGTCTCGCGATTCCACTCCTCAAACGTGTCCTCGGAAATCTTGCCCTGAACCAGCAGCTCGGCGAATTTTCTGCGCTGCGCCTGACTCTTGAACGGCATAACCGCCTTTGTGGCCTTGTCGCGCGCGCCGCTCGCCTAGCGCGCAACGACCCGGAAGCCGAGGACGCCGCGTTGGTACACCTCGTCCACCTCGGAGAGCGGCGAGTGATCGCGTCCGAACACGATCGCGTGATGCTCGAAGAGCGCCTCGGGCATCGCGAGCGAGGCGGCCGGCGACGTCGGCGCTTCAGCGCCCGCGCCGGTTTCCCATCCGGGCGGGAGCGGGCGCCAGAGCACTTCGGCGGCGACCGTCTGCCGATACGGCTGGAGCGGCCGAATCACGGTGCCGAACGGCGTCTCGGTGGTCTCGAGCAGCCGGTTCATCTCCGCCGTCAGGCGGCTCGGCACGTACCAGTTTCGCGCCTTCGACAGCACCACGTCGCCGCATCGTAAATCCACGCTGCGCGCGATCACGCGCTCGACATCGTCTACGCGCAGATGCCGGCGCTGTTCGGCGGTCGCCGGCGGCGCCTCGCCACGAACCAGCCGCGCGACGATGCGCGGTTCGGGCGCGAGCTTGTGATCGCGGCACCACGCCTCGAGCGTCGCCGTCGCGCTGGTGCTGGACAGAATCTCGCTGTTCAGCGTCTCGATCAGCGCGAGTGCTTCGAGCCTGGCGACGAAGGTGTCGGGCCACGCGGGCTGCTCGTCGATCGGACGCGCGCCGGCAACCGCCGACACGGCGAGCGCGACGGCGGCAGCGAGCACGCACGCCGCGAGCGACGGCGATCGGTGCGGGCCACGCGAAGAGGCTGCGGTCATGCGGCCGCTCGAGGCAGCGACAGCAGGCCCACGACGAGCGCCGCTGCGTGCGCGATCGCATTCGCGGCGAGATCGCGCCGCCACAGATACAAGAGCGTCATGAGGATGCCAAAGGGCAGATCGGCCGCCAGGGAGAAGCGTATGCCCCAATACGGAACGTGCGCGAGCCCGAACGCGATCGTCGCCAGAGCGGCGCCGAACCATCGACTGCCGCAGATCGCAGACAGCCGATCGATCGCGTACCCGCGATACAGCGTCTCCTCGACGCCGCCGCTCGTGACGCCGATGAAGACGCGAAACCACGCCGGCAGCGCCGCGAGGCCGGCCGTCCGCGCGTCGAGGTCGCCGACCTGCAGCGCAGCGGCGAGCGGGCGCGTGAGCAGCGGCAGGACGGAGAGCGCCGCCGCGGCGGCCAGCAGGCCCGACGCGATGGTGGCGGCCGTCACGCGTCGAACGCCGATGGACGAAAGCGGCAGACGTTCGCCGATCGCGACGAACGAGACGATCGCGGCGGCGAATCCGCAGAACACGATCTGCAGCACGATCTGAACGCCCAGCGGCGGCGCGTCGCCGAACAGCCGATGCGATGCGACGACGAGCGCCGGTGGACCGGCGAGCGCGAACGCCGTCGCGGCGACGGTCGGCCATTGGACGGCAGACACGTCATCGTCCCGGCGCGATGCGCTGCACCACCTTGCCGCCGGCGTCGAGGAACTCGATGCTCGCCGCGCCGTCGGCGTCCACCTTGAGCGCCAGGCGGGCGCGCCCCTGCGCGTCGGCGAGCGTCACGCTCGCGACGCGGTCGCGCGTCTTGCCGACGAAGACGCGCTGCGCCGCCTTCGGCGCGGCTGCGCGCACGCGCGCGACGGCCGCCTCGCGCTCCGCGCGATCCGATGTCGCGTTCGCGCGGTTCAGCTGCTCGACGAGATCGCTCAGCGGCGCGTCGGGCCGGTCCCACACCTTGAACGCGGCCGCGCGCTGGCCGTCCTCCTCGCCGTACTCGAAGCCGATCGTCTGATCCTGTCCGAGCTGATCGAACATCAGCCCCGCGTTCGCCGCGCGGCGGCCGTTCGCGTCGCCGCCGGTCAGCGTCAGCCCGCCCGCTTCGTCGCCCTGATCGTTGAAGAAGATGAATCCGGCGTAGGGGCGCGCGCGCTGGATCGTCTTGCCGCCGATGACGCCGGGATGCATGCGGTCCTTGTTCGAGATCACGAGGCGCAGCGTGCCATCGGCGTCGACGACGTTGATGCGCTCGACCGTGATCTCGCCGAGGTTCTGCGCGCGCGCGCTCTGCCGGAACGCGGAGAGCGCGACGAGGACGGCGAGCAGCAGGGCGGCGGCGAGCGAGGCGCGCGCGAGGCGGAGCTGGCGGCGGATTGATCGAGCCATGGACACTCCTGCGCGGCAGTCTAGCGCAGGCCGTCGCCGGCGTCAGTCGGCAGTCGGCAGACCGTGGCCCACGTTCGAATCGATCCACTCGGCGCGCCGGACCGCATAGAGAAACGACGTCCACCAGCGATCCTTCGCGTGCTTGTGCCGATCGAGCGTCGCCTCGCGCCGCAGGCCGGCCTTCTCGAGCACGCGCGCCGACGCGCGGTTGGCAACGTCGCACGTCGCGAAGATCCGGGCGACGCCGAGCTCGTCGAAGCCGGCCCGGACGAGCGCGCACGCCCCTTCGGTCGCGTACCCGAGTCCCCAGGCGTCGCGCGCGAAGATGAACCCGAGATCGGCCTCGAACGGCTGCTCGAGCGTCAGATCGCACGCCCCGACGAGTCGCGCGTCCCAAGTCCGTACGGCCGCGAGCTCCCACGTCGTCCGCGGCGTCTCGCGCTGCGTCCGCAGCATCCGGTCGAGATACGCGCGCGTCTCGGCTTCCGTGCGCGGCCCGTAGAACATGTAGCGCGTCACCTCGGGATCGGACGCATAGGCGTGCACCGCGTCGAAGTCGGACGCCACGAAATCGCGAAGCGTGAGGCGCGGGGTCCGAATGGGCAGCTCGAGGCGCATCATCTGCACGCCGGCGTTATCTGGGAAGGAACTCCAGCGTCGTGTCGCGGCGGCGTGCGCCGCGGAAGCCACGGACGAACTTCTGCGATCCACGCGTCGGGTACTTCTCCGCATACGCGCGCTCGATGGCGTCGCGGATCTTCTCCGAGCGGACAGGTCGCGCGCGCACGCGCACCTCGCGGCCGCTGATCGCGATCGCGCCGAGCGGATCGTCGAGGAACGTGCGGTACCAGCCATTCGGCTTCCGCGTCCACGATCGCGCGAACACGCGGCCGCCGACCACGACGGCCCAGATGCCGATGAACCGATGATCGGACGCACGGCCGGCGCGGACGCCGAGGATCTGGCTCGCGTCGATCGCTGCGGCGACGCGCGGCGCGAAGCGGCGCGCCCGCATGTCACCTCGAGCGGAGCGGCGCCATCAGCGGCAGCAGCCACGCGAGGAACGCGAGCGTGAGCGCGAGACAGACCCACTCCCGGTGGGTGCGCGGCGGAACGCCCAGGACGTACGGCCCGGCGACGCCGACGGCCGCGAGAATCACGAACGATGCCGCGGCGCCGTCCATGCGTCTATTGTCCTTCGACGAGCACGAACTGCGCCTCGGCCGCGCCGGCGCGCACCTTCCGCGCCGCCTGATAGTCCGGCGAGTTGTAGAACTCCTGCGCGCGCTCGAAGCTCGGGAACTCGATCACGACCACGCGGCTCTTCGCCGGCGGTCCTTCGAGCGTCGTGGTCCGCCCGCCGCGCGCGAGAAACTGGC
>Ga0209474_10000501_pt1 | contig 42985 bp, 33 predicted proteins | sample GraSoiAngelo_145_FD_185902 | JGI IMG/M metagenome (GOLD analysis project Ga0209474, IMG submission 185902) | Grasslands soil microbial communities from the Angelo Coastal Reserve, California, USA - 14_1009_05_20cm (SPAdes) (version 2) | ecosystem: Environmental > Terrestrial > Soil > Grasslands...
GAAATCATCGCTGATGCCGTCGAGGAAAAATCCAATCCGATTCTGGAAAAGTTTCGCTGGCGACCCGAAGTACGTGCGGGAAGCGGAACAGATGTCGCGCGTTTCCGCGGCGAGAATGAATCGACGAACTGGCGACTGAGCTCCGGCCAAACGTCACGTACGCCGTGACTGTCAGCAGCGGTGCGAACAACGGTGGGAGCTACTTTCTGTCACCAATTCGTGGAAACGAGGATCGTCGCGGATTGCGATAGCTGATCGCAAGAAATCGTAATCGAGCAGATTCCTTAGAATCTTTTCTTAAGCTGGACGTACCAGAACCGGCCTTTGATCGTGGCCAGCGACTCGTCGTAGCCGTTCTCGAAAGAGTCGGCCACAAACGGCGGGTCTGCGTCGAACACGTTCTGCATCCCAAGCGTAATCGTCGTGTTATTCAGCCAGGCGCGCCATCCACAGGGATTGTACTCGGCGGTGGAAACAGGCACGACGTTTTCCTCCTTGCCGTCCTTCATCTTGAAATTTTTGCCGCCATCTTTCGCGAGGCCCGGTACCTCGGCCGGAGCAGGCGGCGGCAGGTTGAACGTATAAGAGGCAATTAAATCCAGCGTAACCCACTCCCGCACTTTGCGCGCGCGCCAAGGCAAAGGCCCGCTTCTCGGCGTTTGTGGTTTGGGCAAGCCGGTCAGACTGACATTGTCATCTTCGTATTGGCCGGTGTAGTGGACTACCGCGCCAATATCCAAACCCTGCATCCACGTGTCAGCCGGCCCGTCGTAGAACAGACTGAAATTGGCCCGATTCCACGGCAGCGAGCTGGTCAGGGTGAATCCCGGCGGAATAAACTCGCCCGCGATACCGAACCGTTTTGTATTAGGCAAGATCTGAAGCTCAGCCCGGGATAGCCATGTGCCGTTGACCGTAGCGGTCAGTTTGCCAAAATCGCCGTGACCAAAAATCGAAGAATCCAGGATATAGATCGCTTCGTAGTCGAGACCTTCAAAAATCGCGCCTGTAAGGTTTTCGTTGGGATCAATGACCAAAATGATTGGGCCCGGTTTACCAGGAATCGTAGGAGGACCACGGATAACCAGATCGGGGTTATTAAGGTCAACAGTGAATTGCGTGCCGAGGAGGGACGCGATCGATCGCATATCAATATGCCACCAATCCGCGCTGAGCGTCAGGCCCTTGATCCATTTCGGGCTGTAAACGGCCCCGTAAGACCATTCATAGGCCACCTCCGGCTTTAGGTTAGGATTTCCTATCATGAAAACCCCAAACTCATAGGACTGGTTTGTTAGTGGGTCGAAAGCGGTCTCTGCGATCCCCTGCGTGGAAGCGGGTGAAATTTCCGATAGGGCCGGAGCATGAAACGCTTCGGTGTAGCTGCCACGCGGGGTAAGGGCGCCGACATATTTGGGATCAAGCGGTTGCCAGCGAACCGAGACCTTTGGCTTCTGTGCGTTATACTGGCTGTGGGCCGCCGGCTGAAAGGGGAAGGCTCCAGAAGGTAGAACTGCGGAGGTGTTCTGGCTGTACCACTCTTCCCGCTCGGCAAAGTCAACCTCCAAGCTGTAGAAGCCGGGGAAGTTCCAGGTTGGGCTGGTGAAAGGTACCCGCACTTCCTGGTAGATTGACCAAACATCCCGGTTCACTCTTGCGCTTCCCCCATCCACCGAGCCGATGGTTTGAAACGTTGTGTTAAGCGCGTCACGATCGCGCGTCCACCTCGGCGCGTCATACTCACCGCCAAGAGCAAAGGAGACTGGCCCGGCGGGAAGGCTGAACAGGTCACCGTTAATGGTGGCATAACCTATGGGCAACTCATATTCGCCTGAGTTATGCAGAGTGACATAAACTCTGCTCCTAGCCGCCTTGGTGTTGTGGGAATTGAAATTGAGGAACGGATCAAAGGCCGTAGCCGGATCCGTATCCAGCAGCGCTTCCCGCAATCCGGGCTGGCTGGCTCCGCCGACGGACAAATCCTGCCCCTCATTCCGGGAATAACGGAAATCTAACTCCCAGTTCCAAGTCTTGAAATACTCGCCAAATTCCCCCATCTCACCACGTAGCCCCACGTCGAACAGGGAATCCCAGTAGGTGAACTTTTCATGTCGTGTGGGATCGGTGTCGTTAAGGGCGCGAAACCGAACGCCTGTAGTGACCGGGAGACCAGATCCATCGGAAAAGAAATTTGGAATGGTCGCATCAGCGACAGTGAACGGATTCCATGCGTTCACGATTGGGACACTGATGCCCTGCCTGCCGCTGGGACTAAAGCCGAATGGGTCGGGCACAAACGGCACAGCTGCGAGCCCTGCATCGAAAAATGAGCGGACATACTTAAAGTCGGCAAACACCGTCAGGTATTTGTCACATAGATCGCGGGTGAAGGAACCGTAGAAGGCTTGGCGATCAGCCGTAGGAAGCGCTGGCGTGACAGCCGCGAAGTTAAAGCGGAAGTAGTCGCCACCTCCCCTATATTTGGTGCCGAACTGTGGAAAGAAAAAGGCTGCGTTCGGGCCGATGACCCCCGGGGCGCCTGGATATGCGTTGGGATTGACGACCGGTGGCCCAGCTAAAACTTGGAACGGGAAACCGGGGATCTTATAAAATGGCGAAGTTGCCGCGTTCGGAGCCGAGTGCGGAAGGGGCGTGTTCACGCCGGGTGTCGGTATACCGCCCGGGCCGAAAAACATGCGCGGTAGTAGCCTGCGCGTCCTTCCAATGCGGCCAGGTGCATCTCCGTTGCGAGCATCAAAACCCCCCCAGGGGATTTGAAACGCGTTACTGGACAGATCGCGGTCGCGGCTAAAGAGGCCGCCGGTACGCTGCCAGAAATCGGCGATGACAACGATATTGGTCTTGTCATCTCCCGTCCCGGCTTTGATCCATGCCTCCCACTCACCCATGTCGTTGGACGCTCCGAGGTTTGTATTCCCGTAACTCCCCCCGATCTCCAGCCCACGGAACTTGTGTATCAAAAAGAAGTTGACTACGCCGGCGACCGCGTCCGACCCATACACTGCCGACGCCCCATCCTTCAAGATGTCGATGTGATCAATCATCGGAAATGGAATCAGATTAATGTCCACACCTCCGCCGAACCCGACGGCGTTCAATGAACCAAAGGCGACACGTTTTCCGTCAACGAGCACGAGGGTTTCTTTGGCCAACAAGCCGCGCACGTTGAATTGGACAGTGCCGTCGCCGCCATTGGCGATGTTCAGGTTGGTGGTGCCGCCCGCCTCCTGCGGCAGGAAAGTTGTCAGGTCCGTTGCATTGCGGATGCCCAGTTTCTCAATATCTGCCGGACGATATGTATCTACCGGGTTCGGGCCGACTTCTTCCGCGGTCGGAATGTTCGAGCCGGTGACGATAACTTCCTCGATTGTAACGCCAGGCTGGCCACCAGTCCGTTGCGGGGGCGATGGATCTTCCGCAAACGTTACGAGCGTGGGACAAAAGAAGCCCGCCGTTATCGCGAGACACACATCGATGTCGCGACGCTTCTTCATTTATTGTGGGGCAATCGTGTACCTCCCACGCGAATTTCCCTCGCTAGGGGTAACAGATTTTTGCATTCTCTCACAAGCTTTGTTTTTGTGGGCTGCATTCGGCGAAGAGACAGGCTGATCCGTCGGCCACAAAGAGCGTTAGTAATTCAAGATGGAGTTCGCTCGGGCGTCAAAGGCTTTGCTTAGAAACGCTTTGTCAACGCCACATACCAGGTTCGCCCCCTGATATTGGTCGTCCACTGGTCGTAGCCGTTTTCGATGTTGACAATGGAAAACGGCGGGTCCTGGTCGAACGCGTTGTTCATGCCAAGCGTGATCGTGGTGTTATTGAGCCATGCGTGCCATCCACATGGATTGTACTCCGCGGTAGAGACCGGTATGATGTTCTTATCCTTGCCATCTTTCATATCCGCCTTCTTACCCACGTTCCTAGCATAACCTGGAACTTGCTCGGTAACCGTCTGCTGGAGATTAAACGTGTAGTTAACGATCAGATCAAGCGTCGTCCATTCACGGACTTTGCGAGGGGGGCCATTGTCCCAGTACTGCCCAATGTAGTGAACGATGAGACCAGCATCGAGTCCGCCGAGATCGTAAAACACGCTTGTATACCAGCGGTTTCTCGGGAACGAACCAAATCTCGGTCCTACGATGCGGCCGAGAAAATTAACTCTGGGGTTCACCGGGCTCGGCTGCGATACAAACCGAGCCAGGTAGTTGCCATTGAAGGTGAAGGTGAAGGTTCCGAGGTTACCGCGGCCAAAGATCGAGGTATCCAGTTGATAGGAAGCCTCGTAATCGAGGCCTTCTGTGATAAACCGGATCTGGTTCTGAGGGCGACTATTTACGTTCAGGACCGCGCCGGTAACGGCATCGCGCTGAATCAAGTCTGAAAAATGACCACCCGTTGGAGCGCCGTTAGGCAGGGTCCCCGTACGACTAAGGAAGTTGTTAATCAGAATGATGTTGGGCTCGCGACCGCTGATGACGTTGCGCAAATCGATGTGGTAGAAGTCCGCGCTTAGCGTGAGTCCCTTGATCAATTTCGCGGGCGTCCAAACAACACCGTAGGTCCATTCATACGCCACTTCCGCGTTCAAGTTCGGATTGCCGCCAACCGTTTCTTTAATCACAGTGTTCGGAGGAGTCAAGCCGGCCGGGTCATCCACGAGCACGAGGATCTGGCCTTGCGAAGTGTACAACTCGGCAAGGGCAGGAGCGTGATAAGCTTCGTTATAAGTCGCGCGCAACGTCAGCGACGAATCGATTGGCTGCCAGCGAACGAAGAACTTAGGCTTTTCCGTAGCGCCGAAATCGCTGTAGTTATCATATCTTTCCTGGTAGCCTAATTCCAGGCTGTAGAGACCAGGGCAGTTCCAGATGGGGCTCGTAACAGGAACCCGAACCTCCCAGTAGATGGACCAGACATCCCGGCTCCCTTTGGTTGGCAGGAAGTTAGGCACCGACTCCCCTGGCCCTAAAATGGAGGGAGGAGGTTTAGGCGCGCCCGTTATTTGAGCGGAAGCGGTTAGCGCGTCAGGCTGATCATTTTCGTGCTCGGTCCGGTGTTCACCGCCGATCGCAAAGGCGATGGGCCCCGCTGGAAGATTCCAGAGCTCGCCATACAACTTTAGGTCTTCGAGCATGAGCGAGGCCGTGCCGAGGCGATGGGTCGTAGCAAAAATTCTATTAATCACTGCGGGCGAGTTGTGGTTAATGCCGAACGGATTGAACGCGGTTGCCGGATCCGTGTCGAGTAAGGCCGCCCGCAGCGCATTGCTGTCCACGTTTCCGGCAAAGCGCTCGATGCGACTATCTTCGCTATAACGAAACCCAGCCTGCCAGTTCCATGTCCTGAAATAGTCCCCAAACTCACCCAAATTACCTTTGAGACCGCCGGTAAACTCGTAGTTATGGGTTGTAATCTTGTCGGTACGCAATCCTGCTTCCAAAGCAGCGTAACGGACGCCCGTGGTGAGTTGCGTTCCGGGAGGCACAGCACTTATGTGACTGCCCGGAACCTTCGGATCCGTTCCTCCCGGCGAGGTGTAATCGGCCACTGTGAATGGATTGAACGGATTCTGAATCGGCGCGCTAATGCCCGCGGGACTTATCCCAAAGGGGTGCTTTACATCCATGAATACGTCAGGCGTAAACGGAGCCGGCGCCTGTGCGCCGTCCCAGAACGTGCGCACGTACTTGAAGTCAGTAAAGAGCTCCAGATATTGGTTGCAAATTTTGTGGTCGAACGAGCCGTAGAGGTATTCACGGTCCACTGGGGCCATTGCCGGTGTGAGAGCGGCGTAGTTAAAGCGCTGTTGCGCCCGCGGAAGGCTGGAGAGCGGCACGTATTGCGGGTCGTTCGCTGCATCTGGAAATGCATGCCGCGTGGGTGACCCCGCACCGCGGTTAAGGCTCGGCTGGTAAACGAAGTCTCCGACACGCCCGGCAAAGTCGTCCGAGCGATTGTCAAGACCACCAAAGCGGGTAAAGTCAGCGTTCGAAGAAATGTCGCGGTCGCGGCTGTAGATCGCGGCGCGATTGTACACCTCAGCGTAAACAACAATGTCCGTCTTGTCGTCACCAGTGCCGGCGAGGAGGTATGCCCTCTCTTCGCCTTGATCGTTTGAGGCGCCGAGATTGGCGTTGCCATAGCTGGCGTAAATTTCGAGGCCGCGAAACTTGTGGATCAACCAGACGTTAAACACACCACCAACCGCGTCACTGCCATAAATAGCGGAAGCGCCGTCCTTCAGAATGTCGATGTGATCAATCAGCCCAAGTGGAAACAGGTTGAGGTCCACTGTAGGACTGTAAAAGAAATTGAGGCGGACTTCATAACCGGCAAAGCCGTCAGTCGCGAGACGTCGCCCGTCTTGCAACACAAGGGTTTCTTTGGAATAAAGACCGCGCAGGTCGATTTCCGTTCGGCCATCACCGATGGTGTTTAGATTTTCATTGATCGACAGTCCGCTGACCGCGGGCAACTTCTGAACAAAGTCAGTGGCACTGCGCACGCCGAGCCGTTCGATATCGACCTTGCGGTAGGTATCGACTGGTTGTGGTCCGACTTCTTCAGAGGTAGGAATGTTTGAACCCGTCACAATAACCTCTTCAATTGTTATCCCCGGCTGGCCTGTCCGCGATGGGAGCGTAGGCTCCTGTGCCTGCGTCCGAATAACAGAACAAAGAGCCATCGCGATCATCGCGAGATAGCAGCTGCTGTAGCCGCCTCGCTCTGTCGAGGCGTTCTGGCTTTGTTGGCCATGGCAGCACGGCGACACCCATCTTCGCCGCGCTTCGGCGTGGCAGGCAGCGGCGTGACTGCAACGCTCCGCATTTATGAGACGGCTTCTAACACGCTTGAAGTACTTGTAGCTGTCGTTAGACGGCGCGGGTTGCATTCGGGCCCGCCTAATTCTGGGACGAATGGATCGTCAACAGTTCCGGTGGACTCGCTCGCGAATCCTGTAACTGGCCGTCGAAATAGACGCAGACTACGAACCCACCGAATCTTCGTTTATCAGGTGGAGGTAGTTTGCTCTTGGGACGCACGTAAGTCGCTGCCAGAAACTTCGGGGTCGGGTCCGTCCAGTCACGGCCAGAGCTAAGCCAGTTATAGCTGATCTTGGCATTCGTTAGCATCAGCTTGTTATTTTTCGTTAGGTCATAGAAATCGACCTTAATCCTGACAACGTGTCCGTTTTGCGTGCCGGGTCGTGGCTTTACTCCAACTTTGAGCGTCAAGTGACTCTGCGCGTTCGGATCGATTGTCTCTGACAGAGTTGTTTCAGTGATCGCCAAAATTGTGTCCTGCGAAGCGCCGATTCGCCGTACAAGATCAGGGAAGCGAGCGTCGGAATGAAGCGCACGAAATTCGGGGAGAAACGCGATCCATTGTAAGATTCCCGAGTGCTCCGCATAGGCGCGTTCGAGTTCGCGAAAAGCTCCTTCGTTGTCGCCAAGCGCGACAGCAACCGCGGCGATCAAAGGTGCTGAGATGTACCGCTTCTCTCTTGCTTGCAAAAGCTGAGCGAGGATATTTTGCGCCTCGATCTCGCGGCCCATACGTGTGTAGGTGATGGCAAGGCCGCTACTTGGCAAATGCGTTGCCTCCTGAGCTTTGGTGTAAAGCGCGATCGCTTCGTCGAAATTGCCCTTCTCGCGATATGCGGCGGCCAAAACCGAATCCAGATAAAAGTAATTCGGATCGAGCTGGAGTGTCCGCTGGCCTTCGACAACGGCCTCATCAACGCGGTCATTAGCCAGATATGCGGCGGTGGCGACATAGCTCGCGATAGGCGACACCGGATCTAATTTCTGAGCCTCGAGAATAAGTCGAAGACCGTCTCTTAGCTCACCGCGGAAGAGCGGGTGCAGGCCCGAGAACAAGTGAGCCGGCGCAGAGTTCGGATCGAGCTGGAGAGCGCGCTTCAGTTCCGCGTCCGCGCCGGCGAGGTCCCAGTCAAGGACACGTTTCGCTTCGCTAAGATAGCAATGTGCTTCAGCATCTCTCTCGTCGAGTTCAATCGCCTTCATCGCAGCTTCCCTTGAGAGCGGATAGGCTTCGAGGGGCTTTAGATAAACATCAGCCAAAAAATACCAAACTTTTGCGATCCCGGTCCAGGCACTCGAAAAAGTAGGATCTTTCTCGACCGCGCGCTGAAAGAAACTGAGCGCCCTTCGCAAATCCTCCTCACTGCTCTTGTTAGAGAAAAAGAGGCCTTGCAGATAAAGATCGTATACCTCCGTGTTGCGTTGTTCACGAGCGGGAAGCGCAACGGCGAGCTTGATCTTTAGCGCGTCAACAATTGCACGAGTGATTTCATCCTGGAGCGCAAATACCCTCTGCAATTCGCGTTCGTAGGTGTCCGACCAAATCCGAAAGCCGCTACGTGCATTAATCAACTCTGCGGTTATTCGAACGCGGTTACCCTCGCGTCGCAAACTTCCCTCTAGCACGTCTTCGACGTTGAGCTTTTTGCCAATCTCGCTCACGGCTGCGGTTTTCCCTTTGAATGAAAACGACGAAGCGCGGGCAACGACACGTAGCCCTTCGACTTTCGCCAGGGCGTCGATGATCTCCTCGCTCATGCCGTCGCAGAAATACTCCTGGTCCTTTGTCTCGCTAAGATCGAGGAATGGCAGCACAGCGATGCTTTTCTCGGGCGGTGAACTGGTCGTCAGGTTCCGATGCCAGTAGAACGGAACCGCCACCGCCATGGCAGCCACTAACAATCCGAGCACAAGAGCGGTGGATCGTGTCCAACGCAGCCATGAAGGAGTCGCCGTGGAGGGGTATAACTCAGCCTCGACTTCCAGTTTGTGACGAAGACCTTTGAGTGCCTCCAGTAGGTCGTGCGCGCTGCGGTACCGTTCCTCGCGATCTTTGCGCAGAGTCTTGCTGACAATCTGCTGAAGCTCAGCGGGAATGTGCGCGACGTAAGTCGTGAGCTGTGGTGGCTCTTTCTCAAGAATCGAGGACATAACTTCTCTTGGTGTGTCGCCGGTGAATGGCGTATGCCCGGTTACCATTTCGTAAAGAACCACGCCGAGACTCCAAATATCGGTGCTTTTATCAACCTGCGCGCCGAAGGCCTGCTCGGGCGACATATAACGGACGGTTCCTAATACTGATCCGAGATTGGTCTCAACCAGTAATAACGCTTCGTCTCGCGGCATCGTTGTCGGCAGTTCCTGCTCTGCAAGCTTTGCAATCCCAAAGTCGAGCACTTTTACGTATCCATCCGGCCGGAGCATGATGTTCTCCGGCTTGATATCGCGATGGACAATTCCTGCGTGGTGAGCGGCGGCGAGCGCACTCGCCACCTGGATGGCGACGTCAACAGCTTCACTCAACTGCATTCGTCCGCGCGTCAGACGTTCACGCAGCGTCTCGCCTTCGATCAACTCGCTGGCGATGTAATGAATTGAGTGATCCTCGCCGATCTCGTAAACAGTCAGGATATTCGGATGATTGAGCCCGACTACCGCGTGCGCTTCTTGTTGAAACCGCTTCAGACGCTCAGTGTCGCCGGTAAAACGCAAGGGCAGGAGTTTGAGCGCAGCTTTGCGGCCCGCGACAATGTCGGTGGCCAGATAGACTTCACCCATCCCGCCGGTGCCGATCGATTCAGAAATTTTGTAGTGGCCGATCGTCTGGCCGACAAGCGAATCACCTTGCCCCTTTTGAATAATCTTGGTCGCGAGACCAACAGTTGACCTTTCTATAAACCGGCCCGCTCGTTGATCTGAAGCCAGAAGCACTTCAACTTCGCGCCGCAAAGCCTCATCGCCTTCGCAGGCCGTGTCGAGGAACGCACTAACCTGGCCCGGCTCGTGTTCCAGCGCTGCAAGGAAGATTTCCTCAATCGTTTGGAACCGCGCCGGCGTCATAGGAGAGCGCCGGGCATTGTACTCCATTCAACGAGGGCTTGCGACCTTAACATTCACTTACCACATGCTCCGCCCTTCTCCGTTTCGCGAAGCTTTGGAGTGCGCACGCGTCCTCGCGTCGCTTTCCACAGGTCTGCACAGGTTAAAGGCTTTCGCCAAGGACTGCAGTTGTGATAGAGAATTCGTATGCGCGAGAGTTGGCCACACGCGCCGCCGCATCACTTCACGCCTCGCGGCACTTATATTATTACTGCGGCTACTCTGCATCGAAAGCGGCTCTTTGATTCCGGCGCGAAACTGGATCTCTTACGCGACACGACGTTCGAGCTAGTGAAAAACTACGCGCTTATTCTGCAGGCGTGGGCGTTCTTCTGGAATCACTATCATCTGGTGATCAGCTTCGAAAACACCACAACGACGCAGCACGATTTCATTCGGCATTTGCACCGCGAACTGGCGACACGGCTTAACCGTATTGACGACACTCCAGGCCGACGAGTGATGTATGAATTCTGGGATTCTCGTTTGACCTTCGAGAAATCGTGGCTGGCACGATTGAACTACGTCCATCAGAACGCGGTGAAACACGGCTTGGTCCCGGTGGCGAGTCAGTATTCCTGGTGTTCGGCGTCCTGGTTTGAAACCAATTCGCGATCTGGGTTTGTGAAATCAGTTTATTCATTCAAGACCGATCGGGTCAACGTGCCGGACGATTTCTAAGTCGAGCAATCCAGTAGCACCAAAAGCGATGCGAAGACGCCTCGCACTCCCAAAGCACTGCGTGCGAAATCCATCGGAGAACGCTTCTTTTCCTTCGTCATTCGTCATTCGAGCTTCGTCACTTCAATCAGGTGGCGTTGTGCAATTCCGTGTACAGCCATGCCTTGGCAAATCTCCAGTCGCGCCTCACTGTCACAGGTGAAATCTTGAGCACTTCTGCCATCTCGTCGTAGTTGAGGCCGCCGAAATATTTCAGCTCGACTACTTGAGCTTTTCTTGAGTCGAGTGTGGCCAGCGTTTCCAATGCCTCGTGTAGATCGATAATTTCCTTTGATTCCTCCGGTGACACGAGCGCTGCTTCGTCCAAGTCTATCTTGAGCGCGCCGCCACCGCGTTTTTGGGCTCGCTGACTCCTCGCATAGCTAACCAGGATTCGGCGCATCGCCCGGGCAGCCACGGCGAAGAAGTGCGCTCGGTTTTGCCAGCGGGGATTGCTTTGGTCGGCCAAGCACAGATAAGCCTCGTTGACGAGCGCCGTCGTTTGCAGTGTGTGGCCGGTACGTTCTGCGCCCATCTCGCGATGGGCAAGGCGCCGAAGTTCCCCATAGACAAGCGGCGTTAATTCCGCGAGAGCGGCATCGTTCCCTTGGCTCCATTGCACCAAAAGCTCGCTTACTCTCTGCTGAGAGACCGATGGCGTATCCATAACCCGCTCTTCATACGCTACCAAGCCTAAGCAGTTTCTGCACGCCGAAAGCGTCCCCGAAAAAAGACACGAATTGCACGAATTTTCACGAATTTCGCAGGACCGGCACAACCTTGAAGCGAATCGGTGCTAATTGGTGAACCGAGCTGATGAGATCAGCGAGATAGAAGGCAAAGCCGCGAGGGTAGCGGCGAGCGAGCAGGGCAGCGAGCGAGTTTCAAATTCGTGTCTCAAAAGCGTCTCCGAAAAAAACTCAATTCAGATGATCACTTTGATCGCTGTTTCTCGCTTTATCCCAATGAAAGCCAACTACAAAACCAAAAGAAAAGGAACAACCATGAAGCCACTAACTCACTTCAGAAAAATACGAATCCTGCCACTCCTCAGTCTTGGCGCGACTTTCGCGTTAGCAATAACCGCTCACGCACAGAACCTCTACGTTTCAGCTCATACCCCCGGGAGGGGGGCATACCACCACTCGATCTTGGAGTTCACGGCACCTAACACGTACAGTGTTTACGCTTCAGGGTTGTTGTTCCCCCGAGGGTTGGCCTTTGACAGTCTCGGCAATCTTTTCGCCGCGGAAACGCTCGCTCCTGCCGACGACGTTGAGGTTGGGAAAGTGCTAAAATTCAACCTCCGTAACAAGGCCACCACCCTCGGCAGCGCCATTCAGTTTTTCTTTGAAGGCCTCGCCATAGACATCGCGGGCAATGTCTATGTCATGGGGACAGATGCCACAGGGGCTGGCACTATCTTTAAGTTCACACCGAGTGGAGATCGGACCATCTTCGGCTCTATTCCCGGTCAGGGCTGGGGCTTGGCTTTCGACAGCGCGGGCAATCTCTACGCAGCAGACGGTGGCACTCAAACGATCTATAAATTTGCTCCGAACGGGACCCGCACTGTTTTCGTCGGGCCAAGCGCGTTCGCACCCGGCGAGTCTCCCGTGGGCTTGGCCTTCGATAGCAGCGGCAATCTGTTCGTTTCCATCGAAACATTTAGCGATCCGGGAGCCGACTCGATTGTCTATTTCAGTCCAACCGGCGTAAAGAGCCCGTTCGCCACCGGCCTAACTACACCTCGGGGCCTGGCCTTTGACAGTTCGGGCAATCTCTTTGTAGCCGAGGCCGGTGTACCCGAAATTCCGGGCGGCGACATCTTAAAGTTCCCTTCAGGCGGAGGCATGCCGGAAGTTTTTGCCTCCGGCTTCGGCCGCCCGCAATTCCTCACCTTCGGGCCGCCGCGATGACAGGCCTTCCTCATGCGCCGCGCTGCGCTTTTTCGCAACGCGGCGCCAAATTTAAGTAGCCGACATCGATCCGAGGGAACCTCTTGTCTAGCCGCGACCTGATTGGCGCTGAGACGGGCGGCACTAATTCCCGCGAGCGCAGCATCGTCGCCATCACTCGCACTAGGAGATCGGTCACTCTTCCTGAGAGGCCAAAGGCGCGTCCATAACACCCTTTTGAAACCCTATCACCCGCACAGGATTTCTGCGCGCGCAAGCGTCTCCGAAAAAAATCTGAATTCAGATGATCACTTTGATCGCTCTTTCTCGCCTTATCCCAATGAAAGCCAACTACGAAACCAAAGAAAGGAAAAACAATGAATCCACTGACTCACTTCAGAAAAACACGAATTCTATCACCCCTCATTTTACTGACGCTCGTCGCGATTGCGTCGCCCACGGTCGCGCGTGCGGATGCCGTGACTGACTGGAACCTGATTGCGTCAACAGCAATCGTCACGAACGCCGGGCAGCCGCCGCATGTGTCGGTGCTGAGCTTTGCGATGGTGCAGGGCGCAGTCTATGACGCAGTCAACGCGATCGACCGTGGGCATCAGCCGTACCTTGTACAGCCTCCTTCAAATCAGACGGACTCGAAAGAAGCTGCCACTGCGGCGGCTGCGTTCCGTGTACTCGTAGGCTTTGCTGATCTTCCCGGCTTGTTCCCATCGCAGCAGCCAACGCTGCAGCCGATCTACGACGCGTACATAGCGAGCCTGCCCGACAACCCGCCCGGATCGAGGGCTGCGGGAATCGTTATCGGTGAAGCGACAGCCAGGGCAATGCTCACCGCGCGGCTGAACGACGGTCGCGGCGGGCCGGCACCGACGCTGTACCCACCAGCGCCAGGCATCTGGCGGCCGACACCGCCCAACTACGCGCACGACCCCGCGCCTTGGGTCGGGAACGTGCGGCCGTTCATTGTGCCGAGCGCAGAGATGCTCCGCACCGACGGGCCGAACGCGCTAGCCAGTGCCGAGTACGCGGAAGACTTCAACGAGATCAAGGAGATCGGCTCACTCTACAGCACGACCCGAACGATGGACCAAACCGATGCTGCGATCTTCTGGCAGGATAATAACCCACCGGCCCTTTGGAACCGGGTCTCTCGCGCGCTGGCAGCCAGCCAGAACTTGGACATCGTAGAAAATGCTCGCTTGTTCGCGATGGAGGATTTGGCTGCGGCTGATGCCTTGATTGGCTGCTGGAACGACAAGTATTACTGGCAGTTCTGGCGTCCGATTACGGCGATTCGCGAGGCCGACACCGACGGCAATCCGGATACCGAGCCGGACCCGAACTGGCTGCCGCTGTTCGACCCATCCACACCGGTCTGCAACCCGCCGCCGCTTGTCACGCCGCCCTTCCCCGACCACCCCGCGGGGCACGCCTGCGTAAGCAGTGCAATCGTTCACACGCTCCAGAACTTTTTCGGCACCGACAAGATCGGCTTCAGCGCGTTCAGCAACAAATCCTGTACCACGCGCAGCTTTGAGCGCTTGTCGGACGCACTCAAGGAGATCATCGACGCCCGAGTATGGGGCGGGATCCACTTCCGCACCGCCGACACGCAGGGAGCCGTCCTCGGCAAGAAGGTCGCTCACTACCTTGAGAAGCATTACTTCCAGCCAGTCCAACGAAGCGGGTTTATCAGCCGGACCCAGCTAATTGCAAATCGTTGAGAGACTCGAGTAGTTTCATGGCCCGCCAGCCGCAGCCGCGGCGACGGGCCACCGAGTCGGATCGCACAAAGGTCTCCGAAAAAATCTCAATTCAGATGAGCATGCTCACCGCCGGTGTCCTGTGATCCACGTTGGGTCGCGGCGGCAATCAACAATCGCGCGTACAAACGCTGTTTGCCCAGAAACGGAATAATACAATGCAAAAGGAAACCGCGTAGCCAGCGCCCGATGATAATTTTCGTAAACGATTCGATGGGCTCCTGCGATCTTCTCTAGCGCGTGAAGGTCAGTATAGATGCTGTTGCGAAAGTGCGCGCCGAGCCCGGGCTATTGCCTTTCGTAGAACCAATATCCCTCGACAAGGTCCTCTTCGGCCTTGTCGAGGATTACGACCTTCATTCAGTTTGCTTTCGGACACGCTCCTTCATTTCCTCCAAGGAAACGAAGCTCGCCTCCCCAGCGTCGATCTGCCGTTGCCGCTCGTCGAGAACCTGCTTGTGCCAATCAGGCACTGGCACTTGATCTTCGTGCTTCGAAAGCGAGCGCCAAATCGCTTCCATCGCTTTGAGCTTTTCCTCCACCGTCATCTGATCCAGCGGCAGCGCGGCATCCATAAGCGAAATCATCCGATCATGCGCTGCATCACGCAATCATTTTTATCTCCCTACCCCCCTCATCGGTCACTCCGTGCTGCGCGACCAAAAGTTTCTGCACGCACAAGCGTCTTCGAAAAAAATCTGAATTCAGATGATCACTTTGATCGCTGTTTCGCGCCTTATCGCAATGAAGAGAAACCACCAACCAAAGGAAAGGAACAACAATGAATCCACTGCCTCACTTCAAAAAAATACGAATCCCGCCACTTCTCATTGCACCAGCGCTCATCGCGCTCGCCACGTTCACAGCCGTGCCGGCTCGCGCGACGCCCTCGTGCGGGCTCACCAGCACCAACCTTTTATCCCCCGTGCCTGCGGGCTACTTCGCATCCGGATTGCTCAACTTGATGTGTAGAAGCAACCTGCCGGATTGGCTTCTCATCACGAGGGTGAGAGGCGACTCCGACCTCTACATCACCCAAAACACCTTCCAGCCCGGGGGCCAAAGTGGGTGGCACACCCATCCCGGTCCCAGTTTGATCACAGTGACAGAAGGAACGGTCACGGTTTACGAGGACGATTGCACGTCCACGACCTACAGTGTCGGCGAGAGCTTCACTGACATAGGCTGCGGAGACGTACATAACATCCGCAACGAGACGGGCGCGGAAGCGAAAACTATCGCCGTCCAAATTGTTCCGCACGGCGCGACGAGACGGATTGATGCGGCTGATCCAGGTTGCGCACAAGTGCCTCCTTGCCCTGCGTTTTGAGAATGAGAGCGAGGAAAAAGCAAAGAAAGGAAGAACCGTGAATCCGCTAACTCAGTTCAAAAAAATACCGATTTTGCAACTTCTCATCGCACTGGCGCTTGTCGCGCGGGCTGCTGGTACAGCCCGGGCTGCAATAAGTGACTTTAACGGCGACGGCCACCCGGACTATGTGCTTCAGAATGCCTGCACGCATCAAACAGCGATTTGGTATCTCAATAACAACGTTTACATAGGCTCTGCGTGGGGCCCAACTCTTGGCTGGTGGTTTTTAGTTGGTGCAGCGGATTTTAATCGCGACGGCCATCCTGATTATGTCTTGTTGAATTCCAATAATGCGCCCGACACAGCGATCTGGTATTTATCGGGGCGAACGTTTGTTGGAAGCGCTTATGGGCCGAGCGTTCCCAGTGGCTGGGGATGGGTGGCTACAGGCGACTTTAACGGCGATGGGCATCCGGATTATGTGCTTTACAATCCGGGTACGCGTCAGACAGCGATCTGGTATCTCAACAATAACGTTTACGTCAGCGGCGGCTACGGGCCAACTCTTCCGAACGGCTGGGCATTGGTCGGTGCAGCGGATTTTAATCGCGACGGCCATCCTGATTATGTGCTTGAGCACGTCACGGGCCAGACCGCAATCTGGTATTTATCGGGGCGAACGTTTGTTGGAAGCGCTTATGGGCCGACCGTTCGCAGCGGCTGGGGATGGGCAGGCACAGCCGACTTTAACGGTGACGGCAATCCGGATTATGTGCTTTACAATGCCGATACGCGTCAGACAGCAATCTGGTATCTCAATAACAATGTTTACACAGGCTCCGCGTGGGGCCCAACTCTTCCTGCTGGCTGGAGCTTAGTCGCCGCTTGGTGTGCTCCATGGGACTATGGCTATGGCTGTTGCCAGTAAACGCTGCTCATCCGTCGCGAGAAATTCAGAAGCGAAAATCCGCGTAATTTGCAGTTAAAAAGTAAGAGATTCCTCCCGACCTTCGCATAAAGCTACGGTGCGCCAGGCGACTTCGCTTGGAGTCACCATTTCTGGCTTGACCATCACGAACGGTAACGCCCGCGGGAAGTTTTTTCCGAACGTCCGCGGTGGCGGGCTCACTGACTTGAATTTCACCCGATTCATCTTAGCACCGCCGGGACACCTGCAGCCGGAACAGGCGATCCCGGGCTGCCGGAATCATCGCTGACGGTTATATTTCGCTTTACCGAATTTGAACGGCAAGCTTTTGCTTAACTCGTTCCCTGGTGTCCGGTCGAAAAATAGCGCTCGATGCTTCGTCGGCATGCTCCGGAAAGTGGCGTGCGGTCTCATGAATGTAACGAAGCTGTTCTTCGTAGCGCCGGTACCAGCAGCAGATCAAAAAGTGCAGTTGCTTCTTGAATAAAGTCGCGCCTATCGGCTGGCAACTATGCGACGATACAACGCCTCGTATCGAGGAACGACGCGATCGGCTGAGAATCTTTCGAGCACGCGAGCACGGCTCTGTTCACCCAGGCGTCGTGCCAAATTGGGAGATTCGACCAACCCGTCTAGCGCGGCCGCGGCAGCGGTTACATCTCCAAAAGGATATAAAGGAGAAGAGTCACCGATAACTTCGGGAATACCGCCGACACGAAAGGCGACGACGGGTTTGGCATAGAATGCCGTCTCGAGAATGCTCAGACCGAAGCTTTCGTATTCGGATGTGTAGAGTCCGGCATCTGCGGCCTCTAAATACTCTTCCACCGCAGCGGTGTTGTGGCGAACAATGACGCTGTCGCGGATTTCCAATTCGTCGAGCAATGGTTCGTAAGGCTCAAAAGAATCGCCTGCTAAGATAAACAATCGAATTCGCGTCCGGTTCTTCGACATGGCAATCGTGCGTAACAGTAAATCGATACGCTTGACAGGCCGCAAATTCGACATGTGTAGGACAAGAAATTTGTCGGCTAGGCCGAGATCGCGCCGAACTTCCTCGCGCCCTCTCTTTGATTTATTCGGAGTGAAGAAATTCGGAATCACTTCAATCGGTCGTTTCAAACGAAAGGTTTCCAGGGTTTGGTCCCGAAGGTTTTCTGAAACCGCCGTTACCGCATCGGAATGCACCAAGGCATGCTCGATGGCGGTGCGATAATCGGGATCCTGCCCCAGCAGAGTGGTATCGCTTCCATGCAAAGTTGTGATGATGCGCGGAGCAGACGGTCCTACGATCTGCGAGGCTAAACACGCAGCCAGGGCGTGTGGCACCGCGTAATGAACATGAAAAAGATCGAGCTGCTGGGAACGAGCCACTTCCGCCATTTTCACTGCGAGCGGCAGAGTATAGTCGGGACACGGGAACAAAGTGTTGTTCGCAAAATCAACCAGATGGAAATGAAGGCCTTCCTGCGGCAGATCTAGCCGAACAGGTTGAGCATAACTGAAGAAGTAAACTTCATGACCGCGCCGCGCCAACTCTGACCCGAGGGCCGTCGCCAGAATTCCACTCCCGCCAATCAACGGAAAACATGCAATCCCAATTTTGAGCGGCCCCGATTCCATTACAGTTCGGTATAGGCTCTATCGAAATCAGAAATTTCGTCGCGCTTGATGAATTTCACGTTGGGAGCGTCCGCCTTATTAATATAATGCTGCTCGCTCGCACCGGCTACGTAATGAGTGCATCGAATCACTGATTGCATCCAACGAAAACGCGTATCGCGAGTCGGGCTGATTTGCTTCGGACCGAATTCTCCTCCCGGAATCTCTAAGAACCGAGTGCCGCCTTTGTGGAGCAACAATTTACCATCGCGGTAACGTGCGCGAACGATCTCTCCTTCATAAGGTTGATCGACAAAATAGTCTGATACCGCAACAGCACGGGCTCGGAACTCGGGCATGCTGGATCGCTCCACCCTTAAACCTTCGAGCAATCCCATGCGCCTGTACATCTCGAGACAAAAGTCGGCGACATTTGAACATTTTGTCTCCTTGAAGTGTGCAACCAAAGGCGGCGGAACATAATTTGGAAGTTGGCGCGCAGTTTTTTCCTGCCATTCCGGAAGGACGCGCTTGGCGTACTGGGGTGAAAACTGTTTTTGGATCCTGTTCTCGAATTGGAAGTTTAGGGCTACTTCCTGCTTGCTGGTTCGATCTCGCAAAATGGTAATCGTCTCGCGCGGGTCATGATCACTGTCATGAAAGAAAAAGACGATTTCACCGCCAATCTCTTTTTGGAGACGTCTGGCCGCCGAAATCTTAGCGAACAAAAATCGCTTGGGAAAAAATCCGCACGGCTGCTGGCCGAAACAAATAATCGGATGGCCCATCGCTCAGAACGACCTTCATCCTGCAGCGTGAGCTTCCGTGCCGCGAAAGATAGTTTGCTGCAAGACCGGCGCCACGATCAGCACAGCCGCGCATCCAATAAAATTGTACCAGAGATAACCGATATTCGTCGTAGCGAACAGGACGAAGACGAGCGTTTGGGCAAGGAGCGCCGCGAAAAACGCGGCCGATCCGGTAACTCGACGAATAAAGAAAGCTGCCAGAAAGAGACCGAGGATGCTGCCATAGAATACCGAGCCCAGAATGTTGCCCGCTTCGATCAGATTTTCGACCAAACTGGCAAACGAAGCGACTCCGATGGCAATTAAACCCCAGGCCGCTGTCAGCGCTTTCGCCGCGACGACATAATGATGGTCGCTCGCGTTCGGGCGAATCAACGGGCGATAAAAGTCGATCGCCGTTGTGGAACCGAGAGCATTCAGAGTTGCTGCCATCGCCGACATGGTCGCGCACAAGATCACCGCGATCAGCAATCCGACAAGCCCGTGCGGCATCTGCTGGAGAATAAAAGTAATGAATACGTAGTCCGATTCCTTGCTTTTTGGATCCGCGCCCGCTTGCTGGAGAATTGCCTTCGTTTGGTTGCGCAACTCGCGCGCCTGCCCGTCAAGTTCCCGCAACTTAGTCATGGCGACATCACGTTCGTTTGAGGAACCGTTCGGCGATGCGCTGGAGACAGCTCGAATAGCAGCGCGTTTCTGGGTGAAGACGTCATCGAATTGCGTTTTCAACGCCGCTAGCTGTGGCGCATAGCCGTTCTCCATCGCACGTTGGTACGCCGGCTGATTGAAATAAACAGGCGGTTTTTCGAATTGATAAAACATGAAGACGATCGCACCGAGCAGCAGAATGAAAAATTGCATTGGCACTTTCACGGCGGCATTGAAAAGCAATCCGAGACGACTCTCTTTGAGCGAGCCTCCCGCGAGATATCGTTGCACCTGCGATTGATCCGCCCCGAAATAGGAAAGCGCGAGAAAAAAACCGCCAATCAGGCCAGACCAGAATGTGTAGCGCTTGTGGGGATCAACAGAAAAATCGACCGCCTCAAGTTTGCCCATTTTGCCCGCAACCGAGAGCGTGCTTCCAAACGAGAGATCAGGCGATAGCCGGTAAACCGCCACTGCAAATGCAATCGCCATGCCGATCAAGATCACAACCATCTGGTAGCGTTGGGTGATGCTTACAATCTTGGTCCCGCCCACGACCGTGTAGATTATGACCAGTCCACCCGCGAGCCAGATCGTCAGATTCAAGCGCCACCCGACCAATGCGGAGAGAATAATGGCGGGCGCGTATATCGTGATGCCAGCAGCGATGCCTCGTTGCACAAGAAACAGGAATGCGCCGAGTAGCTGCGTCTTCCGATCGAATCGCTCGCCCAGGTACTGATAGGCCGTGTAAACTTTGAGCCGCTGATAGATCGGAACGAAGACGGCGCACACAACGATGAGCGCGAGTGGTTGCCCAAAATAATTCTGGATAAAACCTATGCCACTCTCGTACGCCTGGCCCGGCATAGAGAGAAACGTGATCGGCCCTGCCTGGGTCGCGAGCACCGAGAGTCCAATCGTGCCCCACTGAATACTCGCATCACCCTTGAGATATTGACCTAACGAGGCGGTTCCGCGGGTTCGCCAGAGCCCATAAAGCGGGATCGCCAGAATCGTGGCGATGAGAACGAGATAATCCAGCCGGTTCACGAAAACCGGAGGGTAAAGAGGTAGAGGAGCACCACCTCCACGGCAAAAAGCGAAAGCGCCAGGCCATACGCTTTGCGCCAGGAACGCGCATCTGGCTTACCATCTCCTGCGTTCATTTTCCTAATGACAGCATGTTCGCGACTAACCGGTAAGCTCCGGGGACGCCGGCCGGCAATTGCCTGAACCAGGAATAACTCGTGTAGATAAAGAAACCTTTCCCTGATTTCGCAACCAGCAGACCGCCATCGAGCGGCTTTTCCTTTGAGTCATTGGACGAAAGGATCGCTGTCCAGGCTGGATCCCACTTCTTGGGAAAGTAAAGTCCGCGTTCCTGCACCCATCCTTCAAAATCTTTCGACGTGATTTTGTTTGGAGTAGTCATGAGTGGATGATCCGGCGCAAGAATACGCACCTCCGCGTTTTCGTCAGTGACGCGGTCGCGCGAGATTTCCAAAGGATACGGCCCCAATTGATCAGTCTTAAGCTCTGCCAGAGTGTTGTATTGCGCGACAGCAACTCCGCCAGCTTTTACATACGCAAATAGTTCCGGCAACCAATTGGCAATTCGCTCCTGCGTGTTATAGGCGCGGACCCCCAGCACGACTGCAGAGAACTGCTTGAGGTTTTCAGCCGTGATATCGGACTCGCTCAAAATCTTCACCGAGTAACCAATCTGTTGGAGGCTTTCTGGAACATCATCGCCGGCGCCGGGGATGTAACCGATGCGTTCGCCTTTTTCGCGAATATCGGCGCGAACAAGCCTGGCTTCCGCCGGTGGCATCAGCGTGTGCACGCCGATGTGCGGATACGAAATGCGCACGCGCCCCAACGAATAGTCGCGGCCGTCAATTGAAACGACGGCTCGCAACGTCCCTTCGCTATTCTGTTCTGGTGGCTTGACGGTAAATGTGGCTACCGTCTCGGCATCGGCTGCCTTTAAATCTATCGGAATAGATGCCGGATAAACTCCCCACCCCTGCGGCACAGCCAGTTTAAGTTCTCCTTTCACCGGACCGGTGGCCGCCGTGACATGTACTCCAACGGATTTCGGTTGGTTCGTGGCGAAAACCAACACGCTGTTCACGACTTTCGCGAAAACGGGTGGCTCAATAACGAGCGGTCGCCGCAGCTCGCCCGCCACGGGATCGACCATGCGGTACTTCGTATCCACGATATAACGGAGTTCCTGGCCATTGATCTGCAGGACAATCTCGACGGGCAGATCGGGCGGATTTTCGGGCAGGCCGACCAAGGTTTGATCATCCACCGCGAAGGCGCCAAGCGTTCCAGATTTACGAAGCCAATAGGGCTGGGAATAAGGAGTATTCTCCGGAATCTTACACGACAGATCCCTCGTAACGAGTTCGTTGGATGGAAGCGCTGCGTCAATTTTCATCGAGTCGCCCGAGAGTGGAAAACGGATTTCCTGCAACGTGACTGGAATATTGCAGCGATTGATTGCCTCCAGCTTTATCGTCGCCGTCTGCCCTGGCGTCACGGCCCCGTTGGTTGTCGATGCTTCCACATGCAAGCCGAGGCAGGCGGCGATAATCCCATCCAACTCGGCTTTCTTCTCCGGGACCCAGGACTCATCCTTAATTCCATTCATCGCCTGCCGTAGTTTCAACAACTCAGGCACCGACGCAGCCGGGTCGGCTGGAAGAAACTGCGAAATGATCTGGCGAATCTGTGTAGCAATAGATTCCGAATTTGCCACGCGCGACCAGTTCGCATCGATGCCTTCGAAAAGCGAGTTCGTCATGGGCTGACCTTCCAGCAGTTTGAAGTATTCTTTTCGCGCGCCGCGTCGCGGGGGACTGCCTACGCCCTGGCTCTTGTGCATGCTCAGACTGGCGGCCGCGATTTCCGTGTACGCCTTTCCGAGAAGTGAATTGTAACCGCCTGCTTCCAAAACGGTCAGACCGGTCGGATCGAAAGGAAGGTTGCGGTTCGAAAAGAAAAATGGAGACGTGTTCCAAACCAGCCGCGTGGGGCGCCATGGTTTTACGAAAGCCAGTTGCTCTGGGAAACGATTGGGGTCACCGGCCGCCGAGAATGCTTCGCGCGCCAGAATGGCTGACGCCGTGTGATGGCCATGCGTCAATTGATCTTCCGGACTGAAGCGCGTCACTATTACGTCCGGTCGAAACTTCCGAACCACCCAGACCACATCGGACAGAATTTTGTCATGATCCCAGATGCGCATGGTCTCTTCAGCCGTCTTGGAAAACCCGAAGTCGATCGCTCGTGAGAAGAACTGTTTGCCATGGTCGACGCGCCGCGCTGCCAGTAATTCCTCAGTTCGAATAACGCCGAGTCTCTCACGCAGTTCCGGTCCAATTAAATTCTGACCGCCATCCCCTCGCGTAATCGAAAGATAAGCGGTCTCATAAAGTGAGCCGTTCGACCACAATGCCATGAGATTTGTGTTCTCATCATCGGGGTGAGCTGCAATGTAAAGAACCCGGCCAAGCACGTTGAGCTTCTGTAGTGCGAGCTGAATCTCGCCGGCATTCGATTGCTCATGAGATAACAACGGCGGCGCATCCGACGCATTGGCCACGCATCGGACGGCGAACATCGCAACCCAAATGGCTGATCGCCAACAGCGCGAAATGCTCTGGTGCGTCAAAGGCAACGTCGGACTCCCGGTTGTGAACGTCCCATCGAGCGCTATCGCCGTTCCTCCGAGGATAGCATGCGCTACGCGCTACTTATTGACGTCCTGCTTTGCTTCGAGTCGCGTGATTAATGCTTGGATGCTCTGTTTCTGCGCATCCGTAGGAGCAGCAGCTTGTGCCTTCTTGGCATCGCTGGCCGCGCCGGCGAAATCACCTGCTGCAGACTTGATGCGGGCGCGCGCAAGGTCTCCGTAAACTCCCTGCGGAAACCGTTTGTCAACGTCCTTGAAAATCTCCATTGCTTCAGCGTTCTGCTTCTGAAACTGCAGGCGTCGACCATAGGAATAGAGTTGCGGTGCAGTCGCAACTTCAACAGCGTGGTTCCACGTGGTTTTCGCCTCATCCGGGCGGTTCAAAGCTTTGAGAATATCCGCTTTGGTGCTGAGATTATCGAACCTTTCCTCATTTTGAATTGAGGCATCAGCCCAGCGCAACGCTTCATCGAGGTTGATTTTTCTGGTTAAACAAAATTGCGCCCCTTCATCCAAAGCCTGCCAGGTAAATTGACCGCGACCCTTTAGTTGCGCCCGGATGTTCTCCAGCGTCTGCTCCGCATCTTTAATCGAGACGTTGAAGGGGACACCCAACTTTTCCCACTTGAGAGTCACCGCCGTTGAATCTGGTTTCAAATCTTCGAACTCGAATTCAAGGGCCTCTTCCGACTGGGATAGGGGCTTCGGTTTTACATTCACGCGCAGGGCATCGTCCTTTTGATCGTAGCTGTAACTTCCCCAACCCGTATTGGTCTTTGAAAAGATGACCGTCCACGAATCCGGGTTCGGAATCATGTGCAGACCATAAACTCCTTTGGGTAGTGGTTTCCCCTCTATCGAAACCGGATCGCTAAATTCAATCGTCGTGTTTTCATTCGCACCGGCGCGCCAGACTTTGCCGTACGGAACGAGACCTCCCCAAATTTTTCGTCCGTTTACCAATGGACGATGGTACTTGACCGTAATATCCGTCAGCGCGATGCGCTGTTTAACTTCGGCAGCCTGACTGACATCAGGAAGGTTCAAATCGTTTTGTGCGAATACGGTTCCTCCGAGGGCAAAAATGGCGAGGCAAAGAGCAAATAGCTTAAGCGCGAGTGTTTTCATGATTTTAAGCGATTACCCTTGTCAGATTTTCGGCACTCCGCTACCAGATAATTACAAGATTTTTCTTCCAGGCCTTCGAGTTGAAGTGACGCCCGATCTGCTGTGATGGAGCTGTTTTCGGTACGCGAAGCCGGTTTATTACGCCGCCTAACGAGTGTGATTAGAGCAAGCTGCCACTCCAAGAGAGATTCTTCGCCTGACTCAGGATGATATCTGCTCTTTTTGCGCTGCTTCTTTTTTTGGCTGGCGCTTGACCAGCGTGATTTGCTTGATGCGCGCTGAATCGGACGGGCTCCACGTCGCGACATCGGGATCGTCCTTGAAAGCATTGTGGACGAGACGCCGTTCGTAGGAATTCATTGGCTCGAGCTGAAGCGAGCGACCGGTAATGCGCACACGTTCGGCCAATTCCCGAACCCGTTGCACGATGCGGTCTTCGCGCATCGAGCGGTAATGCTCGCAATCCACGATTACCTTTTCAGCATCCTTGTCCCTGGCTTGCAGCAGCCGGTTAAGCAAAAACTGGATGGCCTCCAGCGTCTCGCCGTTGCGCCCAATCAGGCGACCACTTTCCTCCGTATAAATCTGCAGTGTCGGGTTGCCGCCCTCATTACTGGTCTCCTCGATTTGCACCACGAAACCGAGGTAACCCAGCAAAGTATCGAGCAGATCCTTCGGTGTCATCATCGTTTTCGCTTTGCTGTTGGCGCGACTTTTTCCAGCGTGGGCATGGGTTGTCGTTTATTCTGATAAAATTGCAAGATGCTGAAAAGATTCTGTGCGGTGTAATACAATGCCAGAGCCGCGGCAAAATTGTAGCAGATAAATAAAAAGATCAGCGGCGTGAACATCATTACGCGGCGCTGAGTCGGATCGCCGGTTTTTGGCGTCATCGCCATAAGCCAAATCTGTGTCGCCGCCATGCACAGCGGGATGATATTTACCGGCCAACCAAGCAGTGGCAGGTGTGCTATTGTGTCAGGCTGGGAAAGATCCCTCACCCAAAGAAATTTTGCGTTCCGCAATTCGACGGCCTGGCCCAGCATTTTGAAGAGACCGAAAAAGATAGGGATTTGAATCATCATCGGCAAACAGCCACCGACCGGATTGATGCCGTACTGTTTGTAAAGTTTCATCAACTCCTGATTCATCCGAGTCGGATCGTCTTTGTACTTTTCCTTCAACTCCTGCATCTTCGGGGATAGCGCGGCCATCTGCCGCATGGACCGGTTTGCTCGATTTTGAATCGGCCAGAGCGTCAGCTTGATAATCGTCGTGAGGGCAAGAATGGAGAGGCCATAGTCCCCAAGCCAACTGTGGAGCAGGTTCATGAAGTTGAGGAGAAACTGGCACACCAGCTTGAAGATCCCGAAGTCCATCACCTCCGCTTCATTATGCGGAAGTTGCGCGAGTCGATGGTAAAGCTTCGGCCCGGCATAGATTTCAAAACGGGCGCTGTACGTTTGCCCGGGTTGCAACTGAAATCCCGGCATCCCAAGCGCGCCTTCGATCGCGGGTAGTTTTTGATCCGACGCATATTCGGTTTCAAAGCGCCGGCCCCATACGCTACTGGCCTTCGCCGTGAGTGGCGCCATCAGCGTCGTGAAAAATTGGTTACTCACCGCAACCCATTCCGCGCCGGCAATATTCTCCTGGTAATAAGGCCGCGCAGCGCGCTGGCCCAGGCCGAGGAAGCCGCCGCTGCTACCAAACCAACCCACATCGATTCCTTTTGCCTTGCCATCGATGCACCAGACGAGCCGCGTGTAGGAAGGATAATCTTTGGGATGAATAGGCGCTGCCGACCCAAGTGCCACAAAATAGCCACCGTTTTGGTATGGCTTGGTCCCCCGGTTCTCGAGATCGACGTCCATTTCGATCACGTAGTTGTCTTTGTTCTCCGGGGATTTTTCGAAGAAGAACTTTTTCCGCATGGCGACTTGTTCGCCTGTCGTCCCCTCAAATTGCACAACCGAATTTGATTCTGTCGATGCGGTAAACTCAGCAAGCGTTGGCGTCTCGATAAATCGCGACTCAATGATTGCGCCGATTGGCGCATTCTGCGCCGAATTTAACACAACGTGCTGTCCTTTTTCAGCCATCTGCTTCAGGAGAACGGCTTCCTTGATGCCGCCTCCGCGATTCGTTAGACGCAACTCAACATCCGAGTTTCGCAGTGTTTCTATTTTCTCAGCAAAACTCGGAGCCGGCTCGGCGGTCTTCGGCGTAGTCTCTGGGGCAGCCGGTGGCGGGGATGCTTCAAAAACTTTGGGTGTTGCCGTAGGCGACGCTTGACCGGACGCGGCATTAACCCGCGCGGGCCGCGGAGGCATCTGTTTCGCTATGTAAATTTGCCACCCTACGAGCCCGATTACGCAAAGGGCAACGACAATCCATGCAGTTCGATCCATAAACAGTAGGTCGTCGTTGAGCGGCTACTCAGCAGAGCCTGATGTGGCATCTGATGCGGATGCTAGATACTGGATGCTCGATTCTGGATTTTTCCGGTGTGGCACTGGATCATAGCCACATCCGCCCCAGGGTTGACATCGCGCGAGACGTTTTAATCCCATCCAGCTTCCGCGGCCAATGCCATGTATCTCTACCGCTTCCAGAAAATAGGCCGAGCACGTCGGCGTAAATCGGCAGCCCGATTCAGGCCCGCACAGCAAACCAAGCAGAGGCGAAAGCGTGCATTGATAAACGCGAATTATAGAACGAAGCAGCCAGAGCATCAGAGCAGAATAGAAGCGCGTTTCGCGAGACGCAACCATTCATCCTCCAAGGCTCGATAGCTCGCGTTCGCAGCGTCGGGCTTTGCGATAAGCACGATCCAAAGGTCCTGTTGCAGATCATGCTGGTGCTGGCGCACAATCTCACGCATACGGCGTCGGACACGATTGCGAACGACCGCGCTTCCAAGACGACGAGACGTAACGAAGCCGACACGACACAACCCGGAATGCTCGACTACCGTTGCGCTGAGTGTTAGCAGTTTGCCGCGCCGTACCAGGCCTTCTCGTTTTACGCGCTCGAATTCGGACGCGCGCGTCAGGCGACGCGATTTTGAAAAAGAGAACGAAGTTGGCTGCGCCATGTCACCGATCTATAGCCTCCCTGCGATCGACAGTTTGGATTTCCTTCGTCATTCGACATTCGGATTTCGTCATTCAATCCGCATCCGTACAGCAAAAGTCTTCTCCCGGAAAATCCCGGGAGAAGACTTTTGCGAAGAAAAAAAGCCGACGAATTAGGGAGTAGGCGAGGCCTCAACAGGAGATTCGGTTGTCCCGCCAGTCGACGGTGACGTTCCAGTAGAAGATTCCGTTGTCGAAGCCGGACTGGTTGTTTCAGTTGTTGTCGGCGGACTCGTGGCCGCCGGACTTGCCGCGGGCTCAGTTGTCTCGGTCTTTTGCTCGCACGCCGCGAGGAGCGCGGCACCGGCCAGAATGCAGATGTATTTTTTCATAGTGTTAATTGGAAGAGGCATATTGCTTTAACAGAGTAATCGGAGCAAGGCAGTTTTTGACCGCATTTGATTCTGCTTTTTAAAAGTAAATGCTTGGTGCGCCTCGATTAAAGTGGGACCTCGTATTTGAGTCCATGCGCCTCCGCCACCGCCTTGCAAGTGAGCCGTCCGTCGCGGGTGTTGATGCCACCAGTTAACGCAGGTTGTTTTTTACATGCGCCCTCGAGACCGAGATCGGCGAGCAATTCTACGTAGCGAAATGTGACATTTGTCAGGGCTTGAGTTGCTGTGCGCGCGTAGGCTGCCGGCATGTTTGCCACGCAATAATGCGTGACACCCTCCTCCACATAGACTGGATCAAGATGCGTGGTGGGTCGCGACGTTTCGGCGCAACCCCCTTGATCGATGGAAATATCCACTAGCACGCTGCCCGGCTTCATTTTTCGCAGCATCGGCCGCGTGATTAACTTCGGCGCCTTCGCTCCCGGCAAGAGGACTGCGCCAATCAGCAGATCGCAATCCGCCATCAAGTCCTGCAAGTTTGCCTCGCTTGAATAGACGGTATTGGTATTTTCCATCGCGAGGTCGAGATAACGCAGACGTTCCAAATCAACATCAAGGATAATGACTTCTGCGCCCAGGCCAGTTGCAATGCGTGCTGCATTCACACCCGACGTCCCGCCACCCACAACAACGACGCGTCCAGGTAAAACGCCCGGCACTCCCCCCAACAAGACCCCGCTGCCGCCATTGTATTTGGCAAGAAAATTAGCGCCCATGACGGCTGACATCCGACCGGCGATCTCGCTCATCGGCTCGAGCAACGGCAAACGATGATTGATCTGAATCGTCTCATATGCCACTGCGGTCACGCCCGACTTCAGCAACGCTTCAGTAAGAGATTTGCTCGCCGCCAGATGCAGATACGTGAAGAGGATTTGACCCTTTCGCATCAATTGAAACTCCACCTCGAGCGGCTCTTTCACTTTCACGACCATGTCAGCCCGCGTGAAAACTTCTTTCGCTTGATCGACAATCTCAGCGCCGGCTTTGACGTATTCTTCATCCGGATAACCCGAGCCAATACCGGCGTTCTTTTGTACCACGACTGAATGCCCCCGCTTCGTGAGTTGACTCGCAGCCGATGGCAACAGGGCAACGCGTTGCTCCTGCTCTTTAATTTCTTTGGGGATACCAATGATCATCTGGAAAGTGAGAAGTGATTAGTGAGTAGTGAGAGGAAGGAATCAAGCCAAATTGCATCTTACTTCTCACGTTTCACCTCTCACGCTTCGTCAGTTTAGCGACGGATCGTCTGGCGCGGCAGCCAGCATTTTATACCACGGTCCCAGGCCGCGCATGATTTCGAACCACAGATTCGGAAGACGATCGAGTTTAAGCACCGAGGGATTAGCTTTTTGAAGAAGCCAGGCCTTCTGATTCATCTCGCTTTCAAGCTGTCCCGCTCCCCAGCCCGCATACCCTACAAACGCGCAAACTGTAATTACTTTTTTTGGGTCAACTGCGTCGCTTGCTTCCTCGAGACCGACATTGTGATTGAGCTTAAGTCCTTTGCTCTGGTGCCATTCGAACGCTGCAAACATCAGTTGATTTTTCCCCACAGGTCCGCCGAGAAAAACGGGCACTTCAGCAAGTCCCGCAGGTGGCGCCTCGGTGACGAGATCGGCTACCTGTGTGTCGAGTGGGCGATTGATGATGACACCCAATGCCCCCTCGCCTGGGTCATGCTCGGAAATGAAAAGCACTGTGCGTCGGAAATTCGGATCGAGCATATTCGGATGAGCGACCAGCAATGAACCAGCAAGGCTGCGCGCCGCTTGCTCCTCATCAAAATTACCCATGTAAAACTAGAGACCGCGACCCGCGCTCGCGCAACCCAGGTCACGCAATCGAATCTCGCACGCCAGACACACAGGAGAAATGACGAAGACACACATCGAGCCTCCGTCATTTAAACATTCCGCTTTATTTCGTCATTCGTCGCTCGTCCTTTGTCATTCACTTCATTCCTCATTCGCTATTTTTCCAGCCTCATCCTTCCGTGTGAATTTTTTCATATAAAATTTGTTGCGATCTGCCGGAAGCTCGTTTAGTAGCCTCGAAGTTTTTCGAGATTGTTCTGGGGGGAACAGCCGCCCTTCACGCCTATCGGGTGTGGGGGGCGGTAATTTTTTAGGGCAAATCCGAATGATGAACAACGAAGAGATGACAGGCGAAGAATAAGCAAATAAGCCGTCCACTCATTCGTCATTTGTCATTCGTCATTAATTCGGCATTCGTCATTCGTGCTTTGTCATTCTGTCTCTAGATCAGGACGGATCTCTTGGCCGCTCGCAATCACTTTAATCGCGTTCCTCATCGCCATGGTGGTTGTAATCACTTTTTGGCGCATCGAAACCTGGCCGGCCCGCACAGCGCAACAAAGCACCGCCGAGCTTGAGAAGCTCGGCAAGGATTTACGCAGCGCTTTTATCGATATCGCGCATTTGCAGCCGCGCATCACGATTAACAGCCGTGTCTATATGGAACAGACGACGCCCGTGAGCGAACTGGTTGTTTTGTCACGACGCATCGAAGTTGAACATGAACTGCTCCATACCTGGGTGGGCAGTTCGAAGCGTGTAAAGTTGCATGGCACATTCATCGTCAAAACCGGCTTCGATCTACAGCAAAACCTGGCGGTCGATATTCGGCCCAATGAGATCATCGTTCAGCTGCCACACGCCCGGATCCTTGGTATTGAACAGGAGCAGGTGGACGTCCTCGCGTTTGAAAATGGATTGTGGAACCGCATTTCAGGGCAGGACATGCAAAGCGAATTATCGATCCTGCCGGACCTTGCACGGGAAAAAGCAGCAGAAGGTGACTTGCCAGCCGAAGCCGAGCGCACGTTGCAACAACAAATCGAGCAACGCGTACACGCACCGCAACCGCTGCATTTGATTTTCAAAGGTGTCGCTGAAAAACAAGCCAAATGAATGACGAATATCTAACCAGGAATCGATGTCTAAGCGCGACTGGCCAAACAGAGACAATGACCGCCTGTTTTCTTAAGCTTCGTCATTTGGACTTTCTTCGACATTCGTCATTCACAGAAATCTAAATGTCCCTAAAAAGTCGATTTCTCCTGGCTAGTTTGTTTCTTCTGCTTGCTGCGTTGCTGGCACTTTGGTTTACGCCATTTGCCGTTTCCCATGGTGTTCGTTGGTGGATTTGGTGGAAAGCGCGACAGGAGGGCTTCATTGTTAATATCGACAAGGTCGATGCACCGTTCCTGCGTCCGGTTGCAATCCGGCAACTGCGCCTGAGAAACGCACACGATGACATGTTCCGCATCGACCTTACAATCGCGGATGCGACGTTCGAGTTGAACTTCAAGCACATCCTCCTTCACACCCGAGGTCGCGCCATCCAAAATCTGTCGATTCGGGAATTGCATGGAGAGCTGCGCCGAAGCAATCCAACTGTGCGAGCGATGACGCGCCGTGGGTGGGCAATACTGCACCGAATGCTTCCGGAAGATCTGACCATTGGCGCCTCGGAGGTGCGGATTGAAAACGGACCGACGCTTGTTTTGTTGCGAAACGGATTTCTATCCGCGAATCAGATCGAAGCGGGTCGTTTTAGCGCTGCTGAGGTGATGATAGCCTCGCCGTGGTTCCACCAGACGTTTTCGCAATTGCGCGGTGCAACTCATTGGGAAGCTGATCATCTGACAATCGCCGGGCTCACTTTAACGCATGGCCTCGATCTGCAGTCCGCTACGGCGGACTTGTCGCGCCTGGGAAACCAACGCGTCGGATTGCAGTTCGACGCTGACGCGTTCGGCGGAAAAATCCGCGGAAACATTTCGCACGAATGGCGCTCCCAACATTCCAACTGGAAAATTGCCGGCGGAGCTACCGATATTTCTCTTGAGCAAACTTCGGAAGCATTCGGATTCGCCGATCGTGTTAGCGGTTTGCTCCACGCTGGTAACTTCACTTTTCGCGGAAACCTTGCTGAGCCGGACCTGGTGACCGCGTCACTTTGGAGCGAACTGACCAGGCTTACCTGGCGCAATCGCACTGCCGAAGCGATGATGCTTGGTGCCGCCCTCTATAACCGCCGGATTCAGCTTCAGCAACTGTACATAAAGCAACAGGCAAACCAGTTTACTTTAAACGGCGAAGCTGCATTTCCCTCAAGCGCGTCCGGCTGGCTTAGTCCGGATTTTCGCGGCAACATTTCCGCGTCGATCGATCAGTTGGGCGATTTCGCGGCTCTGTTTGGCGCGAACGCCGGCGATTTCGCGGGCAAGATCACGATTGATGGAGCGATGGATACTCGTGACCGCAAATTTGGCGGACATCTCATGGTTGAGGGCGCATCGCTCACATTTTTTAAGACTGCCATCGACAACCTGAGCGCAAAACTGAATTTAAAGGCGACAGACCTGGAGATCGAACAATTGGCGATGACGCACAAGAACGATTCTCTCAGCGGACAGGGTAAAATCGATCTGTCGCACGAGCACAACTATTCAGGGACGCTCGAAGCTAGATTAAACAACCTAATCGATTACCTGTCGATTCCGCGCGAGGCAGCTGGAAAAGGAAACCAAATTCCGGCTGATGTTCAGGCAACGATCGATTCCGGTAAGTGGGATGTACGGGGTGTGATCCACATGCCTAATTCGAGCCCGATGAGCTTCACAGCCAATTTTCTTCTGCCAGTCGGGACGGATTGGAACGCTTTCCGGATATCTCCGTTGAATATCACACTCAACTTTCCATCGGTCTTTCTCGCAAAAGCGCCTCAGCTCTTTCACCCAGAAATATTCAACGACGGCATTCTGAGCGGAAACATTTCGCTTTCCGAAACGTTGCAACATCCTCACATCGATGGCGACATCCAGCTGACGAACGGAAAGATGTCCGGCGACGCCGGAGGGTCTATCAATCTCACTGAAGCAAGCGGACGAATTGTTTTTGGAGGAAATCGCGCATCGATAGAGTTTCTTAATCTTGCGACCAAGAGTACAGATCTTTCACTTCGTGGAGAGATCGATTTTCAGGATACGAACAATGTGACGGTCAGGATAGATGGTGCGATGCCGATCTTCGATCTAACGCCCCACCAAATCGGTTGCATGAATAAAATCGAATTTGCGTCGGTACCATTCACTCTGGCGCCCGCTGTCGCAGAGTTGCAATTCCGCGGATCGCTCTTTCAACGCGACTGGACCATCGGTTTAAAAGAGCGAACGATCGCAGGATCCTCTGACATTCCAGATCCGAATAGTGTCACTCGGGAGTTTCCGCTCTGTTTCTCAAGTAATTCCTTGGAGACAGCAACATTATTACTGGGATCACTTCCGCGGTCCGAAGCTCATCCCGCAACAACGCCCCCAAAAAAGCAAACGAAACCGCGATAACGTAGCCCACAACTAGCGGTAATCATTACCCAGGAAATTTGATGGCGCCGATGCTAGATACTGGATGCTCGATACTGGATTTTTTGATCCGGAATCCAGAATCAAGTATCGAGTATCTCGGGACCAGAGCACTTGGGCTTCGCCACCACCAGCCAGCGCGAAAGCTTGTCCTCGAGCTCGCGTGTGAGATTAATACTGAACTCCGCGCCTGCATCCAGACGCAGCGCGTTGCCGTTTGCGCGATCGAACAGCAATCGGACCGGGCGGCGACCCGGCGAGCTGGAAAGGATCCTACGCACCTCTCGCAATTCATCCCCAGTTGTGGCCGCAGAGAACTGCAAGAGCACCGCGGATTCCTGGTCTGTCGATTCTTCAGTCGCGCCGTTGGGCTTTCGGGACGAAAGCGTCTTGATCTCCTGTGCCACGGCCCGAGGAACTTCGTCCCGTTTATCCAGCGTTCCTTTTATTTCAACAACGCGCCCTGCCTCCAAGGCGCCTGAAACTTTGAGGTAAACCTCGTTCCATACCACCACTTCGAGCATATCGGCCCGGTCTTCGATCCAAACGACCGCGAACGGTTTGCCCTCTTTTCTGGTAAACTTTTTCTCAACCTCCACAATCGCACCGGCAATCCTGAATGGCGCGCGATCGTCCAGACCGGACAATGAAGCAATCGATCGATAATTTTTCGCCGCGAAAACATCTGCGTACGCATCGAGTGGATGGCCGCTGACGTAAAAGCCGAGCAGCTCTTTTTCATAGGAAAGTTTTTGATGCTCGCTCCAGGGAGTGGCTGGCCTTTTTCTTGATCCAGTGGGAGCAGTTGCTTCATCAAAGAGTGAAACTTGCCCAGCGATTCTGTCACGCTGCGCTGCAGCGGAAGCAGTCACCGCGTCATCAATACAGTTAAAAAGCTCGGAACGGTCTCGGCCCAGGAAATCAAATGCGCCGGCCTTGATAAGGCTTTCAAGCATCTTGCGATTGGCAACCCGCGAGTCCAGCCGCGCGCAAAAATCCTCTAATGAGGTGAAATCACCATGTTGTTCACGTTCGCGAATCGCCGTTTCCATGGCCATTTCGCCGACGTGTTTGATGGCGGCAAGCCCGTAACGAATGGCGCTGTAGCCGTTGCCGTTGGCTGCTGTCGCCTTTGTTTTCTCCGTGCTGCCGCGATCAGCACTCGCGGCGACAGTTTCCGGCGTAAACTTCAAGCCGCTTTTGTTGATGTCCGGCGGTAGAATGGAAATGCCCATCCTTCTGCATTCGCCGACAAAAACAGAAATTTTTTCTGTGTTATTGATTTCGTTGCTCAGCAAACCCGCCATGAATTCCACCGGGTAATGCGCCTTCAGATACGCGGTTTGATAACTGATCACGCCATAGGCTGCGCTGTGGCTCTTGTTAAATCCGTAACCGGCGAATTTTTCCAGCAAATCGAAGATCGCATTCGCTTTTTTCTCGGGAATCTTGTTTGTGCGCGCACAGCCTTCGATGAAATTTTTCCGCTCTTTGGCCATCTTCTCCTTGTCTTTCTTGCCCATGGCGCGCCGGAGAAGATCGGCTTGCGCGAGTGAGTAGCCGGCAAGTTTGCTCGCGGCTGCCATCACCTGTTCCTGGTAAATCATCACGCCATAGGTATCGGCGCAAATATCTTCGAGCAGTGGATGCAGATATTTGATCGGCCTAATCCCTTTTTTCGCTTTCACGTATTCCGGAATGAGTTCCATCGGCCCGGGTCGATAAAGCGCGATGAGGGCGATGATGTCGTCGAGCTTCTTTACGTCGAACTGCTTCGACAAACTGGTCATCCCACCAGACTCCATCTGGAAAAGACCAATCGTTTCGCCGCGGTTATAGAGAGCAAACGCACCGACATCATCGAGTGGAATGTTCTTCAGCGAAAAATTTGGCTCGCGCTCGTGAATCAGGGCCAGTGCATCCTCAATGACCGTTAGCGTTTTCAATCCGAGGAAATCCATTTTCAGGAGGCCCAGGTCATTGAGCGGTCCCATGGCGTACTGGCTGATCACGTCGTTGCCTTTCACATCGCGGCAAAGCGGGATGTAATCAGACAAGTCGCGATCAGCGATCACCACTCCCGCGGCGTGCACGCCCGCATTTCGCGACAAGCCTTCGAGAATTTTGGCGTAATCAAACAGCTGCCGGGTCGCCGGCTCGGTGGCCACCGCTCGTTTCAGCTCCGGATTTTTTTCCACGGCTGAATCGAGCGTGATGTTGAGCTCATTTGGGATCATCTTTGCAATGCGATCCGCATCTCGATAGCTCAGCCCCATCACCCGCCCCACGTCGCGCACCACACTTTTCGCCTTGAGCTTGCCAAACGTAATGATCTGCGCGACGCGGCGTTCACCGTATTTTTGCCGAACGTACTCGAGGACTTCTCCGCGACGTGCTTCGCAAAAATCAATGTCGATATCCGGCGGCGAAACCCGGTCCGGATTCAAAAACCGCTCGAAAAGCAATCCGTACTGGAGTGGATCGATATCGGTGATCCCGAGAACGTACGTAACCATTGAGCCGGCGGCAGAGCCGCGTCCGGGTCCTACAGGAATACCTTTCTCCTTGGCAAAATGAATGAAATCCCAAACAATGAGCAGATAGCTCACGAAGCCGGTTTTTTCGAAAACGCCTAACTCGTAATCGAGCTGTCGAATCAGTTCCGGGTCGTTCGACGCGCGTTCGCCGTAGCGCCGCCGGAAACCGTCGTAACAAAGCTCGCGCAAATATTCTTCCCGCGTTTTCCCGGGCGGCGCCGGATACTCCGGATACTTGGAGCACCCAAACTCGAGATCGAGGTGACAGCGTTCGCCAATTTCGAGCGTGTTCGCAATCGCTTCGGGAAAATCGCGGAAGAGCTCGCGCATCTCGGCCGGTGACTTGAAATAGAGCTCCGGCACGTAACGCATCCGATTTTCATCCTGCACCATTTTGCCCGTGCCAATGCAAAGCATGACGTCATGCGCCTGGTGATCGCTCCGGCGCAGAAAATGAACATCGTTTGCCGCGACCAATCCGACGCCAATGTCCCGCGCAATTTGTAGCAGCGCTGTCATGCACTTGCGCTGTTCCTCCATCCCGTGATCGTGCAATTCGATGAAAAAATTCTCCGCGCCGAGAATGTCCCGATAATCGGCTGCGCTCTGTTTCGCCTTCTCGACGTTGTTCGCCTGAATTGCGGAGTTGATTTCGCCCGCGAGACAGCCACTCAGCCCGATCAATCCCTCCGAATGCGTGGCCAGCAGCTCCTTGTCGATCCTGGGCGCGTAATGGAATCCTTCAAGGTGCGCTGCCGTCACCAACTTGACCAGATTTCGGTATCCGGTCTCGTTCTCCGCCAACAGAGTGAAATGATAGGCTGAATCGCGCCGCGATGCCGGGCGGTCTTTATTTGATCCAGGGGCAATATAGGCTTCGCAACCGATGATCGGTTTCACGCCGGCACGCTGCGCTTCCTGGTAAAATTCAATCGCCCCAAACAAATTGCCGTGATCGGTGATCGCGACTGCCGGCATCTTGAATTCAACCGCTTTTTTCATCAGCTCTTTCATCCGGATGGCGCCATCCAACAGCGAATATTCCGTATGCAGATGTAGATGAACGAAAGAGTCGCGAGCCATCAGTTTCAGTATAAGCGCCAAAGAAAATTTTTGGCAAATCTGCCTGCGTACGCACCAGCGTGAAGCGTTAAAGGCTTGAAGTGTTGAAGCAGGATTTCCGCCTGTGGTGAGCCGCTTTAACGTTTCAACGCTTCAACGATTTTAACGCCATCAAAGAGTGCTTGCATTCGCATCGCGCCATTGCTAAGAGAGCGCGTGCTGCGTTTCGCCTTCGATCACGAGATACCAGGCGACGCTGAGTTTACTTTGAGATGAAAAAACTGGAAGCCATCATCAAACCGTTCAAGCTCGAAGAGGTCAAAGAAGCGCTGGCCGAGCTTGGTATCGAGGGGATGACCGTCACAGAAGTCAAAGGTTTCGGCCGGCAAAAAGGGCACACTGAGATTTATCGCGGGAGCGAATACACGGTCGATTTTCTGCCCAAAGTAAAAGTGGAAGTAGTGATGGCCGACGACATGGTGGAGAAGGCCGTCAGCGTGGTGGTGGCCGCGGCGAAAACCGGCAAAATCGGGGATGGAAAAGTGTTTGTGCTCCCGGTGGAACACGCCGTGCGCATCCGCACAGAAGAGATCGGCGAAAAAGCGGTGTGACGGCGCTCCGCGCCGTCGGTTGAACCGTTGAAACGTTAAAGTGTTGAAGCGGTTCAGGAATTTGACGATGTAAGCATTTAGCGGTTTTAACTTTTTAACGCTTCAACGCTTCAACGCTTCAACTCTTCAACGCAAAACAATGGCCAAAGACAAAACTCCATCCGACGTCACCAAAATCATCAAAGACGCCAACGTGAAATTGATCGACTTCAAGTTCACGGATTTGCTCGGCACCTGGCAGCATTTCACGACTACCCTCACCGAATATAACGAGGAAATATTCACCGATGGGCTCGGCTTTGACGGATCGAGCATTCGCGGCTGGCGGGTGATCAACGCCTCAGACATGCTCGTAATTCCCGACGCAACAACAGCGTGGATCGATGTTTTCAACGCCGAACCGACGCTGAGTCTCATTTGCACTATCGTCGATCCAATTACTCGCCAACCGTACGACCGCGACCCGCGCGGCGTTGCCGAAAAAGCGGAGGCTTATCTCAAATCGACCGGCATCGCGGATACCGCGTTTATCGGACCGGAAGCGGAGTTCTTTATTTTCGACGATGTGCGATTTGCCAATACCGGAAACGCGTCATCATACATCGTAGATAGCGCCGAAGGACATTGGAACAGCGCGCGCGAAGAATTCCCGAACCTCGGTTACAAGATTCGAGCCAAGGAAGGTTATTTCCCGGTGTCGCCGATGGATTCGCTGCAGGACATTCGCAACGAAATGTGTCTGGAGCTGGAGAAAGCCGGTGTCGCTATCGAGCGCCAGCATCATGAGGTCGCAACCGCCGGCCAGGCCGAGATCGACATCCGGTTCGCGCCGCTAAAACGCATGGGCGACAACATGCAGTATTACAAATACATCCTGCGCAACGTCGCCAAGCGTCACAACAAAACGGTCACGTTCATGCCGAAACCGATCTTTGCCGATAACGGGTCGGGCATGCACACCCACATGTCGCTTTGGAAAGACGAAAAACCGCTCTTTGCCGGCAACGGTTACGCTGGCCTGAGTGAGACTGCGCTCTTTTTCATCGGTGGAATTTTGAAACACGCTCCCGCGCTCACCTGCCTGACGAATCCGACTACCAACAGCTACAAACGGCTCGTCCCAGGCTTCGAGGCGCCGGTTAATCTCGCCTACTCTGCGCGCAATCGCTCGGCCGCCATTCGAATTCCGACCTATTCACCAAGTCCGAAAGCAAAGCGGATCGAATTCCGCACACCGGATGCCGCTGCAAATCCATATCTCGCCTTCTCGGCGATGCTGCTTGCAGGTCTCGATGGAGTTCAAAACCGCATGGACCCCGGCGATCCCCTCGACAAAAATCTTTACGAACTGCCACCCGAGGAACTCGCCCAGGTCGCCAGCGTTCCCGATTCACTCCGAGGCGCAATCGAAGCGCTTCAGGCCGACCATTCCTTCCTGTTGCGCGGCGACGTCTTCAACGAAGACTTCATCGCCAACTGGATCGACATGAAACAAAAGGAATACGACGCCCTGCGTCTCCGCCCCCACCCCTACGAGTTCGCGATGTATTACGACGTGTGATGGTAGGGCGCGACCGCGGGGTGCGCCGAGGTCAACCGTAGCTTTTTGCCTCCGAATTAGACGAAAAAATGTTCGCCTTTTATTACGATTATTCGTCTAATTCTCGTTAGACCCTGATGCCAACGGCTCTTTCCGAAAATGATTACAACCGGCACCCAACTTATTTTGGCGTGTATTCAGCGGCGCAGGCTGCGCGCCTTTCCGACGTGCTGGAGAGTCTGGGTGTGAGATACGAATTTGTCCCTGAAGAACAGGACGAAGAACGACTCAGAGCTTGGACCGCCTGGGACCCGACTGCTGCCAAGCCGCACGAGGGTCATGAGCTATTTATTCACTCCGACGATCTTGATAAGGTCGGAACCAGGATTGTGGAGATGTATCCTGAGAGGAAGTTCGGTGCGGTCTAACCAATCGCTGCAGCCGACGGCTACCCGCTGCGCGTTCACATTTTTTATGACTAAAACAGTTCCAGAGATTTTCAGCCCTCGCTCCCGGTAGCCGCGGCTGAGCTCCGTCTCGTTAGACCGCTTAAAGCGGCACTATAAATTTGCACGCAAACAAACAACAAATGAAAGTCACCAATATGAAAACAGTAATCAGAAAGTATTCTGGCAAGGGAGCCGCGGAGCTTATCAATCTCTTGGAGCAGCGCGCAACCGAGGTGCAGAGTCTCATTGGCTCTGTCCGCGGGTTGGTCAGCTATTCCCTCGTTCGCACCGATGGCGGTGGATTTACCGTGACGGTCTGCGAGGACCAAGCGGGCATCGACGAATCCATACAAAAGGCCAAGGATTGGATCGCCAAGAATGGTTCGCATCTTGGAGTTGCCGCACCGGAAGTGTCCGAGGGGAGTGTGGTATTCCACGTAACGAAGTGAGAAGGTGAAGCAGCGGCCTAACCAAGCGCTGGAGCGAACCGCCGCCCGTCGTGCATTTGCATTTTAGATGATAAAAATAGTTTCTCTCGCAGCCACGCTCGCTCTCGGCGGCGGTCGCTCAGCTCTTTCTCGTTAGGCCTTATGCCCGCGAAATCGCCGATGCCGTGTTCAGACGCGTTCTGGAATCTTTCGCTTGCATTCCGTGATGCGGCAGATGCCGCGTTCGCTTTCACTCGCGCAGCTCATTATTCCGGCCTCATCGTTGTCCCGTGTGTATTCCTGTACTTTCGCAGCATAGAGCTCGCGTTGAAGTCCATTCTTACGTTCCATGGCTTGAGCGAGAGCGAGATCACTCGGACATTTGGTCATCGTGTCGCCGACTTACTCGACCGCGCTGAGCGCTTTCCGCAGTTCGCGGCCGTCGGCCTTACAGACGCAGATCGTCAGCTCATCACGGACTACTCGTGCGCATATTCAGATAAATGGTTCGAGTATCCGGACGACCCGCCAGCCGGCTACCCTAATCTTGACACCTTGCGTGAGCTTGCACATCGCTTATCCGATCGTACACGAGAGTATGAGCACCCAAAGGCCTAGGCAGGTGATTAGAGTTTGCGAGGCGCTCGCGGACTGGCTAGTTAAATCCCTCCACAGATGAGATTGCTCAGTCTTGCCTATTTTCCATATCAAGAAGACCGCGCCGCGAGCGATTTCTTGCGGTCTAAGATCGGTGAGTACGATCATTACTGGATTCGACAGGGTCGCCTCGCACTGATATCCACCGAGGTCGATCCGCAGAGTCTGTTCGACAGCATTAAACCCTTTCTTGGCGAGTTCGACACCCTTGTTGTATCAAAGGTGATCGACCCCATTTGTTTTGCTGGCCGCTACTCTGACGTTCTATGGAATTGGATAGACCGCTTTTCGTCGCCCAACTAGGCCTAACCAAACGCTCCAGCCAACCGCTGGCCGTTCCGATGCGCACGTTTGATTTATGAAAGAACTCTGTGAATTTGCTACGCTCGCTGCCGCCAGCGGTGGCTGAGCTTGTTCTCGTTAGACCTAATGATTCCGAGCGGCGAGATGCGGTTATAATGAGCATGAAATTACACGTGCACCAACTAATGGGCTCGCTGCTCCTGCTTTTCTCGGCGGGACTTGCCGCGCAACAAGCCGACGGAGAGCGAGTTTCCGCGCTGTTAAGAAATGTTTGCGTCAACGGCGTGCAACTTCATTACATGGAAAGTGGCAGCGGCATTCCGGTGGTTCTGATTCACGGCGGCCTCGGCGACTATCGGGAGTGGAACTCGCAGATCGGACGTATCAGCAACCATTACCGGGTGATCGCCTATAGCAGGCGCTACAACTATCCGAATGACAACGCCGATATTCTGCCCGATCACTCAGCGATTGTTGAAGCTCGGGACTTCGCTGCACTGCTCGACACGCTCAAGTTGGAGCGCGTCCATGTCGTCGGCTACTCCTATGGTGCCCTCACGGCGCTGTTCTTTGCGACGGAACATCCCGAGCGGGTGCGCAGTTTGACGCTGGCGGAGCCGCCTATTTTGGGCTGGCTGCCCGAAATTCCGGGAGGAAAGGCCGAGCTGGACAAATTTATGGAAACGATGTGGACACCCGCGGCGAAAGCCTTTCGACGCGACGATCCAGAGACAGCGCTGCGGATTACGTGCGATTATTTCGCCGGCAAAGGATCGTACGATCAGGTGCCGGCGGAGTTCAGGCAGTCTCTCGTGGACAACATTCGGGAATGGAAGGCTCTCACCACCTCGCGAGATGCCTTCCCCATGCTGAGCCGCGACTCTGTAAGAAACCTCAAGCTCCCGATATTGTTGCTCACTGGCGAGAAAACTTTAGCTCCACTGCGAATGATCAACAACGCTTTGACTCACCTGCTGCCTAATGCGGAACAGGTCACCATCCCCGGCGCGACTCATGATATGTGGATTGAGGATCCAGAAAGATGCGGACAAGCAACTGCCAATTTCTTGACTAAACACTGATCAGAAAAATCCGCATCGCCTAACCAGTCGATGAAGCCAACGGCCCCGCCTCGAAATGAGTCCAGTGTGTTTGCCATGACACCCTGCCGTGGCTTATCTCTTTCTCGTTAGGCTTATGGAGAACTCTACATGAGACCAGCACTCTTTATAGCTGCCCTCGTCCTTACAGTGGCGCCTATGGGCGTAGGGCAAAAGCAGAGCGCGAGCGGCAGTCACGGAACAAGTGTCGAGGAGGCCATCAGAAAACTGGATAACGAACGCATTCAAGCACAGATTCATGCTGATGCGACGGCCCTTGATCGCATCTACGCTCCTGATTTCATAGGCGTAGGGCCAAGTGGCACAGTGAGAACCAAGCCGCAGGTGATTTTAGATTTCACATCAGGTGATTTGAAATTTCAATCTATCACAACCGCTGACGTTCAAGTGCGCATCTATGGAAACACGGCTGTGGAGATTGGCCGTTCAACAATGATTGGGCAAGACAAAGGAAAAACTGTTCCCCGTGACACTCGCTTTACCAGGGTGTGGGTAAAGCAGCAAGGGCGCTGGCGGTTGGTTGCCAACCATTACTCGTCCCAGACTACGAGCCAATAAGCAGTCACAGCAAATGCCTAACCAATCGCTGGAGGTTCTTAATCAAGGAAAAAGTGTGTAGGTTGGCCTGATCCTCAAACGGCTACATTTTTGCCGACGGGGGTTTAAGCGTGGCACGTCTCTCAAGGATCAGCTTCGGTGGTTTTGGCTCTGAGCAGGGTGGTTAGGCAAAGCAGTGCTGCCGGACCGTTTGAGCTCTGGTGATGGGATGCGTTCTTTCATGCAGGTTCTTGGGACTCGCGACGAGCGCGGTGCATGATCACCATGGGGAAGCACGCAGTTGTAATTTTCACCCGGCGCTGCATTCACGCCA
>Ga0209474_10000502_pt1 | contig 42899 bp, 27 predicted proteins | sample GraSoiAngelo_145_FD_185902 | JGI IMG/M metagenome (GOLD analysis project Ga0209474, IMG submission 185902) | Grasslands soil microbial communities from the Angelo Coastal Reserve, California, USA - 14_1009_05_20cm (SPAdes) (version 2) | ecosystem: Environmental > Terrestrial > Soil > Grasslands...
TTGGCCCCGTTCTTCTGCCACTGGTAGCTCAGCGGAGCCGTGCCTGCCGCCGTTACGCTGAATGTCGCCGTCTGCCCCGCCGTCACCGTCCGGCTCACCGGTTGCGTCGTGATCGTCGGCGCCGTTGCCGCCGCATTCACCGTCAGTGTCGCCGCATTGCTTGTCACTGTCCCCGCGCTGTTGCTTACCACCACATCGTACGTCGCCCCGTTATCCGTACTTGTCGTCGCCGGCGTCGTGTAGCTCGCCGAGGTCGCCCCTGAAATGTTGGCCCCGTTCTTCTGCCACTGGTAGCTCAGCGGAGCCGTGCCTGCCGCCGTTACGCTGAATGTCGCCGTCTGCCCCGCCGTCACCGTCCGGCTCACCGGTTGCGTCGTGATCGTCGGCGCCGTTGAAGCTGCTTTTTCTAACAACGAGATAATGTAGACGTCGGTGCAGTTGGTGCCGTTTTGCATGTTTGCCAGGCAACTGGTGTGCGCATAGGCCATGTTGCTGTCAAACGCGAGGTACCTGCCGTCCCGGCTAATGGCCGCTTTCGGCGTGGCGTTGAAGTCTTCGTTACTCCGCGAGTACGCCCGCGCCAAACGGTACATCAGGTTGCTGTTGTTGTTCGCGTCGATCCGGACGACCATGATCTCATCCTCGTACAATAACCACGTGCTCGCACTCGGCGCTACATAGTTCGCCGAGTTGTCAAACCACTCTGGGCTCGTGGACCGGCTATCGAAGAACGACAGGCCCACCCAAGGCTGTTGCGCGTTGCCACGGTAACCGACGTGCCAGGAGGGCGGATTGTCCAGCAGGCAAACGGCCGACAACGGGTTGTAAATCTGGCGCGCGTCCAGCCCCCAACCGCTCGGGCAAGGATTGGTGATTCCCGGAAGCGTTGGAAGATAAGTGGAGTTTCCCATTTCAATGAAGACAGCGTTACCGTTCAGGTCGTAGCCCGTATCCAAGTGGTCCGTAGAATCTTGCAGCTGGAGCAAGGGCGTCAGGCCACTCCATAAACGGTTTCCCTGTTCAGGCCCGGTTCCGTCTCCTGTAAACTGAATGATTACATTGTTGTCGGGCGTCTGAATCAGCTTGTGCAAACACCCGTCGTTCACGTTGTTAATCACGCCCCTGCAACTCGTGGTGTATACCGCGCCTTTGCGGTTCGTCACCAAGTCGTATACGAACACATTCTCGGGGCTCGACCCACTGTTGTCTCCTCCGATGACCACGACATGTGCTCCGTCCTGAGAGACGTCCGTTTCATCCATAAAATTGATGGCCGCATATTCGGTAAACTGGTGCACTACGGCGTTGGCCACCGACGCGCCACTGATCGTCCCCTTCATCAGTGAGTTCCCTGTGGTGTAATAGAACACGGCGGGATTCGTGGCGTCCCACAAGAACCACCCGTCGTTATACCCCGTGGGCATATTGGAGATGGGCACCACAATGTTTCCCTTCAGGTCGGTCACATACCGTCGGCCAAAGCCATCCGTTAACAAAAGGTAGCTGTCGTCGGCGTTGAACGGCGACACGGTTGAGTATCCATGGCTGATCGGCAGGTAGAAGGATCCCGACCAGGAATCCTTCGAGGCGTCACTCACTCGCGTCACGGTGCATCCGAACGTCGGGTCTACATAACTCTTTCCCTTCCCAGGCGGTACAAACGTCTCCCAATCCGTCGGCACATGATTACTCGTGTTTCCCGATATCCCGCATGAGGGAGCGCCCTGTGGAACCGGTGGCTGATTTATCCCGCTCCCTTTCAGCGAGATTGTCGAAGGCGAGTTCGTGGCATTGCTCGCGACGGAGACACTTCCGCTGGCGCTTCCCGTAGCTGCCGGCGTGAATACGACGTTCAGAGTGGCAAACTGGCCGGGCGCGATAGTAGTGTTTGAGCTAACGCCTGTAGCCGAGTAATCTCCCCCGCTGGTCGTCACCCCCGAAACGGTCACGTTCGAATTACCAGAGTTTTTCAGCATGACGCCCAGCGAACTGCTGACACCCACAACCACATTTCCAAAATTCACATTGTTGGGCATCACCGTCAGTTGGGCGAATGGAGCCACCCCCGTGCCAGCCAGAGTGACCGCTGTGGGAGAGTTATTTGCATCGCTCGTCACCGTTAGAGTTCCGGAGGAGCCGCCTGAAGAGGATGGCGCAAAGCGAATCTGTAGAGTTACGCTCTGGCCGGCAGCGATGGAAGAAAGGGGGATCCCTTTGGTTATGGAAAACGCTGAGCCGGAAACACTCGTTTGGGAAACGGTGACCGCGGCGGTTCCGCCGTTCTTCAAAGTCACACTCTGGGTTGCGGTTGCCCCGACGGAGACATTCCCAAAACTAAGGCTGGCTGGGCTTGCCGAAAGAGTCTTTGAGCCGGAAGTGGACTGCGTATTTGCAGTCGTGTATCCGCCGCAACCGGATAAGCCGACGCCTGCCAGGAAAAGAGCGACCGACAGAATAGACAGGACTTGGCAGCGTGAACACAAAAGTGTGTGATTTGACCGGGAAGGTGCAAGTCCCGTTTCTTTGATTTCCATTATCTTCCCAAACATTCGAAGCAGCATTGAGGGCTAACTAGGCTGCCGCTGTGGTCCCCAACTCCCGCACTGGCGCTACGCCACCCACGGTAATGAGAAAGATGGCGACAAACTACTGCCGGGAAGTTCAGTCTTAGGTCAGGTACGGGTATTGTCCCCTGTAGGTGCTTTGCTTACAGTGATTTACCTAACAGCGAGGACAGGAAATCCCAAAGGAAAGCGGCAGAGTTAGGAAAAATGACTCTTCAGGGATCGAGTTCGCGAAAGATGAGGTTGACACAGAGAGATTAGGGGGCGCTAAGGATCAGCTTTTCGGGACGTTTGGGGGTCAAGCCGGCAAAGTAAGGCTCCGAGAGTTCCACCACGATACAGCAATGCCCCAAGCGCGGTGCCTAGAGTATTCGTAAAAATATCAGTCGTGCCGGAATCTCGCATCGGGATGTACCGCTGCAGAACCTCGATTGTTAGGCTGAAGAAAGTTCCTAGAACAACCGTTGCGACTACGGTCTTTCGGCTTGGCTGCCCCGAAGAAAAGAACATGCAAAAGAAGAACCCGAAAGGAATAAATCCAGCAATATTGATGAAGACTTCTCGAAGATAGGCAAAGTTAGGGTAAAACTCATTCCATGGCGCCTTCAAGAGGGGCTTGTAAGGAATACGAAAGCTATCTGGAATAGTGAGGTCGGGCCCGGAAGCAATTTGATTATGCACAATGTGTCCGGTCCGCTCCCCGAAGGTGTATAGCGCAACGGGCCGGCTGTTTTCAACGACCTCGGACCTTCCGTCTAGCCAGGCCCGATAATGCTCCGATACCTGGGAGGGCGTGAGCTCTTGGCCGAACAAAGCAAGTCCCAGCAGCTTGCCACGCCAAGTGTCGTACACGGTGGGAGAGGTGCCCACAATAAGCTGGCCAGACAAATCCTTTTGGGTAATCTTGAAGACGGGAGACCTCTCTGTGGGAATTCCATCCAGGTAAACCGTCGTGCCGCCTGTGCCCGAACTCATCGCGATAAACTGGCGTTTGTTGGGGTGAAATGCGTTTGAAACCCACAACCACGTCATCCCAACATGATGGCTTGAGCCAAAGGGTTGCTGAAGAATGAGCAAGTAACTCCCCCCTTGCCGAAGACGAAGTTGCTCCGGGTTTTCAGGAGAGGAGATTGCCAGCAGGGCCCTGTCATGCTTTTCTTGAGAGGACTCTAGCCATATTTCCAAGCTAGTTCCCCGTTGCGTCTCGGGATTCGGGAAGTGAAATCGTTTGGAACTCAAAAGGATTCCGCCGCCGCTGAACTGGACGCCATTTTCGCCACTCATCCAAGCGACATGGTTCGCAGGGTGGGGATTAAAGGGCCAAAACGCAGCAACGATCATCACCCACAAAATGCCAAAGCATACGGCAGCTAGGGTCTTTCTTTCGTGTATCGCTCGAAACGCAGATAGGCGCATTGGCTAGAGACGCTGTACACGGACAGGATAATCCAATGTAACTAAAGTCCGTATGAAACTGACAGTGCTAGTGCAAGAGAAATCTAAAACTCATTAGCCCCTTTCGGAGGAGTGCGGCGCTTGCAGAGCCAGACGTTCCGCCGGAATCCCCGTTAGCGGTATCCCAAGCTTTTCGAGTGAGTTGCTCAATGGTCGTCAGCTTTTTCTTCGCCAGCGTTTTATTCACCGCAGGAAGTTCCCTGGCAACGAGGCTGTCGAATTCTGTCTCCACATCTCCCAACTCCTTCTTCAGCGAGTCGATACGCGCCATCTGATAATCGGCCGGACGGCCTTCGTAGAAGACAAAGTCCGCGTAGAGGCCAGTGGTCTTTTCGCGGATGTGCTCTTCCCCGGTAATGGCGCCGCCTTCTTTCGTAGCCACAATTTTCTTGCGCAGCTCATCGACTTTTTGCGACAGGTCTTGCAACTGCTTCGCGAAGGCCGCATCGTTCTTGACTTTGCTGCTGCGGTCTCCCAGAGCGTCGCGCACGCCGTTGATGCGGTCGACGTCAAAACTCATGTCGCCGAGCAAATTGTAGACGCGCATGGCAGCGTCCAAATTGAGCTTGCGGTCATCGGGACTGAATTTCGCGCGCGGATCAAGCGTAACATCGAGCTTTGTTGTATATGTCCCCGGGCCCCGGGTCAGCTTCACTGTGTAGGTGCCGGGCAACACGCGCGGGCCCTGTGCCGCTTCGAAGGCGGCAGAGGCAGCGGGCGGAACGCGCGGCGCCTTGATGCGCATGGGCCATTCGACGCGGCTGATGCCGCGGCGGCTGTTCGGTGACAGCGTGTCAACGAGTTTTCCCTGGGCATCGAGAATTTCCAGCTTCATCTTGCCAAAGATATGGCGCTTTTTCTGATAATAAGTGATGATAGCGGCGTCGGGCGGATTCGGCCCGGTATACACGGCGCTCCCATCCGCCCAGCCACCGCCTGCTTCCAGCCTTTGCTGCGAGGGCTTGGCGGTAAGGAAAGCGGCTTCCTGCCTCATGACCTCGGCGGTCAGCTTACGAAGCGGAGTGATGTCGTCCACGATCCAGATGCCCCGGCCGTGCGTGGCAAGCACGAGGTCCGATTCGCGGGGATGTACCACGATGTCGCGGACGGCCACGCTGGGAAACTCATGGCCTTTGTACTGAGCCCAGTGGTTTCCGCTGTCCAAGGAAATCCAAAGGCCAAATTCCGTGCCCAGGTAAAGAATGTTCTGGGAAACGGGATCTTCCTTGATCACATGTGCGTAGCCGCGCACACCGCTGTCACGTGCGACGATGGAAGTCCAGGTCTTCCCATAATCCGTTGTCTTGTAAACGTGGGGGGCCATGTCTCCAAACGTATGGCGGTCAAATGCAGCATAAGCAGTGCCAGCGTCATACAGCCCCGACTCGACCCAGGAAACCCACGAAAACTTTGGAAGGTTTGTCACATTACCTACGACGTTGTTCCAGGATTTTCCACCATCGCGCGTGAGTTGCAGGTTGCCATCATCGGTACCAACCCAGATCGTTTGCGCGTCTCGGGGCGATTCGCTGATCGAGTAGATCGTCGTGTGCATCTCGGCGAATGAGTTGTCCACGGTAACGCCTCCCGATTCTTCCTGCTTCTGCTTCCCGGGATCGTTGGTGGTCAAGTCGGGAGAAATGAGGTCCCAGGTTTGGCCGTGATCGCGCGAACGAAAAAGGAATTGCGCCCCGATATAAATCGTGCCTTTCTCGTTGGGACTCATATGGATCGGTGTGTTCCAATTGAAACGCAGCTTCCCTTCGCCATAATTGGGCTCCGGCTTGATGGGACGAGCCTCCAACGTGGTGCGATTCACGCGGGCAATGTAACCGCCCTGGGATTCCGCATAGACGTAGCTCGCGTCGGCGGGATCCGGGAACGCCCAGAAGCCGTCTCCGCCCCCAAGGTTTTCCCAGCGGCTATTGGAAATTCCTCCCGGGTATTGCGAGTCGCCCATCCAAACACTGTTGTCCTGCAGCCCGCCAAAAACGTGATAAGGATCAGCGCTGTCCACGCTCACATGATAGAACTGAGAAACCGGCAGGTTATTGCCCTTCCACCAGGTGTTTCCCCCATCGTAGGAATACCAAACGCCGCCATCATCGCCCGCAATGAGATGGTCTGTATTGTCTGGATTCACCCAAACGGTGTGAAAATCGCCATGCGCTGCGTTGCCGACACCGCTGAAGCTCTTGCCGCCATCCTCGCTCATGATCAAAGTGAGGTCGGGTTTGTAGATTTTGTTCTCGTTCTTCGGATCGACGATCAAGTTCGCAAAATAAAAGGGCCGCCAAACCATCCAGTTGCTGCGGTCGCCTTCTTGCCAGGTCTTTCCGCCGTCATCCGAACGAAACAGCGCGCTACGCGTAGACTCGATCATGGCGTAGGCGACCTCCGGCTTCGAAGGAGCGATGGCCACGGCGATGCGCCCCCAGGGCTTTGCCGGCAGGCCTGTGGCGCTTTTCTCATCCAGTTCTTGCCACGTTGCTCCGCCATCCGTGGTCTTGAAGAAACCGCTGCCGCTTGGGGATGTCGGGCTCTCCCCACCGGAGCGGAACGTCCAGCCCTTTCGGCGGAAATCCCACATGCCCGCAAAAAGCACTTTGGGATCCTCCGAACTCATCGAAATCTGGGAGCAGCCGGTCGAAGGATTTGGCCCCCTCAGGATTTTGGTCCAGGTCTTGCCGCCGTCGGTGGTCTTGTAGAGGCCGCGGTCGTCGCTGTCGCTCCAAAGCTTTCCGGGCACACACGCGTAAACCGTATTGCTGTCTTTCGGATCCACGAGAATCCGGGAAATGCGCTCCGAATTCGGCAATCCGATGTTGTGCCAACTGTCGCCACCATCGGTCGATTTGTAGATGCCGTCGCCAATCGAGGTGCTATTGCGCGTCCAGGCTTCGCCGGTGCCCACCCAGATAGTCTTTGGCGATTGCGGATCGATCGTAATCGCGCCAATGGACCCCACCTCTTCCTTGTCGAATACAGGCTTGAAAGTGGTGCCGCCGTTCATGGATTTCCAGACGCCGCCGCTGGCCGCTCCCACGTAAACGGTCAGCCGCCCGCTCTCTGTGACCGCGGCGATGGCCGCGACGCGGCCGCTCATCGCGGCGGAACCAATGTTTCGCGCGCCCAGGCCGGAGATGGTATCTGAATCGAATTTGGCATCTTGTGCCTGCGCGGCTGCCTCGAAAATCAGCGAGCCAGCTAAAGACATCGTCACGGCGATAAGACAACGAATAGATTTATGCATGACTGTAGGCATCCTCATCGAACATCTAAACCGACAACATTTCCTAACTTTTCAGGTAAAATCTCAGAATTCTTGTTCGAATGAATCAGTTTCCGGCTGATGGCTTTTTGGTTTCCGTTTTCGCCGCGGGCATCGCGAACAGGGAGTCGTCCAGATCCACGTTCTGCTCGATTTTTTCGACGGAAAACTGTTGCCGTGAAGAACTTCCCTTTTGCGCCTGCTCCACGGCCAACGGATAATAGATTCCATTCACCTGCTCATAGTCTCCGTAATACAACTCCGATTCCTGGAGCGCACCGCGAATGGTAGTTTGCACTTCCACTTTGAGTTCGAGGTAGGAATCCGTGTCCAGGTAGTAGTAGCGCACGTCGCCGTTTTTCATGCTGAGCTTGATCTTGAAGCAATCCGTTCCTTCCATCGAATCGTGTCCCACCAGTTCTGCTTTGTGACCTTTTTCTTTGTAATCCACCAGCGGACCGTCAATGTCTCCATCCACGATCAGGCTCTTCATGTCGTCTTGCGAAAGCAGGTCAGGGTCCCTCCGGCCGCTGAATGGCGAAATTTGCCAGCCCGTCTTGCCGTCATACGCCTGGATCTGCGCCATGCCCTGAACAATGAACTCTTCCCGCACTTTTCCTGGCCGCTTGTTCTCCTGGCGAAGGTCCGCGCGAAAAGAACCATCGCTGAACTTGACCGTGGTGCGCAAACTCTTCACGGCCTTCAGTTTCTCCAGTCCGCCACGCGCTTGAATGTTTTTGGCAATGACTTCATCCACGGTTTGGGCGCCAAGCACGCTGGCACTCATTACACACACGAAGAACGCCGGCAGCAGGGATTTGCACACCTTGAAGAATTTCGCGGCAAGAGCCGGACGGATTTCTATTCTCATGCGTTCCCCCCCAGAAAGGACGCTAGCAGCTCCGCATCAAACGGACACTCGAATACCACACCCTTTGTAATACGGACGAAAATCGGCCCCACTTAGTTAGCAAACTTTCCCCCCGCTGCCAAGAAGTTTTCATTCAGCCCGATGCGACGACTTTAGTCTCTATAATGTCCATGATTTCCCGAGAAGAGATTCGCCTTTCCACTCATTTTTTTATATCTTCTGTGCATCCAATTCCGGAGCCAGGAATCGAGTTTCGCTGAGGAGACTCTTCGTTGCGAAGTACAATTTTCGCTCTTCTCCTTCTTATGCTCTCCCTGTGTATTCCCGTTGCCCGCTCGCAAGGAGGTCCCGTCGAAGGCGAGCATGAAGTCCAGATTTGGACCGGCGGAGGCCATGGCACTAACGGCAGCCAATTGAGCGACGGTGTTTGGAATGTTGGCCTGCGCTACGGTTTGATTCTCACGAAGCCTCATGGGCCCGGGTTTCTCCGAGGCCGCCTGGAGTATGCCGTCGAGGCGGTGCCTGTTTTCGTCGTGGTTCAAAAGCAAAATACGGCCTACGGCGTGGGTGTGGACCCTTTTGCGTTCAAATGGGCGTTTGCTACGCGGGGCAACGTCGTACCCTATTTCGAGATTGGCGGCGGGACGCTCTTCACAAACACGCAAGTGCCCGCGGGAATTTCGCGAATCAATTTTACGTCCGGCGGCGCCATCGGCTTGCATTTTCTGCGCACCAAGCGCAACTTGAGCGCGGAGGTTCGCTTCATGCACATTTCCAACGCCGGCCTTGCTACGCCCAATCCCGGCATCAACACAATTCAATTGCGCCTGGGCTTCGGCTGGTTCAGTCAAAAGGAATAGCGCGGGATGAAAATGCTGATCATCTCTCTCATGGTTCATCATCCCCATCGGCGTCGGCTGACGGAGCCGCAGCCGGCTCTTTGCTTGGATCAACCGCGGTCATGCCGGCTTTCTTCAAACCGGCATTCAAAGCGGGGATGTCCTTTTCCTTAATCTCTTTCCATTGAGACAAAAGCGTTTCCAGTGATTCATTGAGCTCTCTGTAAACGGCCTCGGCCTGTGTCGTTGGAGCGGCGTCCGCGCTGTCGGCGACGCCCAGGACTCCGGAAAAATGCTGGTTCAGCGTTGACAAATTCTCCGTTTGCTTTCTTCCGGCAGGCAATCCGAAGAAGCCACTTTGCGTTGCACCTTCCAATTCAGCAGCTTTCTTGTCCAACGCACCAATGGCGTCGGCGAGCCTGCCCTTCCCTGCTTTCGCAGCCAGTTCTTTCAATTGCGCACGCACGGAGCGGACTTGCGCCAGCGCTTCGTAGCTCTGATTCATCCCTTCAACAGACCCGCTCTCTGTTTCAAACTGCTTCCGCAAGTCCGCCAGAGAAGCGGTGATGCGCGGGTCCATCTTCACAACCAGCGGCTGCGTGTAGCTTTTGCCGCCCACTGTGAGCTTCACCGTGTAATTCCCCGGCAAGGCCCGCGCGCCGAGCGGGTACTTCACCGTATCGCGATAGATGGCCGAAATTGGAAACTCGTGTTCCAGCGATTCTGGCGGCGCATAGTGCATGTCCCACACAAAGCGATGCATCCCCGCTTCCGCCGAAAGAATTTGCGCTGGCCGAACCCAATACATCGGTATGGGATATTCACTGGCCATTTTGTCCATCTGCTCGGGCTTATCCGCGCTGGAGTAACGCCGCACCAAGTGTAGTTGTTCGTCCAGAATTTCGAGCGTCACTGGGTCATTCGGCGAGGATGCCAGAGCATAATCGAGGATTGCTCCGTCCGGAGGGTTTTTTCCTGCTGGAAATTCCGGCGGCAATGGCGTGTCCGGGTTGCGGTTCCAGCGAAAACGAATCGCTGTCTGCGGCGCAAAGAGGTGCACGTTCTCTCTCGCAACTTCGACATTTAGTTCGCGCAGAGGCGTGATGTCATCCAAAACCCAGAACGAGCGCCCGTGTGTGGCAACGATCAGGTCGTCGCCATGAATTGCCAGATCCCGCATCGACGTGTGCGGCAAATTGAGTTGCAACGGCTGCCAGTCGTCGCCGTCGTTGAAGGAAACATAGACAGAACCCTCCGTGCCCGCGAACAGCAGTCCTTTGCGAACTGGGTCTTCGCGCACGACACTGCTCGCGCCACCATCCGGAATGCCTTTGGTGATTTCCGCCCAGGACTTTCCAAAATCGCGTGTGCGGTAAATGTGCGCGCGTAAATCATCCAGACGAAATGAATTTATCGCCGCGTACGCCGTCCCGGCATCAAAGTGGGAAGCTTCGATGATAGAAATTTTGCTCCATGGTTTGAGTTGCGGAGGCGTCACATTTTGCCAGGATTTCCCGCCGTCCCTGGTGATGTGAATCAGCCCATCGTCCGTGCCCGCCCAAATCGTGTTCGCTTCTTTGAAGGAAGGCGCCACGGCATAAATCACTCCGCGATGTTTCCCTTTTTCCGGATCGCTTGCCGCAAAAACTCCAAGATTTGCTGGAATTTCGTACGACTCCCGCGTTAGGTCCGGGCTGATTACCTGCCAACTGTTTCCCTCGTCGGTGGTTTTGAAAAGCACATTCGCGGCAAAGTAGAGCGTGTGCGTCTCGAGCGGCGAAAAAACCACGGGCAGCGTGCGCACGTAGCGGTATTCGCCGCGGCGAATCGGCTCGGGAGTGACCTTTGCATATTCGCCGATATCCTGTTTTGTCCGCGTCAACCAATCGCCATAAAGTATGTTCGGATCCAGCGGATCAATGGTCACGTAGCCGTATTCAAAAATGCCGATGAGATGCCAGTCGCGAAAAGTAATCTCGCCAAAATCGCTGCGGCTCAGCGTCGCTACCGATCCGCTCTCCTGTTGAGCGCCATACACCCAATAGGGAAAGCGATTATCCGTCGTCACATGATAGAACTGACCGGTTGGCTGGTTGTACCAAGTGCTCCAGGTCGCGCCGCCATTCACGCTGATCACCGCGCCTTGATCGCTCGATAGCGCAATGATCTGCGGATTCTCCGCACTAATCCAAATGCGTTGGTAATCGTCGCCGCCCGGCGCGCCTTTGAAGCCAACGAACGTTTTCCCGCCATCCGTCGATTTCCACGTCGTCGTGTTCGCCACGTAAAGAACATCCGGATTGTCGGGCGCGACGGCAATCCCCATCGCACCAGGGCCGCGTCCGCCGATGCGATGGTCCGAATTGATAGGCTTCCAGGATTCGCCCGCATCGTTCGAAACATACACGCCGCCGTTTTTGTTCGCTTCCACCGACGCATAGATCCGTCTCGGCTCGCTCGGGGCGACGGCAATGCCGATGCGGCCCAGACCGTCTTCGGCGCTAGGCAATCCTCTTGTCAACGGGCGCCAGTTCGTTCCTCCGTCCGTGGACTTAAAGATTCCACTGCCTGCCGTAATGAACGACGCGCCGCTGCGAACTTCCCACGGCGCGACGCGAGCAGCCCAGAGCACGGCATAGACTGTTTGAGGGCTCGCGGGGTCGAACTCCAGGTCGGCCGCGCCGGTGTTTTCGTCCTTATACAAAATCTTCTGGAAAGTCTTGCCGCCATCGGTCGAACGAAAAACGCCGCGCTCGGCGTTAGGGCCGTAAGGATGCCCCACGGCAGCGACAAAAAGGCGGTTCGGATCTTTCGGGTCAACAATAATTGCAGCAATCTGCTGCGCGTCGCGCAGTCCGAGGTGCATCCACGTTTTCCCCGCATCGGTGGATTTGTAAATTCCGTCGCCCGTGGCCAGATCCGGCCGTTGCAAACCTTCTCCGCTGCCAACGTAAATCACATTCGGATCGGAAGGAGCCACAGCAAGCGCACCCACTGAGCCGGTAGGTTGATCGTCAAAAATAGGATTCCAGGTGTTCCCGAAGTCTGTGGTTTTCCAAACGCCGCCGTTTACCGCAGCCATGTAAAAAACGTTAGGCTGATGCGGCACGCCGGAGATGGCCACGGTGCGCCCGCCGCGAAAAGGTCCAATGCAGCGCCAGCGCATCTCGCCAAAGAGCTTTGGATCGAAGGGAGGTCCGCCCTGCACGTCGGAGAGTGCAAGCGTTCTTTCGATGGAGTGGCGGGCGAACGCCGGAACCGAGAGGATCCAACAAAGTACGAATCCGATTGCGACTCCGCGAGAGAACCACGTCGCCGCGATACGGCGCTGAAGCAAACAAAGCATCCGACACCTCCCCGAAGTCGGAGAGGATACCCTGCCTAACAAGCGGTAGCAAATTGTTGCTGAGGGAGTTGAGAACGACGGCAGGCAAAGGAAGGACAAAAGATTGAGGGCGCAACGGCCTTGCGACCGCAGCGCCCTCTTTCAATTGTGCCGCTAAGTTTTTGAGGCTTCCCGGCTCAATCTGTGCGAGAGAGTAAACCCGGTGCTTTTTCGTGGCAAGCGAAATCTGAAAGTTTCACTGTGGAAAGCTGTGCACGACTGTGCAAAAAGTGCTGCAAGCTACGAACGCATCAGGCCTGATGAACGAAAGAACTTATTTCTTACGGTTTCTTATTGCCCCAGCGCAAAAGCTCGCCAGGAAGCGCCTTGAGGAAGTTACGACCCCAAATACCTATAAGGAGCGCCGCGCTGAAGAGCAAAATGGCGTCGAGACTGGCTCGGCCCTCGCGCGTCCAGTAGACCTTTTCCTCGAGGTTTAACCATAGGGCGAACTCGTCAAGAGTAAGTGCGGCCCCGACGCCATAAAGCAGCGACATCAGGCGGCTGGCAAAAAGCGAAGAACCCTTGGTTCCGGTGCCGATCTCGATCAGCCAGCCAAACCCGACGAACAGCAGCAGAAGAATCCCCCAAACCAGGTGATGGACATGAGTTCCGCGTATGTAAATGTAATGGAATGGGGGAATCCCCTGTCCGGCGGCATAAGCCATAGACCGGGCCGAGGCCAAGGTCAGGAAGAACCCGACTGCAGCCAGGAATAGGCGGCGCTTGGGGCGATCCTGGACATGCTTGTGAAACAGCTCGCCGATCCGCGGATGCCATAGAAACAAAAGGACTAAGCCGACCAGAAGGATAGCCAAGCCAAACAGCCAGACTCTCGCCATACGCACCCTGCCTCCCCCGTCCCCAGAGTAATCGAAATTCGCCCCCAACGCCCCTTGGGGCAGCTTTGCAGATTGAGCACATAGGGACTCTCGGGCTATTTTCTGCCCTCCCTCCACCCCTTATTTTGTGAAGAAAGGGGAAAAGCCATGAACACCAAGTGGTTCGCGCTTGCCGGCTGTCTATTGCTTGCTGGGATTTGTGCCGCCAAAGAACACGACGACTATCAAAAAGGCACCTTGCTGCGGATGGAATCGGCGCCTTGTGGCATGCAGGAAAAGGGGGGCAAGTCCATGGCCGGGGAAATTCTGGGCACGGACTCGCAGAGCAAGAAGACTAAAGAAGTGCTCTGCCAGGAATACGTGCTGGAAGCGGAAAAGGTGATTTACCGGATCAGGCCGAATGACGACAAGCATCCCGTGCTGCTGCCCATCGGAGAAACCGCGCAGTTCCGCCTGCACAAGGACAAGTTGATTCTAAGAGTAGCCGAAGGGGACGGGAAGGAACGCGAGTACATCGTCGTGTCCATGAACCCCCGTGAAGACCACCGCGAGGCGGTAGCCAGCAAGAATTAATTAAGATTTGTGAATTCTTGAAGTGGAAAAAAGACGGCGTTTCGCGAGGGTGCGAGCGCCGTTTTTGTTTGCGCGCTCATGGTGTGCGCGTGGCGACAACGCCAAGGTCGGCGATGTTGTCACCTTTTTTCAGAGAAGGTACGGCGTTGACGTGAAGCACGACGCCAGTGACAGGCGCCCGAGGCTCCGCGATGACTTTGCCGAAGTAGTCGGTAATCATGCCAAGTTTCATTCCGGCGGAAACGTAAGTGCCCCGCTTCACTAGCGGATACCAAATCCCGGGGCCGTCGGCGAGAACGTCGGAGAGTTTCTCGATCCAAACCGGGTTTTCAATGACGTGCGGCTCGCCCGGAATCATTTTCAGCGCGCGCATCGTGCTGAGCGTGCCATTCACCAGGAGGTTGACGTCATCGGTTTCGACCGTTCCCGCATGGCCCGCTTCCACAACGATCGAAGGTTTGCCGCGAACGGTAGCCGTGTTATCCAAATAGCGCGTGGCATTGGGATCGGTGGGCCGCTCGCTCCAAATAATGATGTGGTCGAGCCCGAATGCCAGAACCATTTCTTTCGAGATGCGGTCCTGCTCGGCGTGCCCCGTCGGGCCCCAATACGCGTAGGGCCGAAGACTCTCGTCGAGGTCGCCGCCGTGATAGTCGATCAGGTAGTCGCAGCGGTCTACGATTTGCTTGGTGATCAGAAACGACGCGCGCTCGGTTTGCGTGCCATCGGCTTTGCCGGGATAAAAGCGATTCATGCTTTTGTTATCCACAGGATTGACATGAGGAACTTTTTGTTCGAATGAGGCGACGTTGACCAGTGGAACTAGGATCACCGTGCCGGTGAGTTGCGCCGGGTCAATCTGCGCGATGAGTTTTTCAATCGCAATGATGGAAACGTATTCCGTACCATGTGCTCCGGAAACCAGCGCTAAGGTTTTTCCCGGTTTCACTCCATTCACTACGACGACAGGGATACTCGTTGCCGCATCCACACCGGCAGGCACTTCGAGGTAGCCCGAGGTTTTTTGCCCCGGCGCCGCAGAGGCCGTGCCAACGGCGAAGGGTTGTTGGGCGCGCACCGAAAGGCAAGACAAAAGCATAGCCAGCAGTCCCGCCAGCGCCGGGTAACTGCGACGCATTACTCACCTCCGGCAGTCTTGATCTCAGGTTGTGTGGGCGTCGCCGGCGCAGAATCGCCTTTCACGTAGTGGTTGTACCAAGCCATAAAGCGTTCCATGCGGTCTTTGATGTGCGACGGCGCCGTGAAGCCGTGATATTCGCCGGGGTACACGACGAGTTCGGTGGTGCGGCCAAGCGTCTTCATCGCCTGGTACATCTGCTCGCTTCCTAGAACCGGCACATTCCAGTCGATGTCGCCGCCCATGAAAAGAGTCGGCGTCGTAATGTCCGCCACGCGATAGAAGGGCGAGATTCTGTCCCAAACTTCTTTGTGGTCCCAAGGATGGCCCAGCTCGATTTCGTAATCGCGCTGATAGTGATCGTGGCCGTAGAAACTGGCAACCAGCGCCACTCCAGCGCCGGAAATGGCGGCCTTGAAGCGCTTCGTCTGCGCAATGATGAAGTCGGTCGAAATGCCTCCGTAAGACCAGCCGCCAACACCGAGCCTGTCCGGATCGGCAATGCCTTGCGCAACCGCATAATCCACCATGGCCACGTCATCCTGATAATCCTTGTTGCCCCAATCCGCGTAAATCGCAGCACAGAACTTCTGCCCATAGCCGGAAGACCCGCGCGGATTCGGAAGCAGAACCGCGTAGCCATTCGCTGCGTAAAGCTGCGCGAGGTGATAGAAGGAAGCTGTGTATTGACCCACTGGACCGCCATGTGGATTGAGCAACGTGGGCACTTTCTTGCCGGGTGTGTAATCGAGTGGCTTGTAAAGATAGCCGGCGACGGTCATGCCATCCTTGCTTTTGAAGTGCGCGTACTCCGCTTGTGCCAGACGAAGCTGCGCAAACAGCGCGTCGTTGGTCTTGGTAAGGCGCGTAGGCTCCTTGGCGTCTTTGGCGAGCAGGAAAATCTCGTCGGGCCTGTCGATAGTGGTGATTTGCGCGGCGACCGAATCGTCTTTTCCTAATGAATAGCTTCCAACCACAAGACGGTCCCCGATGGGCCGAGTGATTTCTCCACCCGCTGCAGGGATGCGGCAAAGATTTTGTGTGCCGTCATCTTCAGCCGTGAAGTAGATGAACTTGCCATCGTTGGAAAATCGCGGCCGGTGAATGCTGCGATCAAAAGCACGAGTCAGAACATTTGCTGCTCCGCCCGCGGAGGGAACCACTGCCAGGTGCCGCGTGTTGTAATAAAAGAGGTGCGGGTCCAACTCCGTTACGTAAGCGATCCATTTGCCGTCCGGCGACCAAGTCGGCGCGGAGTCAGGCCCAGGATTCGGACTAACTTGAGTGAGGTGGGCCCCCTTGTCGGTATTGTCCGCAGCCACAACCCAAATGTGTGCTTCATAGTTGGCGTCGGGATCAGGCGAACGATTGCTGCTGAAAGCCAGAGACTTGCCATCCGGCGACCAGGCCGGCTCGTTGTCATCAAAGTCCCCTGAAGTAACTTGCGTTGTGGTTTTTGCGGCCACATTGAAGACGTAAAGATGCGTGCGGTGGCGGTCCAGATAGCCGACGGTGTCCCGCTTGAACTGCAGCCGGTCAATCACGAAGGGCGGCGGAGTCTTGGGTTTCGGCGGTGTGGCCGGAGCAGGCTTCTCTTTGTTCTTGGCGGCTTCAAGTTCCTCCGGCTTGGGATCGCGAAGAATCAGAACGAGCCGCGTGCTGTCTGGGGACCACTCGAAATCGTCAACGCCTTGCGCAATGTCGGTCAAGCGAACCGCCTCTCCGCCACGGCGATCAAGCAGCCATACTTGCGATTTCCCTCCGTCACGCGCAGACAAGAATGAAATGTATTTGCCGTCAGGGCTCCAGCGAGCGTGACCCGAGGAGACGCCTTCCGCGGTCAAGGGCAGCGGATCGCCTCCGCGCGTCGAAATCATCCACAAGCGCTGCTCGTTCTTGTCCTCCTTCAACATTCTGGTGCGGACGGCATAAGCAACCCATTGCCCGTCGGGACTCAGCTCCGGCTGCGAAACGTCGCGAATTTGGAAGAAGTCATCAATCGTGATCGCTCGCGGAGCTTTTTGCATCTGGTCCTGAGCGACTGTGGGAAGCACGAAGAAAAAAAGCGCGAAGGCAAGCCGTGATGCAAGCTTCATGCGCAGACTCCTAAAAGTGAATTTCCCGCCATGACGGGGACGTAGTGTAGCAGAGGATTGGTGCAGGTCGCGTTGACAAAATGCTGAGGGAACGCCCGAGCGCCGACTGCCCCAGTGCTCAGCTACTCGTAATGCAGGGCCTTCAAAGGATCGAGACGAGATGCGCGGTACGCCGGTAGGAAGCTGGCCAGCGCCGCCACAGCCGCCAATGTAACCACGGCCAAGACCATGGTCAGCGGGTCGCGCGGCTTCAACCCGTACAGCAGCGACTTCACAACCTGAGCGGAAGCGAGGGCCAGCGTGGTTCCAATCACCAAGCCTGCGATCGTCAGGATTCCCGCTTCCTTCAGGATCATCCCAACCACATCGGCCCGCCCCGCCCCGACGGCCATGCGGATTCCAATCTCCTTGGTCCGCTGGAGAACCATGTAGGAAATCACTCCGTAAAGACCGATTGCCGCAAGCAACGCTGCCAGAAAGCCGAAGAAACCGGAAAGCGTGGCCATCAATTCATCCTGAAGTAGCGAGTTGTGGATCCGGGTCTTGAAAACCAGGAATTCTAGGTCGATGCTGGGATTCACGCCGGCAACGGTTTGTTTCAGGGAGGCCATGAGGCTGGTCAAGGGCAGCGAAGAGCGAACCAGGATCAGATCGTCCGGGGCGGGATGCTCCTGCTGTGTGGCTGGAAAATACATGAACGGCAAAAACTCCTCATGCATGTCCTGAAACTTGTTATCCGCCGCCACACCCACAATCTCATAGAGAGGCCGAGGCTTCCCGGGGGGTTCGTGTATGCGGAACCGCTTGCCGAGCGGATCCGCGCCTTTAAGAATCTTGCGGACAAACGCCTGATTGACGATGGCTACCTTGCCCGATGTGGCGGTGTCGCGGTCGTCGAAGTCCCGCCCGGTGAGGAGCGGAGTTCCGATGACCTGGAAATAGCCAGGGCCAAGATAATTGAGCCAAACTACCCCTGCGTCTGTGTCGGAGCCCTCAAGAAGGACGTCCTCATTCCAGGCGCTCCCTCCAAAGGGCACGAGCATCGCGTTAGCCGCGGATTCCACGCCGGGGATCGCCTGGACTCGCTTGACAAGGTCGCGTTTATACTCTGTAAAGCGCTCCTCGGGAAGGTGCAAACACTGGAAATCGACGTTAGTGACCAGAATTCCGCTTTGTTGGAAACCGACATTCAGCGTCGTCAAGTTGCGCAGACTTCTGACAAAGAGTAGCGCCCCCATCAACAGCACTACGGACACCGCCACTTGCGAAACCACCAGAATGCGCCGCAGACTGAACCGCTCGCGGCCACCGGACATTCCCCGGCTGCCCGATTGCAACAAGGTGGCGGGCTCTGCCCGCGTGGCACGCACGGCCGGCGCCAGCCCGAAGAACACAGTTGTCAGTACCGCGAGCGCCGTCGTGAAAGTCAGCACACGCCAATCCATGCCGAGATCCAGGAAGATTTGATTCTGCTGCGTGCTGATAAGAGCCACAAGCATCCGGCTTATCGCGAACGCCAGGAACAGTCCACAAACCGTGCCAGCGACCGCAAGCAGAAGGCTTTCGGAGAGCAGTTCGCGAATCATTCGCCAACGCGACGCTCCAAGGGCCCGGCGGATGGTGATCTGCCGCTCTCGTGCACTGGCGCGGGCGAGCATCAAGTTCGCCAGGTTGGCGCATGCAATGAGCAGCACCAATCCGGAGATTCCGAGAAGCAACCAAAGAGGCGTCTCTGAATCTTCGCGCAACTCCGAAAATCCCGTGCTCGCGGAAAATGCCCCAAATTTGTATTCGAGATATTTCTTCACTCCCGCAGCGTCGTAAACGGGCGGAATCGTCTCTTGCAAAATCGCGGGCGTCACAGCTTTGATCTGCGCGTTGGCGCGGGCAATCGTCCATCCAGGTTTCAACCGTCCGATCGAGGCAAGCCACCAAGCATGGCGGAGCGTTAGCCGGTTGTTGCGCGGGCTGAGGATAGGCTCCACGCAAAGGGGCACGGCCACGTCAAAGGTGTCGCCCACGGAGATGCCATTGAAACCCGGCGGGGTAACGCCAAGAACTACAAATGAAATGCCATCGAGCGTCAGGGGCTTTCCAACCACGGACGGGTCACCGCCAAAATTCCGCTGCCAGAACGCATAGCTGATGTTAGCCGCCGACGCGGCGCAGGCTGGCTGGTCATCCTCCGGACCGATCAGCCTTCCCAAAACCGGCTCGACGCCCAGGACGTGGAAGAAATCACCACTAACCCGGATGCCTTTTGCTTTGCGAACCTCCCCGCCCGTGGCCAGATTGAATCGCTGGTCGGACCATGCAGCGATTTCGGCAAAGCCCTCCTGACGCTTGCGGATCTGCTCCCAAATGGGAAATGAAAGCTGGGAATACTGGCTCGAAAACTGGCCGGAGCCCCAATGGCGGTCTGCAATCCGAATGGTCCCCAGTTCTTGGGGGTTCTTGACCGGAATCGAGCGTAAGCGGATCGAATCAATAAGCTGGAAAATAGCCGTATTGGCGCCAATGCCCAAGGCGAGTGTCAGGGTCGCGATTAGGGTAAACCCCGGGCTGAGGCGAAGCGCCCGGAAGCCGTAACGCAAGTCCTTCCAAAAAGACGACATCTCGACCTCCCGCGATACTTAAGACGTTGGGAGTGCCTGAAAGTCACGAAGCACACGCCGGACTGCGGATCGCTTCGTTCTGGCCTGGCTGGATGACTTCTAGGAATGCGGGCCATCGCAGCGAGCTGCCTGGTCACTCGCCAGGTTCAGTGGCGCGAATGAGCCGGGGCTCTGGCGGGCGAGCGGATGCCGGATCGCCTTTGACGTAGTGGTTGTACCATGCAAGGTAACGCTCCAGCCGATCCTTGATGTGCGACGGCGTTTTGAATTCGTGATACTCGCCGGGGTAAACAACGAGTTCAGTGGTGCGGCCAAGGCGCTTAAGCGCCTGGTACATCTGCTCACCGCCCAAGATCGGAACGTTGGAATCAATCTCCCCTCCCATAAATAGGGTAGGAGTCGTGATGCTGTTTACGCGGTAGAAGGGCGAAACTTTCTCCCAAACGGCTTTGCTCTCCCAGGGATGACCAAGTTCCGCTTCGTAGTCGCGCTGGTAGTGGTCGTGACCATAGAAACTGACAAAAAGGCCCGCTCCCGCTCCTGAGATCGCCGCCTTGAAGCGATTGGTCTGAGCGATGATGAAGTCGGTGGAGATGCCGCCATAGGACCAGCCGCCGACGGCAAGCTTTGCCGGATCCGCAATGCCTTGCTCGACGGCGTAATCCACCATGGCCATATCGTCCTGAAAATCCTTGTTGCCCCAGTCCGCCCAAATGGCCTGGGCGTACTTTTGGCCGTAGCCAGAGGATCCGCGGGGATTCGGCAGAAGGACCGCGTACCCATTCGCAGCAAAAAGTTGGGCTTCAGGTTGGAATTCCGAGTAATAGGCCCAGACCGGGCCGCCGTGAGGGCGAAGAATCGCAGGGTGCCTCTTCCCGGGGATGTAGTCGACCGGTTTATACACATAGCCGGAGACGCTCGTGCCGTCTTTGCTTTTGAAGTGGACGTATTCGCCCTGCGAAAGCTTGAGCTGGCTAAAGAGAGCATCGTTTGAATGAGTGATTTGTGTGAGCTTGCCGTTGGAGACCGCATACAGCTCGTCAGGACCGTCGATCATGGCGACTTGCGCGACAACTTCACCCGTTTTTGCCAACGCGTAGTCGTTGACCATGAGGCGGCCACCCACAGAACGAGCGATTTCACCCCCGGCCGCTGGAATTCGGCATAGATTCTGCGTGCCGTCGTCGTCGGCAATGAAGTAAATGAATTTGCCATCGGGAGAAAACCGCGGCACCGAAGCCATGCGGTCCAAAGTAAGCGTCAAGACTTTGGCCGCTCCGCCAGCGGCAGGCGAAACGGCGATGTGTCGCGTGGCGTAATCGAAAAGGCGCGGCTCCAGTTGCGTGACGTAGGTGATCCATTTTCCATCGGGAGACCAGCTTGGAGTAGTGTCCGCTCCGGGGTTCGTGGTCACTTGGGCGAGGTGAGCGCCCTTGTCCGTATTGTCCGCCGCGACTACCCAAATGTTGATGTCATAGGTCGCATCGGCGTCCGGCTGCGAGCGATTGCTGCTGAAAGCAATGAGCTTGCCGTCAGGCGACCAGGCTGGCTCAGAATCGTCGAAGTCGCCCGAAGTGATCTGCGTCAGCGTTTTCCCCGCTAAGTTGAACACATAGAGGTGGGTACGGCGTCGGTCCAGGTAGCCAACTTCATCCATCTTGAATTGCAGCCTGTCAACAACCCAAGGCTTTTGGGCCTTACGCTTTCCCTTAACAACAGCCTTGTTCTTCTTTTCGTTGGTAGCCTCGAGTTCCTCGGGACTGGGATCACGCAGAACAAGTACGAACTGGCCGCTATTCGGTGACCAGGCGAAATCTTCAACGCCTTGGGGCGTGTCGGTGAGGCGCTCCGCCTCGCCGCCCCATCGCGGCAGCAGCCAGACCTGCGCCTTGCCTTCGTCGCGGGCAGAGAGAAAAGCGATGGACCTGCCGTCAGGGCTCCAGCGCGCATGGGATGAAGAAACGCCAGCCGCCGTAAGCGGGATGGCATCGCCGCCCTTTGTGGAAGCCATCCAAATGCGGTCCTCGTTCTTATCCTCCTTCAGCAGCGCCGTCTCCACCGTGTAAGTAACAAACTGTCCGTCCGGGCTGACTTGCGGATCGCTCACCCGGCGTATCTGAAAATAATCGTCAATGGTGATGTGGCGAAGAGCTTGCGAGGATTGCTGCGCGACTACTACGGAAGTGGGTACCACAACCAGAAGCAAGCACGCACAAAACCCGGCACCGGCGGACAGCCTCATGTCAAACACCCCCTCTTGATAAGGATGAAAGACGAAACCTGACGGCAGAAATAGACAAGCAGTCTAGCACGCGGCCTCGAAGGGCAAGGGTAGCCATAGCTTTAGTCAACAAGGCAGAGACTCCGCCCCGGAATCACGAGACTGAGTGCCATTAACGTCCCGTCCCGCACGCGCAAAAAACATTTGCCCCGCCTGCATTTTTCTCTTGCATGCGGAGACGACTCCTGTATTCTGCACCTGCGAACTCGCTTCACCGCAGCGGCGCAAGCGAGATTCGTTGAGGAGGACGAGAGTAAAAATTGAGTTCGATATCTGTTCCCGCGCACTTCCCCTCCCGCGCTATCCCGGTCACCAAAAAGAGAGTTGCAAAACTGACGCTCTGGCCTCTCGTTGCGGCCACTTTTTTCATGGTGTCGGGCGGAACGTACGGCACCGAAGAAATCATTCATGGCGCCGGCTACGGACGCGGAATCTTGATTCTGCTCCTCCTGCCCGTGTTGTGGAGCCTGCCAACCGCGTTCATGATCGGGGAACTTTCCAGCGCTTTGCCCGCGGAGGGCGGCTACTATGCCTGGGTGCGGCGCGGCATGGGGAACTTCTGGGGATTCCAGGAAGCCTGGCTGTCGCTGGTGGCCAGCATTTTTGACATGGCGATTTACCCGACGCTCTTTGTGTTTTACTTAAAGCAGATGTCGCCGTGGTTTGGCTCCGGGAATCATGGAATTTATGCGGGCTTGTTTGTAGTAGTGACCTGCGCGGTGTTGAACCTGGCGGGAATTCGTGTCGTAGGCATGACTTCGCTGTGGCTGTTTTTCCTGCTTTCAGCGCCGTTCGCGCTGGTCGTAATACTGTCCCCGCTCCAGATGGGAACCCTTGCCGCACCGAACGCAGCCCCTGCAACAACAGGGCTCGGTTTGCTTGGCGGTGTGCTCGTGGCCATGTGGAACTACATGGGATGGGACAACGCGTCGACAATTGCTCAAGAAGTGGAGAAGCCGCAGAAGACCTACCCACGCGCAATGATCGCTACGGTGATCCTGGTGGCACTAAGCTACGTGTTGCCTTTTGCCGCAGTGTACCTGACCGGAGCCCCCTCTTCCCTTTTCGGTGAAGATGGCTCCTGGGCAACTGTCGCAGGAGCGCTGGGAGGAAAAATCGCGGGCATCGAATGGCTGCGATTCTTAATTGTGCTCGGCGGGATGATGAGCGCGTTCGGGATGTTCAACGCGCTGGTGATGAGTTACTCGCGCTTGCCACTGGCGATGGCGCAGGACGGCATGCTGCCCAAAGCATTCGGCAAAACGAGCAAGCGAACCAACGTCCCGTGGCTGGCAATTCTGGTTTGCGCTGCTTGCTGGGCGCTGTGCCTGGGACTGGGCTTCAAGCGGCTCGTAACCCTGGACATCATGCTCTATGGCGCAAGCCTGATGCTGGAATTCATCACGCTGGTCGTGCTGCGTATCAAAGAGCCTAATCTGAAGCGTGGATTCCGTGTGCCGGGCGGCCTTGCAGGAGCTGTCCTAACCGGCGTGTTTCCTCTGCTGCTGCTTCTCCTCGCCGTCGTAGAGAGCGATCACGAAACCGTGCTGGGCATGAACGGGCTTCTCTTCGGCGCGTTTATCATCATCGCAGGATTTGCGATTTATTTCGTCACCGGACGCCACCGCCTCGTGCAGCCACAACCTCAGGCTGTCAAGGCTGTTGAAGCCGCCGAGCCAGCCTAGTTGATCCCTGGCACGAGCCAAATCTACGCAAACTTCGCGTTCTAATTCTCTTTCACCGCGGCTGCGTGGAAGGATTGCAGTTCCGTGCGCGATGCCGCGTCATTTCCAAATTGCAAATAGACGGCGGCTCCGTCTTTGGCCTTTTCCGGGTCATACAAAGTAAACACAAGAGCATGATCGTGGTCCTCGTATCGGTATTCGCGCAGACTCACATCACCTACCACGAGAACGGGGTCGAGAGCCCGAACGGGAATCGCCTGGGATGACGTGACGCGAAATTCCAGAACGACGCTCACCTCGCGCTTGACGCCCCGTTGGACCACTTCCGCCGGCTTCTTCAAACGAACCCGCTGCACTTCAAGGCGAGCTTCCTTCAGCGGCTGGCGCAGAGAGACGGCGGCAGGCTTTTCCTTGGGCGATTGCTTTTCCTGCGCGAATAGAGGCGCGCCAAGACCCAATCCGAAAATGGCAAGCGAAACGAACAGCAAGCGCGGACGCATGGAGTTCTCCTCTCTCTCTAGCGGCTGAACTGGACGTCGTCCAGCCCCACTAAACCGGTAGGTTTGCGGTTGAATCGAAAATGAATCTTGGCAATGTCGTGGATGTCGAGCCCCTTGTGCTCCATACAAGAGAAGCAAGGCAGCCCGAGACGTATAGTCTGAAGCATCGAGGCGTTGCCTCCGGGCCGGTCGTAAGAAAACGGAATCACGTCGAACTGGCTGACCTTCACGTAAGTGCTGTAACCATTGGTGTCCTCCAGGCCCACATCGAAATCTTCCGTCTGGCCAATGGGGTTCAGGGCCCCGCTGTCAAAGACTTGCGTGACGCGGAAAGAAACATAGCGATACGCAGTGACGTCTTTGTTAGCGGACGGCACATCTAGGATGAATTCGGCTCCCTGCGTGTTCCAGCCCCCGATGAGGCCGTGCATATCCTGGAAAAACGTGTTGTTGAAAGCCCCGCCGAATTCGCTAAACGGAAACTCGCCCAACGGACTTAACGAAACATTGGTGTTCGCGCCACCGAGAGAATTCGACAATGGATTTGGCGGCGCATCTTCGAAATCGTCTACCGTGACGTGCTTCGGGTCTTGATAAGAACGATAGAACTGTGCAGGCGCCAGCGTGGGCACAACAGCGTCGCCCGTGAAGACCGCGTGCTCCGTCCCGAGTCCTTGCACGTATTCACGGAAGAACGCCGTGCCCATGGCCCGTTCAACGGCGCGCTGCTGTACGTCCGTCAGGCGGTTTGGCCCAAACGACGGCCACCCTTCATCCTGAAACCATACGGTGTTAAACCAGTTGTGGTTGGCGCCGTAGAGATAAGACTGCATCTTTGCCATCCTGTGCGCATTCGTGCGCGGAGCCGCCCGGTCGTAAACCCGCGCTCCTTCCAGGTCCCAAACATCCCCGTCAGCCGCGCCCATAAGAACATAGTAAGGCACGTCGGCAAGGACGAAACTGTCGAAGTCCACGGGGGAGATCGAATGCAGGGCCTTTATATGAAACCCAAACCCTGACGACTGGTTTTCCAGGTAGGCGGAAACAATCCCTTCGCCGCCCCGGGAGTGACCTGCAAGGCCAATGCGGTCCATATCCACGTGATGGTGGAAGCGGCCATGGAAAGTGGGATCGGGCTTGGCTGGATCATTCCAATCTTTCCATAGGCCAAGATGTTGCAGGATCAATTTACCGCGGGCCGCGATGCGCCCGCCTTTGCAGTTCAAATCGTTTGCGTTGATGGACACGGCGATGAAACCGTGGCTCGCCAGGCGCTCCAAGACGTAATTGTAGCCTTCGTGATTCGGGACTGGGTTGGCGGTAGCCGGCCCGCAGGTATGATTGCCCCCGGAATCGATCCATATGCCGTGATTGCCATGAAGATAGACGACCAAGGGATGCTTACCGGGAGCAACGGCCTTGTTTGCACCCGAGGAAATGCCGGGGTAATAGACCACAGCCCAGAGGTGCACGTTGGTATCAGTCGTTGTCGAGCCGCCTTCCGTAGCCGTGATGGTGATAGTGTTTGGCAGGTTGTAAGACGCGGTGGCCACGTGATGGGGTCCGGGCCGCGAGGGATCTCCCACGTTTTCCGGCTTGTGGCGGCAAAGCCGGCCTTCGTGCTCGTTGTCGTGTTCGTGCTCGTCATCGCCGGGCGGCGCTGAGAAGGAGATCGTGCCGCTCAAGAGAGACAGCATCAAGGCAGCGGCATAAAGGAGCGGTCTATAAAACGCACCACGGGAGCGATTCATCAACAACCTCCTTGCAAGCAGGAGAGCGGAGGAACCTGGCTTGCTTGAGTGAGTCCTTGATGAGATGGTGACCGCATGCCAAGAATCGTTTCAAACTTTTTAGGGAAGAGGCCTAGAGCCGGCGCCAACTAGCTCTCTGACTCACGCTTGCCGGGATGCACTTCTTTTTGGCAGTTCGAGGAAGTTTCGTGATGGAGTATACTCGCGCTCTTCAAGCAGCATAGCTGTACTCAGGGAGAGTAAAGACGTGTCTTATCCTCGCGTCGTTTCCACAATTGCATTTTTGTTAGCTCTGCTTTCCTCCGGAGCCCGGTTGCTGGCCGGGCCGGATGCTCCAAAACAGATTGACCCGAAGCTCTTTCAGGAACTGCGTTGGCGTTCCATTGGTCCATTTCGCGGCGGACGCGTGTTGGCAGTAACCGGTGTGCGTGGTCAGCCGGACACTTACTATTTCGGAAGCGTGGGCGGCGGAGTCTGGAAGACCGACGACGCGGGCCGAACGTGGAAACCGATTTTCGACTCGCAGCCCGTAGCGTCCATTGGAGCGATAGCCGTGGCGCCTTTGGACGCCAACATTATTTACGTGGGTTCGGGCGAAGCGGACATGCGCTCGTCCATTTCCGTGGGAAATGGGATGTACAAGTCCACCGATGCGGGAAAAACGTGGAAGCAGATTGGACTGAGCGACTCGCGGCAGATTGGAAGGATTCTAGTGGATCCGCACGACGCGAATCGGGTCTTTGTGGCCGCCTTGGGTCACGCGTATGGACCGAACCAGGAACGCGGCGTCTTTCGTTCGAAAGATGGGGGAACCCACTGGCAGAAAGTGCTGTTTCACGACGAAAACACCGGCGCGATTGATCTGGCGTTCGAGCCGGGAAATCCCAAGACAATTTTCGCCGCATTGTGGCAAACGCGCCGTCCGCCGTGGAGCATTTATCCTCCGTCGAATGGCCCTGGAAGCGGACTTTATCGTTCCAACGATGGCGGGGACCATTGGCAGGCCGTCAAGGGCGGACTGCCGTCAGAAGGCCTCGGACGGATGGGAATTGCGGTTGCGCCCGGCAATCCAAAGCGGATTTATCTCATCATCGATGCCAAGGAGGGCGGACTGTACCGCTCGGATGACGGTGGACAGAACTGGCAGCAAGTTTCCAAAGACCACCGGATTTGGGGCCGCGGCTGGTACTTCAACGAAGTCACCGTTGATCCAAAGAACTCCGACATTGTGTATGTGCCGAATACTTCCATCTACCGCTCCGTGGACGGAGGAAAGAGTTTCACGGTGTTCAAGGGCGATCCGACCGGCCCCGATTACCACGAGCTGTGGATTGATCCAGATGATTCAAGACGTATGGTCCTGAGCTGCGATCAGGGCGCCGTGGTGACGCACAACGGCGGCGAGACGTGGAGCTCCTGGTTCAATCAGCCAACCGCGCAGTTCTACCACGTCATAACCGACACTCAATTTCCATATTGGGTGTACGGAGCGCAGCAGGATAGCGGGCCGGCGGCAATGCCGAGCAGCAGCAAGTATCGCTCTCTGAATTTCCATGATTGGCGGCCCCTGGAAGCTGGCGACGAGAACGGATATATCGCGCCAGATCCCTTGAATCCGGGTGTGATCTTTGGCGGATTCGTGGATCGGCAGGATTTGAGCAATGAACAAGTTCAGGCGGTCCCGCCGACGATTGCCCAGGAAGGCGCGTTCCGCCGCACGTGGACCCTGCCGCTGGTGTTTTCTCCGCTTGATCCGCACGTCCTTTATTTCGGTTCGCAACTTTTATTTCGAACAGAGGATGGTGGAGATTCTTGGCAGGCCATCAGTCCGGACCTGACCCGCGAAGATCCGGGCGTTCCGGCGAATTTGGATGCCACAACCGCTGCGGACGCTCCCAGGAGCAAGCGGCGCGGAGTGATTTACACTATTGGCCCCTCCTATGTGAAAAGTGGAGAGATTTGGGCAGGAACGGACGACGGCCAGATCCAATTGACCCAGGATGAAGGAAAAAACTGGGCAAACGTTACGCCGCCGGAACTCACGGCGTGGAGCAAGGTCACGCACATCGAGGCGTCGCATTCGGACGCGGGGGCGGCCTACGCCGCGGTGGATCGCCACCGGCTGGAGGACTATCAGCCCTATCTTTACCGCACGCGCGATTTTGGGAAGAGTTGGCAGCGCGTCTCGAACGGTATTCCCGAGGGAAGCTTTTTGAATTGCATACGAGAGGATCCCTTTCGCAAAGGCTTGCTGTATGCGTGCGCGGAAAAGGGTGTGTACGTTTCGTTCGATGACGGAGACAACTGGCAGCCACTACAACTGAATCTGCCAACGACCTCCGTTCGCGACCTAGTTGTGCATCAAGACGATTTGGTGATCGCGACATTTGGACGTTCCTTCTGGGTGCTGGACGACGTGACGCCACTGCGGCAAATCGATCCGCGGTCAGCAGCGGCGGATGTTTGGCTTTACCGCCCTGAAACAGCGTATCGCGTCCGGCCGGGAGGCGATCAAGGCACGCCGGTGCCTGACGATGAAGCGCTGGCATCGAATCCGCCCAATGGCGCTGTGCTGGATTACTACTTAAAGGAAAAATCCGCAGGACCAATTCAGTTGGAAATTTTCAATAGCGAAGGCAGGCTGGTGCGACGATTTGCCAGCGACGACGAGTCGCACAAGGTGAACCCTAACGATTTGTCATTTCCCGTCTCCTGGGTTCGCGAGCCGCAACCGCTCTCCACCGAGGCTGGAATGCACCGATTTGTATGGGACTTGCGTTATCCGTTACCAAAAGGCGTGCGTGCGTCGTTTTGGAGGCCGTCGGGACCCTTGGCATTACCCGGAAACTACACAGTAAGACTCACGGCGCATGGTAAAAGCAGTTCGCAACCGCTAACTATCAAAATGGATCCGCGCGTGAAGACGCCCCAGGACGCGCTGGTGCGCCAGTTTGAACTGGCGTCGAGGATTTCTGCGCGGGAAGGCGAGGTCTCAGCCGCGCTCCAGCAAATAGCCGAGTTGCAAAAGCAACTCAGCGTGCGCAAGAAGGAAGCGAGCGAGAAATCCGACGTGACAAAAACGCTCGACGAGCTGAATCAAAGGTTGGAGGCGATGATTGCATCGGACGGCGACGGTGGATTTGGCCTGTACGGCCTTGCGTTTCCTAAGAAAGGACCAGAGTCGCTGACGAAAGTTGCCTCAGTTCTAAACGGCTTGCTGAGCATTGTCGAGAGCGCTGATGCAGCGCCCACAACCGATGCCGTTACAGCGCACGAGAAGTGGGACAAAGCGGCCGAAGAAGCGCTGGCGCGGTGGGCTGATTTTCAGAACAAGGATCTGGCCATCGCAAATGCTGTACTGCAAAAAGCGAACTTGAAGCCCGTGGCCACTACGGAAATGCCTGCTGGCCGATAGACTCGCGCAAACCTGTGAAGAAGCGCGGTTGTTGCTGGCCGACTATGATTCCCTACAACCGCACTTACCTGGCGAGGCGAACCCATAGGCGAATTTGGTATGCTGCTCGATGTGGGAAACTCCCAGCGGCCAAGACTCCTCTTCATTTTGGGCATAGCTTTCCTGTTTCTTGCAGGCGCGATGATGACGCACGCCTTGCAAACTCCTTCGCAAACGCAGCAGTCAGCCCGCAGTGAGTCGTCGCAGATTCCAACCCCGCCCTCAGGACAAAGCGCGACGCCCGTACCTACCGGTCCGCAATCCAGTGCACAAGCCTCACAGAACGGACTAAGCGTTGTGGTGCTGGACCCGGCACACGGTGGAACCGACCTTGGCGCGCGCGGAACCGGCGGAATCCAGGAAAGCGAAATCGTCATGGAATTCACCGCTGAGGTGCGGAAAGCTCTGGAACAACAGGGATTTCAAGTGGTGCAAACGCGGCAAGCAAACGATAACCCGTCGTTTGACGACCGCTCGGCGATCGCGAATGCGCAGCGAAACGCGGTGTTCATCACGCTCCATATTGCCTCTACGGGTTTGCCGGGAACCGTGCGCGTGTATGTAAATTCGGACCTGCCCGCCGTAACAACGGCGAACGGCTTTATTCCGTGGGACCGCGCGCAAGCTCCGTTTCTCGGACTCAGCCGGAAACTCGGCGACTTGGTGCAAGGAATGCTCACGCAGCGCTTCAAGGGTTCGCCGGATACCGCACAAAGCGCAACTATCCGGCAGCTTCGAACCACCGCCGCGCCGGCGATTGCTGTGGAAGTCTCGAGCGTAGTCGTCAACGACCGCGCCGATCTGGACCATATGGCGTCCGGAGTCGCAGATGCCATTGCGCGAGGCGTTGCAGCATTCAAGCCGCTGTATGTGGTGCCCACCACGGGAGGAGTCCAACCGTAACGGAGCCAATTACAGAGTTTGTGACGCCACCTGTAAAGGAAAGGTGGAAATTCTGGCTGACCACGCTTCTCGTCTTTGTCGTGGTCGGCGCGGCGATTTCTGTGCCCATCATTCGCAGCCGCATGAAGCGCGCCGCACGATTGCAGCAACAAACCGAGGAGCAGGCGCGCCGCGAATTAGTGCAGACTGTTCCCATGAATCCGAGCGATCCGCGCGTGAAGGCAAAGCTCTTCTGGCTTTCGGATTCCGATAGTTCCGCGCTGGCGCCCGTAACGGTCGAATTGCCTCTCTCGAGCGATCCGGTGCTTCGCTCCAAGCAAGTGCTGAATACGTTGCTAGCCGGTCCGGTTGACGTCGAGCTCCGGACGTTGCCGCCGGATGCCGTGCTGCTGGCGTTTTATATTTTGCCGGATGGCACGGCGATCGCGGATTTCTCAGAGGCGCTCGCAACTTCGATTCCTTCTGGAATCGCCAGCGAACAATTGGCGGTGGATTCCATGGCGCGAACGCTGGAAGCCAATGTGCCCGAAGTGAAGCGGTTGAAAATTCTGATTCATGGCCAGGAAGTAGAGACGCTGGCCGGACACGTGGACTTGACAGGAACTTTTGTAGTGCACGCGGACACAACTCCGGGGCCCGCGAATCCCGTGGCTGCGCCCGCAGCAGGCAAAGTTGGAGCTATCGCCGCGCCAACGTTGACAGCGGGCAGCAGCGCCGTCAAACTGGCTCAGCAGTAAAAAACTGTCGCACCAGCGGGTAAGTAAATCAAGGCAGGAGGACGGGTGAGAAGCGATGGCCGGGCTGCAGACCAGATGCGCCCACTCAAAATCACTCCGGATTTCATTTCCACGGCCGAGGGCAGCGTGCTCATCGAATTGGGAAACACGCGCGTGATTTGCACGGCGACTGTGGATGACGGAGTGCCCCCTTTCCTGAAGGGCGGCGGCAAAGGCTGGGTGACCAGCGAATATGGAATGCTGCCGCGCGCCACCGAGGAGCGCACGCCGCGCGAAGCTGCGCGAGGAAAACAGTCGGGACGGACGCTGGAAATTCAACGCTTGATCGGCCGCTCGCTGCGCGCTGTGACGGATCAAGAGGCGATGGGCGAGCGCACGGTGTGGCTCGATTGCGATGTGATTCAGGCCGACGGCGGAACGCGCACGGCTTCCATCACCGGAGCGTTTGTGGCGCTGGCGCTGGCGTTCGAACGGATGGTAGCCGCCGGAATGCTGAAGAGTTCTCCGCTGATTGACACCGTGGCCGCCACGAGCGTGGGGATTGTGAATGACCGCGCGCTGCTGGACCTTGCCTATGAAGAAGATTCGCGCGCGGAAGTGGATATGAACGTGGTCATGACCGGCAGCGGACACTTCGTGGAAATCCAAGCCACCGCGGAGGGACGGGCGTTCACCGGTAGCGAAATGCAGGACCTGCTGGCCCTCGCGGCCGCGGGAATCCGCCGGCTCACCGACGAACAGCGCGCCGTGCTGCCCCTGAAATTCAGTGCGCGCGCCCGTTAAATTGCATCTCGCATCGTCGAATCCGGGGAAGTTGAAGGAATACCGGGTGCTGGCGGAGACTGCATCCCCTTCCGTTTCCGTGGAATTGGAACTACTGCGTGAGTTCACCTCCCTTCCTGCCTTCGACGAAAATGCGCCGACTTTTGCCGAAAACGCGGCAGGAAAGGCACTGCACTATTCCAGCTTGCGCGAAGGATTGGTTTTCGCGGACGATTCGGGGCTCGTTGTCCCCGCTCTTGGCGGCGCGCCGGGCGTGCATTCGGCCAGATATGCAGGCGCGGACGCGACCAACTCGCAGCGTATTGAAAAACTCCTGAACGAGCTGCGCGACAAACCTGGCGCAGAACGCTCGGCGCATTTCGTTTGTGCCATTGCACTGGCGCGAAAAGCAAGGACGCTGGCGGTGGTCACGGACCGTGTTGACGGAGAAATCCTGGAGGCTCCGCGAGGCGCGGAAGGATTTGGCTACGATCCCGTGTTTTACTTCCCTGCCCTAAAGAAAACTTTCGCCGAGCTCTTGCCTGAGGAGAAAAACCAGCACAGCCACCGCGGCAAAGCCTTCCGCAAACTGCTCGCGGCGCTTTCCTCCATGCTATAGTCTGGGCTCTCATGGCAAAAAACTTGAAGAAAAAGGAATCTGCAAAGAAGAAAACGGCGCGCCCGAAAGCGAAGTCTGCGAAACCAGCAAGGGCAGCCCAAGCTGCAAAGCCTGCGCGCGGGGCAGGCACCGGTCCAAAGCGTGTGGCGGCCATTCTGGCGAAGCTGGACGAGGCGTACCCCAACGCCACCTGTGAACTGAATCATAAAAGCGCGTTTGAATTGCTGATTGCTACGATTCTTTCGGCGCAATGCACGGACGTGCGTGTGAATCAAGTCACCGAGACCCTGTTCAAGAAGTATCCCGACGCGAAAGCTTTTGCGTACGCAACGCCAAGCGAGCTGGAGCAGGAGATTCGGCCGACAGGATTCTTCCGTAACAAGACCAAGTCCGTGATGGGTGCTGGCAAGGGCATCCTTGAAGACTTTGGCGGAGAAGTTCCGCGAACGATGGAGGAGATTCTTACGCTGCCAGGCGTGGCGCGAAAAACAGCGAACGTCGTCCTGGGGACGGCCTACGGAATTCCCAGCGGGATTGTCGTGGACACGCATGTTCAACGCATCGCAAACCGGCTGGACCTGACCCGCAACGAAGACCCGAAGAAAATCGAGCAGGACCTAATGCAAGTGATTCCGAAAGACAAGTGGATTCAGTTTTCTCACCAGATCATCTGGCACGGGCGAAGAATTTGCCAGGCGCGCAAGCCAAAGTGCGCGGAATGCAATATGGAATCGCTCTGCTACGCCAAGGACAAAACCATCTAAAACCAATTGTGTTACCTGAACGGAGAGTGCGCTATCAAGGCTTCTTCGCAGGAGGTTGCTCTTGGCTGCTCGAAGTTGAACCCGGCTGTTGCGGCGAATTAAGCGGCGGGTGTCCCGGAGGAAGCTTGGCTTGCCCCGGAGCGCCGGAAGGATTCAAGAGTTCGTCAAAATTGGGCATCGAATGGACAGGCTGATTGGCACTCGGGTTCTGATTTGTATTAGGGTGCTGCATCCCGCCGAGCGGTTGACTTTTCAGGACGACCCAGGAGCCGCTGCGCCTTTCGAGGTCGTAAGCGACCTGCATCCCACCGCCCGGAGGGCCGCCGATTTTGGCGTGAAATTCGACCTCTGCATGAGCCTGATTTCCGGTGACGGAAACGCTCCGCATGTCCATGTCCAAGGCGCTCATGTTTAGCGTGCCGATGGAAGTCAGGTGCTGCAGGATTCCCGCGCGAATAGCGTCACCGTCATTCGTTTGCTTCTTGCATGCGCTCAAGCCGAAGAGCCCGATAGCAAACCCGAGGGCCAGCGTGATGCGCTTCATGGAATCCTTTCGTATGCTTGATTGCTGCCAGCGATCCGTTTCAAGCCACTGGCAAACCGTTCGGAACCATCGGCAAATTGTTGAGGCGAACGCCGGTGGCATCGAACAGCGCGTTGCCTACCGCCGGAGCAATCGCCATGATTGGCGTTTCACCCGCGCCCGCCGACGGAATGTCTTTTCGATCCAGGAGCACGGCTTCCACCTCGGGCACATCGCGGAAGCGCGGCACGCGATACGCTGCAAAGTGCGGATTTGTGATTCGCCCGTTCTCAAATTCGACGGCTTCGAAGAGCGCTCCGCCTAGCCCTTGGATGATCGCGCCCACCACCTGATTGCGCAAGCCGTCTGGGTTAACGATTGCGCCGCACTCAAAGGCTTCGACGACGCGGACTACGCGCACGTCTCCGGAAGCGCGATTTACGGCAACCTCGGCGCATGCTGCCACGTAACTTCCTTTCTCGGAGCCGCACGCAAGACCAAACCCTTGCCCCTCTTGCGTTTTCTGGCGCGGCCAGCCAAAGGACTTGGCGGCTGCTTCTAGGACAGCACGCATTCGCGCATCGGAGAGATTCTTTATCCGGAACCCGAGAGGATCCATTTGCGCAACATGAGCCAGCGCATCCATGTGCGACTCGCGAGCAAAATGGTTTGCCGTGGCGGCGAGGCCCCGATAGGAGCCGCTGCGCAAAACCAAAGGCACCTGGTGATATTCGGTGTGCTGATTCGTAACGTCGTACGGCGTTTCTATCCCCGACATGCCGGAATGACAGTTGTGAAATTCCCAAGCGGTTAGTTTTCCGTCTTTGGAAATGCCGCCTTTGACTTCGATCACTCCCGCTGGCCGGAAGTAGGCCCAGGTGAACTCTTCTTCGCGCGTCCAGACGACTTTCACGGGCTTTCCCGCAGCACGGGCCAGCCGCGCCGCCTCGATGGCTGCATCGCTGGTATGTTTTCCGCCATACGCCGCGCCAGTGTCCGGAACGATGACCCGAACGCTGCTCTCGGGAATGTGAAAGACGCTGGCAAGCTCGTCGCGATTGGCGAAGGGCCGCTGCGTGCCAGTCCAAACCGTGAGCTTGCCATCGGCCCATTGCGCCACGGCCGCGCGGGGCTCAAGCGGAGCGTGCGCGATGTACGCAATGTTGTAGGTCGCATCGAGACGATGCTCTGCAGCGGCGAGCCCTTCTTCCACGGAACCTTTTTGATGCCGGAACCGCTCATTTGAAGAAGGCTCGGCGTGCTTCTTGAGATACGAAAAGATTTCCTTGCTGGACACTTGTGGCACTTCTTTCCATGGCGCGCGAATGGCGTCGAGCGCTTTCTGGGCCTCGTGCACGCTCGGGGCGGTCACTCCGACGAAGTCGCCATCGCGCACAACCGTGACGCCATTCATGGCTTTCGCGGCACGGTCGTCACACGAAGCCAAGGTTGCGCCGAAGGATGGCGGCCGCAGCACTTTGCCGTAAAGCATGCCTTCCAGACGGATGTCGCTGGTGTATTTGTGACTTCCAGTGACGAACGCGCGCCCGTCCACTTTGGGAAGGGGCTTGCCTGCAACTTTCCATTCCGTTGCGGGAGTGACGGGGTCCTCGGCCGGAAGATTCTGCGCCAGAGTTTTACCGCGCGCGAGCTCCGCGTAGGTGAAGGAACGCTTCGAAGCCGGATCTGTGACTTTCGCGTCCGCCGCGACCAATCCTTCCGACGCAACATTCCACTCCTTGGCCGCAACTCCAATGAGCAAATTGCGCGCTGCTTCGGCAACTCGACGGAATTGCGGCGTCATCGTCGGTGTAGTGCGGCTGCCAAACGTTCCAGCATCAAACGGGGTCAGGCTGGTATCGGCCATGACCAGGCGCACGCTTTCGAAAGGCACACGCAGTTCATCAGCAATGGATTGCGAAATCGAAGTGCGAATGTTCTGGCCCACTTCCGCTTTGCCGGTGAAGCCGGTCACCACACCGTCTTCGCCAACGTGCAACCAGGAAGTGATTTCCTTCGGAAGTTCCTCATTGTGGAAAGAGCGCGATCCAGGCGGAGTTTCTTGCGCTGCGAAGGCGTCTTTCGCCACAACAAAGACGGCGATCCCTGCGCCACAAAGTTTGAAGAATTCGCGGCGTGCCAGGTCGAATTTATGGAGGGGAGCGGCACCAAATTCGAAGCGTTCCGGTTCGGCAGCGAACCTCTGTCGCACGGTGTTCATCGCGCACGCTCCTGCATCATTTTGGCAGCGTGCTGCACGGCCTCAATGATGCGTGTGTGCGTCCCGCACCGGCAGATGTTCCCTTGGAGGAATTGAACAATATCTTCGCGCTTCGGGTTGGCGTTCGTCTGCAGCAAGCCGACGCTGCTCATCACCATTCCTGAAGTGCAGAACGCGCACTGAAATGCGCCCGCATCGAGAAACGCCTGCTGCACAGGATGGAGCTTGCCATCTTTCTCGAGACCTTCAATGGTCGTAATGGATTTTGCAGCAGCTGCGCTGACCGGAATCTGGCACGAGCGCCGCGGGGCTCCTCCTATCAGTACGGTGCAAGCCCCGCACTGCCCTTCTCCGCAGCCATACTTGGCGCCCGTGAGGCCGAGTTCATCGTGCAGCACATACAAGAGTGGCGTGTCGGGAGGGTAGTTGACAGCGTAGCGTTTCCCGTTGACTTCCATTTCCAGTGAATTCGCCATGAGCCCTCCTCACTCGTAAATTTTCCGTCCAATCGCGGATTGTGGCAAGCGTCGCTAAGCGAATTCACTCGCCCGTTCCTCTTCGTTTTCGGAGTTGTTTCTATTCGATCCATACGGTTTTGATGTTGGTGAACTCCCTGATTCCATGAACTCCCAGTTCCCGCCCGTGTCCCGACCACTTCACGCCCCCAAATGGAAGCCGCGGGTCGGAGGCCACCATCTTATTGATGAACACCATTCCGGCTTCTAATTCATTGATGAAGCGCTCGCGTTCCTCGTCATCATTGGTCCACGCGCTCGCTCCCAAGCCGAACCGGCTATCGTTGGCGATGCGAATTGCGTCGTCCAAGTCCTTCGCGCGGAACACGCTCGCGACCGGCCCGAACAATTCTTCCTTATGAGCTGGCGAACCTTGCGGAATGTTGGTCAACACAGTTGGGGCATAGAAATTTCCCGGGCGGTCCATGGGTTTGCCGCCGGTCAACACTTTTGCTCCTGCATCCACACTAGCTTTCACGTCGCGATCCAGATCCTCCAGTCCTTCTGCCGTGGAAAGCGGCCCCAGTTCCGTCGCTTCGTCGAAAGGATCTCCCACTTTTAGCGCTGCCATCTTTTCCGCGAACATTTTTTCGAATTTGTCGGCAATCGCCTCAGCGACTATGAAGCGCTTCGCAGCGATGCACGACTGCCCGTTGTTTACAGTCCGCGCCTTCACTGCCGTGGCCGTGGCTGCCTCCAGATCCGCGCTGGGCATCACGATAAACGGATCGCTGCCGCCCAACTCCAAAACGACCTTCTTGATTCTTTTTGCGGCTCCCATACCCACTTCCACTCCCGCGCCTTCGCTCCCTGTAAGCGTAGCCGCCTGCACTCGCGGGTCGCCCAGGACGCGGTCTACTTTTTGCGACCCGATCAGCAGCGTCTGAAAAGCCCCGTCGGGGAAACCTGCCTTTTGAAAAAGTTCTTCAATGAGCAGCGCGGATTGCGGAACGATGGAAGCGTGCTTCAGCAGGCCGACGTTTCCCGCCATCAATGCAGGAACCGCAAAACGAAAAACCTGCCAGAACGGAAAATTCCAGGGCATCACCGCCAGTACAGGGCCCAGCGGAAGGTAGCGAATGTAGCTGCGCTTCGCCGTCGTCTCCACAATTTCATCCGCCAGGAACCGTTCTGCGTTTTCCGCATAGTAGCGGCAAACCCAGGCGCACTTTGCGACTTCATCCACGGCGGAGCGAAACGTTTTGCCCATTTCTGTGGTCATCACTCGCGCGCAATGCTCTTTTTCGCTCTCAAGGAGCGCTCCGGCTTTCAGCATCATCTGCGCGCGCTCGGCAAACGGCGTTTTGCGGTACGTCGAGAACGTATCCGCCGCTTTCTGGAGCTTCACCTCGAGTTGCGCGTCGGACAGGGACTCGAACGTCTTTAGCACCTGTCCTGTTGCCGGATTCACCGTCGCAATTGCCATTTTCTCCTCTTCCTCGACACTACCTTCTCAACGCAATTCACATCGTCAAGTACATGGCTCAACCAATATACCTCCAACTTTGTCTGGCATAACAGTTCGAGCCGTGAACTTCTTGCGGCCTTTTGATTCACCAGGGTATGCAATCGCAGCAACAGGAAGACGTTGACCTGATTTAAACTGGGATGCGAATCAAATGAAAGGAATATCGATGAGCCAGGATTCAAGGCTGCATGCCGGTTCACGCGCAAAAGTAATGCGGATCATCTGGCTGGTCGCGTCCCTGCTTGTCCTGTTCACGGCCGAGAACCTCTGGATCGCTCCCTGGTTGAAGAACAAGTTGCCGCACGCTCCAAACCTGGCGCCTGAGGGATTAAGCGGGCTCTGGTTCGCAGCGTTGCTCGCCGTCACGGTGTTTTCCATCCTTCTGATCGTCGCGCAGGTGTTGGTCGCTTTGGACCGAGGCATTCCTCTACGAAAGAGGGTAGGAACAGGCGTGGCCACCTTTGCTGCCGTCCTGCTGGGTGTGCTGTGGGCTACCGTGACCGTTGGAAGTTCATCGATTCCACAGTCTGAGCAAGGCAACAAAGGCCATTCCGTGACTCTAACTTGGAAGGCAAGCAAATCGCCGGCGAAAGGGTACAACGTCTACCGCGGCACAAAGTCCGGCGGACCCTACTCGAGAATTAATCCCGACCTCATCCTAGGACTCAGCTACAAGGACCGAGATGTACAAAGCGGCGCCACCTATTACTACGTCACTCGGGCCGTTGACGCCGACGGGCGGGAAAGCGTCAACTCCTCCGAGATTGTGGCAGTGATTCCCTAATTCGCGGGTAGCACGCCAGAATGTGTTCGGTTGTGCGTAGCATCCTCTTCTCTCACATAGTGCGAAAGACCGATCCCGGAAACTGCGGCAGTTAGAACCAGTCGCTGCGATAGGCAACCCACCAGCTCACGATGCCGATGGGGATGGTTGCGAGCAGTCCCCACATCAGGGGCAACGTAACATCGGCGATCAAGCCGAGCGCGATGAAAACCGTCCAAAAGACTTTGCGCTGCATTTCTACATTGTAGCGCGCCGGTGCGCACTCGCTGAGTTTCGCTGAGGTTAGTTCGTACCGCTCAATGCGCTTTCAAAAACATAGGTTCCCGAGCCTACCTCGACGATTACAGTCTCCCCGGCTTGACGCGCACCGAGCAGGTCCGTGCGGCCAGCCACTGGCTTTTGGCTTTCTGTCGTTTGCCCGATTTTCGCTTTCGGCAAACGCACCGTGGCCGTGGTGTTAGGAGGCACTTCGACGGTCAACGTGAACTTGCCTTCCGCAATTTTCCACTCGGACGCCACGCGGCCATACATGCTCTCGACCGACGCCTTCGCATACGTCAGGCCGCCTCCCGGCTGCGGCTGGACCAGAATATGTTTGTAGCCCGGGTGGCTCTCGTCCAGTTCAATTCCCGCAACCACGCGGTACATCCATTCGCCGACCGCGCCATAAGCGTAATGATTGAATGAATTCATCCCCGGATCCTGAAAGCTGCCATCGGGCTTGATGCCATCCCAGCGCTCCCAAATCGTGGTTGCGCCTTTCGTCACCGGATAGAGCCACGAAGGATACTCAGTCCGGTTGAGCAGCATATAGGCAACATCGAGGTAGCCGTAATCGCTGAGGACTTGGCAGAGCACGGGCGTGCCCAGGAATCCGGTGGTCAGATGGCCAAATTTCTTCACGTCTGCGGCGAGTCGCGCTGCGGCCTGCGCTCGTTGCTCTTGCGGCAGCAATTCAAAAGCGAGTGCAAGCGCATAAGCAGTCTGCGTATTTGAAGCAATCCGTCCGTCCGGCGTCACAAATTCTCTTTGAAACGCACCCTTGATTTTTTCTTCGAGCCCATTGTATTCGGCGGCCTCTTCCCTCTTTCCGAGCGCCTCCGCTGTTATTGCAAGCAAGGCCGTCGAACGCGCGAAATACGCAGTTTGAATCAGGTCCTTGTCCGTGGTGGCGCCGGGATAGTCCGAGCGCGTCGTTGCAAAAGCGAGCCAATCACCAAAACTGAAGCCGTTGCTCCAAATGTATTTCTCGCCTGCTTGCCGGCGCATGTACTCGACCCAGGCCTTCATGCTCGCGTACTGTTCTTCAAGAATTCGCTTGTCTCCGAAAGATTGATAGACAACCCACGGAACCACCACGGCCACGTCGGCCCATCCTGCTGACGCCGCTTCTCCTTTCCGTGTTTCGTGCGAAAGAACGTTGGGAATCACAAAGGGCACGGCTCCGTCGTCTTCCTGGTCCAGCGCTACATCTTTCAGCCATTTCGTGTAAAACGCCGCCGTGTCGTGATTGAACGAAGCGGTACGCGCGAATACCTGCGCGTCGCCGGTCCAACCTAAGCGCTCGTCGCGCTGCGGGCAGTCCGTCGGCACATCCACAAAATTTCCTTTCTGGCCCCAGATAATGTTGTGCTGCAACTGGTTCAGAAGAGGATTGGAAGTTTCGAACGATCCCGTTCTTGAAATCGCCGAATGCACCACAACGCCTGTAAAGTCCTGCGGCTTCACCTCGCCCGGCCAGCCGCTGACCGCCACATAACGAAATCCCTGAAACGTAAAATGTGGTTGGTACGTTTCGATTCCTTGCCCTTTAGTGGTGTAGCGAATCGTTTCGCGGGCCGCGCGCAAATTCTCCGTGTAGAGATTCCCCGCCTTGTCGAGGACTTCCGCGTGCCGCAAAGTAATCGTGGTTCCTGCCGGGGCGGCCACACGGAAACGAACCCACCCCACCATGTTTTGCCCCATGTCGAGAACCGTGTCCCCCGCGGGCGTCTTCAGGACTTTGACCGGAGTGATTTCTTCGATCGCTTTGACTGGCGGTCCCGCGGATGCCACCAGCTTGGCTTTTGAAGGCTCCATGACCGTGACCGATTGCCAGTTTTTCTCGTTGAATCCTGCTTCGTTCCAGCCAGGCTGCTCGAGCCGCGCATCGTAGGTTTCCCCGTCATAAATGTCGGACAAGAGCACCGGCCCGGTGGCGGATTTCCATTGGTCGTCGCTCGTGACGATTTGCTGAGAGCCGTCCCTATAGGTGATGACCAATTGCGCCAGGAGCGCCAGTTTCTTGCCATAGTGATTCCGGTTGTTCTTTGGATTCCACGCCAGCCTGCCGCGGAACCATCCGTCACCCAAAATGGCGGCGATGCAGTTAGCTTCGGATTTCAGAGCGTTCGTTACGTCATAGGTCTGATATTGGTAGCGGAAATCGTAGGAGGTCCATCCCGGCGTAAAATATTCCTCACCCACACGCTTGCCATTCAGCGACATTTCATAAAGCCCCATCGCCGTGGCGTACAAGCGCGCGCGTTCGACTTTCTTGTTGATCGAAAATTCTCGGCGCAAAAACGGCGCGGGATTCGACTTCGACTCGTCCTCGGCAAGATTGGGCATGATCCATTTTGCCTTCCAGTCCGCAGGTTCGAGCAGTCCCATCTCCCAATGCGCGGTCTTGCTCCATTCCGAAAAATGCCCGTGATTGTCTGCAACGCGCACTTGCCAGTGATAAATCTTGCGGCTCTCGAGTGCGGGCCCTCCGTACCCTACCTGGTTCGACGCATCGGACGATTGCTTACCGCTTTCCCAAATCGTCTTCCCTTTGGCAAGCTCCGCTTCCGAAGCGGCCACGCGGATCTCATAGCTTGTCTGCACCACGCCTCTTTCCGAGCTCTGAGATACGCGTGGCCGCTTCGGAAGCGGAGCTTGCCAAAGCGTCTTCCCTTTGGCAAGCTCCGCTTCCGAAGCGGCCACGCGGATCTCATAGCTTGTCTGCACCACGCCTCTTTCCGAGCTCTGCAATTCCCAGCTTAGCCGCGGCTTTCTAACATCGATCCCTAGCGGGTCGATTTTGTATTCGCAGCGCAGGTTTCTTACCCCGATAGGAGTATCACCGAGCGCGCTGGTTGCGCACACAGACACTATTGCGACCGCCCACGCCGCAATCAGATTCCGTTTCATCGCCTTACCTCCTTGCACGCCCACGCGCATTCTGTCGGTTCCTGGTGTACCCTCTTGGCGTCTCGAAGTCCGCACAGGCCAGGAAAGAAATGAGATTCTACTACCTGCTGATTTCCCTAACACCGAATGTTTGGGCACCTAAAAAGCACAGGACTGCATAAAATGTCGGAACCCGAAAAGAGTATGAATCTTGTGAAGCGCTATCCCGTGGCAGCCTATTTCATTCTGACCTTTGCGATTTCCTGGCTGGGCGCGCTTGCTGTGGTGGCCCCAAGGCTCTTGCGCGGAGAAACGATACCAAAATTCAGCGGAATCCTGATGTTCCCAGTGATGCTGTTGGGACCAGTTGTGAGCGGGGTCCTGCTGACGCGCGTGCTGGATGGGACTAGCGGTCTGGGCAACCTTTTTTCTCGAATGCGGCGGATTCGCGTAGGGGCCCAATGGTACGCGGCGCTGCTGATTCCGCCGATCACCATCCTCCTCGTCCTTCTTTTCTTGAGCAACTTTGTTTCGCCCGTGTTTGCGCCAAGCCGGTTCTTTGTTGGAGCTACTTTTGGAATCGTGGCGGGCTTTTTCGAAGAAATTGGCTGGATGGGCTTCGCATTTCCCAAAATGACCAAAACCGGAAACCTGCTCGGAGCAAGCTTCGGCCTCGGCGTGCTGTGGGGATGCTGGCATATCCCGGTGATCGACTTCCTGGGAACCGCAACGCCACACAGCTCCTTTTGGTTGCCGTATTTCCTTGCGTTCACGGCAGCCATGACGGCAATGCGTGTGCTGATTGGCTGGATTTACGCGAACACCAAAAGTGTAGCCCTCGCGCAGTTGATGCACACCAGCTCGACGGGCTCGCTGGTGGTGCTCAGCCCAAGCCGCGCAACGCCGGCGCAAGAAGCGATGTGGTATGCGATCTATGCCATGGCTTTGTGGCTGATTGTGGGAATTGTCGCGGCGATATTTGGCAAATCGCTGACGCGAAACGGAACCTAGCGTCAGAGGGTGCTCCATTTTCTACCGAGGGCGCACCTGCCCGAAAGTGCAGGCTTACCTTCTGGGAATACCTCGCAAAAATACGCGGATAGCGGAGGCGCACAGCCTCATGATGAAGG
>Ga0209474_10000506_pt1 | contig 42720 bp, 33 predicted proteins | sample GraSoiAngelo_145_FD_185902 | JGI IMG/M metagenome (GOLD analysis project Ga0209474, IMG submission 185902) | Grasslands soil microbial communities from the Angelo Coastal Reserve, California, USA - 14_1009_05_20cm (SPAdes) (version 2) | ecosystem: Environmental > Terrestrial > Soil > Grasslands...
TGTGGACAGTGCGGGCATCGACGCGAGTAACAGAACACTACAGCTGTTCAGCCTACTGACGCCATTCAGTCAGAGCACGTTTCAGATGACGAACGTGCCGGGGCTGTTCAGCAGATACAACGGAATGACGATCACAGGCACGAAGCGGATGTCGCACAATTGGCAGGGAACGCTTTCTCTCGTGGTGTCCAAATCCGAAGGACGCGAGCCCTCGAGCACGCGAAGCCCGGCGACTGCTCAATACGGCACGTCCGGAGGCTTCGGGCGGATCGGATGCGGCAGTCCATGCGCCGGCGGTCAGAACGACTTCATCAACACGGATGGCCTGCTGCTCGGCGATCGTCCGGTCGTGGCGAAGGCGCAGGTCATCTACAACTTCCCCTGGGGGATTCTGGTCTCGGGCAACCTGCAGCATCAGACGGGCCGCCCGTGGGCGCGCCAGATCCGCGTGGCCGGATTGGGATTTCCGAGCCGGCCCACGATCTATATGGAGCCGCTCGATGGCAGCCGGCGGCTGCCGGCGTTGGATCTGGTCGACGCGCGGGTGCAGAAGTCGATCCCGCTCGGGCGCCCTGGCGTGTTTCTCGATCTCTTCATCGATGCGCTCAATCTGACGAACAGCGACTCAACCGAGAACGTCCTGAGCCGGCGCGGCGATCAGCCCGATACGTTCGGCGTGCCGTCGAAGTACGTGTACCCGCGACGGCTGCAATTGGGCGCACGGATCAAATTCTGAGGATCTCATTTCGGTTGGTCCGGGGCGGACACAATGGTCCGCCCCTACCTGTCTATTTCGGCCAATCGATCACGGGCGGCACTGAATCCCGCATTCAATTCGAGAGTCTTCCGAAAGTACGGCGCCGCTTCTGATGCGCGGTGCTCGCGCTGGAGCGTGAGCCCGAGATTGTAGGTGTAGCGCGGTTCCTTCGCGTCGCGCTGCACCGCCTCCCGAAACAGGCGCTCCGCTTCGACGAGATCACCGCCCGCACCGACGATCATCCCGAGCGAATTCCACTGCGACGGCTCCGCCGGATCGCGCGCGATGGCGTCCCGAAAGGAGCTCGCGGCCTGCTGGAGATCGCCGCTGTCGCGATGAAGCTCGCCGAGGCGGCGGTAGATCCGCGCGTCGGTGGGCACGGCGCGGGCGCCGCGGCGCAGCGCATCGATCGCGCCGTGGCGATCCTTGATCGCGACGCGGCAGTCGGCGAGCGCCAGATACGTGGCCGCAAATCCCGGCAGCCGCGGAATCGCGCGGTCGAACTGCGCGGCTGCCTCGCGCCACCGCGCCAGCGCCACGAGCGCCTGGCCGTAGTAGTAGTGCGATTCGAAGCTGTCGATGCCTCTCGCCGCGAGCGTCTTGAAGCGGGTCGCTGCGGCGTCGTACTGCTTGTCGCGCAGGTTCAGCAATCCCGCATGGAGCAGGGCATTCAGTTCCCTGTAGTCCGCGATCTTGTCCTTCGGATCCGCGTCTGTCGACGCGCCGCCCGCGGAGCCGCCGCTCACGTACCCGAGGGCGCCGAGCTTTTCGATCAATTCGATTGGCACGTCGCCCGCCTGCGCCTGACCCCGCGTCGCGGCCGCCTCGCTCGCGAGACGACGATCGATCGCGGCGCGGAACGCGCGGGCTCGCGCCGGCTCGGCGTCGATCACGTTCTTCAGCTCCGACGGATCGCGCGCCAGGTCGTACAGCTCCGATCGCGGCGCGAGGATGAATTTCCATCGCCCCTCGCGGACGCTGCGGAGATCGCTCCAGCCGTAATGGATCCGCGGCGTCAGCGATTCGGCGAACGCCGGCACTTCGTCGCGCGGCGCCGGTTCGCCGCGCAGGAGCGACGCGAGGCTGCGCCCCGGAAGGGATCCGGTCGACCGCGGAGGCGCCACGCCGGCGAGATCCAGAATCGTCGGGAACAAGTCGACGCTCTGCACGACGAGCGGGAGGCGCGTTCCCGGGACGATGCCGGGTCCGCGCATCAGCAGCGGCACGCGCAGCGTGGCCTGATACAAGAAGAACCCGTGCACCAGCTCGCCGTGCTCGCCGAGCGCTTCGCCGTGATCGGAGGTGAGCACGAGCAGCGTGTCGTCGCGGATGCCGAGGCGCGCCAGCGTCCGGTCGAGGCGTCCGATCAGCTCGTCGGTCCAGGCGACTTCGCCGTCGTACGGGCGCTCGGCGTATCGCGAGGCATAGGGTTCGGGCGGTTCGTACGGCGCGTGAGGATCGTAGAGATGCACCCACGCAAACGTCCGCTGGCGCCGGTGGCGTTCGAGCCACGCCGACGCGTCGGCGACCGCGACGTCGCCGCGTTTTTCCAGGATGTCGAGGAAGCGCGCCTCGTCCGGCGCGTCGGTGCCGAGATCGAAACGATCGGAGAACTCGTCGAACCCGCGCGCCAGACCGGACTGCGACGACAGCACGATCGACGACACGAATCCGGCGGTATCGAACCCGGCGGCCTTGAACGCCTCCGCCATCGTCGGCACATCCGGGGCCAGCGCGCGCGAGATGTTGTCGCGGATGCCGTGCTGCGCCGGATAGAGGCCGGTGAAGATCGAGACGTGCGACGGCCGCGTGATCGGCGCATGCACCATCGCGTCGAGCGCCAGCGCTCCTTCGCGCGCGACCCGATCGAAGTTCGGCGTCGCGACATCGCGGCTGCCGTAGCAGCCGAGCCGATCGGCGCGAAGCGTGTCGATGGTGACGATGAGAATGTGACGAGGCGGGCCTGCGACGGCGTGCGGAGTGTTGTGATCGCAGCCGAGGACACAGAGAGGGCAGAGCACACAAAGAAAGGCAAACCACAGAGACACGGAGACACCGAGAAAATCAGACGGCGCGATCGCAAAGCGCGCAGAGAGTGAACGCCGATCGGTTCGGCGGCCGGCCTGCGCAGCAGGCCGGCATGCGCGGCCGGATCGGACGGAAACGCGAGCCAGGGTGGATCCTGACGGCTCGCGTTTCCGTCCGACTCCGGTCGCGCGCGGCGCTCCGCGCCGCCGCCGAACCGAGGCGTCTCTGCACCTCTGTGTCTCCGTGGTTGGTTACCTCTGCGCGCTCGTGTTCCTGCGCGCACTCGCGAGCTTCGCGCGCGCTTCCTCTCGTTCTCCGGCGGCCGCTTCACGTGCGGCGTCGTTCGCGCGTCCGAGACGCGAATAGACGTCGGCCAGCACATAGTGACCGAGTGGAACGACTTCCGCGTCGGGATGGCGAGCCATTCCCGTTGTCGCCGCGGCTTCGGCGCCGATCAGGTCGCCGGCATCGAGCCGCGCCTTCGCGAGATACAGGTAGCCGCTGCCGAAGTCCGGATTCGCCCGCACCGCTTCGTCGAAGTGGCGGACCGCATCGGCGGCGCGGCCCGATGCCATGAGGATCTTGCCGAGATTGAAATGGGCGCGATACGCGTCGGGACTGCGCGCGATCTCGGCCTCGTACTCGCGCGCGGCGGCGTCGGTCTGGCCTCGCGCGTCGCGGACGAGCCCGAGATCGTAATGCGCCATCGGTTGATCCGCTTTGTCTTTCAGCGCGTCCAAAAGACTCCGTTCGGCCTCGTCGTACCGCTTCATCTCGATGTAGCACTCGCCGAGCTTCGTCAGAAACGCCGGACGTTCGACGTTGTCGGCGACCGCGCGCTTCAACGCCGCCTCGGCGCGCTCGAACTCGCCGCGCCGCATCCAGATGTCGGTGAGCTGGTAGCGTGCTTTCGAGTCGCGCGGGTTCAGCGCCAGCACCCGCTCGAAGCCGGCTTCGGCCGCGTCGTTCTTTCCGTCGGTCTTGTAGGCGAGCGCCAGGCTGAACGCCGCGGTCTGGTTGTCGGGATCGAGCGCGAGCGCCTTCTGGTACGCCTCGAGCGACTCCTTCGGCCGCTTCGCCTTCGCATTCATGTTGCCGAGCATGAGGTACGCCTCGACGATCTCCGGGTCGGCCGCCAGCGCCCGGCGGACTTTTGAGATCCCTTCGTCGAGGCGTCCTTCCACCGAATCGAGCGCCGCCTGCTTCATCAGGTTGTACAGGGCGATCTTGTCCTTCGGATCGCCGCGGCGCCGCGTCTCCAGCGCGCGCGGGCTGATGCTCGAGCCGACGTACCCCAGCGCGCGAAGCCGCTGCTCGACGTCGGGGTCGACCGCCCGCGGCGCGGCGGGCGCAGACGCGGATGCCGTGCGCGCGACCAGCTCCTGCAGCGCCTGCGCCTGAATGTCGGTGCGACCTGGATTCACTTCGGCGACGTTGCGCGTCTCACCGGGATCGGTTTCGGTGTCGTAGAGCTCGCGCGTTGGTGCGGCGATGAAGTGGTAGCGCCCGTCGCGAATGGCGGTCAGCTCGCTCCAGCCGTAGTGATGGCGCGGGTACCACGTCTCGGACAGCGCGACGAGGTTCAGCCGTTCACCGCGAACGAGAGGCAGCAGGCTGCTTCCCTGAACCGCTTTCGGCCCGTCGATGCCGAGCACCTCGAGCACCGTCGGCATCACGTCGACGATGCGCACCTGGTCGGTGACGATGCGCGAGGGCAGCGTGGGACCGGCCACGATGAGCGGGATTCTGACGGTTGCGTCGTACACAAAGAACCCGTGCTGCTCTTCGCCGTGCTCGCCGAGCGACTCGCCGTGATCGCCGAGGACGACGACGACCGTGCGATCGAGGCGGCCGTCGCCGGCGAGATGATCGAGCAGACGGCGCAGCTGCAGATCGGCTGTCGCAATCTCCGCGTCGTACGCGCCGATCATCGTCGGCGGAAAGCGCTCGCGGATCGATGCGGGCGGATCGTACGGTGCATGCGGCTCGTAGAGATGCACCCACGCGAAGAACGGGCGCGTCCGATCCTGGTCGAGCCATTCGATGGCTTTCGCCACGACCTCGCTGCCGGGCCGCTGCACCGCGTCGAGGCCGACGTCCATGCGGTACTTGCCGAGATCGAAGTCGTCGAAGAAGCGCTCGAAGCCCTGGGCGATGCCCCATCGACGATCGAGGACGAACGCGGCGACGAACCCGCCGGTGCGGTACCCTCGGGCGCGCACGACTTCTGCGAGCGTCTCCTGCTCCTCGCCGAGATAGAAGCCGCCGTTGTCGCGCACGCGATGCGCGCCGGGGAAGGTTCCGGTCATGAGCGACGCGTGCGCCGGGAGTGTCAGCGGCGCCGACGTGGCCGCCTGCGCGAACCGGACGCCGCGGGCCGCGAGGGCGTCGAGCGCCGGCGTCTGCGCCGCGGCATACCCATAGCTGCCGACATGATCCGCCCGCAGCGTGTCGATGGTGACGATGAGGATGTTGAGTCGGGCATCGCGGCGCGCGCGCGCGATCCACGAGCCGAACGCGATTGAGGCGAGCGCCAGACCGCACGCGAGCGCGACGAGCGCGGTCGCAGACGCCCTGCGCGTAGCCCCCGTGTCCTTCGGCACGGCGACATTGTAGCGAATGCGAAAATCACGCACTTTCCTGATTGCCCGACCTTCGCACGCCCGGTAGGATCTGGGGGCAACCGAACGACCCAATCGCCGAGTAGCGCGGAGCCGCTCGGTGGATCTACGCGGCACTGAGAGAGCCAATCGCCGATAAACGCCGAGCGGCCGAAGGCCGCGAGGTACAGGTCGCGGGGGTGGGGCCCCGCGACAAATAAGAAAAGGAGACACCATGCGACGGCTGCGGATCCTCATCGCGTCGACTGCGATTCTGGCTATCGGAACGTCGAGCTTCGCTGGCGATTTTCAGGACAGCGTGGCGAAAGCGGCGCGCGACGCCGCCGGGCAGCAGACCGAGCAGCGATCCGGGAACCGCAACCCGTACCTCTGGCCGGGCGCGGCGCTCTTCGTCGCCGGCATGTCCCTGGCGGTGTACGGCTTCCTGCACACGAGCGGCGGCGAATTCGTGTCGGGCGAAGTGTCGAAGGAATCGAAGACAGGACTCGGCGGCGCGGGGCTCGCCGTCGCCGCAGCCGGCGGAGCACTGTTGTACTGCGGAACGCTGCGCGCGCGTCACGCGCCGTCGATTACGGTCGGTCGCGGACGCCTCACCGTCGCGAAGCAGGTTTCGTGGTAATCCCTACCGAGCGTAGCGCCGCGCATGCGCGCCGATCTCCGCTGCCATGGCGGCATCGCCCTGCTCGCGCGCGCGGGCGAGCGCCCGCGATGCCGCGACTCGCGCGTCGTCGAAGCGTCCGACCGCCGCGTAAGCCGCGGCCAGCGTATCCAGCGCGCGCGGATCGCGGTCGCCCGTCCGACGATTGACCTCTAGCGCCAGATCGAGCGCGCGCGCGCCGTCGCGGACGCGCGGATCGTCGCTCGTCGCCAGCAGCCGCGCGAGATTGTGTTTCAGATTGATGTTGTCGGGCTGCGCCGCGGCTGCGCGCGTCAGCACGGCCGCCGCCTGCGCGCTGTCGCCGGTTTGCGCGAGCGCGAACGCGAGGGTGTTCGGCACTTCCACATCGGTGACGCCGCCGTCGAATGCCTGGCGCAGGTCGTCGGCCGCCTCGCGAAGACGGCCGCGGCGCGCCAGGAGCATCCCCCGGGCGGCGTGCGCATGCAGGCGGCGTCCATCGAGCGCGATCGCGTCGGCGTAGCGATCGCCCGCTTCCTCGAAGCGTCCGGCCTGCGCCAGGCGATCGCCTTCCCGCTCCGCCTGCGTCGCCTTCAGGATCGCGAGGTTCTTCCGCGCAAGATCGTGGTCGGGCACCAGGCGCAGCGTCTCTTCATACTTTCCGATCGCTTCGTCCTCGCGGCCGGCTTCGGCAAGGGCAATCGCGAGGTTGTAGGTGGCCACGTCGTCGCGCCGGTCCACATCGGCCGCGCGCGCCCACAACGCGATCGAATCGCGCCAGTATGCGGTCTGACGAAACGCAATCGTGCCGGCGGCCGCGACGAGCGCGAGCATCGCGAGCGCGACCGCCGGTGTGCGGGAGCGGCGTGCCGACAGGCGCGACACGGCAGCGCCGACGACAATCCATGCGATGACGCCCGGCATGTAGGTGTAGCGGTCCGCCGTCGCCTGCAGACCGCTGGGCGTCAGGCCGGCGACCGGGGCGAGCATCAGCAAGTACGCGAGCGATGCAACTGCAAATGCCGGCCGGCGCACGCGAAGTCTCCACGCGGCGACGGCGGCCACGGCGATCGCGCCGGTCGCCAGCGCGAGCGGCAGCATGTCGACGGCGGGCGCGATCGCGAGCGGATCGAGCGGCGACAGGCGAACGGGCCACACGATCCGTCCGAGATATCTGAACGGCGCCGTCGCCGCCATCGTCAGACGCGCTCCAACTCCCACTTCTTGTACTGAGGCGATCTCGCGCGCACGCGACTCCGCGATTGCAGCAGCCGCTGCGAGAACGGCAAACGGGACTTTCTCGGCGGCGAGCCGACCGGGGCTCGTGCGGCGCCGGCGCTGGAGCGGATAGACGTCGAGGAGCAGCAGCACAATCGGAAACGCGATGGCGTTGGCGCGCGCGAGCAGCGATGCGCCGTACAGCGCAATCGACGCGATCAACCGTCCGTTCACGTAGGCGAGCAGCGCGAGCAGCAGCGCCGTCAACGAGAGGACGTACGGAAACGCGCTCGCCCACGCGACCGGTTCGACCTGCAGCGGATGCACGAGAAAGAGGGCTGCGGCGGTGATCGCCGCGACGCGGCGGCGCCGCGAGTCGAGCGCCGCTCTTTCGACGAGGCGAAGGGTGACGATGTACACAAGCCAGCCGTTGATGAGGTGCCCCGCGAGGCTCAACGCGTGAAACGGCGTCGGCGACAGACCGAACAGCGACTTGGTCGCCGACCACGCGAGCCAGGCGAGCGGCTGGTAGTGGCCCATGTGCGTGGTCGTGAACGCCCAGGACCATGTACCCGGCGCGGCGAGGTGTTCGTTATCGACGAGAACGGACGGGTCGTCCCAATTCACGAATCCGTTCCGCAGGACGGGCCAGAGCGCGGCCAGCCCCGCGAGCGCGAGCGCTCCGGCGTCGACGGCGCGAACCGCCGGGCGACTCTCTGGTAAAGAACTCATGGAGCAACGAATCGACGCGACATTGTGGACCGCTTGTGCAGACGTTGCACAGTGTATGCGACCTTCTCTTGCGAAAAAATGTTGCGGAAGCGGCCCCCGTAAGAGGAAACTCATCGCACCATGGTGAGACAAGCGGCCCTCGGATTGATGGTCGTCGCGGCGCTCGCCGCCGCGAAGCCGGCATACGCCCAAACGACGCCGAAAGACGAAGGCATCCCGGTCGACAACGCGCTCGTGCGATCGAAGTGCGGCAGCTGCCATCGCGCCGACGACAAGGGACGGATGACGCGCATCTCGTACCGCCGCGCGACGATGGAGAACTGGGAACGCACGATCCGGCGCATGGTCACGCTGAACCACGTGGCGCTCGAGCCCGCCGACGCGCGCAGCATCCTCAAGTACCTCGCCGATCGCCAGGGCCTCGCGCCGGAAGAAGTGCGCCCGATCGAATTCGAAGCGGAACGGCGCACGATCGAGTACGCCTACAAAGCCGACGAGACGACGGCCAATCTCTGCTCGTCGTGCCATTCGGTGTCGCGCGTGATGAGCGAGCGCCGCACGAAGGAGGAATGGGACCTGCTGATTGCGATGCATCGCGGCTATTACCCGCTCGTCGACAATCAGCCGCTGAACGGTCCGCAGGGTTTCCGCCGCACGCGTCCGATCGAAACCGAGCCGGGGCCCGACGGCCGTCCGCCCGACAACCGCCACCCGGTCGATCGCGCGCTCGAGCACCTGACGAAAACCTATCCGCTGCAGACGTCGGAATGGTCCGCGTGGTCGGCCGCGATGCAGCCGCCGAAGCTGGCGGGACGATGGGCCGTCGTCGGATCGCAGCTGGGGAAGGGCGCCATCTACGGTCAGGTGACGGTTGCGGCCGACGCGGGCGCGCCCGATTCCTTTACGACTGAGATTCGCTATACCGTCGCCCGCACCGGCGAATCGGTCTCGCGCAGCGGGAAGGCGCTCGTCTACACCGGGTACCAGTGGCGCGGACGCGGCAACGACTGGCGCGAGGTGCTCTTCGTCGAACGCGACTGGAAAGAGATGTGGGGGCGCTGGTTCAGCGGCGCCTACGACGAGACCGGCATCGACGTGAAGCTGACGCGCCTCTCGAGCGATCCCGTCGTCTTCGGCACGAGCGCGACGGCCCTGAAGAGGGGGTCGACAGGGTCGACCGCGTCGTCGGCGCAGAACGTCAAGATCTACGGCGCGAATCTGCCGGCGACCGTTCGACCCGAGGACATCGGGCTCGGACAAGGCGTGAAAGTCGCGCGCGTGATCAGCGCGAGGCCGGAGGAGATCGCGATCGACGTCGACGTCGACGCATCAGCCTTGATCGGCGCCCGCGATGTGTCGGTAGCCGGCACCGTGAAGCCGGCGGTGCTGGTCGTCTACGACAGGATCGACGCCGTGAAGGTGGAGCCGGTGGCCGGCATGGCGCGCGTCGGCGGCGCCGTGTTTCCGAAGCAGCTCCAGCAGTTCGAAGCGATCGGCATCAACAACGGACCCGATGGCAAGCTTGGCACTGCCGACGATCTGAACCTCGGGCTCGTCAACGTGAAGTGGTCGCTCGAGGAGTATCCCGCGACCTTCGGAGACGACGACATTCAGTTCGTCGGCAAACTCGATGAGAGCGGCCTCTTCACGCCGAATGTCGACGGCCCGAACCCGAAGCGGAGCGGGAATCGCAACAACGTCGGCGACGTGTGGGTCGTCGCGGAGCTGCTTGATGCTCCCGCTACGCCGCCGGCGCCGGGATCGCCGCCGTCGATGTCGGTGCAGCCGCTGCGCGGACGCGCGCATCTGCTCGTCACCGTGCCGCTCTACATGAACTGGTTCACCGAGGACACCAAACAATGACGGCAATGTGGGCGGCGCGCGAACATCATCGTTTCGAGGCGGCGGGCAGACCGTTCGTGTATCTGGTCCCCAGCGCGGCGATCTTCGAGCTCGACGAAGCGAGCGACTCGGTGCTTCGAACGCTCAACGAGCGTCCGCGCACGCGCGAGGAATTGACGGAGGCGTTCGGCGACGCGGAGCCCGCGATCGCCGAGCTCGCGCGCGTGCAGGCGATCGCTGAGGTCAGCGTCCCTCCGCCCGCGACCCCCAAGGTCATCCCGCTCGCGCCGTTTCCATTGACCACAATGGTCCTCAACGTCACGAACCAGTGCAACTTGAGCTGCACGTATTGCTACGAGTACGGCGAGGACAAGATCGTCGACACCGAGAACGGCCGGCAGCCGAAGTTCATGACCGAGGAGACGGCGCGACAGAGCGTCGATTTCCTGCTCAAGGAATCGGGCAAGGTCGCGCACATCACGTTCTTCGGCGGCGAGACGCTGCTGAACTTTCCGGTGCTGCGGAAGACGATTGCCTACGCGCGCCGCCGCGCCGCGGAAGAGGGCAAGGACGTCGACTTCAGCATGACGACGAACGCGACGCTCCTGAAGCCGGACATCATCGAGTTCCTCGCGGAGAACCGGATCGGCGTCACGATTTCGATCGACGGCCCGCGCGAGGTGCAGGACAAGTTCCGCGTCTTCAGCAACGGCGCCGGCAGCTACGACGTCGTGGCGCCGAAGATTCGCGAGCTGCTGAAGCGTCACCGCAGCCGGCCGATCGGCGCGCGGGTGACGCTGACCTCCGCGAACCTGGACGTGAAGCGGATCTACCGTCACCTGACGGAGGAGATCGGATTCTGGGAAGTCGGGTTCGCGCCGGTGACCACGTCGGCGTCGCGCGGACACGCGATTTCCGACGACGGATACGATCGGATGCTGTCGCAGTTTCGAGAGCTCGCGTACGAGTTCCTCGAGGCGTCCGTCGCGAACCGCCACCACGGATTCTCGAACGTGAAGGAAACGCTCGAGGAGCTGCACAAGGGCGTCAGCAAGGCGTATCCCTGCGGCGCGGGGCTCGGACTGCTCGGGGTGGCGACCGGCGGCGACGTCGCGCTCTGTCATCGGTTCGCTGGATCGGATGCGCACAAAGTTGGCAGCGTGACGACCGGCGTCGATCGTCAGGCGCAGGCCGCGTTTCTCGAGAAGCATCACATCGCGAACAAGACCGACTGCAGCGTCTGCTGGGCGCGGCCGCTGTGTTCCGGCGGCTGCTACCACGAGGCGCACACGCGGTACGGCGACACCGGTCACGCGAACCTGCACTACTGCGAGTGGATTCGCGGCTGGACCGGCGTCTGCCTGCAGATCTACGGGGAGCTCTCAGTTCGTAATCCAGCGTTCTTGGCGCAGTTCGACGACCAGGATATGAAGGAGACGGTGTCGTGATTCACTTGAAACCGATCAATCGCAAGGCCGTTCGCGTCGAGCAGGCGACTGACCACGACGTCGTCGCGCTGCAGCGGACGGCGCTCCCGCAGAACCCGCACTTCCCGCTCGGCTGCTCGCTGATCTTCTCGCCCGGTTGGGAAGCCGATCGCACGGGCGGAACCGCGGGACTGTGCCAGCCGGTCGAGCGCGATCTCTTCGACTGCCACATCGGCTGTTACTGGCCGGCGCAGGTGCCCGACCAGTTGAACCACGCACCCGACTGGACGGCGAAATGCGCCGCGGCCCAGAAGGACTGGCGGAAGATCGATCTCATTTTCCCGTAGCCTCTATGCGCAAACTTGCATTCGCATTCGCACTCGCGCTCGCGGCGTGCGCCATCGTTCATGCCGCCGACAGGAAGGTCAGCGCCGGCAACGGCACGTTGATCATCGGCGCGTATCCGAAGCAGTTCTGGATTATCGACGAGGCGACGGAGAAGATCGTCGGCACGATCCCGTACCAGTCGGGCATTCCCCGGCGCACTTCGATCTCGCGCGACCGCAAGCGCTTCTACACCATCGAAGCGCAGATGGAGAAGGTCGAGGTCGTCGACATCGCGGCGCGCAGGACGATCGACACCTTCACGCTCAGCGAGGGCAACAAGAAGGTCCGCATTCGAAGCCTCGAGCCGGATCCGCTGAATCGCTTCGTCGTCATGGTGATCGCGTCGGCGACGAAGCTGATCGATCGCTTCGATATCGGCAACCCGACGCTGGTCCAGTACGACTTGCAGCAGAAGAAGGTCGTGCGCACGATTCCGTGGCCGAACAACGAGGAGCGCCAGAACGCGAACATCCTCTTCTCGCCGGACGGCAAGCTGATGTACCTGTTCACCGAACAGGACGTCCTGATCTACGAAACCAATACGTTCACACAGGTCGACAAGTGGGAACTGTCCAAGCCGATTGAGGAAGGTTTCGGCCGCCTCGAGTTCGGACCGCGCGACGTGATGAACGACGAGCCGGGCTTCTACACCGCCATCTTCAACGTGTCCGATCCGGTCCAGCATCGGCGGACCATGGGCATCGGCCGCGTGAACCTGGCGGCGAAGACCGTCGATTTCTACACGCTCGGTCCGTCGACGCCGGTCAGCTTCACGCTGGCGCCCGATCGCAAGAGCGGCTTCGGCTTGTTCGATGACATCGGACGCTACGAATTCTGGAAGTTCGATCTCGAGCGCCACCGGCTCGCGAACCGCGTCGAGTTCAAGGGGCGGCCGCGCATGGGATTGAAAACGAGCTCCAACGGCAAGGTGCTCTACATCTACGTGGCGGGGAACACGATCGATCTCTACGACGCCGACACATACCAGTATCTGCGCACGATCACGCTCGACGGCGACATGACGACGGAGCTGTTCGTCTTCAATACGCCGCCGTCAACGACTACGCCATCGCAATGAGCGCCCGCGGCCCGAGCGAGGCGCCGGAGGGAAGCCCGGCGAAGCCGGGCCGCCGAGTGAGCGCGAGCGGGGGTGGGGCCCCGCGAGCAGTGATTAATGTTGACACCAGCATCCGACGGGCGCTCCGGTTCATCGTCCCCTACTGGCGACGGCTGGCGCTCGTCCTCGCGCTGAGCGCGCTCAGCACGGCGCTCTCGCTGTACCTGCCGCTCCTCTCTCGCGATTTCTTCGATCGCGCCCTGATCGGCCGCGATCTCGGGACGCTCGTCCGCGTCGTCTCGCTGTTCGCGGCCGTCAGCGTCGCCAGCTTCGTCGTGAACGTCGTGAGCGGAATGCGATACACGCGCGTGTCGGCCGACATCCTGTTCGACATGCGGCTCGAGCTGTACCGCCACCTGCAGCGGCTCTCCCCGCGGTTCTACGTGCGCACGCGGATGGGCGACATCATGTCGCGCATCAACAACGACGTCGGCGAGATTCAGCGGATCGCCGCCGAGACGGCGCTCGCGTGGGTCGGCAACGTGCTGTTCCTCGCCGGAACGATCGCGATGCTCGCGTGGCTCGACGTCCGCCTGTTCGTCCTCACCGTCGCGACGACGCCGTTCGGCATCTGGGCGCTGGTGCGCTATCGCACGCGGCTCGAAGTCGAAATCGGAAAACTGCGCCAGCGCAGCGCCGACATCGGCAGCTTCCTCATCGAGACGCTCCAGTCGGTGAAGCTCGTCGTCACGTCGAACGCGCAGGAGCGCGAGGTCGGACGCTTCCGCGAGCGGAACGCGGCGTTCATCGACTCGCTGATGTCGATGCAGCTCCTCTCGTACTTGTCCGGCGGGCTGCCGGGCCTCGTTCTTTCCGCCGGAACAGGCGCCGTGTTCGTATACGGAGGCCTCCGCGTCATAAACGGATCGATCACCGTCGGCACCTTCGTCGCGTTCATGGCGTACCAGATGCGCTTCCTGCCGCCGCTGCAGGCGCTGATGGGCATGTACGCGAACCTCGCGACCGTTCGGGTCTCCCTGCGCAGGGTCGCGCAGATTCTCGACGAACCGGTCGACGTCATCGAAGCGGCCGACGCGGTCGATCTGCCGTCGGTCCGGGGCGACGTCGAATTCGACGAGGTCACCGTATCGTTCGGCCGCGGCGGGCCGGTGCTGGAGCGATTCTCGTTCTCCGTGCGCGCCGGAGAGACGCTTGCCATCGTCGGCCCGAGCGGCAGCGGAAAGTCCACGATTGCGGATCTGCTGCTGCGGCTCATCGATCCGGACGCCGGCGCCGTGCGCCTCGACGGTCGCGATCTCCGAACGGTGCGGCTCGCCGATCTTCGCCGCCGCGTGGCACTGGTCGAGCAGGAGCCGTGCATCCTGCACGCGACGATCGCCGAGAACATCCGATACGCGCGTCCCGGCGCGTCGGACGAAGAGGTGTCGGCCGCGGCCGATCGAGCGGCGCTCGCGCCGTTCATCGAATCGCTGCCGGAGAAGTTCGCGACCGTGGTCGGAGAGCGCGGCATGGCGCTGTCGGCCGGCGAACGTCAGCGGATCGCCATCGCCCGCGCGCTGCTGGCCGATCCTGACGTTCTCGTGCTCGACGAACCGAGCGCCGCACTCGATCCGACCTCCGAGCGCCACATCGCCGATGGCTACGAGTCGGTGATGCGCGGCCGCACCACCATCGTCATCACACACCGCCTCGACCTCGCGCGCAGGGCCGACCGCGTCATCGAGGTCCGATCCGAGTCGGACCAGGGACGAACCACGGCCAGACCGTGGTTCGGCCACGATCTGTCTCGAGTCTGATCCTGATGCGCGTCAGGGTTGCGATCATCGACAGCGGCGTTCACGCGGCGCATCCTCACGTCGGCGGCGTCGGCGGCGGCGTCGGCATCGACGACGAGGGGCGCGAGCACGGCGATTACACCGATCGCCTCGGTCACGGCACCGCGGTCGCCGCGGCGATCAAGGAAAAAGCGCCGGACGCAGAGCTCTTCGCGGTGAAGGTGTTCGATCGGACGCTGTCGACGCGCGTCGCGAACCTGATTCACGCCATCGACTGGGCGGCGCGGAATCAGATGCACGTCGCGAACCTCAGTCTCGGGACTGCGCGGCCCGAGCACGAGACGATTCTCCGCGAGGCCGTTGACCGCGCACGAACCCGCGGCGTCGTCATCGTTGCCGCGCGGGATGACGGCGGCGTGCGATGGCTGCCGGGGAGCCTGCGTGGCGTGATTTCAGTTCAGCTCGACTGGGCGTGTCCGCGCGACGAATATCGCGTCGTGGAGATCGAGGGGGAGACCGTCTTTCGCGCGTCCGGCTACCCGCGCGAGATTCCCGGTGTGCCGCCCGACCGAAATCTCAACGGGATCAGCTTCGCCGTTGCCAACATGACCGGGTTCGTCGCCAGAGCGCGCGCTGCCGCTTCGGATGAGTGGATGCAGGCGCTCGTCACCGTGGGTGTGCGATGACCCTTGTCATCCGTCTGCTGGTCAACGCGGCGGCGCTGTGGGTGGCGACGCGCATCGTGCCTGGCGTCACCTATCGCGGCGACGCGCTGCCCTTTCTCGGCGTGGCGCTGGTGTTCGGGATCGTCAACGCGTTCATCCGGCCCGTCGCAAAGCTTCTCACGTTTCCGATCATCATCCTGACGCTCGGCATCTTCGCCCTCGTCGTCAACGGCCTGATGTTGTGGCTGACCAGCGCGCTGTCCGGTGCGCTCGGCCTCGGATTCCACGTGAGAGGGTTCTGGGCTGCGCTCGTCGGCGCGCTGGTCGTCAGCCTCGTGAGCACGCTTCTATCGCTGATCGTCGTCGATCGCTCGGACGCTAGACGGTCTCACGCCCACTGATCAGTCCGACCAGGAAGAGCACGATCGCGATTACGAGCAGTACGTGGACAATCGATCCAATCGCGTAGACGCCGCCAAGGCCAAGCGCCCAGGCGATCAATAGAATCAGCGCGAGTGCGAACAACATGGTGATGTCCTCCCACGGAGCGCGTGCGCAATCGCTGCGCCGGCCGACGTCTGCTGCTGTGGTGATGCTCGTCTGTATGGCGTGTGGCGGATCGCCATCGAGCCCATCCACCAAGGGACAATGGGGCGGCGATCACGCGTCGCTCATCGTCGGCGATGCCGCCGGCCACATCGAATTCGACTGCGCGCACGGCGACTTCAGCGGCGCGATCGCCACGGCATCGTTCAGCCGCGCCGGATCGTTCGTGCGCGAGCACGGCGGTCCGATTCGCGAAGGGGAGCCGATCGACACGCATCCGGCCACCTACGACGGATCAATCAGGGGTAGCAGCATGACCCTGACGGTCCGTCTGACCGACACGAACGAAACCGTCGGGACGTTCGCGCTGACGCGCGGATCGATGGGTCGAATCGTGAAGTGTTTGTGAAGCGACCCACATATTCCGTCCATCGAACACGACGCCAAACGGTCCCTTGCCCGACGTGTAGATGGCGATCGGCGCACGGCGTCGCACAGTGAGGGTGTGAATCGGAGGCTGTGAAGCGCAGTTCAACCTCCGAATAGTTGTTCGCGCGGAAGGTGACTCGCGGCGCCGTCCGCCAGCAGACACGTGCCTTACGCCGACGGGACGTCGATGCCGTGCTTCTGCGCGATGCCGACGATCCTCGCGAGCTCAGGCAATTCCGGCGGGCTCGGCCGCGCCGCCGCGTCGGTGGCGGGACTGCCCGCTTCTTCGATGAACCGCTCCACGCCGGCCGGCGACTGGATGACCAGCGCCTTCGCCGGCGCGCCGCCGCCGGCGCGATGCGTGTGCACGACGCCTTTCGGCAGATAGACGAACGAGCCGGCGCCGGCCGTGAACGATTTGCCGGCGAGCGAGAATTCGAAGGTGCCATCGAGGATGTAGAAGCTCTCGTCGGCATTGCGGTGGATGTGAGGCGGAGGACCGAGCTCGGGTCCTGCGGTCAGCTCCGCGACCGTGAACGCTCCGTTCGTGTCGGCGCCGACCGCCTTGAACGTGTGTAGATCCGTCAGCAGCCAGAACGACTTCCCCTGCCCGGGGCCGAAGTGAATTCCACCCTGGGTTAACGACGGTTGCGCCATGATGATCTCCTCCAATGCGAACAGCTCGACGCCGAGCGCGGGACGCGCACAAGCATACAGCCGCGCGCAACTATAATTCCGCGCGTCAATGCGCCTCCGGGCCTTGAAGCGTCATTGGGATCGACTCGCCCGGCAGGATCCCTTGTGGGCGGTGCTCACGGATCCGGGAAAGCGCGATGGCGGCTGGGACGTCGACCAGTTCTTTCGAGCGGGAACCGAAGAACTCTCGGCTGTCCTGCAGCGCGCCGCGCGGCTGGGCGTCGTCGTGTCGCGGCGCCGCGCGCTCGACTTCGGTTGCGGCGTCGGCCGTGTGACGCAGGCGATGGCCGGATCGTTCGACCGCTGCGACGGCGTCGACATTTCTGCATCGATGCTGCGACTGGCGCGCCGCCACAACCGCGACCCCGCTCGCTGTTCCTATCACCTGAACGTCGCTGACGACCTGGCGCTTTTTCCCGACGCCAGCTTCACATTCGTCTTCTCGACGCTCGTGCTCCAGCACATCGCGCCTACCTACACCAGCGGCTACATCGAGGAGCTTCTTCGCGTGCTGGCGCCCGGTGGACTCCTGGTCTTTCAACTGCCGAGCCATCGTACGGCGCAGCTATCGTCCGACCACGCAGTCAGCCGCACGGTGGCGGCACGCCTGCCGCCCGAAGCGTGTCGGGCGCGCATTGCGGCCGAGACGACCGCGTTGGTGTTGCAGGCGGATCAGCGGGTGGACGTCAAAGTCGCCGTCGAAAATTGCTCGTCCTTCGTCTGGCCCGCGTTGCCCGACCGGCGCGGCCGTTTCCAGATCAAAGTCGCGAATCACTGGTTGACCGAAGCCGGCGCCATGTTCGAGCGCGACGATGGCCGTTGCCCCCTACCGCACGACATGGCGCCCTCGTCGCGCGTCGATGTGATGCTTGGCGTCACCGCGCCTCTCATCGACGGCGTCTACTCGCTCGAGGTGGATCTGGTACAGGAGAACGTGTGTTGGTTCGCCGAGCGCGGATCGCCGGTCATCCGGATTCCATGCCGCGTCGCGGGTGGCATGCCTGCGACGTCGTCTTCGCCGCGTCCCGCGCCAACTGACGGGGCAGCCGAACGTCCATTCCGAGAGCGCCATCCACGGGTATTCCACGTGCTTCGGGTCACGCGATTGCGCGACGTGTACTGGACCTGGCGCCGCGGGCTGGACGCCGTCAAACGTTCTCGCGACCGGTTGATCGTCAGCGCCAGCGAGGCCGTCTACGTGCCGCTGAGAGATCGCGTGCACAGCCATCTCATCGCGCCGATGATCAACTGGTGGCGGAGAGGACCGTTCGCGGCGAGGATGGAAATGCACTGCGTGCCGCGCTCAGAGGTAATGTCGATTCTCGCGTCCGGCGGAGGACGCGTTGTCGACATCGAAGAAGAACTGTTTCCAAGGGGATACCTGAGTTGCCGATACTGGGTCTGTAAGGACGCGAACGGAATCAATTGATCCAGCACGGCTCGACTATTCAACGACCTGCATCAGAATCGAAGAAGTCGCACGAATTCAGAAGGCACTCGGCCGCTTGAGCAGTGCGCTGTCCATCAGAACCTGTGGTAGCGATCGAGTTGTACGTTGCATCATAATCTCGCCCCATGCGCATAGCGATCGCAGTCGTCGGCCTGACGTTGGCGCTGTGGGCTCAGGCCGACTTCGCCGACGTCGACAAGCTCTTTCAGGACTTCGCTTCCGCCAACCACGTTCCCGGTGCGGCGTGGGGCATCGTCATCGACGGCAGGTTGGTGCATGCCGGCGCGGCGGGGTATCGCGACCTCGAGACGAAATCGGCGCCGAACGCCGACACCGTCTTCCGTATCGCCTCGATGACCAAGAGCTTCACCGCGATGTCGATCCTCGAGCTGCGCGACGAAGGCAAGCTCTCGCTCGACGATCCGGCGGAGAAGTACGTGCCGGAACTTGCATCGCTGAAATATCCGACAACCGACTCGCCGAAGATCACCGTCCGCCACCTGCTCTCGCATTCGGAAGGCTTTCCCGAAGACAACCCGTGGGGAGATCAGCAGCTCTCGATCGGCGACGATCAGCTCTCGCAGATGCTGCGCGGCGGCATTCCGTTTTCGAACGCGCCCGGCGTCGCCTACGAGTACTCCAACTACGGCTTCATGATCCTCGGCCGCATCGTCGGTCGCGTGTCGGGCGTGCCGTACGCCGACTACGTGGCCGCGAACATCCTGCGGCCGCTCGGCATGATGTCGACGACGCTCGAGCCCTCGTCGGTGCCGGCCGACCGGCTCGCGCACGGATACCGGTGGGAAGACAATCAGTGGAAGGAAGAGCGCCAGCTGCCACACGGCGCCGGCGGAGCGATGGGCGGCATGCTGACGTCGATCAACGATCTCAGCAAGTACGTGGCGGCGTATCTGTCCGCATGGCCGCCGCACGACGGCCCGGAGACGGCGCCAATCCGCCGCGCGTCGCTCCGCGAGATGCAGCAGATGTGGCGTCCGGCGGGCGCGACGGTCACGCGCGGCGCGGCCGGCGCGATTCAGCTCAACGCCGGCGGATATGCGTTCGGTCTTCGCGTGTCACAAACGTGCAACTTCAAGTACATCGTTTCGCATACCGGCGGCCTGCCCGGATTCGGGTCGATCATGCAGTGGCTGCCCGAGTACGGCGCCGGGGTGATCGCGTTCGGCAACGTCACGTACACCGCGTGGGGCCGCGTGGTCGCGAACGTCTTCGACGCGCTCGCGAAGGACCGACGGATCAAACCACGCGCGGTGGCGCCGTCGAAAGCGCTGACCGACGCGCGCGACGCCGTGTCGCAGCTCGTCATCAAGTGGGACGATGCGCTGGCCGATCGCGTTGCGGCGGAGAATCTGTTTCTCGATCAATCAAAGGATCGTCGCCGCGCGGCCATTTCCGAGCTTCGATCGCGCGTGGGCGCCTGTACTCCGCCGAAGGATTTCGATTACATCGAGAATGCGCTGCGCGGGCGGTGGACGCTGACGTGCGAGCGCGGAAACGTGCAGGTGGCGATCACGCTCGCGCCGACGATGCCGCCGAAGGTCCAGCTCATGGGCATCAGACCGGCGATGCCAGTGACAATGGAGAATTGCCAATAAATGGGAACACGCCAACGAGGCGTGGGCGAGCTTTGCGCGACGCGACGTCGGCCTGAAGGATCTAGCATTGCGATCGCGACGTGCTTCCTCACCCGATAAAATAGCCTCGCAAGAGATCCTATTCCCGCACGAACGCCTTCAATGCCGCGACGTTCGCCAGGCTCCGGAACGGCGTGCCCGCCCATTCAATCTGAGCGTCGTGCCGGTTCAAGCCGAACACGAGAACCCGAAATGAGTGGTGATAACCGCCCTCTTCGTAATGCACCAGACAATGACTCGGCCCGCATCCTGCGCTGATCAGTCGCCGCGACGGGGCGTGTCGCGAGACCATCATCTGCCATAGGTTTGCTTGAAACGGCTCCATCGGATCAGCGAGCTCGAGCGTGCGATCCGGGAATGACGCGCGCATTGCCTCACAGTCGCCACAGGAGCCAGGACTTCGGCCCGAATGTTCGCACGGTGGGCCGGAGAGAGCGAATAGTCCATCTTGGCGTGCGGACACTGCGACGGCATCGAGATCGCAAATCCCAGCATCAACCAGTTCGGGAACATGAGGCGACTCGACAGAACGCGGTTGAGGACTAACACATGTACCAGGCGCACTGGTCCGTATTTCAGAAGACTCGACTCGAATCAACGAAAGTACTCGCTTTTCAAGTGGGACGCGATGGCCTCGGCCATTGATTGAAGATTTTTCGCGCCGCGCCCCTTATTGACGGAGTATGACCAGACAATCTTACCGCTGCTGTCGACAAGCTGCACCGACGTACTCGCCTTGTCCTGCGTGTCCGCGCAGTACGCGAACAAGCACTTGACGACTTTGGATCCGGTCGTCTCTTTTTGCACTTGCACCTGTGCGGCCTTCAGCGTCAGCGTCGCGAGGTCAGCCTTGTCGACAACGTTTGCCGGCACCTTCTTCTTGAGAATCGCCGCCACCACATACGTCTGAAATCCGTCGTCGGTTGGTTCCACGTAGATCGTTGCCGGTGTAGTGCTGCTCGCCGTCTGATTCTGAGTTGTTGGTGACAGCGTCGACACGAGCAGCACGAACGCGATCGTCAGATACATAGCCCCTCCCCGAATTGTTGTAATGAAGACCGGTATTGTAGCCGACGCGATCGACGGTGAGTCCGTCATTCAGGACAGATACGAACGAACGTTCGATTCCTGTGCAACGAAGCGTCAGCGCGTGAAACGACTCTCAATTCTCGTCGTTGAATCCGCGCCATCTCCGATCATTCACATCGGAGACCGAACCCATGAAACGCATTGGCAATCTCACCACCATCTGCGCGTTGTCGATGGCGTGCGGCAGTTCACCCGCAGCACCGACGCCGCCACCGCCGACTAACATCGCCCAAACAGCGCATCAAGCTGTCCGATGCGGCCGGGTGCGATTCAGATCGAGAAGGCTGGCGGCAAAAGATCAGCACTTCAGTGGCGCCGGCGATTTGGAGGCTTGTAATTGATCCGGGCTAAAATTGAAGCGAGCCTGCGGCCGCGGCGTTGACGGCACAAGGGTGGCGCGTGAGTTCCACGACCGTTGGCCATCTCCTGCATGCGCTCGGCTACCGGCTCCAGGCGCTGCGCAAGATCCAGGAGGGCAGCTCGCATCCGGATCGCAATGCGCAATTCGAGCACATCAACGCGACGGCCGTGGCGTTCCTGCAGCGCCAGCAACCGGTCATTTCGGTCGACACGAAGAAGAAGGAATTGGTGGGGAATTTCAAGAATGCCGGCCAGGAATGGCACCCCGCCGGCAGGCCGGAACCCGTCCGCGTGCACGATTTTCCCGGCGATGCCACCGGCAAAGCGATTCCCTACGGCGTCTACGACATGGCGCGCAACGAAGCCTGGGTGAGCGTGGGCCGCGACCACGACACGCCCGCGTTCGCCGTCGCCTCGATCCGCCAGTGGTGGACGATGATGGGCCGCGCCGCGTATCCGCACGCGGACGCGTTGTTCATCACGGCCGATGCGGGCGGCAGCAACGGCTATCGCTCGCGCGCGTGGAAGCAGGAGCTGCAACAGTTGGCCGACGCCCTGCGCCTCCGGATTCACGTCTCGCATTTCCCGCCGGGCACCAGCAAGTGGAACACGATCGAGCATCGCCTCTTCTGTCACATCACCGAGAATTGGCGCGGTCGTGCGCTCCGCACGTTTGAGACGGTGGTCGCGCTCATTGGCCATACGCGAATGGCTGCGGGGCTGCGTGTCAAAGCGAAGCTGGACACGCGAAGGCATCCCACAGGCTGCGTGGTCACCCATGCGGAGATGCGCGCGCTCGCGCCGCCGCCGACCTCGTAATCAGCTCATGCGTAATGCAAATCTCTGCATTCGCAAACAACGTCAGGCATTTCCCTTGCACTGCTCGCCGCGATGTCCTCGGAAAGCGAAGGTCGGTCATGATCTGTGGCCGTTCGCGCTCCCTTCTTGCCATCGCACTCCTCACTACGCTGCACCTCACACGGGGAATTGCGTCCGCGCAGCACCCGATCGACCGCGGCCCGTGGCAGCAACGCGACATCGGGGACGTGGGCCTAGCCGGGAGCGCCACGGAGGGTCCCGACGGCGATCTCTTTATTAACGGTGCCGGCAGTGATATCTGGGACACAGCCGACAGCTTCTTCTTCTTGTACCAGCCGATTGAAGATGGCATGATTCGCTCGAATTCCCCATCCGAAGACGCGACGAATCCGCACGCGAAGATCGGACTGATGATCCGCGCGACGCTGGATCCTGACTCCCCGCACGTCATACTCGATAGGCAGCCTGATGGCAGCATCGAGTTCATGACGCGCCAGGTGAAGGGCGGCTCGACGACGTTCGTGGCGGGAACCGGACCGGCGCCACACGCGTGGGGCTATCTCACGCGGAGCAGCGGCACCGTGACCGCGACGTTGTGCGCATTCAATACGACGCCAAGTTGTCAGACCCTCGGCAGCGTTCCGTTTCCATCGGGTTTTGCGTACGCGGGCGCCGTCGTCACGAGTCACGATCCGACGGTGGTGAATCACGGGTACTTTCCCGCAAGCCCGCCGGAGGTCATCACCGTCCCGAGTCCATGGATGACGGGAGACGTCGGCGCGGTCGGCGTGACAGGGTCCGCGCTCTTCCAAGATGGCACGTTCACGGTGAGCGGTGCGGGCGCCGACATTTGGGGCACGAGCGATGCTTATCGGGTCGTCTGGACGACACTTTCTGCAGATGGGAGCGTCGTCGCGCGCGTGGTGTCGGAGACGGGCGCGAACACGTTTGCGAAAGCCGGCGTGGTTGCCAATTCCAACGGTCCGTCCGGCGCGACGGTCATTCTCGACGTACGTCCCAACGGGATGACCGAATTCATGACGAGAAACGCCCAGGGCGGCTCGATGAGTTTCATAGCCGGGTCCGCAGTTTCATTTCCCGTCTGGCTGAAAGTTCAGCGCACCGCCAACACGTTTACTGCGTTCACCTCGACGGATGGAAGCGCGTGGCAATTCCTTGCCTCAACCGACGTCTCGATGCCCACGCATATCATCGCCGGACTGGCCGTCACCAGTCATGACACGTCCGCCCTCAACACGGCGACGTTCGATCATGTTGCCGTCTCGAGCGCACTGCCAATCGATTCGGATATCGGTGATGTCGGCGCGACGGGAGGCGTCGGGTTTTCGGATGTCAACATCCGCGTTGCTGGTGCCGGTGCGGACATCTGGGGAACCCAGGATGCGTTCAACTACTACTACTCAAGCCAGATCAACGACGGCAGCATGTACGCGCGCGTGACCTTTCTCGACAACACAGACCCGTACGCGAAGGCGGGGATCATGATTCGTGCGTCGACGGACCCCTCAGCGGCACACGTCATTCTTGACGTCAAACCCGACGGCGGTATCGAATTCATGGCGCGAAACGCCGCGGGCAACACAACGACCTTTATCGCGGGTGCGACGAGATCGTTTCCCGTGCTGTTCTACCTCGTACGAACGGGCGGGACGGTCAACGGCTACGTGATCGATGGGTCACAAGACACCCTGATCGGCTCCGTCTCGATCGATTTGCCCTCTGACGCTCTGATTGGACTGGCCGTGACAAGCCACGTGCGCGGGACACTCGCGACCGCCACGTTTGATCAGGTCTCCCGCTAAGTTGCTGGTGGTGAACCTGATCCGATCTCGTGGACAGTTGGTATGAGCTGTCTTTGTTCTTCTTCGTTCTCTTTCTTTTCTAAGAGAGTGATCGATGTGGACGCTGTGGGAATCTCGCGTTCTGTGCGAGATTTCCAAACCCCCGTGGGCGCGTTCTGTGCGTCCACAGGGGTGGCGGCGTCCACATCGTCTTCGACGCTGCGAAAAGTTTCAAGATCGAGGCACGCGCAACGACTCGCCAAGGCCCGGACGTTGAAAATTAGGGGGACCTGGAGGTCGAGCCCGGTCACGATCGTCGCTGGCACAATGATGGCCCGGCGGATCACAAGTCGTGGCGCGCGATGACAGTGGCTGCGACCAGCGCCTAACTGATTTCACCGTGTCAAAGCGCTTGTTCCTTGCGACGCGATTGCGCGCGGAGGAGTCGAACAAGAGTCGTATGAAGCCGGCCCTGAATTCAAATCGGCGACGCGACGAGCGGCCGCAAAATAGTTACCGCGGGGCTCGTCGTTCAGTGGTTTTAGTGTTGGTGCGGAAGTGGGGATTTGAACCCCGACTGGATTGCTCCAACTAGCTCCTGAGGCGGCACGTACCGGTGACCGCACGCGATCAGGACCGGTCACGGCGGGCATCGAAGTGATCGAAAGTGATCAGCGCTGATCGCTTTGAACAGAAGCTGTCGCACAAAGTCGAACAGTCCCACGATGCCTTCTGGGTAACTGGTTAGCGTGTGTCCCTTGTACGCGCGCGCCGATTCTGGGCATAACAGCGCGTGGGCGACGACGGCGCGCCGAAGCCGCAGCGGCCTTCATCAATCGCCGACCTATATCGAGAGATCGATCGCTTGCGTCGGGAGCTTGAGGAATCCGAGCGTGCCCGCGAGCGATTGAAACGGGACAATGAGCGACTCAAGAAGGAACTGGCGCGGCACGCCGTTTGGCCAGCGACAGGCGGCACCGTTCTCGAAGGGCGCGCCTACGCTGTATCCGAAACGGCCCGGCCGCCGCGCCGGTCGACGTCACGGGCGTAACGGTCATCGTCAGCCGCCGACGCACAGGCTGAGAGCATCGGCTGACAATCGAGTCGGAGACTCGATACCCCTTGTCCCGGGCGGAAAGCGCACTGCATCGTCTTCACCATTCTTCAGCTCGAATGCAGTGCACCGTCCATTTCTGCGTAGACCGAGACGCACTTGTCCCGTGAGTCCAACAACCAGTTCCTCGACATTACGTCATCTTCCAACGGCCTCTTTCTTGAGGTCAGCGATCATGGCCGCCGCACTTCTTCCGCTTTGAGCGTGCGCGAGTCGTGAACGGCCGTGGGTCGTAATCGTGCCATTTGGCATGACTTCGTATGCACTGTCAGCGCCGAACTTCAATTCGAATCCATTCAATATATTGTTCCACAAAAGAAACATCACGTACTCACGTCCAGGCATGAACGCCGGAAAGTCGCTTTCAACAATTCTCTTCACACGAACACCTTCATCGATGTCACCGCCATATCGGAAAACGTTAATAGACTGTGACAATGGCCATTCGCTGTGAATGACTTCCGCAACATCCAGCGTGTACATCGTCCGAACAGTTGCGCCATTCTGGGGTGGTAGGTAATTACGCATATCGCGAATGCGGCCTACCACAACGGCACTTGCTGAGGCCACGGCCTGTCCGAGAGCCGTTGGTCGCTCCGCGTAGTCCACGATCATATTGCTGATCGCTATTGGTTTTCCTTGTGCTCTACCGTGTGACACTGCGACCGATAACAAAGTTGCGATATAAGCAAAGTGTCTCAGAGTCGGGATCATACGATGTTCCTTTCTCGCTACCGCCATTTTGTTAACGAGACGCCAAGAACACATCATAAGCGAGTCGAGAGACGGTTGCTCCGTTGCGATTAAGCACCTTCACGCTGGACCGACATTCGCGCCAGCCCAAGTCACCGGCGGTAGTCGCGAGCCCATAAAAGGGGGCTGTTCACCGATTTGAGTACAGCGATTCTTTCATCAGGTCGCGTCCATCGTCGAAATTCGTGAGATGGAGCAACACATAACGTGTGGCTTGCCCTCAGGTCGCGATGCGCAAGGCGCGTCTCTACCACACGAACGGAACCAGACGAAAGCGTACTCTGCGCATGTATTCCGTATACCCGGGCAAATCTCTCTGCAGGATTTTCTCCTCGTGGAGAAGCCGCCACAAAAGTACGGGCATGAAAGGAACGATCAGGCCGAGCGACCACCACGAACCGAGCGCGAGCGGCATTCCGACGAAAAGCCAAATGGCCCCGATGTACATCGGATGACGCACGCGCGCGTACGGCCCCGTGTCGATCACTTTTTGATCCTTCTCCACGCGAATGTTCGACGCGGCGAAACTGTTGACCCGGGTCACCGTGAAGATGAAGAGGAAAGACAGCAGGACCACCACATCGCCAAGAATCGACACCCACGGGGCAACCGGCGACCACGCGTTTCGGTAATCGAGCACGGACAGGACGATCAACGCAAAAAACGCGAGGAGGACCAACGACACGATGATTTTCTGGGACCACTCTCGCTCATGTTGCGGCCCGGCCTTCAACCGACGCTCGAGAAGCGGTCTGTCGTAGATCGCCAGGTACACGCTGAAGCCAACGGTCGACGCGGCAAAGATCCCCAGGAACAGCCAGCCTTGCCAGTAGTCGAACGTGCCGGCCGGCCAGAAGATGAGGACGACAAAGAGGAGGATCCCGAGCACTCCTTTAACGATCGCCTGCCGATGGAGCGGATCCATATCAAGCACCAGGTCGGTAGATTGTCGCAGCAATCTGGCGCACACGTTCAAAATGGTGAGCTGGTACAACGCAGTGGCTCCCACTACACCACGTGTCTGAGCCAGAGCAATGTTTAGGCTCCAACTGGCGCCGGTCTGGTCCACTAAAATGGTAATTACCCGGCCACCTGCGCGGACCGCACTTGGGGTGGGCGGTCTGCTCGGCGGCCTGGACGAAGAAGAGCGATACCACGTGGCCATCCTGAATGGGATGGTGTTCTCTCTTGATGTGCAACCAACAAGGGAGGACCGGTGGGATCGCGCCGCGATTGTACGTGGATTCTGGGCTTGTCGGGGTTTCGGGTCGTGACGATGGACGAGGCGGAAGACAGCCGGCTGACGATTCGGATTGAACGTCGCGGCGTGCGCCGGTGACACCTGTAGTGGCTGTGGTCGACGCGCGGGTCGCGTGCGATCGAGCCGAGAGCGGACGTGGGACGACCTGCCGTGGGCGTCGCATCATGTCACGCTCATCTATCCGCAGTGCCGCCTCGTGTGTCGGGCCTGCGGGATTCGCACCGAGCGCATCGAGTTCGCCGACGCCAAAGCGCGTCACTCGACGCTTGCGACAGCAGATCGGCGTGGACTGTCAATCGATGCCGACCAGTCACGCAGCCGTCCGGCATGGCGTCACCTGGGGCAAAGCGCGTCGCGTAGAGAAAGCCTTCCTGGCGGAGTGGGATCGCACGCGCGTGAAGCGCCAGCCGCGGCATATCGGCCTCGATGAGATCCAACGCGGCAAAGGCCAACGCTTCTGGACGGTCCTGTCCGATGTCGTGCACGGCGAGGTGATCGGCCTGCGCCAGGACCGGAGCGAGGCCACGGCCACGGCGTTGCTGACGGAGGACCTGACCGCTCGGCAACGCGGGGCGATCACCGCCGTGTGCACCGACATGCATCGGCCGTATCTCAATGCGGTGGGCACGGTGCTGTCGAAGGCCGAGATCGTCTTCGATAAATTCCACGTGCTGCAGCACGCCAGCGCCGCGCTCAACGACGTGCGCCGCCAAGAATTCTTTCGGGCGGGCGCGGTCATGCGCGAGCACGTCGCGGGAAACGCTGGCTGTTGCTGCGACGCTGGAAGACCGTCCGCGGGTCGAAGCGCCGAGAACTCCAAACCTTGTTCGCCGCGAATCGCCGCCTGTTCAAAGCGTACGTGTTGCGGGAGCAACTCGATCGGTTGTGGACCTACAAGACGCGACCCGGCGTGTTGAATTTCCTGAACGGCTGGATCAACGCGCTCCGTTGGCAACGCCTGCCCGAGATGGATCGCCTCGGCGAGTTCCTCTTCCGTCATATCGAGGGCATCGCCGCGTACTGCGATCACCTCGTGCGCTTCGGCGTGGTCGAGTCGATCAACACGACGATCAAAGCCGTCCTTCGACGGGCACGCGGGATGCGGGATGAACAAATGCTGCTGCTGAAATTGAAGTGGACCACCGCCCACCCGATTCGATCGGCACGAGACTTGGCGGCCTTTCTGACCGCTCAACCGCTGCACTCAAATCGGTGAAGACCGTAAAAGGGGGACATTCGGGTCGTACGTAGCGCTCGATTCTCTGAGCGCGACCTCCTACCTCGAACCAGTCAACTGCGCCTGCCACACACCGCACGTTCGCTTACGTGCGATCGGAAACGGTGCGAACGATTCGGCGAGCCGCTCGTCATCCGTGTCGTGTCTTGGCGGTCACGTGTCCACTTAATGCCAGCTGATCACGACAATGTTCTTGCCTCCGCAAATCACCAATCGTTGATGCTCCTGAACGGTGGACGATCTACGTGCGAGTACCCTGCGTTGTTCGGAACATGTCGCATCCATCGCATTGTTGAGTGCGGAGCGCTCACGTTGTCTGACAGGCAACATCTTGACGGCGTTATAAACACCGTATTCTAATGGCGACAGATACAGGCACCGTGCGTGGGCTACATGGTGTCTGGCCGTCCGGTCCGCAATGACTGGACGGAGGCGGCATGCCGTTGGGCCTCGCTGGCCGCCAATGAACAGCGAGAGTGGATGGCTCGCCCACGCGAGTCCGTTCTCGGCGTCTGCTCTGCTCCGAGATGGCTCGGGAGGTCGACTACGACCTTTTCGTCCCTGCGACACCAGGGAGTTGGCTTAGGCAGAAACGGGTCGCCCCTGCTAAGGCCGAAGCTTGGGCAAATGCACCGCGCGCGCTTAGCGTGCCGCAGGAGGCGTTATGCCCGTTCCTCGCGTCGGTCCTATCGAACCTGGTCTTGTTCTTCGTCGTAGGGAGCTCGGTCTCACATTACGTGAACTCGCCCAGCGCGCTCGCATCTCATACCTAAAGCTCCACTACTTCGAACACGGCCTCCGACCGCGCCGTGACGAACTGCGTCGGCTCGCCCGCGCGCTCCAGTGCCACCCATCTGACCTCATTGGAGGATGCGATGAGTGAAGCGCATTCGCCGTGGATGAGGCTGAGCGAGGCCTGTGAATACGCGCGACTTTCAGTTCCTACCTTGCGGCGCGCGATCAAAGCGGGTCGACTCGAAGCCGTCAAGGTCAACGGCGCGCGCATGTACCGAGTTCGGCAGGACGCGATCGATGCGTACCTCTGTGCGTGGGTGTGCGGGCCGCTGGACCGAGAGGTGCGGCGATGAACACAGACCTGTCCACAGCCGACGAGCGCACCGTCGCAGCCATTCTGCTGATCTCGAAGGGCTTCGTCCCGTGGCCACTACGGTATTCGAATCGCGACCACCGGACCGAGAACTGGACGCAACTGTCATTATTAGCGCGTAGCGGTAGCCGACGTCACGAACGCTGGATCCAAGTACAGGTTGAAGAGCTCATCGATGGATTCATCGCACCCTGCACCTTCGAGGTCTTGACTGGTGCGATCTCACGCGTCATCGCGTTGCGAACGTGGAACGTGGAATCAGACGTTGTTGTCGCGATCCAACTGCCACCGACGCCGCTTGTCATCGAGAACGCGGGCGGAACCTATTACTTCTTTCGCCATCCTGATCATCGGATCGGCACGACGTACGCGACTGTGCCGTACCAGGGGAGCGTGACGCTTCTCCAGATTATCGGTGATGGCGGGGCGGTCATCATACCGCCGGTCTTGTTCGAGCGGGTTTGTGAGTGGCCCGACGTGGCCGACCTTCCGTCGCTCGACTTTACAAACCTGATGGTAGGTCTCCCATGAACAGTGACGCCGTGATCTTGGGCCTCAATGAACGGCACGCTGTTGTGCGCTTAGGTGGACGCACAGCCATCATCACCGAGGACACGGATCCCGTACTGAATCGGACCTTTTATGCGTACGGCTCGTTCCAGGACATCCGGAACCTGTACTCCAATCGCCAGGTTATCGTAGGTGAGGATCGGAACGGGGATCCGATTTGGAAGTCGCTCGGCGACGCGTGGTTGGAGCACCCTATGCGTCGTCAATATGACGGCATCACCTTCAGTCCTGGTCGAGACGTACCTGGATGGTTCAACTTGTGGCGAGGATTCGCTGTCCAGCCTCGGGCTGGCGATTGGTCCTTATTGTCGAACCATGTCTACGACAACATTTGCTGTGGGAACGCGGAGCACTTCTGGTACCTCCTCAATTGGATGGCTGCGACCGTTCAGCGTGCCGGAGAACCGGCGGAGGTCGCGGTTGCGCTTCGAGGCAAACGCGGCACGGGCAAAGGTGTGTTCGGACGCGAGCTCGGCGCGCTCTTCGGTCATCATTTCGTCCACATCGCGCACGCACGTCATCTCACGCAGGGCTGGCGGGGCCTGTGCCAAGACCGAACCGACGCAGCGGCTGCTGGCGTGGGATGTCAATAATAGGTCGTTAATATATGTGTTGATCGCTGATTGTGTCTTCGGCGAATGTGTCGCGTTGTATGCCGGCCAGCTTCAAAAGTCGACACGTGTCTTCGAATTCGTTCATCGCTCGGTGAGCGCGATGCGTTGTGAGAACGGGCAGTGGGTAGCGATATACTCCGACTCCCATCGAAACATTGAACATCCGCTGACAAGCCGGCTGCGGCGGTCTGAACGGGCGACGTCTCTCTTGACCTCGCCGACGTCGTTAGAGTTAGAGAGATGTTCACAGATTGTTCACTGCGGTTCAAATCGTGGGCGTGCAACCAGCGGTACTTGCAGCTGTGGAGTGGGGCGGCGTGAGCACACAGATCGGTGATCATGACGGTTCGAAGAGGTCTTTTCCGCAGATCGTCCTAACCACCATCTGTGTCTCGCTGCTGGCGAGCTCGTCGACCAGGGTCTTAAACTGAGTCTGAGCCTCATTGGACCATGCGTCCTTGACGGTTGAGAAGATGAACTCCGCGAAACCCAGCGAGGCGAGGAATCGAGCGCGGGCGATGTCCTTTTCTTCCACTTGGTCGCCGGTCTTGCATTCGGCGGCAACCAGCCGCTGATTCGCAACAAAACACACGTCCAACTCCGCCTCTGGCCTGTCCCCTCTGAGAATCTCGAGCCCAACTGCCATGCAGGTCGCCTGACGCTCGCTGGTCTCACGGAAAAGCGTAAGAGCGTTGATGATCAGATCTTGGTCGACCGCGCGATTCATGAGGCTATTGAGTCGGAACTGCCAGGCCCGCTCGCTTCCATTCTCATCGAGCAGGGGCAGAGAAAACTCCCCGGAACAACCCGGGCATACCAGGCGTTCCTGTAGATGGTCCACGGTGTGCCAGTCGGAAGTCCCACAATGTGGGCACTGAAGAAATAGGCCTCGCCGCAGAGCACCGATTCGCAGCAGGGCTTCGACGGTTGTCGGTACGGTGTCCCTCGGCCTAAGCTCCGAGTCCGACATCAGCTGCGCCATGGTCCTTGGAATCCCTTTCAACTCCGGTCCGACGTCGAGATCGCCTAATGCCGTCAGGATGTCGGCCTCGGCACGCGGGCCTGTCCCGAGCAGTTGACTCACTCGTTGGGCGACTTTCTTCGAGCTCTTAAGCGCCAGCCGGTACACGAGAGCGTGCGATTGGCGCGTGGCAAGGACGCCGAGGTTCTCGACGCCGCCCACGAGCGAGATCATGGCTTCCGCGTATCGACCCGACTGACCCGTCCGTATGGTGAGTCCTCGGTCATGAAACCAAGCTGAAAGGGCTGCCGACTCTGACGGGAGAAAGTAGCTGTCGTATTTCGCCGCGCTAATCGCACCGGAAAAATGGGTGAGCCCCCAACGTGACAGCCATGCGTCGCGGTGAATCGAAGCGGCCAGTGACTTGGACCGCGGAAGCCGTTTCCACACCTCGCATTCAATGTCGATGCATACATTGCCCCAGCCGGACTTGATGCCTGGGATCGGATCATGACGAACGGGATTGACTGCGTTCTCCACCCACTCCACTGGATGCGATATTCCGGCGCCCGCACCTGCACGAAAGGAACCTGGTGCGTCGCCACCGACAAACAGGAACGTGAGCTTTCGCGCTGACGCGTCTTCCTGAGTAACATCCCGACCAAAGCTGTGACTAACCGTGAAGCGTCCGCTCGCCGCCTTCTGTAATTGAGGGTGCTCCTCAAGCACCAGCCGCACGCGTTCGTAGTCGTCGGATGTCCATGTGTGGCAGAGGAGATCGATCGATGACGACATACCCACGACGCTCAGTTTCCTCCGGATAGTTCCGAGGAGTGCGTCAAGCGCACCGGCATTAGCGATGACATCGAACGGACACAGGATCGTCCGCCTGCCCAGTTCTTGGAACTGAGTGACCTCTCGTACCGCTCGAGTGGCCCAGAACCAGCAGAGCGAATTGACCGATTCGCCGAATACAATATCGAACGCGTTGTATTCGGTGCCATCCGTGACAATCGTCGGACGAAGTTTGAATGAGGTCAGATTGAGAGGACTTCGGTTCCAAGCCGTCGTTGTCAACAGCTCCCACAACTCGTCTGAGGTCGGATCGAGCACCTCCGTCGCGGTGGCTAGTTGCTCGTTGTACAGATCTTCTTGGCCCGGATAGACTTTCCCGAAAGCAGCGAGATTGACCGCCGACGACCATCCGGGAACCTTCGGAATGGACACGGTGCGTTTACGCTCGTCGTCCGGCACAGCGCCAACGGCGTGCATCGAGTGATCGTTCTCGTCGAACGATCTGCCGTCGATAAGACGAATGTCCCGCCAAGGAAAGGCGCCCGCGAGAAAACGCGTGACAACTTCGTTCAGCCCTGCGCTGGTCGGCCCATCCTCATACGCGACAAAGACATCTGGCTCGAAGAGCTCGAGTAAGTGCGCAAAGTACCCGTGAATGGGCTGCGCTTCGCGGGCGATGGCCACCGGCACGATCAGGTTGTACAGACCACCCCACTGCGTTACAGCTATTTGCGCTGCACGTTCGAAGGCGGGCATGTCCGACTCATCGATGAAGTACGCAACTCGAGTCGGCCGCACGTGAACCGTCGTCGTGTAATGCGCGAGAAGAGGCGTCCGTAGCATGGTTACCGCGCCTCGAGTGCCTGTTCAAGGCGCGCCGCCTCCGCGACACCGAGGCGAACCATTCTGGGAAGCAGCCGATCAACCGGAGCTCGCAACGACTGGCCCGATGCGAGCAGCGTCGGTTCCATTTGCCATGTCGAGTCGATGAGTGCGCACACGCGGCGTCCGATCCCATGCTCGATCCAGAAATCGGTCGCGTCGGGAAAAGCAGCCATCCAACTAGTCGCGGCCGTGAGGAGGAACGGGAGGTGGGCTGGTCGCGGGGCGACTTCAAGTAAATTTAGGGTCACCACGGCGATGAAGTGTGTCGCGCCTTCGACCGCGCATGTTTCAAGCGTCGGTATGAAGGGTGTTAACCGATCGATCAGCGCCGGGGGCAAGTACGCCTTGGGCGGCTGCGGCCAACCGTAGTCATTCAGGAATAACGTCGCGATCGCCGGCCCTAAATGCATCTCCACGCCCGAGGACCGCCGCCTGACCATCCAGTGCCAGCTATTGCTGGCACGAACCCGCTCGGCAAGACGTGCGCGGATGCGCACCGCGCTACCGGTCTCCAGCCCATGATTGTTGAAGTAGACGACGTCGACCGATCGCTGGAAATGCGTGAGGGCATCGAAGAACGACCGATCGGGAAGGGACGCCATCGGCTCCAGCGCGACGCGATCGACAAAAGCGTCGTCGGCTCCTGCCAGGTCGCGCGCGAGCAGCGCGAAGTACACCGCGTTCCATTCGTCTGGCGTGTGCGGCAGGTCACTCGACGATTCCAGCCCCGCGCCATTCGCAGCCCAGGTCCAATCGGCGCATGCTCGAAGAGCCGCGGGCAGCCACGCGCGGTCCCGGTCAACGTCCGCGCCGCGCAGCCAAGCAGCAGCCGCTTGATAGTCGAAGCGGTCGATCTCTGCGTCGTGCACGGCCTCATCCGCTAGGCGGGTTTCATCGCTTCCGCCCGGAAGCCTGATGCCCCTCCTGGTCCCCCGAGCGCCAGGCAGAACGGGCCACGGCGGCTCCGCGCCGCCGTCATATAGCCACACCAGTTCGGCCTCTATGGCCGCATCCACGGCGCGGCGATGTTGTTCGACGCGGACCGCGCGATCTTGATCACGCTCGTCCCAGTGACGTGAGGCGTAGATCGAGGCGCGGACAGCGCAGCGCATAATTGCCTGTCGCAGCCGGTCGTTCACTGCGGCTACGGCGGACGCTGTTGCAATGAATCCGTGGGCGGCTGCCGGCCGATGGACGAAGGCCAGAAGCGCGGCGGCCTGCTCGCGCGCAACGTCGTCCGACGCATAGGCGACGCCGGCGAACGCTATAGCAGTCGGGTTGAATTTCAGCCCTTCGCGTGCACGCGTGACAGGATCGTCCCCTCTCTGCAAAACCGCATTGAAGGTGCTCATCGCCCAGGGCCGATAGCGGGCCCGCTCGTCGCCCGTCAAGTCGCGCATGGCAATCATTGCCGCACCCACTACAGCTTGTTCGTGTAGCCCAGAGTCGTTCTCCCGATCGGTCGGCGCCGTCTGGCGTTGAGCCCATTGCGCCGCCTGGTGCGCAAATTCGGGCGACGAACGGTTTCGATCCTCAAGGGCGGCCGAAATGGCGAGCCGAAAGTTCCCGCCACTGGAGCGTTCCTCTCTTGCGTTCTGGAGCCGCTCCAGGTGCCGGCGTTCCGCCTCGGGCGGGACGTACTGTTTGCCGACTGCCGTACTCCCATCGCGCAGTCGCACCTCGACGTCTGTGTAGTTTTCGGGAACGAGCAGATTGCTCGCACGCACCGCCATAAATGCTGCATCCCCCAGATCGTCATCCTCGCCGTATGGCCCAAGCCGGGTTGCGGCATCGCGAAGCAGCTGGGCGACACGGTGCCGCACATCCTCCGGTCCGTCAAACGTGAGGTCCGGCAGCCGTTCGTCGAGCATCGCGCGGCGCGACGGTCGTTGCTTCAAGCTCTCAAGAGTGGCCAGGCCTCGCGGCTCCCGCTGAAGGTTGCCCAGGCCGAAGATGTCCGGCACGGGTGTGACGTCGTGCGACCATCGTTGACGATCGATGGCGAGCAGTTCGGGACATCCCAAGAACGGCACGGCCGCACTGCGCGATGCCGGCCAGTGGGATAGGACGAGATCGACGGCCACGAGAAGATACGCCGCTGGCGCATCACCGGCGCCGAGCACATCGGCGAGCACCGTCTCGAACGCCTCGCCCGCCTCGATGCGCTTGTGCGCCCACGCTTCCAGCGCCATCAAGGCCGACTCCACCGCGAATGACCTGCCACCTCCCTCGCGTGACCAGTTGTAGGACTGAACCCACGGAAAGGCCCGCGGTCCATCCGAAAACTCCACGACAAATGCATTCGACCCGTGCGGCCGCCCGCCGCTGTGGAACGCGATTGCATGGTCGACCAGCTGCCGAATCAATGCGAGCCCATGCTGAGGCGCCTGCGTGAGCAGTTCGAGAAACGGCCCCTGCGCAGGCGAAGCCGGAATGAATTTACTATCCGTCCAGGTGAAGGCTGCGTTCTCGCGCCTTCGACCGCGACGCCCGCGGCGATCCTGGTCCCCGGTTGGTGGAATCAGCGCCGCTACTGTGAGCGCAGCAAGCTGCGCCGGCGCAGCTTCGGCGAGGCGGCCACGATACTTCAGAATTCCCTCTACGGCGCGGTCATTGCGCCGCCGTCGCAGTAGTGCCTCGAGGTAGCGCGCCGCCAATGCCGGCGTGCGATCGCAGAACGAGACGAACGTGGTGCGCAAGCTATCCTCGAGGTCGCTCAAATTGGCGCCATCGAGGTCGCCGGTAAAGGGCGGACGGAATTCGCGGCTCGACTCCCTCTCACGCGCCTCCTCGATCGCGCTTAGCCACCGATGGATCCACGGCAGAAGAAGCGGCGTCACTGGATCTCGGCCCCACATGGACAGCGACCAGTCAAAGTAGAGGCCGGCAACATCTGGGATGGCGGCCGCCGGCAGGCGATCCCCGAGCCGTAGCAGCCACGTGATCAGCCTGAACCATGCGGGCCCGCGCGGCATGTTGAGATGTGTCGGGACGAACGCCGGATCGATGCCCACCGCGGCTAACAGCTGCGCGGCCGGGAGCACGTCGACAGCCTTCACCGTCCGAATGAGCTCGCGCAGCAGCCGGGCGTGACTTGCGAGGAGCGGCTCCGAAGCTTTGGTGAGGGCGTCGCCCGCGGCTTCGGAGCGCACGAGGGCGAGCAGTGCCACGCGCCGCCAGGAGCCATGCACCCCTTCCTGGCTCACGCGTTCGAGGAGTTGCTGCCAAGGTGTTGAATCCGGACTGCGTTCGATGGCAAAGCGCGCGGCGAGCTCAACGCCGCGGGCGAGTATGGCCGGCGCGGGATCTTGAAGCGGCAGGCGATCGAAGACGGCGAAATCGGACAGTAGCGAACCGACCGCCCATTCAGCGAGCACATCGTGGCGAAAGGCCACGAGGTCGCTGCCAAACTCACGCAAGCTCTCGCTTCGAACCAGCGCATCAACGGCGGCGGCCGGAAGATCGTTGACGTTCACCGTTCCTACTCCGGCAAGTGCGCCATCCGCGACCGCCTTCACCACCCGTGCGCGCTCACGCCGTCCGTTGTCCGGCCCATCGGCGGTGTCCCACCATTGGCGCGCCATGTCGATCTCCGTCCGCAGGGACTCACTACCACCAGCGGCAGCCGCAAGTCGCGAGAGCCGGAACAGATTGCGGGCGACTTGCTGCGCTGGATGCCCGTCCGCGAGCAATGGCGCCAGCTGGGGCGCTGCATGCCGGAGGTCGCTGATTTCGGTGTCCGAGAGCTCATCGATCGTGATGGGAGTCGCGAGGCCCAGACGGCCAAGTGCATCGGCGGGCAGCCAATTCGCCTCCTCATCACCAAGGCCGGCGCGCGCCGTCGCGACGACGGACACGCCCGGGGCCGTGCTTGCCGCACGCACCAGGTCGATAACGGTCAGCCGTTCGTCTTCGGCAAAGCGATTGAGATTGTCGATGAACAGAATCGCACCGCCGCTCTGGGCGAGGTCCGTGAGCAGTTCGGGCGCCGTGCCGTCGAATTCGATTACGGCGCGCATGTGCGACCAGCCGCGCGGGGTTGTCCTCACCGGGCTCAGGACGATGAACCGGGACTCGGCGGACACCTGCCGCGCCAGATGTTTCAGCAGTCCCGACTTGCCAACGCCGGAGTTGCCGCGAATCTCGAGGTAGCGCCCCGTGTCGAACGCAGCGCGAATTTGCGCAAGACGTTCGTGCCGGAGCAATACGGCGCCCCCGACGGTGTCGTCGATGTCGGCGAGCGCGTTTTCCGAAGCCTCTGCCAGCCGCCGGCGCGCGCTCGTGTGGCGTCGTTCGCCGGCAAGCTGAAACGGCCGTCCGCGAAAATCATCGAGCAAGGCCGCGTGGGTTCGATCGCCGCCAGCAGCCGCGACGCGCAACGCGAGCTCGACGAGGTCTGTCCATAGCGTTGCCGCATGCGCTGTGTCATCGGGATGCAGAGCCAGGGCGGCGCGGTCGCGGGCACCACTTTCGTTGGCAGAGCCTGGCGCGGTGAAGTCATAGACCAGAATCTGGAACCGGCGAAGCAGACCCCAGACGGTCTCGTCATCGTGCGGCGCCCCCGCCTCCTGCAAGCGCGTCCTGAATGTCCGCACGAAGGTCCGCATATTGTCATTCGCGGAGCCCGCACGACTTATTCGCTCGATGAAAGTCGTCGCCGAACCCAACTGGCGCGCCCAGGTCAGGACGTCTTGATATGGGCCCGATACTCTCGCGGAAGTCTTTGCCGTCGCGACGGCGAGTTCATAGCGGCTAGTCCAGAAATCGGGGCGACGAGCCGCGTCGGCGATCTGTTGGATGACATCGCGGAACACTTCGTCCGCGGGCGAGAACGCGATCTCGCGCTTGACCTGGATCTCGAGCACGGCAGCAGTGCCACTCGGGTCATGCGCATGGACGATGACGTCATCGAGCGGCCTGCCCTCACTTGCGCGCTGCAGCTCGATCCGATCGATCACCATGCCGGGCAGCCCGCGCGGCTCACCGCCCGTCAGCATCGAGAGCAAGTAGGACGCGCCGACCTGCGCCTCGAAATGTGAGCCCGCCGGTCCGCTCGATGTCGGGCTGACACCCCGCTGGCCGGACGGGTTTCCGTCGCTCATGATGTGCGGTTTGTGAATCCGTTAACGTCAGGCGGCCACAACGCTGATGCGCGCCGCCCTTCGGGAGCGAGGCTTCCGGCGAATCACGATCTCGACATCTTGGCCGAGCGCGGTCAAGAGGTTCATCAGCCGTTCCACCGAGAAGCCAGCCAGCTTGTAGTGACGTAGCGCTGAAACCTTCGGCTGCGTGACTCCCAACACCTTCGCAGCATCGCTCTGCGACAGCTCACGCTGTTCGAGCACCTGGTTCAGTGCGTACGCCAGCCGCAGTTTGGCCTGGCGTTCCGCGGCGTCCGGATACCCGAGATCCTCGAACACGTTCTTCGTTCCTCGGGTGATCGTGGCCGATTCAGCGCGTCGTTTTGCCATAGTGTTCCTCGTAATCTCGCTGCGCTTGTTTCAATCTTTGCTCGACCAGATCCACGTCTCGCTTGGCGGTCCTGATGCCCGACGGCGACTTCTTCTGGAACGCGTGGAGGACGTACAACGCCTTCTCGAATCGAACGGTGTACACCGCTCGATACGCGTTTCCGTCGTGCGACTCGACGATCTCGAGCACGCCAGGACCGAGCCCCTTCCACGGCTTCGCCGTCGGCGCGGTTCCGCCAAACTGCGCGATGCCGAGAGCGTTCCCCATGTCGTCCTTGACCGCCGCTGGAAAGTTCAGAAAGTCGCGCTTGGCAGACCCGACCCAGTGCAACGGCTTTTCGTCCGCAGCCGGAACGCGACGCACATCGTGATTATCCCTGTACTGGGATGTTGAGGCAAGCGAGTGTTATCGCTCGTGGACCGAGCTTCTGTCGCTTGGCCGCTTCCACTCGAGGTCGAAACCGTGCCGGAGGCGCTCGAGCGCACGGCGGCGAGCCTTGTGGAATGCCTGTCGGTCCCGCACGAGGCCGGCGAGGAGATCACACAAAAGCCCATCGATCGACCGTCCTTCTTCAGCCGCGAGGACGCGCACTTCGCGGAGCAAGTCGGCGTCGATTCTCAACGTTACTTCAGCTTTCATTGGAGCTCCGCCTCGGTCAGATGTCGTGCGCTATGAACAGCAGAAACGGGATGGAGTTCGACTGTGAACGGAGGATTCAGCGCGCCGCGAGCCGCCGGCGAACTTCGGCCCAGGGAATGGTCCTCACGGCTCCGCGATCGAGCTCGGTCACGCGGCGGTTCACATCGTTCGTCCACGCGGCTTCAACGTCCTCGTCCACCTCGACATCGAGACTCTCCAGCAGCGATCCGGCGAGAGCGGCGCGGTGCTCTGTCGGGAGCGCGGGTGTGGCTTTCAGAATCTCTGCGGCTTCGCGTTTCATCGTGGTGATTCTACCCGGCCCGAGCGGTTCCGAAGGCCGTGTCGACGCCCGATGGCGAACTGTTGATCCGCGCGGTCGGCGAGGTGCCTGACACAACACCGAGGGGGATGTGGAGGGGGAGATGGCGCGGGGGGGACCATATCCCCCCTTCCAAGGGGAGTACCCGATCGCGCGTCAGATCACTCTCTGCCCCTCCTGGAGCGCAGTCCGTGCGCGTAACCGAATACGCCGCGAGAGTTTGCGGACAGCGAGTCACGCGATTCCACACCCGATGCGGCGGCGGTTCTTGCCGACGCTCAGACTGTCGCGGAGAGCAGCCGGGACGTGAGCGACCCCACCCCGGAGCGGGGACCCTGACCCCAGGGTCGGTCACGGGGTCGCTCACGTCCCGGCTGCGTGTCTGAGATCGTGCGATCGTTTCTGCACGCCAATGCCACGAATAGTCGACTCAGGATCCGATCGCAAAATGCACGCGACATTCCGGTGCGCGATTCACCACGATCCGTGGCTGATTGTTCCATTGGAAGACGGGGGTGATGTCACGGTCGATCTCGGGTCGCATCTCTTCTCCTGGTTGCCCGCAGATCCATCCCCCATCGCGCATTAGATCGTGAACCGGTGCTCGGCGGCGTCAACGCTCTCCGCTGCGCTTCGACCGTGCGTTCCGCACGGCCTCCGGGCGTTGACCCCGCCTGCGCTCCGCTTGAGTTTGGCTCTTGCGCGATGGGCCTCCAAAAATGCAGTTGACGTCAATCGCGACGAAGCGTATTTTCGAAATATCTCGCTCGTGCCACACGGCACGCCCTCCACATCGTCCGATGTGGAGCGCTTCAGAACGACGCTCGAGAGCATCGTTCCGACAGCTTCTTTAATTCCGACTGCTTGATCCGATCGCGCTGGATGTTTACCACGCGCGATCACTGCGCCGAATACACCTTCCGCGCTCGACGCCAAACTCGATGCGTTCGGAGCCGCACTCAGTGCCGCTCATACATCCGCCACAACGAACGCCGCGAATCGCGAATCGACGTTGAAGATGGGCAGGCGTATCATGGCCGAACGAGGACGCAAACGAGGCAAGCGAGGTCGACGTCTTCCGCGTGTGCGTCACCATGCAACGCAGCCGACCGAGGCGCGCGCCGATGAGGCACTCCGTGCGTTCGTACGAGTCCTCGCGCGCCAGGCCGCTCGCGAGCTGTTCGAATCCGAGGCGCGCAGCAAGACAGAAGTTCTCCACTGAGGTGAAATCGTGAAGGTCGGCATCTACGCGCGCTACTCGTCGGACAATCAGCGCGAGGCGTCTATCGCCGATCAACTGCGGATCTGCCGGACGTTTGCCGAGCGCCAGGGCTGGACGATCTCCGACGAGTACTCGGATCACGCCGTCTCCGGCGCTACGCTTCTCCGCCCTGGTTTCCAGGCGTTGATGCGCGATGCGCTGAATCGCCGATTCGATGTCGTTCTGGCGGAATCCCTTGACCGATTCAGCCGCGACCAGGAAGACACCGCCGGCCTGTTCAAACGACTGACGTTCGCCGGCGTGAACATCGTCACGCTCGCCGAGGGCGACATCACCCACCTGCACATCGGGTTCAAGGGCACGATGAACGCGCTCTTCCTGAAGGACCTCGCGGAGAAGACGCACCGTGGATTGCGCGGCCGAATCGAGGACGGCAAGTCCGCCGGCGGCCTGTGCTACGGGTATCGAGTTGTTAGGGCGCTGACTGGGGGAAACGTCACGACCGGCGAACGCGAGATCGAACCGACCGAGGCGGCGATCGTCGAGCGAATCTTCCGCGACTTCGTCGCTGGCGTCTCACCCAAGCAGATTGCCAAGAATCTGAACCGAGAACGCATCGCCGGTCCGTTCGGCGGCGCCTGGAGCCCGAGCACCATTTACGGCAATGCGAAGCGCGGCACCGGCATTCTCAACAACGAGCTGTACGTCGGGCGCCTGGTCTGGAATCGCCTTCGTTACGTGAAGAATCCTGATACCGGAAAACGCGTGTCTCGGCTCAACCCAACATCCGAGTGGATGTCGCGCGAGGTGCCGCAACTTCGGATCGTGCCGGACGACATCTGGACGGCTGCGAAGTCCCGTCAGCAACACACACGGCCTGCGGTGAAGACCGCGGGCGCCATCGGCGCTGCGAAGCGGCCGCAGTACCTGTTCTCGGGTCTGACGAAGTGCGGCGTTTGCGGCGCGGGATTCATCATGGCTGGCCGCAACCGGCTCGCCTGCTTTGGAGCTCGAGATCAGGGCCGCTGCGACAACCACTTGACGATCCGCCGCGACGAAGTGGAAGCGCGGGTGCTCAATGCGCTTCAGGAGAAGCTGCTGCGCCAGGACCTGTTCGAAGAATTCTGCAAGGAATTCACACGTGAGATGAACCGGCTCCGGATGGAGCATCGCGCAGGCCTGTCTGCCGCAGAACGCGAGATAGAGCGCATCGAGGCCCGCCGCAAGAAGCTCGTCGAGTCCATCATGGAGGGCGTCCCCGCCAGCGAAGTCAAAGATGAGCTGAACGCGAATGCAGCCCGACGCGAGGAGCTGAAGGCCACACTCGTCGCCGCCGACGCGCCGCCGCCGCTACTCCATCCGGAAATGGCCGGCCTTTATCGGCAGAAGGTCACCGCACTGGCTGAGGCCCTCGAGCACTCGGAGACCCGCACCGAAGCCTCGGAGGCGCTTCGTGGCCTCATCGACGCCATCGTCCTGACGCCGAACCAGGGCGAGCCGCCTTCGCGCGCTGGCGGGGAGTCGCGCTCCGGCGAGCCAAGACTGCGAATCGAGCTTAAAGGGAATCTGGCGGCGATGCTGGGGGCGGCCCAAAATGCGAAGAGGTCGCCAGAAACCGGCGACCTCTCGCTGCAAGTTGTGATGGTTGCGGGGGCATGCAACCAACAATATTGGCGTGCTCCTGGACCGCACCGTAGCCGCTCGAGCGGCCAGAAGTGATTGTCGATACCATGCCCGATTCAACGTCCCGCCGACTGTGTCTCTCGCCGCCGAGCCTC
>Ga0209474_10000511_pt1 | contig 42476 bp, 42 predicted proteins | sample GraSoiAngelo_145_FD_185902 | JGI IMG/M metagenome (GOLD analysis project Ga0209474, IMG submission 185902) | Grasslands soil microbial communities from the Angelo Coastal Reserve, California, USA - 14_1009_05_20cm (SPAdes) (version 2) | ecosystem: Environmental > Terrestrial > Soil > Grasslands...
CAAGATCGGCAGAGCTCAGCCCGTCAGCGTCCACGCCAAGCTCCGCACGGTCTCCTTCAGGCTCTTCGAGGCCTCGTACGCGGCCGACGGCTCGAACCCGCAGTGAATGCCGCAATGCTCGCAACGCGGGTCGTTGCCGGGGCCGTACGCCTCCCACTCCATCCCCTCGAGCAGCGCCTCGTAGGTGGGGAAGATGCCGTCGGTGAGGAGGTAGCACGGGCCCTTCCAGCCGTACGGATTGCGCGTGATCGAGCCCCACGGCGCACACGTGAGCTCGCGCTGCCCGGTGAGGAAGTCCTGGTAGATCGGCGACGCGATCCAGCGATAGCCATGCTCCTTCGTCGCGGCGCGAATCGCCCGGAACTTCTCCTCGTGCTCGTCCCGCGTCATCGTCAGCGCCGGATCGATCTGCGAGTACTGATACCCCGGCGCGATCATCATCCCGTCGATCCCGACGTCGTTCGTCAGGTAGCGCATCATCTCGATCACGTCGCCGACCTCGGTCTCCTTGAAGATCGTCGTGTTGGTCGTGACGCGGAAGCCGCGGCCGCGCGCCGTCTTGATCGCCTCGATCGCGATGTCCCAGAGGCCCGGGTAGTCGCAGACGTAGTCGTGGATCTCGCGCATGCCGTCGAGGTGGATGACGAAGGTCAGCCGGTTCGAGGGCTCGAACCAGTCGAGGCACTGCTCGAGCCGCAGCGCGTTCGTGCACAGCTCGATGGTCTTACCGAGCTCGAGCACCTGCGAGACGACTTCGTCGATCCCCTTGTAGACGAGCGGCTCGCCGCCGCAGATCGAGACGACGGGTGCCGGACACTGGACGGCAGCGTCGACGCATTCCTCGACCGAAAGGCGGGCGCGGTTCGACTCGTACTCGCGGATCTTCCCGCAGCCGATGCAGGCGATGTTGCACGCGAGAGTCGGCTCGAGCATCAGGACGAGCGGATACCGCTCACCTTTGCGCTGCTGCGAGGCGACGTACTTGCCGATCGAGACCGTCGATGCCAGGGGGAACTTCATCCAGCCAACCTTTCTCTCAGTCGTCCGAGCGCCAGGAGGGGAAATGTAATGCGGTAGAGGTGATACCGGATCATGAAATCGAGCGGGAATCCCGTACCCGTGAAGTGCTCCTCCTCCCAGTCTCCGTCCGTGCGCTGCGCTGCGCAGAGATAGTCTGCCGCCCGGCGGGTGGCCAAATCTTCAGCGTTTCCTGCGGCCACGTACGCGAGTAGCGCCCAGGCCGTCTGCGACGCGGTCGTGAAATTCGCACGGCCACGCCAGGCAGGATTGCCGTAGGAGCGGATGTCCTCGCCGAAACCGCCGCTTTCCTGCTGCACGGAGTCGAGCCAGGCGACGGCGCGTCGCATCGAGGGATGGTCGTGCGGGATGCCGCACGCTTCGAGGCCCGGCAGGGCCGCCCCGGTGCCGTAGAGGTGGTTGACGCCCCAGCGCCCGAACCACGAGCCGTCCTCCTCCTGCTCGGAGAGGAGCCATTCGACCCCCCGCTCCGCCGCGTCGCGCTCGACGCCGAGCGTTCCGAGCAGCTCGAGGGAGTGGGCGGTGACGTCGGCACTCGGCTCGTCTGTCACCTTGCCGAAGTCGCAGAACGGGATCCGGTAGAGCCACATCGCGCTGTTGTCCACGTCGAAGGCGCCCCAGCCACCGCCGCGCGACTGCATGCCGACGAGCCACTCGACGCCGCGGGCGATGGCGGCCTCCTCGCCGATGCCCATCCCCTGGAGGGCGAGCGGCAGGACGGCGGTGTCGTCCACATCGGGGTAGTTGTCGTTCTCGTACTCGAAGGCCCAGCCGCCGGGCGCGAGGTCGGGCTTTCGGATCGCCCAGTCGCCCTTGACGCGCACCTCCTCCGAGAGCAGGTACTCCCCCGCGCGCACGAGCTGCGGGTGGTCGTCCGCGACGCCGCAGGCGCGGAGCGCGAGCAGGGCCAGTCCCGTGTCCCAGACGGGCGACTGGCACGCCTCGGGCCGCAGCCGCTCGCCGTCCTCGACCATGAAGCCCCGCCACCCTTCCACCGCCTTGCCGAGCACCGGGTCGTCGAGCCCGTGGCCGAGCGCCGCAAGCGCGATGATCCCCCACACCCACGGCGGCTGGATCCCGCCCCACGAGCCGTCCGCCTCCTGCCGCTCGCGGATCCAGCGCTCGGCGACGGTGAGCGCCCGCCGGCGCAGCAGGCTCGGTCGCCGAGGGCGGCGAGTGCGTCCGGGGATCGCGCCGATGGCGGTCAGGTCGACGTCGGCCGGCCGGACGGGACGGAGCGACTGCGCGACCGCGAGGGCGACGAACGTCTGCCGCGCCCAGCACGAGAAGTCGTAGATCGAGAAGGGCGACGACGGCGGCAGGAGGACGAGCTCGGGCGGGATCGGCACCATCCGCTGCCAGGGCCACTGCCCGAGCAGGGCCAGGAAGCACTTCGTGAACAGGCGGCTCTTCGGGATCCCGCCCGCGCGCCGGATGTACGCGAGCGCCCGCGGGCCGGGGTCGACGCCCGCGACCCGGCAGGCGACGTACGCCTCGATCGAGGTGGAGAGGTCGGGCGGCCCTTCGAACCAGATCGACCACGTCCCGTCGTCGCGCATCCTCGCGAGGAGCTCGTTCGCGATCCGCCGGTCGAGCTCCGGCGTGCGCAGGCCGAGGTAGTGGTTCCAGAAGAGGTGTTGCGCCGTCATGGTCACGTTCGACTCGAGCTCGCCGACCCAGATGCCGCCGGGCCGCTGCAGCTCGAGCAGGCGGCGCGTACCGCGCTCGATCGCTGCGTCGAGTCGTGTCAGCTCAACGGTGGCGCTCACGCCGTAACTCTGGCGGACGCGCTGCTCAAGATGTGCTGAGCCGCCCGGCGGCCGCTGCGGATCGCGCTCTCCATCGTCGCCGGCCAGCCCGTGTCGGTCCACGTGCCCGCGCGGACGACGTTGGGGTGGGAGGTCTCGACGCCCGGTCGCCGCACTCCGGGGCGGAGCGCGACGGTTGCGTACGGCTCCCTGCTCACGCGCGACCAGAGCAGCTCCCCCTCTCCGAGCCGCGCGGTGAGCTGGGCCGCGATGCGGTCGACGAGCTCGCGCCCGCGCACCTCGAGCAGCTCCGGCACACCGCTCGAGACGATGGTGAGGTATTGCCCTCGCTCCGGCCGGCTCCCGGTGAGCGCGCCGCGGTCGAAGACCCAGTGCGCGTCCGAGCCGAGCAGCGCGGCGAGCGGCTGGTCGAGCAGCGGGCGGTCGAACCAGAGGTGGACGCTGACGATCGGCGAGTTCTCGAGGGCCGGCTCGGGCTCCCCGAGCAGGCGCGCGCTCTCCGGCGGCGGCACCGCCACGACGACGGCATCCGCATCGAGCTCCTCGAGCGAGGAGACGCGCGCGTCGGTGAGGACGGTCGCGCGGGCGGTCTCGAGCGCCGCTCCCGCTGCGTCGCCGTGCATCCGGCCGAGCGGCCTCGTCGGGAGGATGAGGTCGCTGTTCGCCCGCGGGCCGAGCAGCGCGGTGCGGACGGTGAAGAGCCCCGCGCCGGCGTCGGCCTCGTCGCAGCGGAGGTTGAGCGCCGGGCGAACGAACACGTCCCAGAAGCGGTCGACGGATTCGTCGGTTTCGCCCAGTCGCCTGAGCAGGTGTCCGAAGCTCTCGTTCGGTTCCGACTGCGCTGAGCGCAGTCGGAGGGTGGTTACGGGAAGCCGGACCCGATCCCGGAAGCTCAAGTGTCGGTATGCGAGCAGTGCGCGAAGGCGCGGCTCGATCGCCGCGACCGTGCCGTCCTCGCCGAGCACCGGCAGCGCGAGCCGCGTGCGGAGGTACGAGCCCCCTTCGCCGATCCGGTCGAGGAAGCGGAGGTACCCGGTGAAACAGCCGAGCGCGATGTGCTGCCCGTTGTCGGGGGGCGGCTCGGGGTCGCCCTCGCGCTCGGGCAACGTCTGCACGGCGCCGCCCAGCGTCGGCCGTGCCTCGAGCACCGTTACGGCATGGCCCGCGTCGGCGAGGTCGAGCGCCGCCGCGAGGCCGGCCAGGCCCCCTCCTACGACCGCCACCTTCACGGCAGGAGTCCCTTCGCCACGACCGCGAGCTTGCGCGGCGTCGAAAGCCGGGGCTTCTCGCCGAACACGTCGAACCCGCGGGCCTCGATCCGGTCGAGCGTCTCGCGGTACAGACCGGCGAACGTGCCGACGCAGAGCGCGCTGCGGCGGTCGAGCGACTCGAGCAGGCGCAGCCCCTCGGCGAGATAGGTCCGTGCCCGCTCGGCCTCGAAGGCCATCAGCTCCCGGAACTCCGGTGACGGAGCGAGCTCTTCCACGGCGAACGCGGCGAGCTCGTCTTGCGGCAAGTAGACCCGCCCGAGCCGCCGGTCCTCGTCGACGTCGCGAATGATGTTGATCAGCTGGAGCGCGATGCCGAGCGTCATGGCGTGCTCCGTGTCGTCGGAGCCGTAGACCGGCACGCAGGCGAGCCCGACGGCGCCTGCGACCTTCTCGCAGTAGCCGCGCAGCTCGTCGAAATCCGCATACGTGCACTGCTCGAGATCCTGCAAGCCGCCGTCCACGAGCGCTGCCAGAGGCTCGCGCGGGATGCGGAAGCGCTCGCGCGCATCGCGCAGCGCCACGAACACCGGATGGGCGGAGTCTCCGTCGAGCTCCGCCCGAAGCTCCTCGAGCCGAGCCCGCTTCTCCTCGGACGGCAGGTCGCCGTCCGCGACGTCGTCCACCCTGCGCGCGAAGGCGTAGATCGCGGCGATCGCCTGTCGCTTCCCCCGCGGCAGCACCATGATCCCGTAGGCGAAGTTCTTGGCCTCGCGCCGCGTGACGCGCTCGACCTCGGCGTACGCCTCCTGAACGCTCATCGCACGAGCACGAGCGCAGCCTCTCGGGCCAGGCGGGCACGCGACGGCCGCGGGCGGCCGCTGAAGATGTCCCAGCCGGCCGACTCGAGCGCGTCGAGCGCGGCCAGCCCCCCACGGGCGAAGAGCGCGACGCCCCGGCCGAGCCGGCCCCCGATCCGCACACGCAGCTCCTCTCCCGCAGCGAGCAGCTCCGCCGCGCGCTGCGCCTCGAACCGCAACAGTCCGCGCAACTCCTCCGTCGGCCGGTCGAGCGGCGGGTCGCCGAAGGTGCGACGGTCGTCCGCGGGCAGGTAGATGCGCCCGAGTTCGAGGTCTCGGGGCACGTCCTGGAGGAAGTTCACGAGCTGGAGCCCGGTGCAGACGGAATCGCTCGCCGCGACGAGCTCGGGGTCGTCGAGCCGGCGCAGGACGCCGAGGACGAGCCGGCCGCAGGGGTCGGCCGAGTGGACGCAGTAGTGCTGCAGCTCCGCCCACGTCCCGTACGCGCTCACCCACTGGTCCATGCGATTCGCCTCGATCAGGCGCAGGAACGGCTCGCGCGGCAGATCGAATTCGCGGATCGTCGGCTGCACGTTCCGCAACACCGGCCACGCCGCCTCGCCGGCGAAAGCTGCATCCACCTCGCGCTCGAGCTCGTCGAGGGCTGCGAGCCGGTCGCCCTCGTAAGCATCGCCGAGCTCGTCGACGAGCCGCGCGTAGCAGTAGAGCGCACGGATGTGCGGTCGCAACGAGCGCGGAAAGAGCACCGACCCGACCGGGAAGTTCTCGCCGGCGGCACGCGCTGCGATCTCGGCGAGCTCCACGCGAGCATTCTTGCTTGAATGGCCGCGCGGTTGGCGGGGCCCCTATGGAGCGAAGAGGAGGAAGAAGACCTTGACTGACGCCGGCACACCGGATACCGGGGTTTCCGGAGGCCGCGAATCGGCGGTCACCGGAGTAGACCGCCGGGACGGCACGGTCGTCGTCTCGCTCGCGGGTGAGCTCGACCTCTACAACGCCGAGGAGGTGCGAAGCGCGCTGCTCGACGCCTGCGCGGCAGAGCCGGCGGCGCTGGTCGTCGACCTCGAGGAAGTCCGGTTCATAGACTCGACCGCCCTCGGCGTGCTGATCGAGGCGCGCTCGAGGATGGCCGACCGCAGCAGCTTCCGTCTCGCGGCCCCGGGGCTCGAGACCCGGCGGGCCTTGGAGGTGTCCGGCCTCGACCGCCACTTCCTCGTCCACGACACGGTCGCGGAGGCGCTCGAAGCGGCTCGCTGATCCGAGCGACGCTTCGGCCCAGGGGAGACGCCTGCAGATGGCGCACGAACCGCTGCTTCCGCCCGAGTCGCTCGCGCGCTACGCCGACGCGATCGTGGACGCCTCGCTCGGCATCGGGGAGGGAGACTCGCTCGTCGTCCAGGGCGAGCCCGAACACCGGGAACTGCTCGTCGCGGTCGCTGCGTCGGCGTATCGCTCGGGCGCACGGTTCGTCGACGTCGTCACCGCCGACCCGCTCGTTATGCGGGCGCGGCTGCTGCACGGCGCCGACGACGCAATCGGCTCGCTCTCGCCGTGGTCGCGGCGCCGCTGGCGGGAGGTCGCCGGGCCGCGCGGCGCACTCGCCGCCATCATCGGCGAAGGAGAGGCCGGCTACCTCGACGGAGTCCCGCCGGAGCGGATCGCGACCGACTACTCGCGCATGGCCAAGCACCTGGCGTTCCTGCGGCGCGCGCAGCTCAACATGCGGGCGCGCTGGACGATCGCGGCGTGGCCCACCGACCACTGGGCGGGCCAGGTCTACCCGAAGCTCAAACCGCTGACGGCGAAGCGTCGCCTCGCCGGTGATCTCCTGCGCTTCTGCCGTCTCACCGACGAGGACGGCAAGGGAACGAGCGGCTGGACGAAGCACCTGCGCACGCTCGACCGCCGCTCGGCGCGGCTGACGAAGCTCGGCCTGGCCCGGCTCGAGCTGCGAGGGCCCGGCACGGAGCTCGACGTCGGCTTCGTCACCGGCACGCGCTGGCTCGGCGGCCCTGAGACGCTGGTCGACGGCCAGACGGTGGCGTCGAACATGCCGACCGAGGAGGTCTTCACGAGTCCCGACCCGCGCGCGACGAGCGGGACGTTCCGCTGCACCTTCCCGCTCTCGTTCCGCGGCCGGCTGATTCACGGGCTCCGCGGCGAGTTCTCCAACGGCCGGCTCGTGCGGCTCGAGGCCGACTCGGACGACGACCGCGACTTCGTCGCCGCCTACATCGACACCGACCGGATGGGGCGGCGGCTCGGCGAGGTCGCGCTCGTCGACGTTTCCTCGCGCATCGGGCAGACCGGCCGCATCTATTACAACACCCTGCTCGACGAGAACGCCGCCGCCCACATCGCGTTCGGCAGCGGTTTCGGCGGCACCCGTTCGGAAACCCCTGCTCGCGGCCTCAACCGCTCAGTGACGCACCTCGACGTCATGATCGGGAGCCCCGAGCTCGAGGCGACCGGGGTCAACGCGCGCGGCCGGCGGATCCCACTCATCCGCGAGGGGGCCTGGCGGATCTGATCCGAAGGCTCGTCGCGGGTGCGGTGCTTGCCGCGATTCTCGCCCTCGCGGCCGGCTGCGGCGGCGGCTCGCATCCGCGGGCCACGACGCGGGCCGCGGCCGCGGCGCCGAAGTGCAGGCTCTCGGCGAAGCAGCGCCGCGTGATCCGGCGGGCGAAGCGCATGATCGTCCGCATGCACCGGCTCGAGCAGCCGCTGAAGACGGTGCACGAACAGGGGCCGCTCAAGCTCGAGCTCTTGCTGAACCGCTTCCTGCTCTCCATCGGGGTGCTACCCGTGGACGAGCGCGCCCTCCTCATCCGCAAGGCGAAGAGCGCGGTCGGCCTCTGCCGGGACTGTTTCGACGCTCTCGAGGCCCTCGAGCCCGCGACGCAGACCCGCCTGGGCGAATCGCCCTGCAAGTCCGGCTTCTAGCGCGCGAGGAGTCTCCGTAAGACGTCGGCGTCGGCGCGGAGCTCGGCCTCCGGATGCGGCGGAGGCTCGCCGTCGGGGAACGGAAACGGCCAGCCGGGGCGCGGGTCGTCCGCGTAGCGCGGCATCACGTGCGTGTGCAGGTGCGGAAGGGAGTTTCCGAGCAGGTCGTAGTTGACCTTGACCGGAACGAGGTGACGCTCGAGCGCGCCACCCACCGCGAGGAGCTCTCGCCAGTACGCCGCCGCCTCCTCCTCCGCCAGCTCGGTCGGCTCGGCGACGTGCCGGCCGCGCCAGATCACGATCGTGTAGCCGCGCTGGACCCCCGCGCGCTGCAGATAGGCGTCCGCAACCTCGCCCGCGAAGATCCTCAGGCCGAACCGGGTCTCGTCGGGCCGTCCATCGGCACACATCGGACAACCTTCGCCGCGACGGAGGGCGTAGAACTCGGGCGGCCACTCCACGCGCCGATTATCCTCGGCCGAGGATGCCGGAAACGCCGGAACAGTTCTGGGAGCGGACTCACGACAACCTGCAGGCGCCGCCGGTCGCGGAATGGGACACGTGGCCGTTCGAGGGGCCCGTCCAGCCCAAGCTACTCGCACCGCCGGTCGAACGGGAGAAGCCGCGCTCCGGCGAGGGAGGCGTCGACTGTGATGCCTGCGAGGCGCCCGACGACGCCTACGCCTGGACGAGCGAGCGTTGGCGGCTGCGCGCGCTCGACAAGCCGAGCGGCCTGCCGGTCGTCGTCCTCCTCGAGCCGCGCGAGCACTTCTCGGCACCCGGCGATCTGCCCGAGGAGCTCGCCGCGGAACTCGGCGTACTCACCGCCCGTATCGAGCGGGCCGTCCGCGGCGTCGAAGGTGTCGGCCTCGTGCACGTGCTTCGCTATGGCGAGGGAAGCGACCACCTCCACATCTGGTTCATGGCGCGCCCCGCTCGGCTGGAGCAACTGCGCAGCAGTTTCGCGGCGATCTGGGACGACATACTCCCGCCGACGCCCGAGGACATCTGGCGCGCGAACCTCGAGCTCGTCGTCGCTGCGCTCGGCGACTAGCCGTCCACGAGCAGCCCGTTCAACGGGCCCCAGAGCGCCTCGGCGCGGCGTGACACGTGCGGGAGCAGCGTCAGCTTCCCGTCGGCCCAGCCCTCGCGCCTCCGCTGCTCGAGCCGCTGCTCGGCGAGCGGCTTCCACAGCTCGTCGAACACGCGCGCCGGGTCGCCGTCGACCTCCTCGCGCGGACGCTCGAGGTGCTCCTCCCACAGCCGCAGTCGCACCTCACGCGCCAGCGCCGGGTCGCGGACGACGACGTTCGCCTCCGTGTCGTTGAACAGCGAGTGCTCGTTGAGGTTCGCCGAGCCCACGGTCAGCCAGGCGTCGTCGACGACTGCCGCCTTCGAGTGGACGTAGACCGGGTGGCCGCCGGGGCCGGGCTGGTAGAGCGTGCAGGCGAGGAAGCGGGTCGTGTCCTCGCCCGCCTCCTTATCGGCGTCGATCAGGATCCCAACCTGGCCGCGGCTGTCGTCGGTGCCGTTGTTCGGCCGTGCCGGAAGCAGCGCGATGACGCGGAAGTCGTCGCAGGGCGGCCGGCGCAGCTTCTCGGCGAGGACGAAGGTCACCTCCGGCGACCAGAGGAACTGGCTCTCGAGATAAACGAGCCGTTCCGCCGCCCGCAGAGCGCCCAGGTAGCTCTCGAGGATCGACCACTCGCCGTCCCGGCAAGGCTCGTACAGCCGCGCCGGCACGGTCCGCACGAACTGCGTCTCGATCCCGTCGCCCAGCGCCGCCGGCTCGCTCGGCTCGGGCACGTTCCCGTCCTCGGTCGCGCGCCAGCGCATGAGGAAGTGCCGTGCCACGTCGGCGACGACCGGCCCCACGAGCCGGACCGCGGTGTCGTGCCAGCCGAGGCCGTCCCGGGGCGGGTGGTCGTTCGAGTCGAGCCGGTCACCGGCGAGGCTCGTCAGGTCGATCCCGCCGACAAACGCCACCTCGTCGTCCACGACGACGAGCTTCTCGTGGTGGCAGTGGAGGGGCCGCTCGCGGGCATCGAGCGCCATCGAGATCCGCGTGCCCTCGGCGAGCTCGTCGCGTGCCCGCCGCACCTCGCGCCGGTCCGGGTGGAAGAGCGGCAGCGGCGCACCTGCCCAGGCGAGTACGCGCACGTCTACCCGCCCTGCCGCATCGGCGAGCAGCTCCCGCAGCGTCGGCCCTTCCTCCTCGAGCCGAAAGGAGGGGTCGAAGTGCCAGCCCGCGAGGTGGACGTGGGAGCGCGCCGACCGGACCGCATCCGCGATCCGCGGCAGCGCCTGGCTTCCATCCACGAAGGGCACGACACTGCAGCCAGCGCGCGGCGCGAACGACGCCGTGCCTGCCCAGCCGTCACCACTAGCCGGGTCGACGGCCCGGCTGCCGTGCCGCCGCAGCCGCCGCACGTGATGGGCGCGGACGGCTCGCTCGATCGTCTCGCCGACGAGGTCGTCGAGGCGGTTCAGCGGGTAGGGAGCCACGGCGGGCTCATGCCCGCACCGCGGGGAATCTCACCCAGTCGATGAATACGGCGACGAGTACTGCGAGTAGCTGTACGTGCCGTCGCCGTTGATCTCCGTGCCGTTGAGCGTCGGCGTTGGGAAGTTCTCCACCGGCAGGTTGGCGAGCGCAGGGCCCATGAAGTCGTGCCAGATCTCGGCCGGCAGCGAGCCGCCGAACACCTGGTAGACGCCCTCGACGTTGTAGAGCGGGATCTCGCCTCCCGGATAGCCGATCCAGACGCACGTTGCGAGCTGCGGCACGTAACCGCAGAACCAGGCGTCCTGGAAGTTCTCGGCTGTACCGGTCTTGCCGGCCGCCGGCCGGCTGATGGCGGCCGCGGTGCCGGTGCCGTGCTGGATCACGCCCTGGAGCGCGTACGTCAGCTCGGCGGCGACGTTCGGGCCGAGGACCCGCGTCCCCGACGTGCTGAGCTTCTCGATCAGCTTCCCGTTCGGCCCGCGCACGCTCTCGAACCCCTGCGGCGCGTGATGAATGCCACCCGAGGCGAAGGTCGCGTAGACGTCGGTCATCTCGAGCGGCGTGAACCCAACCGAGCCGAGCGTGATCGCGCAGACCGGCTTGAAGTAGCGACCGCGGCTCGTGATCCCCAGGTGGTGCGCCATCGCGACGACGTTCCGCGCCCCGACCTTCGCGACCAGCTGGGCGAAGATCGTGTTCACGGAGTTCGCAGTCGCATCGAGGAGGTTCATCGTGCCGGCTGACTCATCCGCGTAGTTGTGGACGTCCCACGGCCCGTTGTTCGTCGCGCACTGCGGGTCTGTGATGAAGAGCTCCGGCGGCCCGTAGAAGGTGGAATAGAGCGAGTCACCAGCGCTGAGCGCGGTGGCGAGCGTGATCGGCTTGAAGGAGCTTCCGGTCGAGCGGTGCGCTTGCGTCGCGAGGTTGAACTGCATCCGGCGGCCGCTCGGGAGGTAGTCGACCATGGCCTTCACGGCACCGGTGCGCGGGTCGATCGCGACGAGCGCGGCGGCCGGGTCGGTCGGCGTGTGGAGGACGGAGGTGACCGCATGTAGGGCAAGCCCTTGCAGGCGCGTATCGAGCGTCGTCCTGACCTTGAGGCCTCCAAGCTCCACCTGCCGTTGGCCGAAGTGCGGAAGAGCGGCGAGCTGCTGCGTCGCCCAGCCGAAGAAGTTCGGCTGGTGCAGCTGCGTGTAGAGGTGGCCAGGCCTCAGCAGGAGCGGCTTCCGAGTTGCCGACCGCAGCTTCGCCGCCGTGATGTAGCCGTTCTTCCACATTGCGCGCAGCACCTCGTTCCGGCGGGCGAGGGCGGCGTGCGGGTTGCGGATCGGGTCGTCGGTCGTCGGCGCCTGTGGGAGGCCGGCGAGCAGCGCCGCCTGCACGAGCGAAAGCTGCGAGGCGCTCTTCGAGAAGTACGTCTGCGCCGCGGCCTGCGCGCCGTACGCGTGCCTCCCATAGAAGACCTCGTTGAGGTAGTCGGCGAGGATCTGCTTCCGCGAGTGCCGCTGGAAGAGCTTCTCCGCGAGGCAGGCCTCCTTGACCTTGCGCGACAGCGTCCGCTGCGGGTTACCGATATAGAGGTTGCGGACGAGCTCCTGGGTAATCGTCGAGCCGCCCTGCACGATGTGGCCCTTCGAGAGGTCCTGGTAGAAGGCGCGGGCGATGCCCTGGTAGTCGAGGGCACCGTGCTGCCAGAACCGGGCGTCCTCGATCGCGACCGTGGCCTCCGGCAGCGACGGCGAGATCTGCGAGAGCGGCAGGGGCTGTCGGTTCGTCGCCGACGGGACGACGCCGAGCAGCCGCATGTGGTTCGTGTAGAGGAACGAGTTCTCGCCAAGCGCGAGCGGGCGGAGGTCGGTGAGGTTGCACGTGGAGAGCAGGATCTGCCGACCGGTGAAGGCGACAGTCGCGAGCACGAGCGCGACGGCCGAGGCGAGCAGGAGCACCAGAACGAGCAGCAGGCTGCGGCGCTTGCGCTGACGACGGCGCAACCGGCCGTGGCGCGCCACGAGCACGCGCTCGAACTCGAGGTCCGCGCGCGACGGCTGCCGCCGGTGCGGCCCGCTTCCGTTCCGACCCTGATCGCCTGCCACTCCTCCGCCATTGTGCTTCATCCAGCGGAGTGAGAAACCGCCCAGGCGGTGCGCGAGAGGCGGTAGAGCACGTGCGGCCGGAGCGGATGGCCCACGGGAACGCGCGGATGCTCGAAATCGCCGGCCCGATCGTGGCTCATCCCGAGCCGCTCCATGACCCGCCACGACCGCGTGTTGAGCCGCGACGTGAACGAGACGATCTCCGCCAGCCCGAGCTCCTCGAAGCCGTAAGCAAGCGCGGCTCGGCCCGCCTCGGTCGCGTAGCCGCAGCCCCAGTGCTCGCGCGCGAGCCTCCAGCCGACCTCGACCGCGGGTGTGAAGTGCTCCTCAAAGCTCGGCCGGGCGAGCCCCACGAAGCCGATGAAGCTCGCGCCGCCCGCAACCTCGACGGCCCACAGTCCCCAGCCCTCGTCCGCGATCTGCAGCCGGGCTCGCTCGGCGAGCGAGTCGCTCTCCTCGCGCGACGGCGGCGACGGGAAGTAGCGCATCGTCTCGGGATCGCCGTTCAGTGCGGCGAAGGGCTCGAGATCCTCGTCCCGCCACTGCCGCAGCAGCAGACGCTCGGTCCGAAACTCGGCCACGCCTCGATGATAGGAAGGCCCGGCTGCAGCGGCGGTTTGCACGCCGCCGGGGTGGGGATCTTCACGTCCGTGACGATCCATGACTTCTTCCACTCGAACGGCTTCGTCATCGCCCGGAACCTCGCCATCGTCCTCGCTGTCGTCTTCTGGCTCGCGCTTGCGTTCTGGGTGAACAAGGACGCGCGCCGGCGAGTGCGTGACCCGTTCCTCGTGCTTCTGGCGACGCTGCTCGGGCTGGCGCCGCCGTATATCGGGCCGGTCGTCTACCTCCTCTTCCGGCCGTCCGAGACGCTCGCGGACGTCCGCTCGCGACGCGTCGAGCTGCAGGCGCTGGAGCAGCAGCTCGCGCGCGCGGAACCGGGCTGCCCAGTCTGCAACTTCCCGGTCGAGCGTGATTACCTCGCGTGCCCGGTCTGCACGACGATGCTCCGCCAGCCGTGCGCGAGATGCGACGCCCCGCTCGAGCCTCTCTGGCAGATGTGCCCGTACTGCGCAACTCCGATCGAGCCGTCGCAGGTCGACCTCGACGCCGCGCTGACGGCGGAGGCGCAAACGATCACCTTGGTCAACGACGGAATCCCGCTCGTGCCGCAATCCGAGCACCGCGTTGCGGACGCCTAGCTGTCGAAAGAGCCGACGCGGGGACTCGAACCCCGGACCCCATCATTACGAGTGATGTGCTCTACCAGCTGAGCTACGTCGGCGGGGGCTCCCAGTCTAGCCGGGGGGAACCGCGGCCTTTCGCCGTCAGCCGACCGTCAGCAACGCGCTCCGTTGGCCCGTCACGGCGCCCGGGTTCACGCGGCTGACGAGCCTGACGTCCAGGCGGTAGCCGCCCGGGCGCAACGTCCGCTTTGGCAGCGTGATCGTCCTGGCCGGATCGCCGCCGTTGAGGGAACCGCGACTCGCGACGACCGGCTGGCCGTTGGCCCGGTCGAGCGTGACGAGGTAGAGGCAGTCGCGGTTGCAGCCGAGGGCGACGGAGGGGGCCGACGAACTCGAGAGTTCCGTCGGGAAGGTGAGCGTGGTTGGAGTGACGCGCGCCACGACCCCGGGACAGACGACGGCGCCGCGGGCGACTGACCGGATCGCGGTCTTGACTGCGGCTGCGGCCGGCTTCGCGTCGCCGCTCGCGTAGTAGAGCCCGGTGGCGGGCTCCGGCGCCGCCCCGTTGTCGACGAGCCGGTCGAGCAGTACCCCGCTCACGCCCGGGGAGCAGGACGCGTCGCCGATCGCGGCGGCGTAGGTCGAAGCCTGAGCGGCCGGCGAGAGCGCGTCGTCTACGGGCGGCGGCCCTCCTGTGTACGCGCCCAGCTCCGAGGGCGGCACGGTCGCCGGCGTGGCGGCTGCGTCGAGCAGGACAAGCGGCGCCGTTCCCAAGCCCTTGGCGAGCGCCGTCTCGAGCCGGTCGACGTCAGCGGCAGTCCACGCGCCGCCGCTCGAGACGGGCGCAGGCCGGAAGGCGACGAAATCTGCTCGAGCCCCGTCGTGCACGAGCTCCTGCGCGAGCGCAAGCGCCGTGCGCTGCGGCGTGGCCGACCCGTCGAAGGCCGGACCGACTCCGACGTCAGTCCTCACCGCGACGACCGCCACGCGAACCGCAGCCAGCGCATCGGCGTAGGCCGGGGCGGTCGTGAGCGAGGGAGCGGGCGCGAGCACGAGGTCGTGCAGGGACTGTGTCTGCCGGGCGAGCGAAGCGGCGTATTGCGCGAGCGCGGCCCGGCCGGCGTCGTCGCCGGGAAGCTCCGCGGCGTTGAGATCGAGCACGAGTTGCGTGCCCGCAGGAAGGGCTTGCAGCGAGGCGACGGTTCCAGGATCCGGCGCGGTCTGCCCCGGCTGCCAGGCCACGGTCATCCGGACGAGCCCGAAGCCGAGGGGGCCGGCGAGCGCGGCCTGGCTCGCGTCGTCGATCCCGATGCCGGCGGCGAACGCCGGCGCGCCGCTCGAAGGAGCCGTTCCCGCAGAACGCCGCGCACTCGCAAGCCGGTTCCCGGAGTTCGCAACGCTGACGATCGGGAGCGTGGCGAACGAGGCACGGTTGCCCGCGTAGTCGACGGCCGTCACGCTGATCGGATAGAAGCCCCCGCGTTTCGGCGCACCCCAGCGGAGCGTGTGCCAGCCGGCGCCGAGACTCAGCCGGACGGACGGGCCGGCCGGAGTCGAGGCACTCACGTAGGCCGGTTTCGAAAGCCAGAAGCGAAGAGAACCCACCGGAGCGGTCGCGAGCTTGAACGCGGGCGCCTGCTGCAGGTAGGCCGCAAAATGGTCGGCTGCGTGGGCGAAGCGCGGATCCGCCGGCGCGAGCTTCCGGAGCAGCTGCACGACGTACTTCGCGTAGGAGAGCGGAGAGGGGTTGCCCGCGAGCGAGTAGTACGTCCAGTAGCCGGTGTCGAACCGCGAGATCGTCGCCGCGGCCGCCTGCTCCATTCGCGTCGCGAGCGACGAGGCTGCGGTGTCACCCGTCGCCGTCGCATACGTCTGGAGCGAGAGCACCGACTGCAGCTGGGCGTTGAGGACGGGGTTCGCGCTGAAGGAATAGAGCCGGATCCACGGGCCTGCGGCGACTTTGGTCGTCAGGCGCGGGACAGCGCGGAACGCAGCGGTCGCTTCGTGTAGGAAGGCGGCGGACTCTTCGGGGACGAGGGACGCAGCACGTGCGAACGCCTGCGCGCCGACGGCCTGCGCCATGCCTGACACCCAGGGCGTCCGGGCCCCGAACGGGAAGTAGTACTCCCACACGATGCCGCCCCCGCGGCGGGAGACGGCCCGGGCGGCGAGCGCGGCTGCCAACCGCTCCGTGCCTGCGACGTCCTTGGCGGCGACACGCGCATTGAGCTCGGAGACGTTGGCGAGCGGATGAAACTCGAAGCAGCGGCCTGGGAAGTAGCGGTAGACGACCCCGTCCGCGTCGGTGATGTCGGTCCCGTTTCGCGGAGGCCCGCGGTGCGCGAAGTAGTCGTCGTTCGCGCGGAGCTGGCCGAACACCGCCGCTGCGCGCGGGCTCGTCAGACTCCTCCCCAGCGCCCCCACCTGCTCGAGCGCGACCTCCACGTGGACCCGCTGTCCCGAGGCCAGCACACGCGCAAGGTGCACGGCATGCGCGATCTCGCCGCGGTCGGTCTTGGCCGCGCTCGGGCTGAGCCGGCCCGCCGCCACGGCGTGCTTCAGCGCCGCCAGCGCCGCACGTTCGCCGGGCACGGGCGGAGGCCCCGCAGCAGCACCCGTCACGACCAGCAGGGCTGCGAGGGCGAACAACAGCCCGGTGAGACCCCTCACACTCACGACGCCGGTTGATTCTGCCGTAGCACAGGCCTGATTGCGTTGCCCCGGACGAGGCTTTACGCCGGGCTGACCGTCAGGACTCGATGGTGACGAGCGTCCCGATCGGGGTGTACGGCCAGACCTCGGCAGCCGCGGCCTCCGGCAATTCGACGCAGCCCAGGCTCTGCGGCGTCCCGAACGAGGCGCGCGGGAAGGCGTGGAGCGCGTCGCCGCCGTGGAAATAGCTGATCCACCGGATGCCGGGATCGTGGTAGTGGGAGCCGTCGGGATTCGTGCCGCTCATCGTCCCGACCGGGATGTGCTCGAACACCGGCCACGTGCCTGGTGCCGTCGGCGCCTGCGCGATGCCGGTGTTGCCGGGCGACGTCAGGATCACACGCCCGTTGTGCCAGAGGCTGAGCGACTGCGGCACCGTTTCATGCACGAAGACATAGCTGTAGCCACGCGCGTACCGCCGGCCCGCGAGGTCATCGCGGAACAGCGCCCGCCAGACCTGCGGGCCGGCCACGCCGTCGGTTGCCATGCCGTGCTCGCCCTCGAACCGCATCACGGCGCCCTGCGTGACGACGCTCCAGGCGCCCGGCTTCCAGAGCGTGCGAAGCGAGGCCGGCGTCTGCGGGTAGCGCCAGGAGAAGGTCCCTTGCGGCGCGGAGACCGCAGCTGCAACCTCGGCGGCGGGCGTCGGCGGTGGGCCGGCGGCGGGACGCCAGCGGAGCGGGAGATAGCCGAGACGCGCGAGGATCTCCTGGAGACGTAGCGTCGATCCTCCGGCCACCGTCCAGGCGAGCGACCGTCCGGGCAGCCGCACGTGCACGGTGCCGCCCAGACCGAACCCGAAACCGGTGGGTTGGAAGGACAGCGTGTGCGAGTCGATCTGCTGCCAGCGGCCCCGCGTCGCCGGTTCGAGCCGGGGCAGACGCGAGCCGAGGACCGAGGCGGCCGGCCTCGCGAAGGTGAGCGTCAGCGCCCCGCGTGGCCGGAGCCGGCCGCCTGCGGCCGGATCGGAGACGATCCTCGTCCGGGCGCCTGCGACGAACCACGAGACACGGACGGGGGTCGAAAGCGTCTCCCACCGCCGCGCCGCTGCGGCCACCGTCGTCGTTCCCGTGCTTGCCGTTCCCGAGGCGACCACGCCGAGCGGGACGACGCTCCGGCCGGCTCCCAGCCTCGCGTGACGCCCGTGGCCGATGAGGGCGCGGCTCACCGGCTCGGCGAAGCGAACGGCTACGCGGCTACCGCGCTTCGGCCTGAGCCAGGTCGAGCGGATGTGCGCCACGGGCGTCACGAGCGTGACCGTCCGCTCGTCGTGACGGCCGACGAGCCAGCCGATCCAGCTGGGTCGGCGAACGGCGGCCGTCACGGTCACGTGCTCACCGGCAGCAAGCCGGACGCGCGGCCAGACCTCGCCGCCGCGCAGGCTGACGGGCAGCGGCTTCCCGCCTTCGGCGCTCACCGCCACGCTCTCGACGTGGCCCGAGAAGCCCGGCAGGGACACGGCCGCAAGGCCGCTCGTCGACGCGCCGATCCTGACCGTCGGCCAGGCCAGCAGGGCCGCCGCTGCGGATCCTGCGATGACGACCGCGACGGCCAGCGCCGCCAGGAGCCACATGCGCAACACGACTGTTTCAGTATGGCCTACGCTCAGACGGAGATGGCCGGTCCCGACGGGGGCAGAGGGATCCCGCGCGAGCTCAGCCGCAGCGAGATCGACGAGTTCCTCCGCGGGCAGCGGATCGCACGTCTGGGCTGCCATGCCGGCGGGGCGGCGTACGTCGTCCCGCTCATCTACGCCTACGACGACGGCGCGGTCGTCACGGTGACGACCGAGGGCCGCAAGACTGCGATGCTGCGCGAAAATCCACAGGTCTGCGTCGAGGTGGACGAATACGACGCAGATGGCAAGGGCAGCTGGCGGAGCGTGATCGCCCACGGGAAGTGCGAAGAGCTGGAGGGCGACGCGATCGACTCCGCGCTGGCCCTTCTGCGAGAGCGCTTCGCGCGCACCGCCGGACGCTCAGCGGAGCCACGGGATCTCGGCCCGCACGTTGTCGTCCTCCGCATCACGCTCGACGAGATCTCGGGCCGAACGGTGCAGAGATGAATTTTCCCTGCGTAAGCAGGGAATGAGACTTTGTTCGGAAATAGAAAAACACTGAGTTTGGGAATGGACTTCGGTGCAACGCCGTTCTATAACTCGGGTTAGGTGGCGGCGCCGTGCGGTAAACCGCTTTACGCCGCCCGGGGCGCCAAGATCTGGCAGCCCATCACGAAGGAAAGGAAACACACTGAGCGACACGATTCACCTGCACGACCTCTCCCCTGTCGAGCGCCTGCTCGAGGAGGCCGCCGAGCGCGGTTTCGTCGAGGAGAAGGACATTCAAGCGCTCGCAGACGAACACGAGCTGACCGAGGACGACCTCGCCGGCCTCCGCAGCGTGCTCGAGGAGCGCGACGTCGTCGTGCGCGACGAGACGCCCGAGGAGACGCGCCCGGTCGCGACCGCGCCCGTCACGGGCACGCTCGACCCGCTGCAGCTGTTCATGGACGCGGCGGGCCGCCACAAGCTGCTCACGGCGGCCGATGAGGTTGCGCTCGCCAAGCGCATCGAGCGCGGCGACCTCGCGGCGAAGGAAAAGATGATCAACTCCAACCTCCGCCTCGTCGTCTCGATCGCGAAGCGCTACCAGGGCCACGACGTGCCCCTCCTCGACCTGATCCAGGAGGGCGTGATCGGCCTGAACCGCGCAGCGGAGAAGTTCGACTGGCGCAAGGGCTACAAGTTCTCGACCTATGCGACCTGGTGGATCCGCCAGGCCTGCCAGCGCGCTGTCGCGAACCAGTCCAAGACGATCCGCATTCCGGTGCACGTCCAGGAGCGCCGCATCAAGCTCAATCGCGCCTCGGCCGAGCTTCAGGCGAAGTTGGGCCGCGAGGCGACGGCAGAGGAGCTCGCCCAGGCGACGCGGCTCAAGCTCGAGCACGTCGTCGAGGCGCTCGACGCAGTCGACTCCGTCTCCCTGAACCAGGGTCTCGGCTCGGACGGCGACTCGGAGCTCGGCGACCTGTTCGCCGACGAGTCGACGGTCGATCCCGCCGAGGAGGCGGTGGAGTCGGTGCGCCGCCAGCGCGTCCAGCGCGCTGTCGCGGACCTGCCCGAGCGGCAGCGGCGGATCATCGAGCTCCGCTTCGGCTTCGAGTCCGAGCCAGCCTCGCTCGAGACGATCGGCAAGGAGCTCGGCCTGACGCGGGAGCGCGTCCGCCAGCTCGAGAGCGACGCCCTGGCGCGGCTCCAGCTCGCGCTCGGCGACGAGCTCGTCTTCGCCGCTTAGGCAGAGGCGAGTAGAGAGACACGACGAAGGGCCGGGAGCGATCCGGCCCTTCGTCGTACGGACCGGATCCGGCCAGGGCGCTAGGCGCCGACCGCGAGCGGCGTGGCCGGCTTGTCCTCTTCCGCGAGCGCGGCGCAAAGCAGATCCACGATCTGCGTATCGAACTCCTGCTTGACCCCGCGGCGCTATGCCACTGCAGCTGTCATTCCCAGTTCTGCGCGCAGTCGGACCAGAAGTGCCTCGAGCGCGAGCGGCGTCGAGACCTGCAGCTCCTCCGCCTCCCGCCACGCCGCCCGCACGAGCTCGCATGCGTCCTCGGCGGCATGCATGCGCTCGAGCGTCGCGTCCATCCGCAGCTCCGCCAGCCGGTCGACGTGGACGGCCGCCGCCTCGGCGCCCGCGGCAACGACGATCAGGTCGCGGTACCAGGACTCGAGCTCTTCGAGCAACGCGAGCAGCTCTTCCCGCTCCGCGCCGCGCTGAGCGCGCCGCACACGCTGCTCGGCGTCCCTCCCGGTGAGCTCCAGAGACTCGACCTGCACCTCCGCCGCCTCCCTCGCCTCCGTCCCACGCTCGGCGATGCCGGCGAGGAGCGCCTCGGCGCCGTCCGCCGGCTCGAACGCTGGATCGGCATAGACAGCGCGCGCGACGCCGATCAGCGCCCCCCGCCGCCGGGCCGCGGCCTCGTCGAGAAGCTGGAGCGCGCGGCCGAGGCGGCCGCCGGCGACGCGCGCGAGGGTCGTCAGCTCGTCCTCGCCGAGCTGAGGTGCATGCTCGTGAATCGCCTTGCGCACGGCGGGCTCCGACAGGCGCCGGAAGGGCACGAGCTGGCAGCGTGAGCGGATCGTCTCGGGCAGCGGGCCCAGCCGCTCGGCGACGAGGACGACGACCGCGTACGGCGGCGGTTCCTCTAGATCTTTGAGGAGGGCGTCGGCCGCGTCCTCGTTCAGCGAGTCGGCACCGAAGACGAGGTAGACGCGCCGCTCGGCCTCGAACGGCCGCATGTGCAGGTCGCGGCGGAGCTCGCGGACGTCGTCGATCCGGATCTGCTCGCCCAGCGGCTCGAGGAGGTAGAGGTCGGGATGGCTGCCCCGCTCGACGCGTGCGTGGTCGCCGAGCAGCTCCGCCGCGAAGCGGCGCGCGAGCTCGCGCTTCCCCACGCCGGCCGGGCCGTGGAAGAGGTAGGCGTGCGCCGGCCCCTCCTGCAACGCAGCCGCGAGCAGCCGCTTCGCCTCGTGCTGCTCAGGAACGGTCTCGAAGCCGCTCACGCACCTCCCTCGCAATCGTCTCGGGTACTCCGGTCGCGTCGATCGTGACGATTCTGTCCGGGAAGCGCTCGGCGAGCTCGCGGTAGGCGGCGTCGACGCTCTGCCGGAAGTCGTCGCCCTGGCGCTCGAGCCGGTCGCTCTCCCCCGCCCGCGCAGCCGCCGTCTCGGCGTCGAGGAGCAAGAGCACCGTCGTGTCGGGCAGAAGCCCGCGCGTCGCGTGCAGATTGAGCTCGAGCACCTCGTCGACACCGAGGCCGCGCCCGATCCCCTGGTAGGCGAGCGAGGAGTCGACGAATCGGTCGCAGACGACGTCGGCGCCGCGCTCGAGAGCCGGCCGGATCACCTGCTCGACGTGCTGCGCGCGCGAGGCCGCAAAGAGCGCCGCCTCGGCCCACGAGCTCATCTCGGGCCCGTCGAGGAGAAGCGCCCGGATCCGCTCTCCGAGCTCCGTGCCGCCCGGCTCACGCGTGAGGACGACTTCGCGACCCTCGGCGGCCAGGGCTGCGCGCAGCAGCTCGGCCTGCGTCGACTTGCCCGAGCCGTCGGCTCCCTCGAAGGACACGAACACGAATAGCCACGATACGCCGCGACTGTGCAGCAGGAGGAGCGGCCGCTCGCAGGGCGAACCGGAACGGTCCGTGGAGCACGTCCAGCCGTTCAATCGCCCCTTTCCCTGGCGGGCCGCCGCGCTGGCGGCAGCCGTCGTCGCGCTCGCCGAGCTCACGGCGCTGCTCGCCCTCGCGGGCGCCCACCTCTTCCGCGTGCATCACGCGGCCGTGAAGACACGTCCGGTAGCAGCTACCGGCCCTGTCCCGAAGGGACAGGCGACGCCGCTGCGCGCCCGATCGCGCGTCTCGGTCCTCGTCCTCAACGGCAACGGCATCTCCGGCGCCGCCGGAACGAAGGCGACGCGGCTCCTCGCCGCCGGCTACCGGCACGCAACTGCGGGCGACGCCTCGCAGGCCTATGCGAGCTCGCTCGTCCTCTTCCGGCCTGGCTGGCAGCGTGAGGCGCAGCGCCTCGCGCACGACACCGGCATCGGGGGCCGTCGCCCCGCTCGACGTCCGCCTCCCCAGGGCCGAAGCGCGGTACCAGCTCGTCCTGATCCTCGGCGCGAACTAGCCCCGCGAAGCCGCTTTTGGTTCCGTCCGATGCGGGGTCTACGGTCCCGTTCCCCGTCGGCGGAATCGCGTGCCGACGGCGCGGTCGAGAAGCAGTTGCAGACTAGAGTTCCGGGAGGGGAAGATGGCAAGCGTCGAGCAAGTTCAGGGCAGCGAAACGGCGGCCGAAGAGGTCGTCAACACGGTCGTCGAGGAGGGCGCCCGGCTCGGCGTGAAGCGCTTCTTCACGATCCCCGGCCGCGACCCGTTCGACGAGATCGAATGGGAGACGCGCGACGCCGTCATCCCCGGCCGCGACGGCCCCGCCTTCGAGCAGCGCAGCGTCGAGTTCCCGAAGTTCTGGTCGCAGACTGCGACGAACATCGTCGCGCAGAAGTACTTCCGCGGCCGCCTCTCGTCGCCGGAGCGCGAGTCGAGCGTCAAGCAGATGATCGGCCGCGTCGTCGACACCGTCGTCGCCTGGGGCAAGCAGGGCGGCTATTTCGCCGACACCGACGAGGCCGAGACGTTCGAGGCGGAGCTGAAGGCGATCCTCGTCAACCAGTACGCCTCCTTCAACAGCCCCGTCTGGTTCAACGTCGGCTTCGAGGCCACGCCGCAGTGCTCGGCGTGCTTCATCCTCTCGATCGACGACTCGATGGAGTCGATCCTCGACTGGATCCGGCGGGAGGGCGTCATCTTCCGCGGCGGCTCCGGCTCGGGGGTCAACCTCGCCCGGCTGCGGTCGTCGAAGGAGCAGCTGTCGAAAGGCGGCTACGCCTCCGGCCCGGTCTCGTTCATGCGCGGCGCCGACGCCTCCGCCGGCACGATCAAGTCAGGCGGCAAGACGCGGCGCGCGGCGAAGATGGTTGTCCTCGATGTCGACCATCCCGACGTCGAGGAGTTCATCTGGTGCAAGGCCAAGGAGGAGCGCAAGGCGCGCGTCCTCGAACAGGCGGGCTACGACATGTCGCTCGACTCGCCGGACTGGGCCTCGATCCAGTACCAGAATGCGAACAACTCCGTCCGCGTCAGCGACGCGTTCATGGAGGCTGCGACGAAGGGCGACGAGTTCAACCTCACCGCCCGCACCGACGGCACCGTCCTCGAGACCGTCGACGGGCGTGACCTGCTGCGCCAGATCGCCGCGGCGGCGTGGGAGTGCGCGGATCCCGGCGTCCAGTACGACACGACGATCAACTCGTGGCACACGCTGCCGAACACGGGCCGGATCAACGCGTCGAACCCGTGCTCGGAGTACATGTCGATCGACGACTCCGCGTGCAATCTGGCCTCACTCAACCTCATGAAGTTCCGGCGGGAGGACGGCGAGCTCGACGTCGAGGCGTTCGAGCACGCGGTCGACGTCGTCTTCCTCGCCCAGGAGATCCTCGTCGGCTACTCGTCCTATCCGACGCCCGAGATCGGGCGGAACGCGAAGCGGTTCCGGCAGCTCGGGCTCGGTTACGCGAACCTCGGTGCGCTCCTGATGGCGCGCGGGCTGCCGTACGACTCCGACGAGGGCCGCGCCTACGCGGCGGCGATCACCGGCCTCATGACCGGCCGCGCCTACCGCAAGTCGGCTGAGATCGCCGCCCGGATGGGACCGTTCGACGGCTACCAGGTCAACCGGGCGCCGATGATCGGCGTGATCGCGAAGCACCGCGCCGCCGTCGGCAACATCGAGCACGCCGACTCCGTCCCGGCCGACCTGCTCGGGACCTGCCGCAAGGCGTGGGACGACGCGCTCGATCTCGGCGAGATCCACGGCTTCCGGAACGCGCAGGCGACCGTCCTCGCGCCGACCGGAACGATCAGCTTCATGATGGATTGCGACACCACCGGCGTCGAGCCCGACTTCTCGCTCGTCAAGTCGAAGAAGCTCGTCGGCGGCGGCGAGATCACGATCGTCAACAAGACGGTTCCGATGGCGCTCGAGCGTCTCGGCTACGCGCCGCGTGAGGTCGAGGAGGTCGTCGCCTTCGTCGACGAGCGGAATGGCGTCGTCGGCGCCCCGTACGTGAAGACGGAGCATTTCCCGATCTTCGACTGCGCCGTCGGCGAACGGGCCATCCACTACCTCGGCCACGTCCGGATGATGGGTGCCGTCCAGCCCTTCATTTCCGGCGCGATCTCGAAGACGGTGAACATGCCGGAAGAGGCCACGGTCGAGGATGTGATGGACCTCTACATCGACGCGTGGAAGCTCGGCGTCAAGGCGATCGCGATCTACCGCGACAACTGCAAGGTCGCGCAGCCGCTCTCGAGCTCCGGCAAGGACGGCCAGACCGCCGTCGCGACGCCGCCCATCCAGGTGCACGAGCGCAAGCGCCTGCCGCTCGACCGCACCGAGGTCGGCCGCAAGTTCCAGGTCGGCGACCACGAGGGCTACATCCACGTCGGCCTCTACGACGACGGCAGCCCCGGCGACATCTTCGTCGACATCGCGAAGGACGGGACGACGATGGCCGGCCTGATGAACTCGCTCTGCCTCGCCGTCTCGATGGGCCTCCAGTACGGCGTACCGCCCGAGGTCTACGTCTCGAAGCTCAGCCACATGCGCTTCGAGCCGAGCGGACTGACGAACGACGCCGACATCCGGACGGCGAAGTCGATCGTCGACTACATCTTCCGCTGGTTCGGCAAGCGGTTCCTCACGGCCGAGCAGCAGGAGGAGGCGGGGATCCTCTCGCCCGAGGTGAAGGCGCGGATGGCCGAGCGGTACGCGAACGCAGAGGCGGCCACGCCCGTGGAGCCGACCGAGGCGCCGCCGCCCGGCCAGACGGCTCTCTTCAACTCGTGGGAGGACGCCGTCGAGTGCGCCCGCTGCGGCGGCCGGATGGTCCGTACCGGCAGCTGCTACACGTGCCGCGACTGCGGAACGAACACCGGCTGCTCGTAGTAGAGCGCTCCGAGAAGGTTCCGTGGACGTCACGAGGATCAGGAGGGCGGCGGGGGCCGCCCTCCTAGGTGCGCTCGTCCTCGGCGGCCTCGTGGTCGCCCCGGCGGCAAGCGCAGCGATCACCGGATCGCACATCACGACCCCTTCCGACCCGTCGTTCTTCGTCGCGGACGAGGACGCTGCGACGCAGACGTTCGCGATCTCGGGCACCACCACCGGAGGCAACCCTGCAAGCGACATGGTCGACGTCCGCTGCTACTACGGCGGGACTTCCGTGCGGGTTGTCCACAATGTGGCGCTCAACGCAGACGGCTCGTTCTCGGTTCCCGCAGCCAACCTCAATGGGTCTCTCGATCTCACTTGCCGGCTTCGGGCCGTGCCCGCAGGCACGAACCCCTTCGCCGCGACGGCGTTCTCCGGGCCCGCGGTCGGCGTCGGCGAACGCGGCTCCTCCAAGCTGAGCGGGGGCCCGAACACCGGAAAGACGTACGACTACTTCTTCGACGCCCAGCAGTTGACTGCCGCGTTCGACTACGTCTCGCTCGGAAACTGCGGCATCGATGACGGTTACCTCTACGACCCGACGTACGCGAATACCACGATCACGTTCTCGTGCAATGCCGGCCTCCTGCGCGCCGAGTCGCCGGCGAAACCGACCCGCTCCGAGCTACAGATCGACGGGGTAAACGTGTACGAGCCCGCGCAGGGGTTCTTCATCAACTCGGACGCGACCGGCCTACCCTCGTTGACGGACACATACACCGTGGACGCCGCCACCGGCAACGTCGTGATCCACGAGACCGACCCGCTCGTCAAGTGTCCGAAGGTGGCGTACCCGCCGACGACGGCGTCCTGCGGCAGCTTCGTCTCCGCCGGCGTGACCGACAACCGCACGATCACCCAGGATCACGACGGGCACCTCAGCTGGATCTCTGACACGTTCACGAGCACGGACGGCAAGGCGCACTCGCTCGACCTGCTCTGGGACAACAACCAGCGGTTCTGGGGACCGAGCGGCAACTCGGCCCAGGTCGAGTACGAGTTCCCGGGGCAGACGAGCTTCTCGACGCACGCGGTCGGCGATGCCGTCTCGCCGCTCGCGTCCGAGCCCGGCACGATCCTGATCCGGATGCACGGCGCAGCCGACGGCGACATGGCCACCGGCCAGGGCGCGATCGTCTACGACCGGCCGGCAGCCGGCGCAACGTTCACCTTCGTCCAGAGCTTCGACAGCGCGTTCACGCTGCACCAGACGGGCAGCGTGCCCGCAGGCGGCTCTACACGGTTCCGCTTCGCCTACGTGCAGGACTACCAGGCTGCCAAGGTCGCCTCTCTGGCTCAGACAGCGAACACCGCGTTCCTCAACACGATCGCCGTCTCGAGGTCGGGCAAAGGGAAGGGAAAGGTGACGAGCTCGCCGGGCGGAATCTCGTGCGGCAAGACCTGCTCCCACGGTTACGGGTACGGAATGTCGGTCACCCTCAAGGCGAAACCCGCCAGGGGATCGAGGTTCCTGCGCTGGTCGGGCGCCTGCAAGGGCACCGGCCGCTGCACGATCACCACCACCGACAACGTCACCGTCAACGCAAGGTTCGTCCTCCGGCCTTGTGTCGTCCCGAACGTCGTCGGCAAGACCCTGAAGGCGGCTAAGCGCGCGCTGACACGAGCCTCTTGCTCCGTCGGCAAGATCACGACGGCCACTTCCTCGACGGTGACGAAGGGACGCGTCGTCTCCCAGAAGCCGAAGCGCGGCAGGCGGCTGAAGCCGCACGCGAAGGTCGCGCTCGTCGTGAGCGCCTAGCACTCCGCGAGACCGGATCCGTTGCTGTAGAGCCGCAACGCTGCCAGGATGAGGGAATGGCCACTTGCCGTTCCTGCGGCCAGGACAACCCTGAGATCGCCCGTTTCTGCCTCGCCTGCGGAGCTTCGCTCGAGGAGGAGGCGCCGCGGCGCGAGGAGCGCCGGTTCGTCAGCGTCGTCTTCATCGACCTCGTGGGCTTCACGTCGCGCTCGGAGCAGCTCGATCCGGAGGACGTGCGCGCGATCCTGACGCCGTATCACGGGACGGTGCGCGACGAGCTGGAGTCCTTTGGCGGGGTCGTGGAGAAGTTCGTCGGCGACGCCGTCATGGCCGTCTTCGGCGCGCCGACCGCCCATGGCGACGATCCCGAGCGCGCCGTTCGGGCGGCTCTCGCCGTCCGCGACGCGGTGGCCGCACTCAACGTGGAGCAGCCGGAGCTCGAGCTCTGTATTCGTGGCGCCGTAAACACCGGCGAGGCGGTCGTCACGCTCTCGGCGCGGCCCGCGCTCGGCGAGGCGATGGTCGCCGGCGACGTCGTGAACACCGCGTCGCGCCTGCAACAGCACGCGCCGGTCGGCGAGATCATCGTCGGCGACGAGACGTACCGAGCCACGCGCGCAGCGATCGAGTACGAGCCGCTCGAGGCGGTAACGGCAAAGGGGAAAGGTATGCCCCTCGAAGCCTGGCGCGCCGTGGCGGCGTCCTCAGCCACGGGCGAACGAGACCTATCGACCACGCCGTTCGTCGGGCGCAGCAGGGAGGTCGGCCTCCTCGACGCGACCTGGGAGCGCGTGAAGCTCGAACGCCACCCGCACCTCATCACCGTGCTGGGCCCCTCCGGGGTCGGCAAGTCGCGGCTCACGGCGGAGTTCACGCAGCGCATCTCGTCCAGCGGCGGCCGGGTCGTCCGCGGCCGCTGCCTGCCCTATCGGGAGCGCAGCGCGTACGGCGCCTTCGCGGCGCAGGTTAAGGAGCTCGCCGGCATCTTCGACAGCGACGACGTTGAGGTGGCGACCGGAAAGCTGCGCACGCTCGTCGAGTGCCTCGTCGGAAAGGAGGAGGCCGAGGCCGTCGCGGGACACCTTGCGATCCTGCTCGGGTTCGAGACGAAGGCGACGGTGCCCGATCGCGAGAGTCTCTTCCAGTCGGTGCGTGTCTTCATCGAGGCGGGCGCGCGGGACGAGGCTACGGCGTTCGTCTTCGAGGACATCCACTGGGCGGACTCTGCGCTCCTCGACCTGATCGAGCTCTTGGCCGCACGCCTGCACGACCTTCCGGTTCTGCTCCTGACCCTCGCGCGGCCGGAGCTGCTCGACGCGCGACCCACGTGGGGCGGCGGACTGGGCGCCTACAACGCCCTCCCGCTCGAGCCTCTGGGGGGTACGGACGCCGCGGAGCTCGCGCTCCATCTTCTCGGCGCCGACGTGAAGGCGGCTCAGGTCGCCGAGGTCGCGGAGGGGAACCCGCTCTTCATCGAGCAGCTGGCTGCGGTGATGAGCGAGCGCGGCGCCGACGGGACGGAGAGCCTGCCGACGACGATCCGCGGCCTGGTTGCCGCCCGTCTCGACGCGCTGCCGGCCGAGGAGCGCGAGGTGATCCTCGACGCCTCGATCAGCGGCCGCATCTTCTGGCGGGGCGCACTCGAGCGGATCGCACGCGACCCGACCTGCCTCGCCGACGCGCTAGGCGCGCTCGAGCGCCGCGACCTCGTGCGCCGCGACACCGTCTCCCTGATCGAGGGCGACGAGCAGTGGGCGTTCAAGCACGTCCTCATCCGCGACGTCGCGTACGACCTCCAGCCGCGCGCCAGACGTCGCGAGGGCCACCGCCACATCGCCGAGTTCATCGAGCAGTCGACGCCCGAGGTCGGCGAGGCCGGCGCCGCGCTCGCCCGCCACTGGCGCGGCGCCGGCGATCTCGAGCGCGCCGTCGGCCATTTCGTCTCGGCGGCCGAGGAGGCGGAGCGCGGCTGGGCGAAGCAGCTCGCCGTGGCGCTGTACAAGGAGGCGCTCGACATGACCCCCGCGGACGACCTCGAGCGGATCCGATTCCTCCGCGGGCGGTTAGCCGTCGCCCAGCAGGCAGTCTTCCACGTGGAGGACGCGGAGCTGCTCGGACTCGGCGGCGGCGGTGAGGCTTAGGCGGGCGGGAAGTCCGCCGGCGACACGTCGCCGGCGATCTCGTGCAGCTCGTCGATCGTGTGCTTGCCGAGCCTGGTCGAGTGCTCGCGGACGATCTCCGAGTTCGGCGCCTCGTAGACGCAGTACGTGTGCACGAGCCCCTCGTCGTCGACCACGACGTGGCTGTGCTCCCAGTTGATCTCGGGAAACTCGCCCTCGGTCAGCTCACGCGAGCGGCGGCCGATGGGCGGCATCTGCTCCTCGCCGACCTCGAAGCTGCGGACGATCATGTAGCGCGGCATGGCGCGATCTTAGCGGCGCGCGTCCGCACGGAGAAGGACAAGCAGCTTCCCGCGGTAGATCCGCATGTCCGCGTGCCGCCAGTCGGCGTGGGTCTGGTGCGCCCACGGCTTGTACCGCTCCTTGTGGTACGGGCTCGAGAGGCTCTCGTTGTGCCCGATCACGTTGCGGATCCTGATGTGGAACCGCCCGACGAGCCACGCCGTGAGCTCGAGCGACGAGCGGAGCTGCTTGCGGTCGTGGAGGATCTCGGCGTCGGACGTGCCGACGTGCTCGATCCCGATCGCGACGTAGTTGAGCCCGACCGTGTGCCGGCACATGACGCTGAGCCGTACGAGCTGGTAGATCGTCCCGTCGCGGTCGACGACGAAGTGCGCGCACGTGCCGGGGAGCTCGCCGAGCTCGGGATCCGGCGTGTCGGCGGCGAACGTGTTCCACGCGGAGGCGAAGCCGTTGCTGCCGGTGTAGTGCTCGACGATCACCCTCGGATGGAGCCGCCAGGAGTGGATGCCGTAGTGCTTTGCGGCGTAGGCGGCCATCTCCGCCCTGCGCTTCGGCCCGTACGGGATCGGCTTCCAGACGATGTGCGGTCTCGGCGCGATGGCGAGCGAGATCGCGACGGCGAGGGCGGCGAACACGGCCCAGCAGGCTAGCGCGCTATTGCCCTCGTGGGCTAGCGCAGCCGGTAGATGCGCTCGCCGACGAGCTCGGCGTGGAACCGGTCGAGAAGCTCCTTCGCGTGCGGCCGCCCCGGCTCGGCGAGCAGCATCTCGCCGCCAAGCTGTGGGAGGAGCTCCGCGAGCTGCTCGGCATTGCGCGCCTCGTAGAGGAGGTCGGCCCCGAGGACGAGATCCCATGGGGCCGCACGGAGCAGCGGCTCCGGCTCGCTCCAGCGAACACGGGCAACGCGAACGAAGACGCCGTTGCGCTCGGCATTCCGCCGCAGCAGCTCGATCGCTTCCTCCGCCCAGTCGGTCGCGAGCACCTCGCCGCCGCGGAGCGCCGCGGCGAGCGACGGCAGCCCGAGGCCGCAACCGAGCTCGAGAATCCGCAGACCCTCCAGGTCGCGACCGGCGACGTGACGCGCGAGAGCGAGACCGCTCGGCCAGAGCTCGGCCCAGTACGGCAGGAACTCCTCCTCGTCGAATGCCGCCTCGTCGATCAGCTCCTCCGCGCTCGGCGGGCGGAGGATCTCGAGCCGCAGGCCGGGCGCGAGCTCGACGTCCTCTTCGACGAGGTTCAGAGCGTCGCGAAGAGGTCGACGGGCACGCCGTCGGGGTCGCTGAGCTGCGCGTAGCGCTGGCCCCAGAACGCGTCCCACGGCTCCTTCTCGCCGTCGAAGCCCGCCGCGACCACGCGTGCGTACAGCTCGTCCACCTCGGCCGGGCTGGCGCACTCGAACGCGAGCGCCAGCTGGTTTCCGGCAGCGCGCGTCCAGTCCGGCCGGAAGCTGCCGATGACCTCCTCGGTGTCGAGCATCAGCCGGACGCCGTTCGGGAGGGTCGCCTCGACGTGGCCGTTGCCCTCGGGGAACTCGATCCCGAGCTGGCCGTAGAACGCCACGGAGCGCCTCATGTCGGAGCAGACGATTCCGATCGCGTTCAGCTGCGGCACAGCTCGGACGCTAGCCGTTAGCGTCGGAATGTGCGGCATCGGCAACTTGGCTCGAGCGATTTGATGGTCTCCGAGATCTCGCTCGGCTCCTGGATGACCTACGGCGGCTCGGTCGAGCGCGAGCGCGCCGAGGCGTGCGTCGCCAAGGCGTTCGAGCTCGGGATCGACTTGATCGACACGGCGAACGTCTATTCCGGAGGCGGCGCCGAGGAGTTTCTCGGAGAGGTCCTCGCCGACCGGTCGCGCGACTCGTACGTCCTCGCCACGAAGCTCTTCTTTCCGATGTCGGAGTCCGACCGCGGCCTCTCCCGCGAGCAGGTGGCCAAGCAGATCGACGCCTCGCTACGGCGGCTTCGCACCGACCACGTCGACCTCTACCAATGCCACCGCTACGACTGGGATACCCCGCTCGAAGAGACGATGGAGGCGCTGACCGAGGTCGTCCGACAGGGGAAGGCGCGGTATCTCGGCTTCAGCGAGTGGCCGGAGGGGAAGATCCGCGAGGCGCAGGCGATGGGCGGCGTCGAGCACTTCGTCTCGAGCCAGCCGCAGTACTCGATGATCTGGCGCGGCCCTGAGCGCGACGTGATCCCCGCCTCACGGGAGCTCGGCATCTCGCAGATCGTGTGGTCGCCGCTCGGCCAGGGCATCCTCACGGGCAAGTACCAGCCGGGCGAGCCGCCGCCGGGCGACAGCCGCGCCGCACACGAGCGGATGAGCTACTTCATGGATCGCGCCGCCGACCAGGCGCTCCTCGAACGTGTGCAGCGGCTGCGGCCGGTCGCGGAGGAGCTCGGCCTGTCGATGGCCCAGCTCGCGCTCGCGTGGGTGCTGCGGGAGGAGAACGTCGCCTCCGCCATCATCGGCGCGACGCGACCCGAACAGGTCGAGGACAACGCGGCGGCCTCGGGCGTCGAGCTCGACGCCGCCACGCTCGAGCGGATCGACGAGATCCTCGGCGACAGCGTCCGCTGGGACGGGCCCGCCTCTGCTCGGGGCTAGCCCCCGGCGTCGCCGTTGCGCGCCGCGAGGACCGAATCCGCTAGGCCGTACTCGACGGCCTCTTGCGGGGCGAGGAAGCGATCCCTGTCGATGTCCTGCACGACCTGCTCGACGTCCCGGCCGGAATGGTGCGCGATCACCTCCGCGTAGCGGCGCGTGAGGGAGAGGATCTCGCGCGCGGCGATCTGGATGTCGGCAGGCGTCCCGCGGAAGCCTCCCGACCCCTGGTGGATCATCACCTTCGAGTTCGGCAGAACGAAGCGCTTGCCGGCCGCGCCGCCCGCGAGCAGTAGGGCACCCATTGACATCGCCATCCCGATGCAGTACGTCTGCACGTCCGGCTTGACGAACTGCATCGCGTCGTACATGGCCATCCCGGCGTAGACGTCGCCCCCAGGCGAGTTGATGTAGAAGCGGATGTCGGCGTCCGGGTCCTCCGCTTCGAGGAAGAGGAGCTGGGCGACGACGAGATTCGCCGCCGACGCCTCGACCTCGGTGCCGAGGAAGACGATGCGCTCGCGCAGGAGCCGCGAGAAGATGTCGAACGAGCGCTCGAAGCGCCCGTCGGACTCGACCACCATCGGCACCAGGTGGTTCGATACGCTACTCATCGGTTGCACATCATACGCAACTAGGAGGTTGCGCGATGGAGGTCGAGCGGGAGATCGTCGTACCGGAGACGCCCGACGAGGTGTGGGAGGCGCTGACGGAGCCGGAGCGGCTCGAGGAGTGGTTCGCGTCGGAGGCCGAGCTCGACGCCCGGCCCGGCGGCGAGGGGGTCTTCCGCTGGGGAGACGGCGACGAGCGTCGGGTTGTCGTCCGCGAGTTGGAGGAGGAAAGGCGCCTCGTGCTCGACTGGGACGACGGCGGGACCGTCGCGATCGAGCTCGAGGAATGCGAGGACGGGACGCGCGTGCGTGTCGTGGAGACCTCGCCGGAGATCGCTCCCGCCCTCGAGCTGCGCGCGCTGTCGCTGGAACCGTCGGCGGCCGAGCCGCCGACGCCCGGCGGGAAGACCGCGCCGCCAGACGCGGCGCTGGCGTGGACGGCGGCCACGGCGGCGTAGACCGCGTCTTCGCCGCACTGGGTGACGCCGGGCGCCGTTCGCTCATCGAGACGGTGGCGACCCGCGGCACGGCCACTGCGACGGAGCTCGCGGCCGAACTGCCGGTCACGCGGCAGGCAGTCGCGAAGCAGCTCTCCGCGCTGGCTGACGCCGGCTTGCTCCGCGCGACGCGCTCAGGGCGCGAGACGCGCTACGAGGTGACCCCGGCGCCGCTCGAGGAGGCCATCGAGTGGATGGTCTCGGTCGGTACTGCGTGGGACGAGCGGCTCGCGGCGCTTCGCCGCAGTCTCGGCGGCTACGGGAAGAGCCGCTCGATCCGCCAGGCGCCCGACGACTCGCGTTCATAGCGGAATCGGTCGTGCAGCCGGGAGGCGCGGTGCTGCCAGAACTCCCACGCCGCCGGGACGAGCACGAAGCCGCCCCACGTGGCCGGCCGCGGCGCGGGACCGCCCTCCAGGACGTCTTCCAGCTCGGCGAGTCGTTCGTCCAGCTCCGCGCGCGACGCAAGAGGGTCGCTCTGGCGCGAAGCGACCGCGCCGAGCTGCGCGTCGTGCGGGCGGGTGGCGAAGTACGCGTCCGACTCCTCCTCGGGAACCCGCTCGACGCTCCCTTCGACCCGCACCTGCCGGCCGAGCGGCGACCAGTGGAAGAGGAGCGCGGCCTGCGGGTTCGCTTCGAGCTCGCGTCCCTTCCGCGACGTGTAGTGCGAGTAGAAGACGAGCCCGCGCTCGTCGAAGTCCTTCAGCAGCACCATTCGCACCGATGGCGCGCCCTCGGGAGTCGCCGTCGCAAGCGCCATCGCCTCCGGCACCTCGAGCACGGCGGCCGCCTCGGCAAACCACTGCCGGAACTGCTCGAGCGGGCCGGAGGCGAGGTCGGCCCGGCGAAGCTCGGCCTCCCCTTCCATGGTCAGAGCTTCTGGCGCAGCTCGGCCGGCCGCAGGATCTTGGCCCCGAGCTCGCCGGCGCTCGGCACGAGCTCCCGCACGACACCGAGCACCACCTCCGCCTCGTCGCTGAGCGGACTGATGATCTTGTTCCCCTTGAGCAGCGCCTTTCCGCGCGGGCCCGTGTGCACGGCGAGGTCGCGTTCCGCGTAGCCCTTCTCGCGCAAGAGGGCGTTCGCCTGCTCGATCGCGTCGGTCGCGTCGCTCACGAGACGGGTTCTAGCGGAAGAGATCCGTCTCGGGCGGGATCACGAGGTCGGCGGCCCGGGCGTCGCCGCGCACGTCGAGGCCGCGGATGACCGCAACGGGGACACGGTCGAGCTTGCCGAAGACGAGCTGCGCGGCGCCGGCGATCTCGTCCGCGACGGCGATCCGCGTCGAGTGCAGCTCGTACCCAGTCGGATCGCGCTCGCCGGCGAGGTCCCGGACGACCTCCACCCCCGCGGCCCCGATCGCAACGTCCGTCGTCGCGGCGCGCCACGGCCGGCCGAAGGAGTCGGTGACGACGACGCCGACGTCGACGCCCGTCCGCTCGCGCAGCTCCTCCCGCAGCCGCGCCGCGGAGGCGTCGGGATCGACCGGGAGGAGGACGACCGTCTCCGGCTCCGGCGCGTTCGAGGCGTCTACGCCTGCGGAGCCGCAGACGTAGCCCTGCCGGGTGCGTGCGATCAAAAGCGGCGGGCGGACGCGGACGAGCTCGACTGCTTCGTCGAGGATGACCTGGATCCGGCGCGGATCGGCCTCTTCGCCGGCGAGCTCGCGAGCGCGCCCCGACGGCTCGACGTCGGCGAGGGCGACGACCCGTCCCTCGATCTTCGAGACGGCCTTCTGCGCCACGACCAACACGTCGCCGTCCTGGAGCCCGGTGCGCTCGGCGATGAGCGCTGCGAGGTCGTCTCCCGCCCGAAGCTCCGGCAGTCCCTCGATCGGCATGACCGAGAAGCCCGGCCTTACGTCCTTGACGAGGATCACGGCAGGATTGTCCTCGTCCCAGAGGCCGTGGAGCTCCTCGAGCGCGACGAAGCCCACGGCCTCGTAGAACGCGCGGGTCGCGTCGTAGCCGCGGCTCGGCCGCGACGGGCCGAGCGTCTTCACGTGGAGGTAGCGGATGCCGCGATCCCGGCACCACGCTTCGGCCGCCGCCACGAGCGAACGGCCGAGGCCTCGGCGGTGCTGCTCGCGGCGCACGCCCATGACGTAGATCTCGGCGGCCCACGGCGTATCCTGCTTGAGGCAGAGAAAGGCGTCCTGAGGCTTGACGGCAAAGGTCGACAGCTCTGCAGCCGCCTTGATGTACGCCGCCGTCTCTGCCTCGAGCCCGAACCACTCGGGCAGGTCGCGGAGAACCACTTCGGCGATGCGCGAACGCTCCGCCGGGTCGCGGATCTCGACGATGTGCGTCACGGAAGGCCCGTGACGCGAACGCCGGCGTGGCCCTTGTAGTGCTTGTTGAGGTTGACGATCACGGCCGTCATCCCCTCGAGCGCACGCGCGTTCGCGAGCGGACCGGCGTCGAGCGCGCGGCCCGCGACCACCTTCGCGGCGAGCTCGAGCGCGAGCCCCTTGGCGCCGGCGTCGTCGCCGCAGACGAATGCGTCCTCGTCCGGGCGGCCGTGCGCGAGCTTCCCGGCGGCGAGCGAGTGGAGACCGGCGACGACCGGCGCCCCGACGAGCTCCTGCGCCCTCTCCGCGAGCGAGCGTGGATCGCTGCCGGGAAGCGCGCCTACGGACGTGACTCGCAGCTCGCTCGCGACGCTGAGGAGCGGCGTCCCGCCGAGCACGTCCGCGAGGGCGGCCGCGGTGGCGAGCGCAGCGTCGGCCTTCGGTGCGAGGACGACGAGATCGGCGTCGCTGATGGCGTCCTCATTCGCGGCTCCCGACGCGCCGACTTCGCGCGCCTTCTCCCATGCCCGCTCGGCGTCGCGCGAGCCGATCACGACCTCGTCACCCGCCTCGACGAGCCGGGCGGCGAGTGCGAGCCCGAAGGCGCCGGTGCCGCCGAGGATGGCGATCCTCACGCCGGGACGGCTCCCAAGGCGACCTCGGCGAGCCGGCGACGCCCGTCGCCGTCGCTCATGAGGGTGCGCGTCACGAGCGGCCTGACGTCGCCGAGGCCCTCGAGATCGCCCGCGTCGGCTTCGTCGACGACGAGCGCGTCGATCAAGCCTGGATAGCAGCTCGCGACGTGGCCCGGCGATGTGCCGCCGGCGAGGCGTCGCAGCATCCGGTCGGCAGGCCCTTTCACCGCGCGGCCCCCGATGAGCGGGCTCACGGCGACGCACGGCACCCGCCGCCGCGCGAGCGCGTCGCGGAGCTCGCGGACCGCGAGGATCGGCCCGACCGAGACGTACGGATTGCTCGGCGCGAGCAGGATCAGGTCTGCGCCGGCGATCGCGTCGAGCACGCCTGGAGCAGGCCGCGCCTCCTCCTCCCCTTCGAAGCGCACCGCGTCGACCTCGTCGCCGTGGCGGCGGGCGACGAACCATTCCTGGAACGGGAACGTCCCCGCAGGCGTGTCCAGCCACGTCCGGAGCCGGTCATCGGTCGCCGGGAACAGCCGCGCCTCGACGCCGATGGCGACCGCCAGCCGAGCGGTCACGGCGGAGAGCGGCTCTCCCGCCCGCAGCGCCTGCGTCCGCACGAGATGGAGCCCCAGGTCGCGGTCGCCGAGCGCGAACCAGTTCTCGCCGCCGAGCGCGCCGGCCGTCTCGAGTGCGCGCCAGGTCTCGTCGCTGCGGCCCCAGCCGCGCCGCTCGTCGGCGACGCCCGCGAGCGCGTAGAGGATCGAGTCGAGGTCGGGCGAGACATGCAGGCCGAGCACCTCGACGTCGTCGCCGACGTTGCCGATCACGCTCGTCGCGGCGGCTCCTGCGACGTCGACGATGCCGCAGACGAAGCGCGCGCCGCCGACGCCGCCGGAAAGAACTGCGACGTTCACACGAGGCTCCCCTCGAGCTCCGCGAGACACGCCTGCGTGCGCGGGCCGGCGCGCAGCTGGAGCCGCGTCAGGTCGTCCGTCGTGTCGACGTCGTCGGCGAGGTTCGGCAGCGCAACCGATACTGCCTCGATCCCGAGCGAGGCCGCGTGCGCGCAGAATCGGTCGGAGCTGCCGGGGCCGTAGAGCGGCGCGAATGCGTCGGCCGATGGCAGGCTCAGGGCGTTCGTCGTCCCGTCGAGAGCCTCGACGAGCGCGAGGGCACCAGCCGGAGTGGCCGCGAGCAGCGAGCGGAGGTCGTCCGGCACGGCGCAGGGGACGTCGGCGTTGACGACGAGGATGCCGCCGGGGTCGAGGCCTTGCAGCGCGGCTTGCACCGCCGCGCCTTGGCCGCCGCCGGGATCGGAGACGGTTTCTGCGCCGGCCTCGAGAGCCGCTGCCGCGGCCTCTGCGTCCGGCGTCACGACGCGGGTGCGACCCACGGCGGCGCACGCCGCCAGGACGTCGCAGAACATCGCGCGCGCGAGCGCTCGGCGGATGCGACGCGAGGGGTGGAGGCGCGTCTTCCCCTCCGCGCCCGCGAACGGGATCACGACAGTGACCATGGGGAGACACTAGCCCCGTGGACAACGCCGAGATCGCCCGCACGCTTGACGCCTACGCTGCCCTCCTCGACCTCGCTGGCGCCGCCCACTGGAGCGTGCGCGCCTACCACCGCGCCGCGGATCTCATCCGTGGGACACCGGCTCCGGTGGCAGAGCTCGTCCGCGCGGGCCGCGTTCGCGAGCTGCGCGGCATTGGGCCAAGCATCGAGCAGAGGCTGCGCGAGCTCGTCGAGACCGGCCGGATCGCCGAGCTCGAGGAGCTCGAGCGCGAGGTCGAGCCGGAGCTCGTCGCGCTCGGCCGCTACCTCGGGCTCGGGCCGCAACGGCTCGTGGCCCTCGGTGGGGCGCTGGGGATCCGGACCGCGGACGAGCTGCGCGCGGCAGCGGAAGCCGGTCGCCTGCGTGACGCCCCCGGTATCGGGCCGGCAACCGAGGCGAAAGTGCTCGCTGGCCTGTCGCGCGAGCCGCAGCCCGCCCGGCGCGGCCTCACGCGCAACCGGGCCCTCGCCCTCGCCACCGCGATCGCGACGCCGCTCGACGCCGTTGCCGCAGGCGAGCTGCGACGCGGTTGCGAGCTCGTCCACCGGCTCGTCCTCGTCTCACGGGCGCCGGACGCAATCGAACGGTTCGTGGCGCAACCCGCGGTCGTGGCGGTGATCGAGCGTGACGAACGGCACGCGGTCGGCATCACCGTCGAGGGGAATTCCGTCGAGCTCGTCGCGGCGTTGCCGGAGCGCTTCGGGACCGACCTCCTCCGGGCGACCGGCTCGGAGGCCTACGTCGCGGCGCTCGAGCCGCTGCCCGTGGCGACGACGGAGGAGGAGGTGTACGCCCGGCTCGACATCCCCTGGGTGCCGCCCGAGCTGCGAGAGACGGCGTTCCGTGGAGAGCCGCCGTCGCTCGTCGAGGAGGCGGACGTCCGCGGAGACCTGCACTGCCACACGACGTGGTCGGACGGAAAGAACTCGGTGCTCGAGATGGCGACGGCCGCGCGCGACCGCGGTCACGAGTACCTCGCGATCTGCGACCACACCCCGAACGTTCGCGTCGTGCCCGGCCTCGACGCCGACGCGCTGCGGCGCCAGGCGGAGGAGATCGCCGCCGCGAACGAGGGGCTGGCACCGTTCCGCGTCCTGCGCGGAGCCGAGTGCGACATCCGCGCCGACGGCGACCTCGACCTGCCCGACGACGTGCTCGGGGAGCTCGACTGGGTGCAGCTCTCACTGCATGCCGGGCAGCGCCTGCCACAGAGGGAGTTGACGGCACGCGTGACCGAGGCCATGCGGCATCCTGCGGTGCGCTGCCTGAGTCATCCGCGCGGGCGGATCCTCAACCACCGTCCGGCCAATGCACTCGACCTCGGGCGCACGATCGAGGTCGCCCTCGAGACAGGCGTCGCGCTCGAGACGAACGGACTTCCCGACCGCCTCGACCTGCGCGACGAGGAGGTGCGGCTCGCCGTCGAGGCGGGTGTCCCGGTCGTGTGCTCCACGGACGCGCATTCGGTGCAAGGGCTCGACAACATGCGCCTAGCCGTGACGACCGCACGACGCGGCTGGGCGACCGCAGCCGACATCCTGAACACGCGGCCGCTCGCGGAGATACTCCACGCGTGACCTTCGCACAGGAGCCGACGGTGCCGGATCCCCTGGCGGTCGTCAGAGGGCGCCTGGGCGGCCGGCGCCGACCCAGTCGCGGACCTCGAACCAGTGGCTGGCTCGCAGCGCCTCGGCCACCTGCCCGTCGGTGTGTCCTGCGTAGAAGACGTGCCGTTCGAGGTCGCAGCAGATGGCGACCTCGGAGAGTGCGATCTCCGAGACCTGCATCAGCGCGTCTGCCGGAAGCCTCGCCTCGGCGACGGTGTAGTGCTTGAACTGGAGCTCGGGCGCGATCTCCATCAGCTCCGGCCAGTCTGGACACGCACGCGAGCTCACGCCGGTGACGGTACCGACAGCGCCCGTTTCACAATCCCCGCCAGCGTGCGGACGAACACAGGGTCGGCATTCGGCATCTCGATCCGCTCGAGCCGCAGCCCAAGCTCGGCTGCCTTCTCCTGCGCCTCGACGTCGAGGTCCCAGCGGATCTCGAGGTGGTCCGAGACGAAGCCGACGGGGCAGACGAGGACCCGCTCGACGCCCTGCCGCCGCAGCGACTCGAGGTGGTCGAGAATATCCGGCCCGAGCCACGGCTCACCGGTCGGAGACTCGCTCTGGAACGAGAAGCTCCACTCGTGCAGACCGGCGGACTCCGCGACGAGGCGACTCGTCTCGAGAAGCTGAGCCTTGTAGGGATCGCCGAGCTCGAGGATCCGCGCGGGCAGCGAGTGCGCCGTGAAGACGGCGTGCGCGTCGGCGCCGCGGACGCGGTCGGCGAGCAACTCGACGAAGCCCGGCTCGTCGTGCCAGCTCTCGACGAAGCGCAGCTCCGCGCGGCCGGCCAGCGCGCGCTCGAGCTGCTCGCGGTAGCCCGCGATCGAGAGCGCCGAGTAGTGCGGAGCGAGGACGAGGCCGACGACCTCGCCGGCGCCGGCGGCCAGCGCGGACTGTGCCGCGTCCGCGATCCGCGGCTTCCAGTGCTTCATCCCGGTGAAGACCGGTAGCTCGAGCTCGTCCTCGAGCGCCGCGCGCGTCTCTTCCGTGATCGCGTTGAGCGGTGAGGAGTCCTCGATCCCCAGCCGCCGGTAGCGCTCGACGAGGTCGGCTAGGTCCTCGGGTGCGACCGGGCGGCCGCCGCGGACGTCGGCGTAGTACGCCGGGACGTCCGACAGCCGCTCCGGCGAGCCGTACGCCATGAGCACGACGGCGGCTTTCACGAGGATTGACCGTAGCTTCGGACGAGCTCCGTGAGTCGCGTCAGCGCCTCCGGATCGGTCTGCGGGAGGACGCCGTGCCCGAGGTTGAAGACATGGCCAGGACGGCCGCCCGCCCGGCGCAGCACGTCGAGTGCCGCGGCCTCTACCCGTTCCCATGGGCCCAGCAGCACCGCGGGCTCGAGGTTTCCCTGCACGGCCCGCTCCCCCCCGACGACCGCCCAGGCATCGTCGAGCGGTGTGCGCCAGTCGACGCCGACGGCGCTGCCGCCCGCGCGAGCCATCTCGGCGAGCAACGGCGTCGCCACGCCGGTGCCGAAATGGATCGTCGGCACCCCGGCGGCCGCCAGCACCCGCGCCGAGTAGGGAGCGACGAACTCGGTGTAGTCGGCGACGGAGAGGACGCCGGCCCAGGAGTCGAAGAGCTGGATCGCATCGGCGCCAGCCGCCGCCGTCGCAGCGACGTAGCGCGCGAACTGCTCCGTCAGCCGCTCCAGCAGCGCATGCCAGGTCGCCGGCTCGCGGTACATGAGCGCCTTCGTGCGGACGAAGTCACGGCTCGGCCGGCCCTCGACGAGATAGCCGGCGACGGTGAACGGCCCGCCGCAGAAGCCGACCAGCGCCCGCTCCGGCTCGAGCTCGGCGCGCACGAGCCGCACGGCCTCGAGGATCGGCGCCGCCCACTCCTCCGGCGCGCTCACCCGCAGCCGCTCCACGGCGGCAGCCGAATCGATCCGCTCCTCCACCACCGGCCCGACGCCCTCGACGAGCTCCACGTCGACCCCCATGCCGAGGACCGGCGACATGATGTCCGCGAATAGGACGGCGGCGTCGACGCCGTGCCGCCGCACCGGCTGCAACGTCACCTCGGCGCAGAGCTCCGGCGTTCCCGCGATCTCGAAGAAGCCGTGCCGCTCGCGCAGCTCGCGGTACTCGGGCAGGGAACGGCCTGCCTGCCGCATGAACCAGACCGGAGTGCGCTCGGCGGGCTCGCGCCGCAACGTGCGAACGAGGAGAGGCTCGGCGCCCAGGCTCTGCTCGTTCAGACCGTGATCGGCTCTCGGCCCTGCTCGCGCAGCAGGCGGGAAAGCCCTTCCTCGAGCGTGACCTCGGGCTCCCAGCCGAGCAACTGCTGGGCGCGCGTGATGTCCGGCTTGCGCTGCATTGGGTCGTCGATCCGGAGCGCTTCGAAAACGATCTCGCTCGACGCGCCGGTGATCCGCTTCACGATCTCCGCGAGATCGAGCAGCGTCCGCTCGTCGGGGTTGCCGAGGTTGACCGGCAGGTGCTCGCCGCTCTCGGCAAGCAGGACGATGCCCCTGATCAGGTCGTCGACGTAGCAGAAGCTCCGCGTCTGCGACCCGTCACCGAAGACTGTGATCGGCTCCTCGGCGAGGGCCTGCCGGACGAAGTTCGAGACCGCGCGGCCATCGTTCGGCCGCATCCGCGGGCCGTACGTGTTGAAGATCCGGACGATCGCCGTGTCGACGCCCTGCTGGCCGTGGTAGGCCATAGCCAGCGCCTCGGCGTAGCGCTTCGCCTCGTCGTACACGCCGCGCGGGCCGATCGGGTTGACGTGTCCCCAGTACGTCTCGGGCTGCGGGTGCACCTGCGGGTCGCCGTAGACCTCGCTCGTCGATGCCAGGAGGAAGCGGGCGCGCTTGAACTTCGAAAGGCCGAGCGAGTTGTGCGTCCCGTAGGAGCCGACCTTGAGCGAGTGGAGCGGCATCCGCAGGTAGTCCTCCGGGCTGGCGAGGGCGGCGAAGTGGAACACGAAGTCGATGGGCTCGTCGACGTGGATCGGCTCCGCGACGTCGTGATCGAGGAAGGTGAACGCGTCGTCGCGGATGTGCTCGATATTCGCGAGCGAGCCGCTGACGAGGTTGTCGACGCAGATGACGCGGTGGCCCCGCTCGAGCAGGTACTCGCAGAGATGCGAGCCGAGGAAGCCGGCGCCGCCGGTCACCAACGAGGTCGGCACGGTCCGATAGTACCGGGCGAAGAGCGCAGCTCTTCGCCCGGTGAGTCAAGGAACTCGGGCCGGGAGAGCACGGTCTCCCGACCCTCGTGCTGAAAGCACATAAGGGCTGACGCAAGATTCGGAGTCGCACTTCCGTCGCGGTCGGACAGGCTGCGCGTGCCCGCCCGCTACTCCGGCGACGTCGTAACGCACCGTTACGCCGCCGCCCCTGCCGCAATCTGATTCGAAGCCGCTTGACCCCACAACCAGGCGAAAGGCCGGAGCGTACGCGGTGAGCGTACGCGTAGGCCGGACTGCGCTCGCGCCGGCCTCCGCCGCGCGCGAGCGCACGAGGGAGCCATCCCATCCAGAGCATCGAAACCAAACAGCACGGAGCCAACGGGAGACCGCGCTCTCCCGTTGGCGGAGTTCCTTTCTGCCAGCGAGCGAGACCGCAGGTCTCGCGAGCTATCGAAGG